>VMBT01000100.1_pt1 | contig 53877 bp, 61 predicted proteins | sample 4404301 | NCBI WGS metagenome assembly VMBT01 (sample SAMN12238535, study PRJNA552566) | marine metagenome | isolation source: Coastal seawater | place: USA: coastal Georgia, Sapelo Island | collected 2008-08/2009-08 | reverse complement strand
TTATCGGAGGAAAAATTAATTACTCCACAAGGTAAGAGAACGACCGCAAAAGATTGGTATTCTGACTTAGGCTTAACATACAAACCTGCTATTGTATTTTTTGATAAAGATGGTCAAGAGATAGTCAGAAGGGATGCATTTTTTAAAGAGTTTCATACGCATGGAATTATGACTTATGTCCTTTCCAATGCTTATAAAACCCAACCTAGCTTTCAAAGATATCTTGAAGATAAAGCGGATAGACTAAGAGAACAGGGAATTACAGTAGATCTTTGGAAATAAGCTTTAGTTAAAAATATCTTCTAATGCCTCATTTATTTCTGGATAAGTAAAAACAAAGTTTTCTTTGATTAATCTTTCTGGTTGTACTGCTAGACTTTTAAGCAATACAGATGCACCCTCTCCAAAAAGCATTTTTAATTGCCATTCAAATGTCGGGATAATAAACGGTCTTCTCAAAACCCTTGCTAAAGCTTTTCCAAAATCTTTTTGAGGCAAAAAACCGGGAGAAGTTAAATTAAAGACTCCCTTCCAGTCTTTATCAATTGCCATTTCAAAAGCTCGACATAAATCTTTATGATGGACCCATGGAAAACACTGATTACCAGAAGCAACAGGGCCGCCAAGACCTAACCGATAAAAAGGTAGCATTTCACCTAAAGCACCTCCATTTTTAGATAGCACTACCCCAAACCTAAAAATTAATACGTCACTTGATATGTCTTTAGCTACTTGCTCCCATTGAACAGAAAGATTCGATAAAAAATCATTATCTGGCTCCTTTTGCGATTCATCCAAAGGCTTTAGGCAATTTGATTCTGGATACCAGCCAACCGCAGAAGCAAAAATAACTTTAGGCTTATTGTTTACTTGTTTGTAAATCTTTGAAATTAGTTTGTTAGTATCAATTCTACTAGAGTGCAATTCTTTTTTATATTCCTCAGTCCAACGCTTATTAATAGTTGCACCACTAAGTTGAATAAATACATCAGACCACTCTAGACTGTCTAAGATAATTTTCTCATCTTGATAAACCCCTCTTCCAAAAACTTTAACTTGATGAGATTTTGAAAAGAATTCACTTAACAAAGATCCAACAAGTCCAGTACCACCAAATATTAAAATATTCATTTAATCATCCAATCTTTGGTTTTATCAATAATAATCCCAGTAAGGCAGGAGATATGCTCTTTGTCATAATTCAGAGCCGGTATGTAGTGATATGTTTCTCCACCAGCTTCCATAAAATATTCACGATTTTCTTCATCAATTTCTTCAATAGTTTCAAGACAATCTGCTGAGAAACCAGGACAAATAACTTGAACATTTTTTACCCCTTTGGAAGGTAAAGATTTTAAAGTTTCATCAGTGTAGTCCCTCATCCACTCCTCTTTACCAAAAAGGGATTGAAAACTCATCTTGTACTTACTAGGCTCTAGCTTTAAATCCTTAGCTAACAGGTAAGTAGTTTTGCAACAATGGCAAGGATAGTTATCACCATTTTCAAAGTATCTTTTTGGAATCCCATGATATGAAGTTAAAAGCAAGTCAGGTTTTCCGTGTTGTTTCTGAAATTTTTTAACAGAATTAGAAAGCGCTTTAATAAATCTTTTATCATTGTAGTAATGGCTCACAAACTTTAATTCAGGCACTCTCCTCATTGTCTTAAGAGCATCAGCAACAGCATCAAATGTTGAGCCAGTGGTTGCGCTTGCATATTGAGGATACAAAGGAAAAATTAGCACTTTTTCACAGCCTTTTTCCTCCAGACTCTTTAGTCCAGAAGCAATAGAAGGGTTTCCATATCTCATGCCAATCTCAACTTCAAACTGACCAGAGTATTTATCATTGAGTTCTTTTGAAATCAATCTTTTTTGCTCTTTGCCAATATCAAGAAGCGGTGATCCGTCACCAAATTTCCCCCAAACACTCTGATAAGCCTCGGCTGATTTTTTTGGACGAGTATTTAAGATAATTAAATTTAAAATCAGCTTCCATAACCACCTAGCTGGGGGTGGCTCAACTACTCTCGGATCAGAAAGAAACTCCTTAAGATAAACCTTTAATGACTCCTTGGTCGGTGAATCAGGCGTTCCAAGGTTTGTGATTAATACTCCAACTTTGCCTTGATTTGCAGATTCATATTTCCTGGAACAACTATACATTTAAAACTTTTAAGAATATTTACAGTGAATTATACTGATGTTGTAAATTGCATCAGATATGTAATTTACCAGTTTATTTGATTTATTACCTTATTAATCACAGGGTAGATCTTTTTGCTTACTTTAGAAAATAAACTAAAATTACTGATGTAATTATTACTTAGGAATTTATTATGAATGCACTTCTATTGGTGGCACATGGAAGCAGAAGGAAAGAATCTAATAGCGAAGTGGCAGTGCTTGCTAAACATATGAATAACTTACTCGATGGTGAATTTGACTTTGTCGAGCATGGTTTTCTTGAATTAGCTGAACCATATATTCCTGATGCGATTGACCTTTGTGTTCGTAAAGGTGCTGAAAAAATTGTTGTCGTTCCCTACTTCCTATCTGCTGGTAGGCATGTGGCGGAAGATGTTCCAGAAGAGGTTGATAAAGGTCGCGCTAACAATCCAAATATTGAAATTGAAATTGCTGATTATCTTGGTTCGCGTAAAGAAATTGCTGATTTATTGGTAAAATCAGCTGTATACGTTCAATCTGGTCGAAATGATGAATCAAAAAGACTTTAAACACTACACCCTGCCAGACGAAAAAGGTCACTTCGGTATCTTTGGTGGTAATTTTTCTTCTGAAACACTCATTGATCCAATCAAGAGATTAGAGATTGAGTATGAAAAATGTAAGAATGACAAACTTTTTGAGCAAGAATTTCATTACGACCTGAAACATTATGTTGGCCGAGAAACTCCATTATATTTTGCTGAAAATCTAACCAATAAAATTGGTGGCGCTAATCTTTATTTCAAACGTGAAGATTTAAATCATACTGGAGCTCACAAAGTTAACAATACCATTGGTCAAGCTCTAGTGGCTAAACGAATGGGTAAAACAAGAATTATTGCTGAGACAGGTGCTGGTCAGCATGGGGTTGCCACAGCAACTATTGCCGCAAGATTAGGGCTCAAATGTGTAGTTTATATGGGTGAGGTTGATGTTAAACGTCAAGCACTCAATGTGTTTAGAATGAAACTTTTAGGTGCTGAAGTGGTTTCTGTAACCTCAGGATCGAAAACTCTTAAAGATGCACTCAATGAGGCTATGAGAGATTGGGTCACTAATGTTGATGACACTTTTTATATTATTGGCACTGTCGCTGGTCCACATCCTTATCCAATGATGGTAAGAGATTTTCAGAGTGTTATTGGTAAAGAGACAAAAAAACAGTTTTCAGAGCAGTTTGGAGGCCTTCCTGACGCATTAGTTGCTTGTGTTGGTGGTGGTTCGAATGCGATAGGTTTATTCCATCCTTTTATTGAAGATACTTCTGTTGAAATGTACGGAGTTGAAGCTGCCGGTCTAGGCCTTGATACCGATAAACATTCTGCCCCTCTTAACAAGGGAAAACCTGGAGTGCTTCATGGTAATAGAACCTATGTGGTTTGTGATCAGAATGGACAAATAGGTGAAACTCACTCAATATCTGCTGGCCTAGATTATCCTGGAGTGGGACCAGAGCATTCATACCTTAAAGACTCAGGAAGAGCAAAATATGTAGCGGTCGATGATCATGAAGCGCTAGAGGCATTTCATACCTTAACTCGAGTTGAAGGAATTCTTCCTGCACTTGAAACTTCTCATGCTGTTGCCTATGCCATCAAACTTGCTAAAGAAATGGGCAAAGGTAAAAGCATTGTTGTTAACCTCTCTGGTCGTGGAGACAAAGATATAGATACTGTAAAAAATCTGATGGGAAATATCTAGTTTAACTTTTACAAGTCAAACTTATTTTCTCAAGTGTCCTACCAGTCCCTACTTTAACCCTAAAAGGCTTAGTTGATTTAAAGTTTTTTTCATCTGGGTTTTTTCTTCCGACGATAAAATTAAAAACATACTGCTGATGATTTCCCATTCTTAGGTCAGTTAGGAGAAGTCTGTTATTAAAAGTATCCGAATCTAATTTGTAAAAGTTATTTGAAAATTTTGCGTAACGACTTATAGAATCAGAATTTAATAGATCATGATTTAAAAAGCCTCTAAACTTTTCAATCTCTAAGCGGTTAAATATATTTACACAACTTTCAGTATATTGATCTCCCTTAATTTTGACTATATTCCAATTGATTGTATTAAATGGATATGGGGTAATAATTACCTGATCGTAAGAAGAGTCTTTGATTATTGGCTTAACAATACCTTCCTGGGCATACAATGTAAAAGAAAGATACAAAGTACTAATCGCTAACCCTAATTGTGCCGCTCTCAACCTAATATTCTTATTTTTGTATCCTAATAAAATGAGCAACAATGCAATTAATAACCACAAGGTGTAGAGAGGATCAATAATAAAAATTGATCCGATCATCACATTTGACTGAAGATCTGCAATTGGCCATAAAAGCTGTGTGCCATAAATAGTTAAACTATCCAGTAATGGATGAGTAATCAGAGCAAGCCAGGTCATTAATATTACTTTTTGCTTATCAACAATCTTCAAAACCTTAGAGATTAATACACCAAGAAAAGGAGCAAAAAGCGTCAATACGATTAAAGAATGGGAAAAACCACGATGACTAGTTGTTCTTTCTATGGGATCTGCATACTGAATAAAAATATCTAAATCAGGAATAGTCGCAATTATTCCTCCCCAGATTGCAACTTTCCTTGATGGCTCCTTGGTAACAACAACAGCAACAGCTGAACCTAAGACAAATTGAGAAAGTGAGTCCATTAGAGACTTTAAACAGTAAAAGGATAACTAATTGCTGGGTGATGTTCGTAATCCACCAATTCAAAATCATCCATAGTCACCCACGTTTCAAGATCTTCTAAGGTTTTGATATCCGGATTAATCTTTAATTTAGGTAACTTGAGTGGCTCTCTGTTTAATTGTTCATTTTTAAAAATTTCTACCTGATCTTCATACAAATGAATATTGGATAAATGATGCCTCATTTTTTTTGGTTCATTTCCAGTAATTTGTGCAGTGATCATCAATAGAAAGGCCACTTGGAAATGATTAAATGGCTGACCAAGAGCATAGTCACTACTCCTCTGGTAACTTTCTATGTATAGTTCATTGCCTAACAAATTGAAGTGATGTGTATGCATACAGGCAGGCAGGCAGGCTCTATGAATCAAATTAGGATGATTGAAAGTTAAAATCTCGCGTCTATCATCAAAACCTTGAGATAGGTCATTCACGATCTTCTTATATTGGTCCAATGGTTCGTCATCCTCAATTCCTGGAAATGCCCTTCCAATGACACCGTAACATAGTCCCATATCATCTTCACCCTGACGATGAGGGTTATTAAGCCATGCATCATTCTCATTTGCATTGGCATTCCAAGTATTACATCCCAATGCTCTAAATTGTGCTGCTGATCGATAACCTCTTATATACCCAAGCATTTCACCAATTGCAGCCTTCCAGAAGAGTTTTTTTGTGGTAACAACTGGAACGGTTCCAGTAGATAAATCATGCTCAAAAGTAGCACCGATAATCGCTAGAGTTTTTTGTCCTGTGCGTTTATTTTCGATCCATTGACCTTCTTCAAGAATTTTTTTACCTATATCAAGATATGCTTGCATTTTTATTAGACTTCATAAATAGATAAACTCCCAAAAGAATCATTGGAAAGCTCAGGACTTGCCCCATCGTTATCCAGTTAAAAGCCAAATATCCAATATGTTGATCCGGCTCTCTTACGAATTCAATTATAAATCTAAATAAACCATAAAATATTAGAAAAAGAGCTGAAGTTGACATTCTTGGCCTCTCTTTTGAACTATATAACCATAGTATTGCAAAAAGAATTAATCCTTCCAAAAAAGCTTCATACAATTGAGTTGGGTATCGACTGGTATTCTCTTGAGGAATGAACATGGCATAACTGGAACTCGATACCTTGCCCCATAACTCACCATTTATAAAGTTACCTATTCTCCCAAACCCCAATCCCAGAGGTACAAGTGGTGCAACAAAGTCCATCGTAATAAAGAAATCTCGTTTATATTTTCTATTAAACAAAATCACTGATATGATTACCCCTAGAAGACCTCCATGGAACGACATACCGCCATTTTGAATTTCAAAAATAATAGCTGGATTTGAAATAAAATCGCTGAGATTATAAAAAAACATATATCCCAACCTTCCACCTAAGACAACGCCAATGGCGCCATAAAAAATTAGATCCTCTAATTCATTTAATTTCCATTGAGAAGATTTTTTTATGCGATTCTTTGCTAGAAAATATGCAGAAATAAAAGCAAAAATATACATTAGCCCATACCAATAAATTTTGGCGAATCCTAAGTCAAGAATTACTGGATCAATGTTTGGATATGTCATAAATGGTTATTTTTGGCGCGTCCGAGGTGATTCGAACACCCGACCCTTGGCTTCGGAGGCCAATACTCTATCCAGCTGAGCTACGGACGCAGTAGTGGTCGGTTAAAGTGTATTAAGAAATATCTTCTGAACAGAAAACGGCTTGCATATTGGCGACAAGCTTTAAAATTTTTGCATCTTTAACCTTACACAAAATTTTGTTTCCATCCCGTCGCGATTCAACGATGTCCTTAGTTCTTAAAATATCAATATGTTGAGAAATATTTGATTGAGATGAGCCAACTTGTTTGACTATTTCCAAAACAGGCAACTCATCAGCCTTTAATGCGCAAAGTATTTTTAACCTTAAAGGATGAGCCATCGCTTTAAGAGCTTTTGTTGCTTTTTCAATATCTTCTTCTTTTTCTAGAAGTGTAACTTCAGTCATATATACCCCAATTTATATTCTACCTAACATTCCATATGTGCCGTACCTATTGAGCAACACAATTGCCATCTTACGATAGTAATTGATCAAACTGTCTCTATTTAGCACAACATCATAAATTAACCATTTTTGTTCATCATTTTGATGAAAAACCAAATCTATATACATTGGATATGAAGCATATCCGAATACACCCAATTGAACAATTATTGAGCCACCCCTAGAAGGTCTAGCTGACATAAATTTGAAACTTGTTGTTCTAATTTGGGCAAACTTTGTCAACATGCCAGTCAAAATTGAATTCTGTAGACGGGAGGTAAAATATTTTAATTCTTCATTTGACAATGAAACACGAGTAAACAATAGTACTTCTTTAGCTAACTTATCGAAATCAAACAATGGAACTACTTGGTTTTCAACAACTTCTTTAGTCTTCTCAGGCGTATAAAGCGACTTTGATAGCTGGTTGAGATTAATTAACGCTGATCTTATTGCATCAGCTGGCCCAGTAGAAACTGGTTCCGATGATTCAGTTATTGAAGTCTCAGAATGATTATCGGCAATTGCAAAACTGGTTATGAAAGACAAAGTGATGAAAAAAAACAAATTTAATGATTTCATTAATATCCTCAATGATTTTGTTAAAAAAATAAAGTCAAATAAATGGAATTGTGAGTATTATTGTATTTTTTGCCAACAAGAGCTATTTACACTATTCACAAAATAATTATATTATGAATTTCTTAAAAATTATTTCAAAATTTTCACTTTTTTCAATATTTTGTCTTGCATCATTTTTCACATCTAATGTAGTTGCCGAAAATACTTCAGAAAAAGAAAAAATTGAGGCTTTTTTTGAAGATCTAGAGTCATTCACGAGAATATTTAGTGATATTAAACAACTTTATGTTGATGATGTTACTAACGAAGAACTTTTCAATAATGCCATCAAAGGAATGGTTAATGGTCTTGATCCTCACTCGGTTTATCTTGAGCCAAAAGAACAAACCAACTTAATGGAGAGTGCCGAAGGTCAATTTGGTGGACTTGGTATAGTGATTGGTAAGAAAGATGATGCTATTCAGGTCATTTCACCGATAGACGACACTCCTGCCTATCGTGCAGGAATTCAAGCAGGTGATTTAATTGTTAAAATTGGGAATAAACCAGTTAATGATATGACACTAGAAGATGGCGTATCTCTAATGAGAGGAACTCCAAATACTTCAATTGATTTAACAATTGTTAGAAATGGGAAAAAACCTTTTGTAGTTAATATCACTAGAGAAATTATCACTATTACTTCTGTTAAAAGCCACTTGCTTGATTCAGGATTGGGATATGTAAGAATTTCTAGTTTTCAAAATCCTACCGCCCAATTACTCAAAGACAAGATAAAAGAGTTAGTCGAAAAGAATGGCTCCCCTCTAAAATCCCTAATACTTGATCTTAGAAACAATCCAGGTGGAATATTGGATGGAGCTGTCGATGTATCCAACGTTTTTCTTGATAATGAAGGATTAGTGGTTTATACCGAAGGAAGAATACCAAGTTCCAATTTGAAATTTCCTATAGAGGGACCTGATATTCTTAATGGTGCACCTATTGTAGTATTAATTAATGAAGGCTCCGCTTCAGCATCTGAAATTGTTGCTGGTGCTTTGCAGGATCATAAGCGTGCAATCATAATGGGTAAGACATCTTTTGGTAAGGGCTCTGTTCAGACCATTATTGATTCTGAAAATGGATATGGTCTTAAAATCACAACTGCAAGATATTTCACTCCATCAGGAAGATCTATTCAAGCGAAAGGTATTGAGCCAGATATTGCTCTCAAAAATATAGATCTTAACAATGAGAAAGAAGAAGATATCACTGATACCAAAGAAAAAGATCTAGAGGGACATTTAGAGGATAAAAATCCTACAGAAATGACATCTGATGAGATTATTAAACAACAAGATAAAATTGCTAATGAAGCGGAAACTAAAGCAATTGAAAGACTCAAAAAGGATTACTTTATTGTTGAAGCTTCGAATCTTTTAAAGGCGCTCAATGTTTTAGCTAAAAAGTAGTTTTATCGTGTCAGCCAATATAATTTCAATTGCAAATCAGAAAGGTGGGGTTGGAAAAACAACCACCGCAGTTAACTTATCTGCAGCGCTGGCTAAAATCCATAAGAAAGTCTTATTGATTGATATCGACCCACAAGGTAATGCCACGATGGGTTGTGGAATTGATAAATACAATCTTAACAATTCGATTTGTGAACTACTTCTAGATGAATGCTCACTTGATAAAGCTGTTCAACATTGTGAAGGAGTTGGTATGGATGTTATTCCATCTAATACTGATTTAGTTGCAGCAGAGGTAACTCTTTTAAGAAATAAAAATTCTGAATACAAACTTAAAGAAGTGTTATCTGAAGTGATTAATGTTTATGATTTTATTGTTATAGATTGTCCCCCTTCTCTTAATATGCTAACAATCAACGCTTTTACAGCATCTAATGGTATTATTATTCCAATGCAGTGTGAATACTACGCACTTGAGGGTTTAAGCGCACTTATGCAAACTATTGAAAAAATCAAACAAACTACTAATCCCAATTTAGACATAACTGGTTTAGTTAGAACGATGTATGACACAAGAAATAATTTATCTAATGAAGTCTCAGTTCAATTATTAAAGTACTTCTCTCATAAAGTTTTTAAGACTATTGTTCCACGAAATGTAAAGTTAGCCGAAGCTCCAAGTTTTGGAAAAGCCGCTATCAATTATGCTAGATCATCTAAAGGTGCCCTATCCTACCTTTCTCTTGCAAGTGAAGTTTTGAGAAAAACATCAATTAATTCATATACTTAAATGTCTAAATTAGGTCGCGGTCTCGATATTCTTCTAGGTCAAGTTAATACGGACCAAACTGGTGGTAATCAAAAAAATCTTGAAATGATGCATGTTAACAGTCTTCAAAGGGGCAAGTATCAACCCAGGGATGATATTGACCCTGAAGCTCTTAATGAACTAGCTGAATCAATCAAGTCACAAGGTGTAATTCAGCCATTAGTTGTCAGAAAAATAACCTACGATAAGCATGAAATCATTGCAGGTGAAAGAAGATGGAGGGCATCAATACTTGCTGGACTAGAAGAAGTTCCTGTCATTGTTCGCGAGATTGATGACCAAGTTGCTCTTGCGATAGGTCTTATCGAAAATATTCAAAGAGAATCCTTAACGCCACTTGAGGAGGCAAAAGCATTACAACAGCTTATAGTTGATTTCAAGATGACTCATGAGGAAATTTCTCAGGTAGTTGGTCGTTCTCGCTCAAGTGTTTCAAATTTAATACGACTTTTGCAACTCAAGGAGCCTGTCAAGAAGCTCTTAAATAAAGGTTCGATTGAAATGGGCCATGCTAGATCTCTTTTGCCACTAGATGAAGAGAATCAAATTTTTGTTGCTAATGAAGTTATTAAAAGAAGTTTGTCTGTCAGACAGACTGAAGCTCTTGTTAAAAAAGTTTTAAACCCTAAACCAAAAAAAGTTTTAGATATTGATCCTTTTATCCAGGATTTATCAGCAACATTATCAAAAAAACTCAACTGGAAGATTGAGATTAAGGATATCGATAACAAAGGGCGTTTAATTATTCACTACAAGAGTAAAACTGAATTAAATGATATCGTCAAACACTTTAATTGAATAAACCTAGACGATCAAATTTGAAAGAATCATCATAATGCATCCAGATAGCAAACGCCTTGCCAATGATATAGTCCTCTGGAACAAAACCCCAAAATCTTGAATCGCTACTTCTATTTCGATTATCACCCATTACAAAATAATGACCCTCTGGCACAACTCCCTTAACGCTTCTAGAGCTTTGTTTAGGATCAATGAGGATTTGGTGCTCTACTCCATTAGTCTCTAATTTCTCTACAAAGCCGGTCATTTCTATACCTGACTCAACACCGACATATTTTCCAATATTTTTATATTGAACTTTATTGCCGTTGATAAATAATTCATCATTTACATAGGTAAATTGATCTCCTGGAGTGGCAACAACTCTCTTAATCCAATCTTCCCCACTTCTTCTTTCATCTTTCATGTAATTGGGATATCTAAAAACAACAACATCCCCCTTCTCTGGTTTGTTATTAGGAATTAATAATGTGTTGGTTACCGGAAGTCTCAAACCATAAGTATGTTTGTTGACAAGAATAAAATCTCCAGTTAATAAAGTTGGCATCATAGAATTTGATGGAATTTGAAAAGGTTCATATAAGAATCCTCTCAATACAAAGACTAATAATAAAACTGGATAAAATTCAGCTGACCATTTAACAGGTTTAGGTCTATCTAAATACTTCTCATTTTTATAATGTCTAAGAAATAAGATAAAGTAGATCAATTTTGATAAAAAACCCTTCTTTATCTCCCTTGAATCAATATAAATTTCTTTATTAATCAAAAATCGATCGACTACGACAATTGTAAAACCAGTGACTAAAAAAAGTGCTAACCAGGTAGCAACATCCCATGCAAAAAATGGGGAAGCATTATCAATTGTCATAATGAAAATGGGTTAATTATTTAAAAAACCATATTATATAATAGTCCTCTAATAATTAATCACTACGGAGGTATAAATGGCGTTAGCTGATCTAGAAAGAGCTGAACGTGGTTATCTTGTAAACCACGATGATTGGAATGAAGATATTGCGCATGAAATTGCTGCTGAAGAAGGTCTTGACTTAAGTGATTTAAGTTTCAAAGTATTAAACTTCTTGAGAGATGAATATATCAACAATAATGGCAATCAACCTAACGAAAGAAATATGGTTAAAGCTCTAAAAAATGATTGGCCTTCTAGTCTTTCGACTAAAGATTTATATACTCTTTTCCCTAAAGGTCCCGCTAAACAAGCTGGGAAAATTGCAGGTCTTCCTGAAACCAAAAGAAAAGGTGGATACTAATTTTAAAGGCGCTTTAAGCGCCTTTTTTTTCGTCAATATTCATTCCAATAGAATTTGCTAGTTCAGCAAACCCAGGAAAAGATGTTGATACCGTCTCAACCCCATTAATTGTGATGGGGTATTTTGATCTAATTGATGCAATAGCAAATGACATAGCAATCCTGTGATCATGATGAGCCTCAATAATTTCTGAGGGTTTTGTAAACTCTCCACCAAGTATCTCAATTCCATCTTCCAACACTTTCGTCTTGATTCCCAGAGATTCAAGACCATCAGCCATTACCTGAATCCTATCCGACTCTTTTACTCTCAATTCTTCAGCTCCTGAAAGAATTGTTTTTCCCTCTGCGTGAGAGGCAGCAATAAATATCACTGGAAACTCATCAATGGCTAAAGGGACCAATTCTTCTGGTATATGAATACCTTTTAAATTAGATGATAAAACTCTTATATCCGCAAGAAGTTCTCCGCCAATTTCGCGTTCATTTGAAACTGTTAAATTTGCACCCATAAGCTTAAGAATATCGATAACACCAGTTCTCGTAGGATTCATATTCACTCCTACTATATCAATATCTGCATTTTTAGCGATACATCCTGCAACCATAAAAAAGGCCGCAGAGGATATATCTGATGGCACAACAATATTGGTTGCTTGTAATTCTTTAACTGTTCTCACACAAGCAACATTGCCAATTGAGGAAACATCTGCTCCAAGACCTCTGAGCATTCTTTCAGTATGATCTCTAGTTGGTGCTGGCTCTGTCACGCAAGTTCTACCAGAGGCATACATACCGGCAAGAAGAATTGATGATTTTACTTGGGCTGATGCCATCGGCATTTCATAGCTTATTCCAGTAAGATTTTTTCCACCAATGATTTTCAAAGGAGGTTTTCCGTCATGACTTTCGATTTGTGCACCCATTGAATTTAATGGATTGATTACTCTTCCCATTGGCCTTTTAGATAATGACTCATCTCCAATCAGTTCGCAAGAAAAAGACTGCGCGGATAACAGTCCGCACATTAATCTCATTGAGGTACCTGAATTACCAAGATCCAAAGGCTGATCTGGTTTTTTTAGACCATCTAGACCTACTCCATGGATGGTTACATCAGTTCCATTCCTATCAATTTTTACCCCCATATCTTGAAAAGCTTTCAAGGTACACAAAGCATCTTCGCCATCAAGGAATCCACTAACATGAGTAACACCATTGGATAATGATCCGAGCATAATTGAACGATGGGATATTGACTTATCACCAGGAACCTTAACTGATCCTTTAAGACTGTTTACAGGATTGGCAATAAACTGACTCATAATTATTTTTTCTTAAGCCAGTTGTCTCTAGATTGTTTTGCATTTAAGAATAATCTATCAATTCCATCTGAATCATGATCTTTAATCATATTACTAAGATTCTCTAGATTATCAATGTAGCCGCTAATATGATTGGTAATCTCATTAGCGTTATTAAGGCAAATATCTCGCCACATAGTATGATCACTGGAAGCGATCCTAGAGAAATCTTTGAATCCTCCAGCAGCATAATTAAAGGCATCTTTATTTTGACTCATTAGATAATCAACAAGATTAAATGCTAGCATATGGGGAAGATGAGAGGTCATTCCAAGGATACTATCATGTTGGATTGCAGACATAACTTCGACATGAGCTCCGATATCTTCCCAAAGGGAAATGACCATATCCAGTGCATTTTGGTCAGAATTTTTTTCAGGAGTAACAACCACTCTCTTACCATTGAATAGATTGGCATCAGAAAACTCCACGCCATTTTTCTCCTTTCCGGCAATGGGGTGAGCGGGGATAAGAAATTGAGGAAAGCTTCCAAACACCTTCTCGGCAGAGGCTATGAGATTGAGTTTGGTACTACCTACATCAGTAACAACAGTTTTTTGTCCTAAAAATGGTTTTATATTTTCAAGGATTGTCTCAAAAGCATTCACAGGTGTTGCCAAAACAACCAAATCTGAATTAGATACCGCTTCCTGAATATCAGTAGAGTAATCATCTAATACTCCAAGTTTTTTGGCAATTTTGAGGTTCTTATCAGTTCGAGCATAACCCATCATAAGAGTTGCAGGATTCTTCTCCTTAACTGCCCTTGCTAAAGAACCTCCGATAAGTCCGACACCGATAATACAAATTTTGTTCATATCAAATTATTTCTTTAAGGACCTCAAGGAATTTTGCATTCTCAGCATAAGTCCCAACTGAGATCCTAAGATAATCTTTCATTTCAACAGGGCGCACTATTATGCCCTTTTCTAAAAGTTTTTGATTTAATTCCATGCTGTTGGAAACTTTAACACTAATAAAATTAGCATGAGATTTAATAAATTTAAGTCCTAAACTTCTAAATCCTTCTTCAAGCTGTAATAATCCATCAGAGTTTACTTTTACTGATTCAGCAAGAAAATCTGCATCTGATAAAGCGGCAATAGCTGCCTCCTGCGCAATTAAGTTAACATTAAAGGGTTGTCTAATTCTATTTAAATAATCTGCAATTTCCTCGCTAGAAATAGAATAACCAACTCTAAGTCCTGCAAGACCATATGCTTTCGAAAAAGAACGGGTAATAACCAAGTTAGGGAAATCTTTCAACCAATCAATATAGACATCTTCGACATCAAGATACTCAATATATGCTTGGTCTAAAACAACAATAATTTCGTTTGAAACTTTTTTTAGAAAATTGTATATCTCTTCATTGCTTAATAAAGTTCCAGTAGGATTATTTGGATTTGCAATAAAAATTACCTTTGTTTTATCAGTAATAGCCTCATACATTGCATTTAAATCATGCCCAAAATCATTCGCTGGAGTAACAATAGCTTTAGCACCAATCGCCTTAGTGACTAACGGGTAGACAACAAATGCATATTGAGAAAAAATAACTTCATCATCTTTTGAACACACGTATGCTCTGGGTATCAGCTCAAGAATATCGTTTGAGCCATTTCCAAGTGTGATGGACTTAGCTGAAACTGATAATTTTTTTGCTAGTGCATCTTTCAAATAATAACCATTGCCATCAGGATATCTTCCAATTTGAGTTATGGCGCTTTTAATCGCTTCTTGTACTTTCTTGGAAACTCCAAGAGGGTTTTCATTACTTGCTAACTTTATTACATTAGAAAGCCCATATTCTCTTTGAATTTCACTTATAGGTCTTCCACCTTGATAAGGAGTTAGTGAGAGAATAGATTCACAAACACTCATAGAACGCAGATTGGATATGACCCTAAGACATCAAGTTTTAAAACTCTATCTTTGACAGCCGAAAGAGCTTTGTTAACTTCAGGATCTTCTGCATGTCCTTCAATATCAATTAGGAATAAATACTCCCATTTCACACCTGGTATTGGATGTCTAGCTAACTGCAGCATATTGATATCATTATCTTTAAACGGCTCAAGAATATTAAATAGAGAACCAGACTCGTGCTTAGCAACTACCAATAAAGAAGTTTTATCCTTGCCAGATGGAGATACGCTCTCCTTGCCAAGAATTAAGAATCTGGTTATGTTTCCTGTCTTGTCTTCAATATTTTTAGCAAGTCTTTCAAGGTTATATAAACCCAGTGCTGCTTCAGATGCAATTGCAGCAGCATTAGATTCTTGAGTGACAATTCTAGCAGCCAACGCGTTAGAAGAAACTGGCCTTAACTCACAGTTAGGATAATGATTTGCCAACCATCTTCTGCATTGATCTAATGCCTGTTGATGAGCGTAAATTACCTTAATCTCTTGATTAACGTCTGCTGTCATTAATTGATGTTGAATCGATATTTCAACCTCACCACAAACCTTAAGCTTATGAGAATAAAGCATATCTACTGTTCCACCTACAACACCGTTAGATGAATTTTCAATTGGAACAACACCGTATTTAGCAACGCCCTTTTCAACCTCTTCAAAAATGTCATCAATACTTGCGCAATCGATGGTTGAAACTGCATGACCAAAATGTTTCAATGCTGCTTCTTGAGTGAAGGTTCCTTCGGGACCTAAATAAGCAACCTTTAAAGGCTGCTCAACAGCCAAACAAGCTGACATAATTTCTCTGAAAATATGCGCCATATCTTTATCTTTGATAAGACTCTTATTTCTTTCAATTATTGCCCTAAGAACCTGAGCCTCTCTTTCTGGACGGTAAAAAACATCACTATCTTGTATAGACTTCTTAACTTCAGCAACTTCTTTTGCTAACTTTGCTCTATCTGCAATTAGAGATTGAATATTTTCATCAATAGAGTCAATCTTTTGTCTAAGTTCATCAAGTGATTTTTTTGTCATAATTTATATCTTTCTGACGGTCAGTATGCCTTCAACTTCAGACAATTTATTAATTACATCATCTGAGATTTCATTTTCTAGATCTACTAGAGTGTAGGCAACATCATCTCTAGATTTGTTTAACATATCTACAATATTACCACCCATATCAGCAATCGCAGTACTAATTTGTCCGACCATATTTGGAATGTTTTTATTAGTAATAGCTAAACGCTCTTTTCCAGCTCTTGGCATAACAGCTTCGGGAAAGTTAACCGAATTCAAAATATTTCCATTTTCCAAGTAATCTTTAATCTGGTGAGCCACCATAACTGAACAATTATCTTCTGCTTCTTGAGTAGAAGCACCAAGATGTGGTAATGCGATTACACGCTCATGATTTTTTCTAGAATCAATAGGAAAATCAGTTACGTAGTATTTTACTGAACCATCATCTAACGCTTTCTCAAGAGCATCTTCATCAACGATGCCATCTCTCGCAAAATTTAAAATCACTGCATCTTTTGGAAGTAGTTTTATTCTAGTCTCGTTAAGAATATTTTTAGTACCCTCAGTGAGAGGCACATGAAAAGACACAAAATTACTCTTAGAAAAAAGCTCATCAATACTAATAGCTTGTTCAACACCGGAAGAAAGCTTCCATGCACTTTTAATAGTAATAGAGGGATCAAAACCAATAACATTCATGCCCAATGCATGAGCAGCATTTGCAATTTGCACTCCAATTGCACCAAGTCCAACAATTCCTAAAGTTTTGCCTGGCAATTCTGAACCTGCATAATTTTTCTTTCCTTCTTCAACAGCCACCTTTAAATTATCTATTGGAAGTCCGCGAACATAATCCCATGCTTGGCAGATATTTCTGGAGGCTAGTAACATCGAAGAAATAACCAATTCTTTCACCGCATTAGCATTTGCACCAGGAGCATTAAATACCACAACTCCCTTTTCACTCATCTTATCAAGAGGAATATTATTTACACCAGCTCCAGCTCTGCCCACTGCTTTCAGATTTTCTCCAATCTCCATATCATGCATTTTTGCACTTCTGACAAGAATGGCATCTGGATCATTAGCATCAGATGAAATTTCATAACCATCTCTTGGTAACTTTTCAAGGCCTACTGATGAAATATTATTTAGGGTTAAAACTCGATACATTATGCGTGCTCCTTTTCAAAAGCTTTCATAAAATTGATTAGTGCATCAATACCTGACTCTGGCATCGCATTATAAATACTAGCTCTCATTCCACCAACACTCCTATGCCCTTTTAGAGCAAGTAGGTTTGCTTCATAAGCTTTCTCAAGGAAAAGTTTATCTAAAGAGTCATCAGCTAAAATAAATGGCACATTCATCCAAGAACGATATTTAACTGCAACTGGATTTGAGTAAAAATCAGACTCATCAATCACACTATAAAGTTTCTGAGCTTTACTTTGATTAATTTTTGCCATTCCTTCAACACCACCCTTTTCTTTCAGCCACTCAAACACTCTACCAGCTGCATACCAAGCAAAGGTTGAAGGTGTGTTATACATAGAATCATTCGTTGACTGAGTCTCGTAATTAAATAGGATTGGTTGATTTTCAACTACTTTACCAATGAGATCTTCTCTAACAATAACAATCGTTAATCCAGCTGGACCAATATTCTTTTGAGCGCCTGCATAAATAACACCATATTTTGAAACATCTATGGGTCTTGAAAGGATAGTTGAAGACATATCTGCAACCAACGGTATATCTACCTCTGGCGTGTAATCAAACTCCAGGCCAGCAATTGTTTCATTCGGTGTGTAATGAAGATATGCCGAATTAGCATCAATATTCCAGTTCGAAAAATCATCGATATCTGTATATTTATTTTCAGAGCTATCAGTCACCACATTAACATCGCAATATCTTTTCGCTTCAGCGATAGCCTTCTTTGACCAATGACCAGTATGTGCGTAACTTGCGATATTTTTACCCCTTAAGAGATTAATAGGAACCATAGAAAACTGAGCTGAGGCGCCACCTTGAAGAAAAAGCACCTTAAAGTTATTAGGAATACCCATTAGATCACGAAGATCTTGCTCAGATTTTTGCGCTAATTCCATAAAGTCAGCACCCCTATGCGAAATTTCCATAACTGAGGCTTTTGCTTTTCCATAGTCTAGTAATTCGCTTTGCATTTTTTCCAAGACCTCACGAGGAAGCATCGCCGGACCAGCACTGAAATTGTAGGCTTGACTCATTAAAATATCTCCAATTAAAAATCAATAATAAAGCACAGAATTTTACATCAATACCTTGTATTTTTTTGCTTTGAATAGTCTCTACATAGCAATTTTAAAACTGCGATAAAGTATAATGTTCGAAGCTAAATCCTCTGGAAATTGGTGAAAATCCAATACTGCCCTCGCAACGGTTAAAGTCCGATACATGGTTTGGTAATTTTTAACAACTACGATGGGTGGTGCGTTAGAAAAAAATACAGTTAATGCTGTATGTTTTCTATCGCTTATTAAAACATGCGCATTAAAAGATTAGTCTTACTATTTGGAATATTACCCTTAAAGCTATTTGCCACTATTGGACCTATTCCTATCTATTTAAACCCTGTAATTTTTGAATCAAACTTTCATGGAGATTATTCAAGCAACTCTTCATTTGCTCATGAAGTCTATACAAAAGACGATATCAAGAAATCTGCATCAGTTGATTTATATGATTTTTTGACCAAACATTCTTCAGTTAGCTTTGTGCCTAGTTCTGGCAATAAATTTGCTCAACAAGTTGATCTTCGTGGTTTTGGTTTAACTAATGGAATTAAACACATATCTATTTTTCTAAACGGTAGAAAGCTCAACAATATCGACAACGATCTACCTAATTTAACAATTATTGACATAAATAGCATTGAAAAGATTGAAATTATCAAAGGGTCTGGTTCAATTCAATTTGGAGATAATGCAAGCGCTGGAGTAATTAATATCTTTACTAAAGAGTCAAATAATTATTCACAAATTAAAACTGGTAACTATGGAGCTAAAGAATTATCATTTAATCTCACTCAAAATATCGATAAATTCGACCTTGGTATGTCAGGTAGTAATAGGAGTCACAATGGTTATTCCTCCAGTGACCCAATTGGGGTGAATGACTCAAGTAATCAGCAAAATTTTAGTGTTGTTCTATCTAAAAGTGATAAATCCATAAACCATTCATCTATTTCATTCTCAAAAAATGAAATCAAAAATAACTATCCCAATACTCAGACCCTTGAGCAATTTAACAGTAATCCATTCGCAAATTATGTAAATAGGAATTTCACACAATCAATAATTGGATCTCAGGTGGTTAATTTTGAACAAACAATTGAGTTGGACTCTCAATTGAAATTACTAAATCACCTATCTTATGAGGATAAAGAAACTAACTATCTTCAATGGTGGGGAAGTAGGTATATTGAGAATTATGACTTAAAAAAAATAGACTCTACACTTGAGTATACAAATAATAATCTCCAAGTGCACTCTGGCGTTAATGTCTCTGATGGTGAAAGAGAGGGTTCATCAGGGTTTATAGCAAAAGATAATTTAGGAATTTTCTCAAAAGTTTCATACTCTTTTGATGACATTAAGTTGAATGCAGGCATTCGAAATGAAAAGATAAGTTATCAATACAAAAATAACTCGACCAATGAAAGTAAAAATTTCCATGAGTCTGCATATGAACTAGGAATTAATAAAAAATTAAACGAAGATAGTTATTTGTTTGCTAATCTCAATAAGTCTTTCTCCTCTCCTTCTGTTGATGATCTTATGCATTATGATTTGGATGTTAATGATTATTTATTTAAAGGTTTTATTAAACCAACAACAACAGATACTATAAATATTGGTCTAAATTTATTGAATCAAAATACTAATACCAAAATATCTATTTTTCGATCAAATATTCAGAATGAGATGTACCTTTACAAGACAAATCCTGGTGGCGCTAATGACTTTGCGAACGATAAAAATACCAACTTGGATAAGTCTCATAAATATGGCTTTGAATTACAAAATAGAACACAATTAGATAATGGAATTAATACTGATTTCAATTATGCTTACATCATTGCAAAAATTGACTCTGAGGACTTGAATTCGAACTACTCAGGTAAATTTTTACCTATGGTATCAAGACATAATCTGAGCCTTGGATTAAATATGAAACCCAGTCAAGCTTCATCTATTCGGATCAGTCATAAATACAGAAGCAAGGCATTCGCAGAAGAAGACTTTTTAAATAATTTCTCTCAAAAACAAAAGGCTTTCAATTCCACAGATTTCAATTACAAATACCTAATAAATAACGATGCTGAATTTATTTTTGATGTGAAAAATATATTTAAAGAAACTTATGGCACCTGGCTGTATGATGATAAGATTTATCCAGGTTTAATCGCCAGAGATATATCAGCATCTATAAAATTTTCTTTTTAATTAATAGTATGATTACAAGATGAAATCAAAATTATTCGATTCAAGTTTTTACAAATACATCTTTATAAGTATTTGTGGTTTGATAATTTTAACTAGATCTCATAACAGTATTTCAATCCTAGGTCATACTCTGGTTGATTTCACGATACCTGCCATCATCTTATCAGCCATATATCTCAGAAAATATTTTTATGTAAATTGTATCGTCCTACTTTCAGTTGCGATAGACAATTACGCAATTCTTTATGATGGAGTATCTGCAAACTGTATCACACCTGGGTATCTCCTACTTATTGCTTCATACTATCTGCTATTCTGGATGAGTAGATACATCAACTCTATTGAAATTAGTTTCTCATCTCTTCAAGTTTATTTGGGCTTATTTTTATTGATTTCTCTTCAATGGCTTATTGCAACAACCAGCTATTATGTCTTTACAGAGACATTTACCAATAATGGATTTAGTTTGTATTTTGATTATCTTTCAAAATGGTTCTTTGTCGAGACAATCCCAAGTATCTTCTGGCTCCTTTTCATTTCAATACTTCTCACTGTTAATAAAGTTTTTTCCTTTTCGGTATTAAGCTCTCAATCTAAAAACATATAAACATGAGCGATAAAAATTACAAAGAGCGCATGATGCGTAAAAAAGCTCATATCGATAAAAAAATATCTGAAGCCAATATTGATAAAGGTGTGATTGTCCTTTTGACTGGCAATGGAAAAGGTAAATCAACTTCAGCATTTGGAATGATCTGCCGTGCTCTGGGTTATGATATGAAAGTAGGAATGGTTAAATTTCTTAAAGGAGACCAACCAAGTGGTGAAGATCATTTTTTATCTCAGCATAAAAATATAAATATTAAGCATATGCGCTCCGGTTTTACGTGGGATAGTCAAGATAAAACTCATGACATCGAAAAAGCAAAAGAGGCATGGGAATATGCTCTTAATTTTCTTGTAGATCCAAATATTAATTTAGTAGTACTAGATGAACTGACTTATATGCTCTCATACGAATATCTCCCAGAAGAAGAAGTATTAAAAGCTATAAGTAATAGACCTGCTCAACAACATATAGTTATCACTGGTAGAAATGCAAAACAATCATTAATCGATATAGCTGACACAGTAAGCGATGTTAAAGAGATTAAGCATGCTTTTAATCAGCAAATAAAAGCCCAAAAAGGTGTTGATTATTAACTGTCTTTAGCCGGTCTAAACTCTAGTACAGTTGCGTTGATGCAATAACGACTCTTCCCATCAGGGCCATCGTTAAAAACATGACCTAGGTGGATATCACTACTTTTTGATTTTATTTCTATACGATTCATTCCATAACTATAGTCAGGTTTTTCATAAACCTGCTCACTAACGGGTTGTGTAAACGAGAGCCAACCAGTTCCAGAATTAAAGCGGTATTTTGTATCAAATAGGGGCTGACCTGACAATGCATCAACAAATTGACCTTCCCCCGTATTTTTGAAAAGATCATATTTTTGACAAAATCTTGGGTCGGTTCCTTTATTGAAGGCCACGTTATATTCTTCGCTACTCTCTCCAAATTTGAATTTACCTAATAGCTCATAGAACTGAATTGGCTTAAGTGAACCCTCATGCTTACTAACCTGCTTTCCATTTTCAATAAAGAAGATAGTTGGTGTTGCTATTACTTTATCAATATCAAAACCTTTAATTGTTGACTTAGTGGCACTTCTTAAGGGGGTGGAGCCTTTATATTTTGATACCACGTCAGCCTTAAAGTGAAGACAGAAGAAGCAAGTATTGATATCTTCTGAATTAACGACCAATACTTCTTTTCCACCAAGTGGAGTAATAATCTCATTAGGTTGATTAGTACTTTGAGCAAGTAATTCGTTATCTTTGACGGGTACAAATTTAATTCCAGTGGAATGATCTGGACAGTAACCATTAGGATTTTTAACTAAATAGTCTTGATGATAGTTTTCTGCAGGCCAAAACTTATCCAATTTTTGAATTTCTGTCACTATCTTTCCATACCCATTAGCGGTCAAGAGTGCTTGAAAATCAGACTTAGTTTTATGAGCTATGCTTTTTTGATTATCATTAGTCCAAAATAAGGCTGATCGGTAATTGTTGCCCACGTCATTACCTTGACGATTCTTTTGAGTTGGGTCATGAATCTCCCAAAAGCTTTTAATTAATTTCTCTGAGGAGACTTTTGTTGAATCATAAGTCACCTTTACTGCTTCAGTATGATTGACAATATCTTTGACCTTTTCTTTCAAAGTCTCATCTGCAAAGCCAAGAGTTTTAAGGAATTCATAGAAATCCTTGCTTTGCATATTACGATAACTAAGCACCTGGTCATAGTTTGGATTCTCATAATTTCCACCTGCATAACCTGATACAGCATCAATAACACCGTCGATGTTTTCGAAGTGTTTTTCAACTCCCCAGAAACATCCAGCTGCAAAGACAATATCTAAAATCATTTGAAAATTCTAGATCAAATATGATGATTTTTCACGGAAATTTTTAAGGGTTATGAGGATTCTTTTAAAAGATATCTAATGGCATCTACAAGATATGAAACAGTGACAATTTCAATTCCAGAAATCTTCTTTTTAGGCGAATTGAGTTTTGGAATAATTGCAACTTTATATCCATGTTTTTTGGCCTCCTGTATTCGCTCTTCCGCATTATAAACAGGTCTAACTTCACCCGTTAGTCCAACCTCTCCAAAAGCAATCCAATCGGATGGAATGACAATATTTTTGATCGAAGAAACTATAGACAAAATCACCACTAGGTCAGATGCAGTCTCTGAAACCTTAATACCACCCACTATGTTAATAAAAATATCTTTATCGAAAGAAGCTATATTTGCATGTTTATTAAGAATTGCCAATTGAAGAGCGAGTCTATTCTGATCAAAACCAACAGATACTCTCCTTGGATTTGAATAAGCCTGATCAGCTAAAGCTTGTACCTCAATAAGCAATGGTCTAGACGATTCTCGGGTTACCATCACCATTGACCCTGGTGAGGTATTAGACTTATTCGATAGAAAAATCGCCGAAGGATTTTCAACCTGTTTTAGACCTTCTTCTAACATTGCAAAAACACTTATTTCATTAACTGCACCAAATCTATTTTTTACTGCTCGTATAACACGATATCTGCCGCCAGGATCTCCTTCAAAATAGAGCACTGTATCCACCATATGCTCAAGTATTCGAGGTCCTGCCAATGCACCACCTTTAGTAACGTGTCCAATCATGATCAAAACCGTATTTGTCTGCTTCGCAAATTGGGTTAAATGAGAAGCGCAATCTCTAACCTGAGAAACTGATCCAGGTGCAGAAGTCGATAAATCAGAGTAAATAGTTTGTATTGAATCAATAACAATGGCTCTAGGTTGTGCCTGTTTGGCAATAGATAAAATTCTCTCTAAATGAGTCTCACTTAGAATCAGAATATCCTCTTTGACACCAATTCGCTTTGCACGATCACTAATTTGTTCTGCTGATTCCTCACCACTAACATACAGAGCCCCAGACTGATGATTAAGATTTTCAAGAACTTGCAGTATTAGAGTAGATTTACCAATTCCTGGATCACCACCAATCAATACCACTGATCCGTCAACAAAGCCACCGCCGAGAGTCCTATCGAGTTCAGAAAAACCACTAGATGAACGATTCTTATTATTTAAGGATACATTGGAAAGTCTTTCAATCTTAGATTCTGGTAAATCATCTAAAACTGCTGATTTTTGACCTGATTTTTTTGAAATAATTATTTCATCAAGAGTATTCCATGCTTTGCAATCTTGACATTGTCCTGCCCACTGATGATGTGCACTTCCGCACTCTCGACATACAAACTCTTTATGGGCTTTTGGCATGAATTATTTTTTCATTAATTTTTCAATTTCTTTTCTAAATTCCTCAATATCTTGAAATTGTCTATATACCGATGCAAAACGAATATAAGCAACCTGATCAAGGCCTTTAAGCTCTTCCATAACCAATTCTCCAATTCGGCTAGATGGAATTTCTCTTTCGCCAATTGTTGAAAGCTTATGCTTTATACGCTGGATTGATGTCTCAATATCAGAGGTTGAGACTGGTCTTTTTTCTAGTGCCTTTAAAAGCCCAGTTCTAAGTTTTTCTTCGTCAAATGACTCACGTGAATCGTCTGTTTTAATCAGTCTAGGAATATTAAGATCAACTACTTCTTGTGTTGAATATCTCTCGCCACAGGAGGTGCATTCTCTTCTTCTTCTAACTCTTGAACCGCCATCAATCAATCGAGTATCTAGGACTTTAGTATCATCTGATTGACAAAATGGACAACGCATTATTTAACTATAAACTGGAAATTTAGCGCAAAGCTTGGAGACTTTTTCCCTAACTTCGTCAATAACAGATTGATTCTCTAAATCATCACATATATCACACATCCATGAAGCTAATTCTTTACACTCATCTTCACCAAAACCTCTGGTTGTACAAGCCGGAGTTCCAACACGAATACCACTGGTAATGAATGGAGACTGAGGGTCATTAGGAACTGCGTTCATATTAACCGTAATATGTGCATTTCCAAGGGCAGCATCGACTGCCTTACCAGTCAAACCTTGTTTAATAAAACTAACTAAGAACAAATGATCTTCCGTTCCATTTGAAACCACATCATAACCACGATCCATAAAAACATTAGCCATAGCTTTGGCATTTACGATTACTTGTTTTTGATAGTCTACAAATGAATCACTCATTGCCTCTTTAAAACAAACTGCCTTGGCCGCAATAATATGCATCATAGGGCCTCCCTGAATTCCAGGGAAAATGGCAGAATTTAATTTCTTCTCAATTTCCTCATTGGCCTTAGCAAGAATCAATCCCCCTCTAGGGCCTCTTAATCCTTTGTGAGTGGTTGTAGTTGTAACATCTGCAATTTGAACAGGAGATGGATAAACACCTGCTGCAACCAATCCAGATACGTGAGCCATGTCAACTAAGAGATAAGCGCCTACAGAATCTGCAATATCTCTAAATCTTTGCCAATCAACGACCATTGAATAAGCAGAGAATCCACCAATTATGAGTTTTGGCTTATGCTCTTTTGCTAATTTTTCAACTTGATCATAATCAATTTCTCCAGTAGAGGGATCTAGACCATATTGAATCGCATTAAAGTTTCTTCCAGAAAACGAAGGAGCTGCTCCATGAGTCAAATGGCCACCATCTGCAAGCGACATACCTAAAATAGTATCCCCTGGTTTGATTAGCGCCTGATAAACAGCTGCATTAGCTTGAGAGCCGGAATGTGGCTGAACATTAGCATAATCTGCTCCAAAAAGCTGCTTAGCGCGATCTATGGCAAGTTGCTCTGCAACATCAACATGCTCACAACCACCATAATATCTTTTGTTAGGATAACCTTCAGCATACTTATTAGTCAGTTGAGAGCCTTGAGCTGCCATCACTGCAGGCGATGTGTAGTTTTCACTTGCAATCAATTCTATATGTTCTTCTTGTCTTTTTTCCTCAGCTTTTATGACGTTTGCAATTTCGCTGTCTACTTCCGAAATGGAAATTGATTTCTTGAACATAAGTCCCCTCTTAAATGAAAATTAATAGATATATGATTGATAATTTTATATCAATTCAATGTAATTTTTTTCACAGAAGGCGTTAAAAAATTATTTAAATTTATTCTGGAAGATTGAATATTTTTAGGGCATTTTTATAGGCGATTTTTGACCTAGTTGGCTCCTCTAAATTTGATAAGACTAACTTACGTAAATTCTCAATTATGCCGTCGTAGTGATCTTCCATATTGCAGCATGTATCAGTACCCAACATAATTCTATCTGGATAATCATTCATTAATTGCTTCCAATTTTTTCGGATACCTGAATTAAATTGATAGCCATATATATTTTCTCTGTCTCTTACTCTGACCTCTACGCCTTTTATAGGTCCCTCTGCACTTATTTCACAGAAAGTATTATCAGTGTTCTCAAATATTTTTCTTAAGATGCCTGCTTTTTTTGTGCCTAAGCAATGAGATAAAATAAACTTTACATTAGGGTATTTTTTAAAAGTTGAAATCATTTTTTTAAGATTTTCAGATTTTGGATCATAACTTCTATGCATTTGAATCCAGCCATTTTTCTCATTTAAATATTCGTAAATTTTTGTTAAAACAGGGCCGTCAATTGGTGTACTTCTTGCGAGTCGACCATAACTTTTTGTATGTATTTCACCAACTCCATTAAAGTCACCATCTTCGAAGTTAGAAATAAAATTTGAAAAATTACTTAAATCCTCTAAAGCTTCATTGCCACCTTTAACAAAAACTCCAGTCCAATCACATTGTCCAAAGGCGCTAATATATCGATCTCCAAGCTTTTCTCTGAGGATTTTATTACCCCCATCTCCAACACCGCCAGCCCATTTCACATTATTTCTTTCAAGCTTCTCAAGCATGTCATTTGGGTTTATATATGCTTTTTTACAATCATATACATGTAAATGAACATCCGCTATAGGCATTGTCATTGGATCTTCAGCAATAGAAAAGAAACTTATTAAAAGATATGAAACAAATACTACTTTGGAATTAAATTTCATTGAAAGAATGTCATAATATAAAAATTCGAATTTTATTCCTTTTTTATTCTTATGAAAAAAATTTGCATCCCTTTAGCAAATGGCTTCGAAGAGGTTGAAGCGGTAACTATTATTGACATCTGCAGAAGAGCAGAAATTGAAGTAACTATTGCCGGCGTTGAAGGTTTAAATATTTCTGGATCGCATAATATCAAAGTCACAGCTGATATCGAAATTCAAAATATCAACCCGAATGAGTTTGATATGATTGTTCTTCCAGGGGGTCTTCCTGGTGCAGAAACATTAGCCAATAACCCAATCGTGCAAAAAATACTCAAAGAACAAAAATCTAAAAATGGTCTCATTGGTGCAATATGTGCAGCACCTTATGCCCTTCATAAAGCTGGTGTTCTTGATGGCGAATATACCTGTTACCCTTCTTGGGAAAATAAAATTAATCTAGATAATTATCAATCTGATGAAAATATTGTGACGGATGGAAACATAATTACATCTAAGGGCGTAGGCACCTCTCTATGCTTTGCCTTGGAATTAGTAAAAATACTCAAAGGTCCTAAGGTGCATCGTGATATTAGCAACGCAGTCTTGGCTAATTGCTAGACAAAAAAAACCGCGGAAGAACCGCGGCTTTCAAACTAAAACTTAAAAAAATTATGGAGCTTTAGGAGTCTCATACTTAGCTTCTTTTTGCTTTTCAGAGTATGTAGTTTTGTAACCCACGAAACCACTCTTAGTAGGTGGAAGTTGCTCTGTAACTAAACCATCTGAATGACCAGTTGGGACAGTAGGTTTGTGATCTGCCATTTTTATCTCCTATTGATTTGAAAAATTCTAAATTAACTCGTTTGATTATACTCATATTTTAGAAAATTATAATATAAGTTTTAATTAATTTAATTGGTCGGGACGACAGGATTTGAACCTGTGACCACCACACCCCCAGTGTGATGCGCTACCAGACTGCGCTACGCCCCGATTAAACGAAACATTATTTTCCACATACTGGACAATCTGTGTCTTTTTTTAATTTAACTTTTCGCATATCAATTTCTTTACCACTGAATAAAATCATTTCATTAAATGCTGCAGGTGAGAAATTGGTTATAAGCTTAATGCACATTGTGGCTTGAATTGAAGCAATTACCCCAGGCAGTGGAGCTAAGACACCATTGTCTACGCAATTGTTATTTTCCTCTCCTATATTTGGAAAAACGCACTCATAACAAGGAAGATTTCTTTCATAACCCTTTAACGTGAGTATTTGTCCCTCAAATGCAGTGATTGCTGCAGAAATTAGTGGTTTTTTGTTTTGAACACAGGATTTATTTATTAAGAATCTAGAATCAAAGTTGTCAGTACCGTCAAGCACAATATCAACCTCAGATATGATCTCATTGATATTCTTTCTAGTAGCTTTATCATGTATTGAGACAATCTCTACATTAGCATTAATCAGGTTAAGTTTCTCTTTCGCAGCATCAACTTTTAATTTTCCAATATCTGATTCATCGTATAAAACTTGCCTTTGTAAATTCGACAGTTCAACCTCATCGAAATCGACAATAAAAATTCTTCCAACACCTGCCGAACTTAAATACATTGATGAGATTGAACCTAGAGCGCCCATGCCAATAATTACCACAGAGGCATTTTTTAATTTTTGCTGGGACTCTATTCCAAACTCAGGCAAATTAATTTGCCTAGAATATCTTAACAATTCCTGATCTTTCATGAAAAAAGTTTGCGTAATTTAGGTTCAATCATCACCATACAATATGGTTGTCCAGGATTATTATTATAGTAATTCTGATGATAATCTTCAGCTGGATAAAATACATCCAACTGAGTAATTTCAGTTACCGCATTGTCTGGAATTTTCTCTAGGGCTAATTCTTTTTGCTGAGTGTCTTGATAAAAGATTGCTGATCGATATTGCGTACCAACATCGTTCCCTTGTCGGTTCAGAGTTGTATAGTCATGTGCACTAAAAAAAATATCTAATAATTGACTGTAATTAATTTCAGATTCATCAAATTTGATTTCAACAACTTCGGCATGTCCAGAACTCCCTGAACACACTTCTTGATAATTTGGGTTCTTACTCTGTCCATTACAATATCCAGAAACTACTGATTTAACTCCCTGGACTCTTTGAAAAACTGCCTCAATACACCAAAAACAGCCGCCAGCTAGATAGGCAAATTGCATAAATAAAAGTTAGATAAAATTTGTAGTATATATGATGAGGGCAAATTATTTAATTGAAGAACTTAAGTCTTTTTCAAGTCACGACCATCTTCAATCCATCAAAACTTTTTTTAAGACTGATCCAGGTCAATATTCTGAACATGATATTTTTATTGGCACACCTACAAGATTTATAAGACAGATTGCAAAGAAACATTATCGGAATATCGAATATAAAGAAATAGATAAACTTCTAAATAGTCCCTTTCATGAAGTGCGTTTTTTAGGACTATTGATTCTGGTATATCTCTATGATTTAGATGATAAAAGTCATATATTTAGTCTTTATATGGCAAATATTCATTCGGTAAATAATTGGGACCTTGTAGACTACACAGCCCCTAATATTGTTGGAAAACATTTATATAGTTATAAATCTAAGAGGCAAATTCTATTTGACCTATCCATTTCTTCTGATTTATGGCACAAAAGAATTTCAATTGTTTCCACACTATATTTTGTTAAAAAAAATGAATTTGAACCCTCATTAGAGATTTCAAAAAAATTACTTAATGATGACCATGACTTAATTCATAAGGCCATTGGTTGGGTTCTTCGAGAAATTTTTAAGAAGGATCCAAATATCACTGAAGAGTATCTCATCCAAAACTATTCAAATCTTCCTAGAACAACATTAAGGTATGCTATTGAGAAAATGGAAGAAGTTAAGAGGTTAAGGTTTTTAAAGGGTGAGTTTAGTTTTTCAAATTAGTTTTTATGTGCCTGAGGAAAATCTAGAGGCCGTTAAAACTGCAATGTTTAATGCAGGTGCAGGTAAATTTAATAATTATCAAAATTGTGCATGGCAAACAATGGGAAAAGGACAATTTAAACCTTCACATACCGCCAATCCATCAATTGGCAATAAAGAGCAAATTAACTACGTTGATGAGTATAAAGTTGAAATGATTTGTGTTGAAGATCGATTAAAACAAGTAATTTCAGCACTTAAGGCCTCTCATCCATATGAAGAAGTTGCTTATTCAGTATTAAAAATGGAAAGTATGTAATGGAAAATCATCAACTAGAAAACCAGTTCATCTTAATCATCATGATTTTAGCGGTGACAATTCTTGCTTGGCTTTTTAGTCCTTTTCTTCCTTCTATATTTTTAGCAATTTTGATTTCTGTTTCAACATTTTCTATCCTCAAACGATTAAGGATGAAATTTTCGATTCTCTTTTCCTCAATTTTATTAACACTGGGAATTACTTTTATTCTTCTAATGCCACTTGGATACTTATTAATACTCACAGGAATTGAAGGCGCTAGACTGACTCAAGAAATCAATCAAAACTTTAATATTGAGCAAATTCATCAGTTGGTTCAATCAATTAAGACCTCTGAACATTTACCACAGGTGATTAAAAATAACCTATTTGGTGCTTTGAATTTTAAGATTGAGACATTTATATTTGCCATCAAAGATGCGTCAATTTATATTCTGAATAGCATTATTACCCTCTCAGGTAATTTCATTCTCTTTACTATCTTAACTATTTTCTCTTGCTTTTATTTCTATTTAGATGGTGAAAATATTTTTAAGAAAATTAAAGAACTAATTCCACTTAGGGCTGAATTTAAAGATTTATTATTTAATGAATTCTCTAACTTATCAGTTACTCTACTTGGAAGTGTATTAGTTGTTGCAATTTTGCAAGGCCTAGTATTTTCTATTGCAGCATATATAGTCAATCTACCAAGCCTTTATTTTGGTCTTGCAATGGCTTTTGCAAGCTTTATACCAGTATTAGGAGGCTTGATTATTTGGTTGCCACTTTCTGCATACTTCTTTTTCCTGGGAAACTATCAAGAAGCATTAATAATTTTTGTATTTGGAGCAATCATCATCGGAGCAATTATTGATTATTTTTTAAGGCCTTTATTGATAAATTTTTTAAAGAGCAATGATCAGGATTCAGGACTTAATCACACATTGTTTACTGTTTTATCAACTCTTGCTGGGGTAATTCAATTTGGTGTTTTGGGTCTAATCTTTGGCCCTCTTATTGCTGCTCTTGCAATTACGATATTTGATATCTATAAGCTAAATTTCAAACCATCTAACTAGTTTGTGGTCTTTAAAAGTACCTGATTCGGTATAATTTAACACTTTTCATCTTTTGCAAAGTTATGATCAAGCGCTTAGTAGAATTCCTTCAGAACAATTTTCCTAATACTAATATCAATGACTATCTTGATTCAAAATTCATTGAGCTAAATAGTGAACAGTTAAAAAAAATTGCAGATGCCATTAAAGATGGCGAACTTTCAATCAAACCTGCTTCATCGTGTCCCGCAGATAAATTTATTTTCCAGTTTGGAACTACTATTATTTTCGTCAATAGAGATACTTCAAATACTGATCAAAAATACAATGCTGAACTTGCATGGGAAACTGATTTTCTTGCTATTCACTCAGCCAGAAGTAAGGCCAAGGGTTTCTACTTTATTGGTTTTTCATTTGATGATGATTTTAATATCACACTTACATCAACCGATAAGGTCCTTGAAGATCAGGTAAGAAACGAAGATCAAAATAAAGAAGTTGTTGAAAAAGCCATTCCAGTATTGAGAGGCTTTATGTCAGCAATTAGCAGCTAGGAGCTTTCTAAGACTATTTTTTTGAGTTTTTGACCAGCTTTAAAAGTAACTACTTTTCTAGCTGAAATTGTTACCTCTTCACCTGTTTTTGGGTTTCTCCCTGGTCTAGCTGATTTATTTAGGACTTTAAAATTTCCCAAACCTGAAATTTTGACTTCTTCACCAGAGATAAGAGCATTTTTAATTTCATCAAAAAATTGATTGACAATTGCCTTTGCGAGTCCGTGGCTAATACCATTTTTCTTAACCAAATCATCTGAAATATCTTTCTTAGTAACAGACATTATCTTTGCTCTGCGGAAAACTTATCTTGAAGCACTTTAAGAACTTGGTCAACATATGAGTTAATAATTTCGTCTGTTAGAGTCATTTCAAATGATTGATAGCTAAGATTCAAAGCAATGGATTTTTTAGATGTCTCAATCTTATCACCCTGATATAAGTCAAATAGTTGGACATCAATTAAATCATTTTGCGATAGTTCTTGAATGGCGCTCAAGACTTCAGAAATCTGTATGTCTTTGTCTATCAATACTGCTATGTCTCTTTCTGATTTTTGATATTGGGAGAATTTTTTATATTTGGATAGCATGCCATCTTTGATAACATCCAATTCAATTTCAAATAAATAACATTTAGGTAGCGATAATTCTTGTTGCAAATATGGAGAGATTGATCCAATCCATCCTACCACTTTACCTTTAAAAGCAATAGAAGCTGTTTGACCAATTTGCAATGCAGGATTTTCATCAGGTTGGAAACTAAAAGAATTCTTACCTAAAGATATCAAGCTTTCTAAATCTGCTTTAATATCAAAGAAATCAAGTGGTTTAGTATCATTACTCCAGCCTTTCTCAAAACGATTACCAGATATTACACCCGCAATCTTTACTACCTGTTCGTTTGGGCCAGTTCCGTTAAAGCATAAACCAGTTTCGAAAAACTTTATATTTTGATGACCTCTTTTTAAATTTGAAGACAGTGATTGCAACAAACCTGGCCAGAGTGAAGATCGCATTATCGACATATCTGACGAGATTGGGTTTGCTAAAGTAATTTTCTGATCACTTGGAGTAACTAAATCATGTAGCTTTGGCGATATAAAGCTATATGTAATAACCTCTTGATACCCCCTATTTACCAATGATTGAATGATTTTATTCTTAGATATATTCGATTCGGGTTTTGATTTAAGGGTTGCATTCAAATTAAGAGGTTTAACTGGTAATTTATCGTACCCATAAAGTCTAGCAAGCTCTTCAACTAAATCCTCTGGAATTCTGATATCAAATCGATGACTTGGGGGTTGAATTGTCCAACTAGAATCAGTAGCACTTATAATTTCAAAATCCAAACTCTGGAATTTTTGTGTTGCCCAATCGAAATCTATATCGAACCCTAAAATAGTTTGAATCTTTTCTATCGAAATTGAGATAGGTTGTGGATTAGGCATAAATTCATTATTGATCTCCACCTGGATAGGACCCGCTTTTCCACCACAAATTTCTAAAGTTAATTCTGTTGCTCTTTCAATTGCCTTTTCTGCAAGTTCAAAATCAACACCTCTTTCAAATCTTAGAGAGGACTCCGTATGCAAACCATATGATCTTGCTTTACCAGCAATATTTACTGGCTCAAAAAAAGCAGCTTCATAAAGTATTTTTGTAGAATCAGGTTGTGTTGAAGTGCTCTCACCACCCATAATTCCGGCCATTGCGATAGCTGATTTGTTATCAGCAATGACAAGCGTATCATTATTTAGCTCGACAGTTTGTCCATTGAGTAATTCTAGTTTCTCGTTTTGTTTTGCTTTTCTAACAATGATCTGACCATCAATTTTTTCAAGATCAAACGCATGCATTGGTTGCCCTAGTTCAAGCAAAACATAATTTGTAATATCTACAATTGGAGAATGAGATTGTTGACCGGATCTCTTTAATCTTTTCTGCATCCATTGGGGTGTCTGTATTGTGTTGTCAATATTTGTGATGACTCTAGAGCAATATTTCGGACAAGCCTCAGGATTTAAAAGTGTCGCCTTGATAGAATCAGAAATTGACTCTTTATTTGAACTCTCAACTGCGCTAATATTTATATTAAAGTTTGCACAGACTTCTCTTGCTACACCAAGGATCGAAAAACAATCTCCCCTATTAGGGGTGATATCTAGTTCAACAATATTATCATCAAGATCAAGATAACTTCTAATATCTTCTCCAATTGGAGCATCTGGTTCTAATTCTAGAATTCCTTCTGAATTCTCAACTAAACCTAATTCAGATTCTGAACAAATCATTCCATTAGATTCGACTCCACGTAGTTTGGCTTTTTTAATCTTCAATCCACTTGGAAGAACACTACCGACAGTTGCAACTACAACTTTTAAGTCTTTTCGAACGTTTTTGGCACCACAGATAATCTGTAATTTTTCCGACCCAGTATTAACAATACACAGGCTCAGTTTATCTGCATCAGGATGCTTTTCACAACTCTCTACATGACCAATGACCACATTGTTAAATGGAGGTGCAACTGGATTGATACCATCCACTTCCAGGCCAGCCATAGTCAAGGTTTCAGCTAATTCTTTATCACTTACTTTGGGATTAACCCATTCTCTTAGCCAGGTAGTTGAAATATCCATATTAAAACTGGTTTAAGAACCTAATATCGTTTTCAAAAAATAATCTAAGATCATCTACTCCATATCGAAGCATTGCTAATCTTTCAACCCCCATGCCAAAGGCAAGTCCGGTAAATTTATCGCTGTCTACGTTTACTGCTTTTAAAACATTGGGATGAACAACACCGCACCCTAGAACCTCTAACCAGCCAGTTTTTTTGCAAACTCTACATCCATCTCCACCACAAATAACACACTCTATGTCGGCTTCAGCAGAAGGCTCAGTAAAAGGAAAATAAGAAGGTCTAAAGCGAACTCCAAGGTCCTCTTTTTCAAAATAAGATCTCAGGAAGTCGATTAATAGTCCCTTCAGTTGAGCAAAATTGGCATTCTCATCAACAATTAGACCTTCTACTTGGTGAAACATCGGAGTATGGGTAATATCTGAATCACATCGATACACACGTCCTGGAGCAATAATTCTAACAGGCGGCTCTTGTGATTCCATTGTTCTTATTTGCACAGGGGATGTGTGAGTTCTTAATACAATACTTTCGTCAAAGTAAAAAGTATCATGCATTGCACGAGCAGGATGATGCTCGGGGATATTGAGAGCCCCAAAGTTATGGAAATCATCCTCAATTTCTGGGCCTGTTTCTACCTCAAAACCATTGGCAATAAATAACTCTTCAATTCTATTGAGTGTTTTAGTAACTGGATGAATTGTCCCTTTACTTTGGTTTCTTCCTGGAAGCGTAACATCAATTCTTTCGCTTTCAATTTGTTTCTCGATAGATTCTTTATCAAGTTGAACTTTTTTTTCTGAAATTAATTCCTGAACTTGGTTTTTGGCTTTATTGATGGTTTCACCCATCTTTGGTCTTTCTTCAGCAGGAAGATTGCCTAAATTCTTAAGAATGCTAGAAAGTTCACCTTTTTTACCTAAATATCTGACACGAAGATCGTCTAGAGACTTGTGATCAGAGGCTTTAGCAATTGCTAACTGAGCATTTTTTAGTATTTCTTCAACCAAAATAATCGTCCAACTGAAAAAAGATCAGCGTCAAACTTTTAGTTTAACGCTGCTTTCGCTTGCTCAGCAATCTTTGCAAATGCTGGTTTGTCAAATATTGCGATATCTGACAAAACTTTTCTGTCAATTTCAATATTTGCTTTTTTCAATCCATTGATTAACTGTGAATAGCTTAGGCCGTTATTTCTTGCTTCAGCATTAATTCTTACAATCCATAATCTTCTGAATTGTCTTCTTCTTTGCCTTCTATCACGATAAGCATATTGACCTGCTTTAATAACAGCCTGTTTGGCAACACGGAAAACTTTTGAACGTGCACCATAATAGCCTTTAGCTTTCTTTAGAATTTTTTTATGTTTTGCGTGGGCTTGAACGCCTCTTGATACTCTAGCCATGATTTACTCCTTAAAAAATTAACTATATGGCAACATTCTTTTGACCATTGGAACATCTACTTTCTCAACGGTATCAGGTGCACGTAAGCTTCTTTTTCTAGAAGTACTTTTCTTCGTCAAAATATGGCGAAGATGTGACTGTTTACATTTATATCCGCCACTGGCGGTTTTTTTGAAGCGCTTTGCAGCACCTCTATTTGTTTTTAACTTCGGCATCATTTACTCCTTTTATTAACTCATTCGAGTTTTATTAAATAGAGATATTCTCTATTTTCTTGATTTAGGTGCCAGCATCATGCCAAGCTGACGACCCTCTAATTTTGCTTTCTGTTCAACAGTAGCAAATTCTTCAGTATCTTTTTCAATTCTTTCCAGCATCTCCATTCCTAATTCACGATGCTGCATTTCTCTTCCTCTAAACCAAATAACAACTTTGACTTTATCACCATTATCAAGAAACTTAGTCAAGTTTCTAAATTTAATCTGATAATCGCCTTCTTCAGTACTTGGACGATACTTAATCATTTTGACAGTTGTTTTCTTTTGCTTTTTCTTTGCATCACTGAGTTGTTTTTTCTGTTCATACTGATATTTACCAAAGTCCATGACTTTACAAACAGGAGGTTCAGCATTTGGTGAAATTTCAACTAAATCTAAAGATGCTTCTTCAGCAACTCCAAGAGCCTTTTCAATCGTAAATACTCCTAATTGCTCACCATTGTTTCCAATAACTCTGACAGTATTAGCGAATATTTCTTGATTCACTCTTGTTTTGGTTTTTTTAATATTTACTCCTTATTAATTAATTCTATAAACGCATCAACAGACATAGAACCTACGTCTTCTCCGCCTCTTCTTCTCACTGAAATTTGATCGGATTCCATTTCCCGATCACCAACAACCAGAATAAATGGATAGCGTTGCATTGAATGCTCGCGTATTTTAAAGCCTATCTTCTCATTACGCAAGTCCGAAATAATTCTTAAACCCTTATCTTTTAAGTCTTTTTCAACTCTTTTGACATACTCAAGGTGCTTTTCAGAAATATTTAAAATAATGCCTTGGATTGGAGCCAGCCATGATGGAAATGCACCTTCATAGTGTTCAATTAATATGCCTACAAATCGCTCTAAAGAACCAACAATAGCCCTATGAAGCATTACAGGTGTTCTTTTATTGCCTTCTTCATCGACATAGGTAGCTTCAAGTCTTTCAGGCATTGAAAAATCCACTTGAAGAGTTCCACATTGCCACTCTCTATTTAAACAATCCCGAAGAACAAATTCTATTTTTGGTCCATAAAAGGCACCTTCCCCTTCTTGGAGTTCCCACTGGATGCCTTTGTTATCCAATGCCTCTTGGAGGGCTTTTTCTGCTCTATCCCAAACCTCATCTGAACCCACTCTTTTTTCAGGTCTAGTGGAAAGCTTAATGTCTACATTTTCAAAACCGAAGTGTTTGTATACATCATAGGTTAGGTCAATAAAATTCGATACCTCAGATTGAACTTGCTCATCAGTGCAAAAAATATGCCCATCGTCTTGAGTAAAGTTTCTGACGCGCATAATTCCATGTAAAGTACCTGAAGGTTCATTTCTATGGCATGAGCCAAATTCTGCAAGCCTAATTGGTAAATCTCTATAAGACTTAAGGCCTTGTTTATATATTTGAATATGCGCAGGACAATTCATAGGCTTAATGGCATAGTCTCTGTTCTCACTATTAGTTGTGAACATTGCATCACCAAATTTATCCCAATGGCCTGACTTTTCCCAAAGTGATCTATCTATTAACTGAGGCGTATGAACTTCTTTGTAATCATTTGATCTAAAAATAGATCTCATATATTGTTCAACAATTTGGTAAAGAGTCCAGCCCTTTTCATGCCAAAACACCATTCCTGGAGCCTCTTCTTGCACATGAAACAAGTTTTGTTTTTTTCCAATTTTTCTATGATCTCTTTTCTCAGCTTCCTCTAATCTATGAATATATTCTTCTAAATCCTGTTTATTACTCCATGCAGTTCCATATACCCTCTGTAGCATTTCATTATTGCTATCACCGCGCCAATATGCGCCAGCTAATTTCATTAATTTGAAAGCTTTTAGTTTTCCAGTGGAAGGCACATGTGGACCTCTACAAAGATCAACAAAATCACCTTGTTCATACAATGAAAGAATTTCATCTTGAGGAATAGACTCTATTATTTCAGCTTTATAAAACTCACCTTTATTCTTAAAGAAATCAACTGCATCATCTCTTGACAACTCAAAACGCTTCACAGCTAAATTTTGTGAAACCAATTTCGACATATTTTTTTCTATTTTTTCTAGATCAGATTCTGTAAATCCATCTTTGTACGAGAAGTCATAATAAAAGCCATCGTCAATGACAGGTCCAATTGTAACTTGAGCTTCTGGGTAAAGCATTTGTGTTGCTTGAGCCATTAAATGTGCAGTAGAGTGTCTAATAATCTCTAAGCCCTTTTCATCTTTATCGGTAACTATAGAAAGTGATGCATTTGTATTGATTTCATGAGATGCGTCTACCAGCTTTCCATCAACCTCACCAGCTAAAGTGGCTTTAGCAAGACCTGAACCAATTGATTTAGCAACATCCATAACTGTTACTGGATTATCAAATTCTCTAATCGATCCGTCGGGTAAAGTAATCTCTATCACTATTGTTTAAAAAAATAAAAAAGTGCTATTTTACCTTCTCGAGTGGCTGAATTTGCTCAATCATAAGCTGCAATTCTTTTTGTCCTCTGAAGCGATTTATTGACAATTTATAAGCAATTTCAGCAAATTTAGTACTGCACCTATTTTGAAAGAATGCAATTGATTGGAATACTAAACTGCCACCTTTAAGTCTCAAACTACATTTTAAATGTTTCTCACCAACTATCTTTTGGTCAAGAATTTCAAATAAACCCTTGAAAATAGGTTCTTCAAAGCCCTGACCCCAAGGTGCATAAGATTCTAGAAGTAATGCATTTGATAAGCTCATTTCATACTCTTCTAAATCGCCATCTGTCATAAGCTCAACAGCAGGTTTTTTATTATCTAAATGACTTTGAATAAAACTTGCAAAAAGTTCTTGAAATTTTTCAAAATTCTCTTCCTTGATGGTTAATCCTGCAGCCATTGCATGTCCACCAAATTTATCAATCACTCCAGGATTTTTTTGATCAATCAGATCTAGTAAATCTTTGATATGGACACTGGGAATTGATCTAATCGAGCCTTTTAAATTATCTTGTGCCTTGGCAAATACAGCAACAGGACATTGTAATTTTTCCTTAATTTTTCCAGCTACAATTCCAACGATTCCTTCATGCCAATTTGGTTCGTAAAGACAAACTGCAAAATGCTCATCACCTTCAAATTTTTCTACTATTTGTAACGCTTCATTTTGCATTTGATCTTGAGTTTCACGCCTTTTTTTATTGTAAGACTCTAATTCACTTGCAAATCTTCTTGCCGACCCCAAATCATGGGTCATTAAACATTTAATGCCAATTGATATATCACTTAACCTTCCCGCAGCATTTAATTTTGGAGCAATTGAAAAACCAATATCTTGAGCAGTTAGTTCTGCTTGTTTTCTATTTGAAATTTCGATAAGCGCTTTTATTCCAGGAGAGCAGTTATTCTGCCTAATATTCTTTAATCCTTCTGAAATCAATATTCGATTATTCTGATCAAGTTTTACAACATCAGCAATAGTGCCTAATGCAACCAAATCCAGAAGATTTCTTAAATCAGGTACTTCAATATTGTTTTTTTCAAAATAATTTTGATTAATTAAATGGGTTCTTAAGGCAGAAAACAGATAGAAACTAACTCCTACGCCAGCCAGATTTTTTGAATCAAAATCACAGTCTTTAAGATTTGGATTAATGATTGCATCAGCCTTAGGAAGATCATCTGGTGGAAGGTGATGGTCAGTAATGATTACTGAAATATCCAAAGATTTTGCAAACTCTACTCCTTCATTACTTGCTATACCGTTGTCAACAGTAATAATTAAGTCAGGTTCTTTTTCTTCTTTTGCCAACTTAACTATCTCTTTACTTAAACCGTATCCATGTTCAAAACGATTGGGAACTAAAAAATCAACAAATTTACACCCCATCATTCTTAATGATTTCATTGCAACTGCACTTGCTGTAGCTCCATCACAGTCAAAGTCACCAACAATGAGAATTTTTTTATCATTAATTAAGCAATCTTCTAAAAGCAAGATGGCTTTTTCCAAATCTGTAAATTTTGGGTGAAGCAATTTGGATAAAGTTAAATCTAAACGAGTTTCGCTAACATTTCTTGCCGCAAGTATTCTTTTGATAAAGGATGGAATATCATCAGAATAGGAGTCAAGCAGGTGCTCGTTAATGTCTCTAATTTGCATCACTCACAGCTCTTAGAAAACTATCAAAAGATTTATCGCTGCCACGACTTCCTCCATAAAAAAAAGGCACATCAATTGCTAAATTCGGTTTTTCTAAAAACGAGGTTGATGACCAATAATGTCCTTTTTTGGTATTAGGGAAAAATCTAGAATTAATGAGTGGTTCATCATCTCCATAAATGATTAATGAGTTAAGCTCTTTCTCTGTAGGCAGTCTCCAATTATTCTGGTTACAAACATTCCTTTCTTTGAGTTTAGCTATATATTTCTTTGAATTACAAGAGTCTTGCCAATTGCAATTCTTTGAAAATTCACCATTTTCAACACCTGTTTTTTGATCAAACCAAGTGTAAGTGTTATCCTTAAATCTCAATCCTGGTAAATTTGATTTAACCTCCCATATTAAATTAGTAGATTGATCAAGAACGCATGACCACTCTTTTGAGTTTTCCTTGAGAAGCTCTCCACTCTCAGAAATCTTAAATAACTTTGCTTGACTATTTAAGCTTAATAAAAATGCGATTAAGAGATAAAATTTCATTGAATTAAATTAGCAATTTTTTTTGCGCACGCTGGGGCCATATTTAGTCCATTTCTAAAATGACCGGTATTAAAGTATAGACCTTCAATTTCATCGCTTTTCTGAACAATGACCTCATTATCTCTTGTTGCTGGCCTAAATCCTGACCAATGGTATTTGACTGGATACTTACTGAGTTGAGGTTGATACTTGATTGCAAAATCATACAACTCATCGCGAATAATATCTTCAGTAGAACGATCAAAACCTACCTCTTGCATTGTTGAACCCACCACAACATTTCCATCTAGTCTTGGAATGATATATCTACCTTCACCTAGGATAATATGTTCTACCTCTTTTGGTTTAGCTTGAATTACAATCATTTGTCCCTTCATCGGGAAAACTTCTTTTGGGGTTTGTGCAAATTCACCGCTCCATGCTCCTGCAGAAAGAACCACATTTTCAGAATGCAAACTTACTTCATTGTATTTAACGCCCTTTATTGCATCAGCATCTATAAGTAAATCACTGACATTGGCATTCTCTATGACTTTCACACCCCGAATTTCAATATCTTTTTTTAATGCTTTAACTAATCGAGGATTTCTTATCTGAGCAATATTTTCAAATAAAGCTTTATCATCTATATCTTGATATGAAACTTGATACTTCTTTAGCCAAGTTTTAGCATTATCTTGCTCAAATTGATCAAGCATTAATAGACCGCATCGATAAAACTCTGGGTCAATTCCAGTTGAATCCAGCAACTCATGACATAGACCTTCATATACCTCTTGTGATGCAAATGAAAAACTGTTGACCTCATCGGAATATTCCCAGGGATACAATGGACTAATAATGCCTCCGCCAGCCCAAGAAGACTCTTTGCCACAAGTGCCTTTTTCTAATAGTGTAACCTCTAAGCCTTTGAGGGTTAATTCTCTCGCAGTCATCATACCGATAACTCCCCCTCCAATAACTATACAATCAGGCATCTTCTTTAAGGGTAAATAAAAGATAACCAATAGCTCCTAGTGTTATAAAACTATCAGCAAGATTAAATACTGGCCAATGGAACGACCCATAAAAAACATCAATAAAATCAACTACATAACCTAAATAAACCCGATCAATAATGTTTCCCAGAGCGCCGGCAATGATAAAGGTCAAACTAAAAAGTTTTTTGACTTCATTGGTTGGAGTTTGAAAGAATAAATAAACCAGATAAATAGTTATAGAAATTGATAAGATGATAAGCGGTAATACCTGTGATCCTCCCATGTCTGCAAAAAAACTGAATGCGACTCCATAATTATGTACATAGGTAAAATTAAGAAAAGGCAAAAGTTGTATAGATTCTCCAAGAGTCATCATTCTCTGAATAAGAATCTTAGACTCAAGATCTAAGAGTACGAGAATGAACACCAAAAAATAATAGATACGGTACTGCATTTACTTAATTTCTATTAACACTTCATTTCTTCTCATAAATGGAAGAGTTAATGGATGGTTATAAAATGCATATTTTGAAACACCAATTGCAATCAGTGAATTTTCTTTTATAAATTTCACTAATTCCTTTTCGTGTTTATATACATTCTCATTAGAGTTTGTTCCTGAAAAAACAATCGCTGCATATTTCTTAGAAGGAATTTCAATAATTTTTACATTAGGATTATTGGGCAAGGGTAAGTTGTTCTTTTGATACTTGGATGGCATTACAAAACTAATTAACCATTCATCATTCTGTTTTAATTGTTGAACAGGTGCTGTCATTGAAATACTTTCACCAGCTGACTGCTGAACAGGCGCGGTCATTGAAATTTTGTCTGAGGACTTATTATTACCAAAAATAAAATCAGCCAGGTCTTTAAATCCAGCACTAATTGCTTCTTTTCGGTTGCCAGCTTTTTTAACTTCAGCAATTAGGTTGGGTTCATATTGTCTAATTTCGATATTGTTCTTTTGACTTAGAACTTCGTATTTGGGTTGTTCGACATTATTTATCACTTCTGAACCTATTAAAAAACCAACAAAGGTTAAAACTATTACAGATGCCAAAATTTTCATTTAGCTGAGCGTCCAGCTAACCTTCTTACTACAAAGAAAATTCCAACAATGACAATGAGAATTGGCCACCAAACAAATTCATTATTTCTTTGTCTATAGGCATCTCTTAATTCTGGATTAATTTTAAGGTACTTTAATGTATTTCTTGCCATTGCATTAGGTTTTGCATTCTGAAGCCATTCATGATACAGCCCATAAGATTTAGGGATGAAACCCCATATCCAAGGTGAGTCTTTCCTTAGGATTTCCACCATCTGATCTATCACCTTTTGACGCTCAGAGGTGTTTGGCATATTCTTCATTTGATCAAACAGTTGATCAAATTCACTGTTTTGATAGTTCGATCCATTTTCACCGCCTGATTCGACCTTGGAATTCTTTCCATACAATAGAAAAAGAAAGTTTTCAGGATCTGGGTAGTCCGCATTCCAACCTAACTCAAATATCTGGATTTGTCCCTTTCTCATTTTCTCTTGCAGTCTATTGTAATTGGTTGGTCTAACCACTAATTGAATACCAATTTTTTTGAATTGTTTTCTAATCCAATCAAGCCTTGGCTGGTCATCTGCACTACTTGCAGTAGTATCAAAATAAAGTACCAATGGTTTACCTGTTGAAGTGTCTATACCTCCAGGATAGCCAGCTTCATTCATTAATTGATTTGCTTGCTCGATAGATTTTCTGACTACACTTCCATCAATCATTTCATAGACATAAGGATTGAAATCATTTTTATTTCCAAAAATTCCTGGGGGGATGGGACCGTGTGCAGGAGATCCTCTACCATTTCTAAAAATGGAAATATATTCTTCTTCGTTAATGGCTATAGAGATTGCTTGTCTAAGTTTCTGTTTTTCTTCACTATATCCACCTACTATCGAATCCCTCATATTAAATGCAGTGTAGTAAACGCTAGTACTATCACTTGTAATTAATCTGATATTCTTGTCCTTCATATAATCTGAAAGTTCAGTTTGACCTTTGCCAATAACCTGTATAGCCTGATCAAAATTATCACTAGCTATACCTGATCGATCATAATAACCTTGTATAAATTTCTGCCAATATGGCGTCGATTCCTTCTCAAGCATAAAATGAATACGATCAACAAATGGCAATTCTCTTCCAGAATCAACAAGAAGGTTGTTCTTATCATCGCTCACCTCTCCCGAATTTGGATATAGCTCTCCATGAAAATTTGGATTCCTATCTAGAATCATTTCTTTGTTTGGATTGTTAACTGTCAACATATAGGGGCCAGTGCCTACTGGATACCAATCCATAATGATATTTTTTTTAATTAACCCATCTTGGGCATAAAAGACATCAGCTTCTGAAGGCACAGGCGCAAAAAATGGCATAGCAAGCCAGAACATAAATTGCTCATTTATCCCATTTATTTTGATAGTGTAATCATATCTAGAAGTTGCTTTAGCGCCCTCTAATTCATAGTTGTTAAGATTTAATGGGAGATCTTTGGGAACATCCTTTAACTGTTTATTTAACTTATTGAGACCAACAATATATTCGCTCATCAAGCTAAATATAGGTGAACTAAGTCTTGGATTTGCTAGACGCTTTATCTGATATACAAAATCATTGGCAGTCAGTTCACGACTATCTGTCTTTTTAAAATCTCTTAAGTCAGAGATATTATTTAATTGCTTCTCTGATAGCTTATAGTTGTCTTCAACAAAAGCGGGGTGGTCCTGATAACGAATTCCCTGTTTAATTTTTAAACGATATTCCGTAAATTTTGCCTCGCTTCTTTGAGATTTATCAAGAATGGAACCATCTGATGAAAGATAAACCACTTGAGGCATTTCCTCAAGCACTCCTGGGATTAATTCATAAGGTCTCTTAAGATAATGATATTGGAGTGGAGTCTCATAAACCGATTGGATAAAAATCCACTCATTAGCGGAATATGACCTTGCCGGATCTAAATGTTTTGGTCGATCTGCAAAAGAACTATAAACCGTATTATTAAACCTTTCTTCAGCAGGATAAGGACTATTCCATGGTTTAGAACAACCGCCCAACAAAAAGATAAAAATCCAGATAATGTGTTTATAATTGGACATCAACATAATTATAGATATTTCGGAGGTTTCATGGGTTTTTTAGCAGGTAAAAGGGCCTTAATTATTGGGGTTGCTTCAAACAGATCTATCGCATGGGGTATTGCGGAAGCAATGGCTAAACAAGGCTGTGAAATTGCCCTAACTTACCAAACTGAAAAATTGAAATCTCGAGTTGAAAAATGTGCTGAAGTTTGTAATTCAAATATTGTCATCGAATGTGATGTATCAACAGATGAAAACATTAATAACACTTTCGTAGATCTCAAAAAACACTGGGATAACTTTGATATTCTTGTCCATTCTGTGGCTTTTGCTGACAGATCCCAATTAGAAGGCGACTATGTTGACGTGACTGAGCGAGAAAAATTTGCGCAAGCGCATGAAATCAGCTCATACAGCTTTACCGCTCTTGCAAAAGCAGCAAGACCTATGCTCAATGAAAATGGTGCGCTTCTAACTTTAAGTTACTTAGGGGCTATCCGTGCCATTCCAAATTACAACGTAATGGGTGTGGCTAAGGCATCATTGGAAGCAAATGTTAGATACATGGCTGCGGCAATGGGCCCAGAGAAAGGTATTCGAGTAAATGCTGTATCAGCAGGTCCAATTAAAACACTTGCTGCAAGTGGAATTAAAGATTTTGGAAAACTACTTGATTATGCTGCTGATAGTTCTGCCCTTAAACGAACAGTAACTATTGAAGAGGTTGGTAATACAGCTGCATTCTTATGTTCTGACTTAGCCTCAGGCATTACTGGTGAAGTTACTTATGTAGATTCAGGTTATAGTTTTTACGATAAGGGTCCAGACCTATAAACGATCGCGATAGATCTCAATATTAGCTTCTTTTTTTAGCTCTTTCAAAGTAGCCAGGTAGAATTCATCAGTCTCATAAGTATTCAGGAGTCTATCGACATTTCCAGCACTTTCGTCTGAAGTCTTTAGCGCATTAACACGGACTATCATATTCTTTGATCCTAAATTCTTACTCAGACTAATTCCGGGTTTAGAATTTGGCTTTGGTGCCTTAAAGGCAAGATCAATGGCGCTCGGATCGACTTTCTGATTATCTCTCTTTGTCCACTCTACTGAAGTCCACTTAAGGTTATTTTTCTTCAGAATTTCATCTGTTTTTTGGTTGTCACTAATTAAAGTAATGATTTCATCAGTTAATTTATCAGCCAACTTTTTAGACTCTTGAGTTTTAACAATACCCTCAACCTGAATCTTGACCTCATCGAAATTCAAATTACGAGATTTTTCGAGATTGTTGAGTCTAAGAACAACTAACTTATCGTCACCTAGATCAATAGGCTCTGAATTTTCACCGCGATTTAAGACAGGATCAGAGAATGCAGCATTAATCATTTTCTTATTGGGCGATTTTGATGTTTTAGAGAAAAGTTCAGATGTTTGAAGCTTTAAATTCATCTTCTCAGCAAGTTCCTCCAATGAGCCTTCATAAGCGAGGTTTGTCATCTCATCACTCAGGTCATATATCATTTTTTGCCCTTGATTCTTTTGATAGATCTTAACTAATTGCTCTTTAACCTCATCAAAAGACTTTAATGATGACTCTTTAATTTTGTTTAATTTAATAACATGGAATCCGAATTCAGACTTAATTGGCGCACTTACTTCTCCCTCCTTCATAGCAAAAACAGCAGTTTCAAATTCAGGCACCATAACACCAATACCAAAGAATCCTAGATCACCTCCAGAATCTTTAGAACCGGTATCAATTGAATATTCTTTAGCTAAATCTTCAAAAGATTTACCCTCGTTAATTAAGCTTATCACTTGATCAGCTGTGACTTTGTTTTCAACCAATATGTGTTGTGCTTTTCTCTCTTCATCAGTCGAAAATCTATTTTTTTCCTCATCATATAATATTGCTAGATCATCATCTGATGGCGAAATACTTTTTGTAACTTCATCAAGATTTAGTTCTACAAAATCAACGCTCACTTTCATAGGTTTTATGAACCTATCTTGGTTTTTATCAAAATAGTCTTTAAGCATTGAATCAGTGATACTTACTTGATCAGAAAAATCCTTAACAGGTATTTCTAGGTAGTCAAATTTTCTCTCTTGGTTCAGAAGGCTAGTTACGTTTTTTCTTTCAAAATCCGTGACAAAAGCCGATTTTTCGATGTTTGACCTGAGTTGTTCTTGGGTAAGTTGTTGGAACTGAGAAGCTTCATATTCTTGAACTGAATATCCATTCAACCTCAATATTTTTTTGTATTGATCAACATCAAATTTACCATCTCTATAGAAGACCTCATTTTTTGCGATATTAGTCTGAACTTCCTTTGGGGTTGTCACATAGCCATGATTCTGGGCATATTGAAAAAGAATTTGTGAATTCACCATTTGATCAATCACCGTTTGTTTAAGAATATTTTCAATATCAGTACTGTATTCTGCTCCAAGTTGCTGCTGGAGGTTTCTTTGTTGAGGTACAAAATTTTTTAAAAATTCTGTTTTTGATATCTCTTTATCACCAACCTTAGCCACTGTCTGTCCAGAGCCCATAAAGTCAATACCATAGAGTGCAGTAACGATAAATGTAAGCGCGATTAATCCAACAATGAAATAAGCGACAAACCCTGTGGATTTTTTCTTAATAGAACTAATTAACATAGATACAAACAGTTACTCCCATTAAAGGGCTTAAAAAATAATTTAAATAACTTATGCCTGACAGGTCATGTCCTGACCACAACATAGCGGGGATTTGATCATACCCTCGCAATTTGGACACTTGGAAACTTGGATTACCTCTCCATCAACTGTAATTGTATCATTGACAAGAGGCTCATCACATTTTGCACATGTTGCATTAACTGCCATTCCACATTTGTCACATTGATAAGTTGCTGCCATTTTTTCTCCTGAAATATTTGATATGTTTAACTAAATTATAGTTAAACGAAAATGATATTTGTCATAGATTTATACCCACATTGTAAGTATTTCTTTTGCTATTGAAAAACAATAACTTAGTAACTAAATATTTAGTGTAAGTTAACTATATTGGAGATTTACATATGAAAGAAAGTTATGGGCATATTGCAATTGATAGAGATCTAGAACACTATATTCAACTAGGTTTATTTTTTGTAGTGAGTGTTTTAGCTTTTTTAATTTTTTAATAGGAGATGTAATGAAGAACTGGGAAGCAATGGTCAGAGTTGATGACAAGGATTGTTACGATTGTTCACCAAAAGGCACAACTAAAAGTGGATCCCACGCTAATATCGTTCATATGGTGGCGCCCGCCTTTGATTACATCAGCGCGAAACGCTATTTTGAGACTCAAGGCCAACTGATCTCAAATGTTAAGGAGGTTGTATGGCACTAGAAAGAGATGGTGATGGTTATTTAATGAGCATGGCTGATTGGTCAGAAGACGTGATGCATGAAATGGCAAAAGCTGATGACTATGAATTAACACCAGAAAAAATTGAACAAATCATGAAAGCAAGAGAGTACTACGATGAAAATTCTACTGTGCCTGCTATAAGAGTATTTGCTAAGTTCATCGGTATGGATAAGAAGGACATGTTTAAGATGTGGTTAACTGGTCCTATGAAACCGATTACAAAATATGGAGGCCTACCTAAACCAACAGGCTGTGTCTAAATGATCATGTCGGAGGTGGGGAAATCTATTTATTCCTCAAAGTTTCCTCGTAAGTCCCTGCTTCCGGCACCTATTAATTCCTTATTGATTTAAATAACTGATGGCCCAAAGGACTTATTGGGTCTTGTGGTGTTACTTCTTTTCCAGTTGTTTCTTTCACCAAATTAAGAAGCTTCTTTCCAAGCCCTTGTCTTCGATAGGCATTTTGAACGTATATATACTCAATTTCAGCCTCTTCATTGAATCTCACAAATCCAAGTGTGGTATTTTGGTTCTTGAAGGTGATAATTCCTTCAATTTGTTCGATGTTATATTCCATTGATTTATCCAGTTATATCCTAAGAATATATGCTAATTAAAATATTTTTAAACCTCATAAACACTGCCAAATTTTGAGTCATTATCTATCTATAATTTGAAAAAAACTAGGAGGATATTTGGACCCTTTAAGTCAAGGCGCAATTGGTGCCTGCCTATCTCAAAGTCTATCGAGCAAAAAAAATCTATTAACGATTGGAATTATCGGATTTTTTGCTGGAATGTCACCTGATTTAGATGTATTGATAAAGTCAGATCAAGATCCGCTTCTGTTCTTGGAATTTCATAGGCAATTTACTCACTCCCTTGTATTCATTCCAATTGGTGGCTTAATCTTTGCATCAGTTTTCTACTCTCTATTTAAGAGAAGAGTCACTCTGAGTTTCAAACAGGTCTGGTTTTATGCATCAGTTGGATACGGAACTCATGGAATTTTAGATACCTGCACAAGTTATGGCACTCAACTACTTTGGCCATTCACCAATGATCGTTTCTCTTGGAATAATATTTCAATCATTGACCCATTGTTTACCCTCCCAATTGTTGTTTTAATTACTCTTGCTGCAATAAAGAAAAGCCCCTTTCTCGCAAGAGTATCTTTAATCTGGGCTATTTTCTATTTGTCATTAGGATGGTTTCAGCATCAAAGAGCGATTGAATTTGCAAATGAACTTATCCAACAAAGAGGTCACAATGCGATCGAGGTTAGCGTTAAACCCAGTTTTGGTAATTTAATTCTATGGAAAATCATCTATAAAACCAAAGATCGTTTTTTTGTGGATGCAGTCAATTTAGGTCCTAAAAAACAACATTTTAATGGCGATAGTATTGATATATTCAATCTAGATAATTACGAATTACGGGATAAATTAACTGCCTTGCAAAAAAATGATATTGAGCGATTTAAATGGTTTAGCCAAGGATTTATTGCAATCAATCCTAATAATCGTAATCAAATTCTAGACATAAGGTATTCCAATCTCCCTAATGAGATCGGAGGATTATGGGGAATTGAACTGACCCCAAACTCAGATAACCACGTTCGATTTATTTCTAACAGAGAAACCAATAAGAGAGAGTTTGATAAATTCTTTGCAATGATCTTTAATTAGGCTTTAAACAGCGAAAACCAATATATACAACTGCCATGTCTCTGGGTTTTGTTGCATCATAATCTGACATCATTTGTGATGAGCCATACCACCATGAACCGCCTCTAGTTCCTTTTTCAGAAGCATCTTTGATATCTACCCACTCCCAGACATTTGCCCCCATATCATAAAGACCATTAACCCCTCTTTTAGTTGAGCCAACTCTTGAATGCCCTACTCCACGATCAAGTAGATGAGAATAATCAATGGCAGGGGTATCACCACATTGCCCTAAGCAATTCGCACCTCTTGGAGAGTTACCAGTTGGAAAGGAATAAGTCTTGCCCTTCTCAAATCCATCTGAAGGGTTTAACCTTTGCTCAGTGTAGGCCGCAGATATCCATTCTTTCTCAGTTGGAAGTCTTTTACCTTTCCAGATGCAGTATGCCTGAGCTTCATCAAAAGTAATGTGAACCGCGGGCTCATCATCTTGGGCGGGGAGTCCATAAGGGGTTAGCCAATTCCATCCAGGTTTTCTTTCCCAGCCAAATTCATACACCAAACCCCCACCCTCTCTTTCTGCTTTAGTTTTAAAACCGGTAGATTTGATATATTGACTGAAATCACCTATGCTGACTTCTTTTTCATCAATCTGAAATGATTCTAATTGAATCATTTGTGCATTAGAAAAACGACTGAATGAGATGGTTATAAATATGGTGAAAAATACAAAATGACTTTTCATCTGCTACGTTTATTTAGTAATCGATATTTAACTTTCCATCAACGATATTGACTCCAATATTTTCCATATCGTCATCTTTAAGCCAAGGACCTGCTTGCAACCTCTCTTGTCCCAAAAAAATTGGATTAGAATAAGTTTCATCAGTCTTAAAATAACTTAATGTCTCGATTTCTCGGTTTGGGTCAAATGTTGACTTGATTAAGAAATACTGTTCTCTGGTTTTAAAATGACCTCTGTAGACTCTCTCCTCATCATCACTTTTCGCCTTCTGAATTGAGAACTCATCATTTTCCAAGGTAAAAAATTCAGGCGCGTCACCTTCTGTCTGCTGACAGTGGTAAAGTGCGTTATAAAAGTCTTTTCTAAATTGTTTGATTTCTTGAAGCACAGCTTAAGTATATTCCTTATGAGATTTAGATGTTAGAGATTACCCATTAAGAATTGAAAGGTATTAGAACAACTAAGCTTTTTCATTCTTTGTAAAACGATCATCTAGCTGTTTGGGCTTTGAGATAAATTTAATCTTTTTCAATAGCAATTTAACTGCTTGAAAATGAATCAAAAAAATTGACTTCATTGTCGCAAAAGGAACCCTAAAAAAAGCCCTTTTTAATGACATTGAGTTTAAGTCATCAAACTTTCCAGATAATGAAGTTAAAAGAATTTTCTCCTTATTGCTATCAAAAAGATTGATATGTATTTTGATTGAATCATCACTGAGTGAAAATTGAAAATCATAGTATCCCTCTCTTTCTAGGAAAGGCGATACATGGAACACCTTTTTAGCCACATAGTCCCCGTTTGTATCTTTATCATCTAAATGGGTCAGATAACTATGTGTTTCACCAAAAGTATTATTAACTTCACTCACTACAGCATAGAGCTCATCCTTACTATTCCAACAAAACCAAAAGCTAACTGGATTAAATACATACCCGAGAATTCTTGGCATAGAAATTAAAAAAACTTCTTTCGGTTTTTCAAATTTATAAGCATCAAACATATCATAAAGCCAAGCTTTAAGTGATGTGCCATCTCTATAACCATGATCTTTTTCATAGAAACTGTGCAGACCAAACCTATTAAGATTTAGTATCTCGCTAACAGCATTACTTTCAATTTGAGACAGGGGGATTCCTAAGTAATAGACATCATATTTAAAAGCATTCTTTCTGGGGCTCAACCTCTGATGCATCACCTCACAGTTAATTAACTTGGGTGTATTTATTCCCACGGCAATTTAACTCCAAAATCTTTAACGACATTAATAGCACTAGATAGTCCATCCTCATGGAATCCATATTTTTGCCATGCTCCACAAAACCAAAACTTATCAACTCCTTGAATTAAAGGAATATCTTTTTGTGCAGAAATAGCATCTTGATTGAACTGAGGATGATCAAATATATGTTCATTGATAATCAATTCCTCTTTGGGTTTAACGCTCGGATTAAGCGTCACTAATACAGGTTTTTTAGATTGAAGGGACTGCAGACTATTCATCCAATAAGTCAAAGACATCTTGTTTGTTTTGTCTTTATTACTGTTTGATAGATATACCCAACTTGACCAAGCGCTTTTTCTCTTGGGCATGAAAGATGAATCTTGATGAAGAATAACAGAATTTGGCTTGTATTGAATTCGACCCAAAACTGACTTTTCTTCTTTTGAAGGTTTAGCAATTAAAGCTAAAGCCTGGTCACTGTGGCATGCAAAGATAACTGCATCAAATTGATGTTTGTCTCCATTTGAGTCAGTAATAGTTGCAGAATTTTTATCTCTAGTGACAGAGCTTACTGCGAGATTGGTTTGAATATTTTTTTTAATATTCCTGGTGAGTCTAGTCACGTATTCTTTACTTCCGCCTTTAACCGTGTACCACTGTGGCTGTTCATCTACAGTTAATAATCCATGATTATGAAAAAACCTTACCAAAGTCTCTGCTGGAAAATTAAGCATATCTTCAACGGGTGTCGACCAGATAGCTCCACTCATTGGAAGAAGATAATAATTTTTAAACCACTCCCCAAGTTTTAAATCCTCAATCATATCTCCGATGGTCTTATCAGTCTGATTGTCAATGTAGAGCAATGCTTTTTTATTGAACTTCAATACATCTTGAAGCATCTTGAGGTATGAAGGTCGGAAAAAATTTCTTTTTTGAGAAAACAAGTTGCTCAGTTTCATGGTTCCATATTCAAGCCATGCATTATTGATACTAACCCCAAAAGACATATTACTTTTGATAGTGGGAACCTCAAGATGCCTAAAAAGTGCTAAAAGATTTGGATAATTCTTGTGATTAAAAACGATAAAACCAGTATCAACACTGATCTCTTTGGAATCTTCTTGAAAAGTTAATGTTCTGGAGTGGCCCCCAACATAGCCTTCTTTTTCAAAGACACTAACCTCATGTTTCTGACTTAGAAAGTACGCAGCACTCATTCCGGAAATACCCGTGCCAATAACCGCAATTTTCATAGTTTTTGATAGTTATTTGCAAACAATCTTTTCCAAATTTTCATAAAATAAGTAATCTCTTGAGGTCAGAATATGTTTAAAAATAAAATCAATCGAACATTCATTGAAACGCTTAAATCTATCAAGTATGGCTCGTTAAATCTTACTGATTATGATGGAAGAGTTTACACATTTAAGGGCAAAAATGATGGTCCTAATGCCCAATTAACTCTTCATTCTAATAAAGTCATCTCAAATATGATTTTCA
>VMBT01000099.1_pt1 | contig 55080 bp, 57 predicted proteins | sample 4404301 | NCBI WGS metagenome assembly VMBT01 (sample SAMN12238535, study PRJNA552566) | marine metagenome | isolation source: Coastal seawater | place: USA: coastal Georgia, Sapelo Island | collected 2008-08/2009-08 | reverse complement strand
CGATAGTTTGAGTAGTTGCTCCATCAGTAATATCCCAAGTAGTTAATCCACTGGCCGGAGTAGACCAAGTATTATCACCTCTAAGGAAAGTTGTCGCACTCGGAGTTCCGGTTGCTGAAAGATCTCCAGTAACGGTATCTGTAGCGGCTACGGTTTGAGTGATGAATGTTCCAGAAGCAAAAGTTAAAGTATTTCCATCAGAAATAGTTTCTGTTACCGTAGCCGGAGTGGTGGCTATATCGAAACTACTAAACGGGAATGTAATTGCTACATCGGCTGCGGCAGTAAGTCTACCTTGTGCATCCACAGTAAATGAAGGCACGTTGGTAGCATCTCCATAACTCCCGGCAACGACCGCCGTATTATCCAAATTAAGTGTAATTGTGTCTGTTGCACTGGCTACTGAAGAAAGAGCAGTGCCGCCAGCAATAGTTAATGTATCTGCATCGGATATAGTTTGTGGAGTTCCCGAATCACCGGCCACGATGAAATCATCCATAGTTCCAGGAGTAGCCCCCGAACTCGCTGCAGTTATCCTTCCTTGTGCATCTACGGTAATACTGGAATAAGTATATGCTCCGGGAGTCACCGCAGTATTGTCCAGATTGAGTGTAACGGTATCGGGAGCACTGGAAACCGAACTAATGGCTGTTCCGCCCGCAATAGTGACAGTATCACCATTGGCAACAGTTTCCGTTGTTCCGGTATCTCCGGTTAAATCGAAAGTAGTTGAGCCTCCCGGAGAACTATTTACAATTTCAAAAGTCGATCCGGCTCCGCCATCATTAATTGTGATTCCAGTTCCAGCAGTTACATATTGTGAATTCGGCATATCAGTTGTAGTATCAACGGCGGTTAAGAATCTATAATTTGGAACATCGTTAGTTCTACCAATATTGGCCACATCTATTTTAACTGTTCCTCCACCAGTCACATCCAGAATTCTTCCAATATTTTGTATTAGATCGGTAGTAGAAGAATTTGGTTTAGTAATTGTTAAACGACCGGCATTAGTGGGGCTAACATATAAAGTTTTTCCGACATCAGCAGCAGTTATAGTTTGATCGAAAACAGTATTTCCGGCTGTTCCATCTAATCCATTTAAAGCACCTGCAACCATAACATATCCATTACTGGCGGCTCCAATATTTCCAGTAACAATACCAAATGAAGGCATAGTGCTGGCTGCATCGGCTCGAGCATCTTCAACATAAGGTCTTCCAGAAGCCGCTGGGTTATCCCCCGCAATATATACAGCAGAACCATTAGTAATTGTGGATCCAGTATTATTGTAAACTTCAATAATTAGTTGAGTTTTAGTTTTATCAACTGTGAGTAAGTTGTCGGTAGTGTCGTAAGTAAAAGCCGCCTCTCCCGTAATCGTATCTAAAGCAGAACCAAAAGCAACTTGTGTCGCCGCAATTGTTCCTTCAATAGTTCCAGAATTTCCTTCTAAATTAATTGTTCCGGCTCCATTAGTAATAGTAATAGTTCCACCAGTAGAAGTTAAAGTGGCTAAATCATATCCAGAAGTTCCAGTATTTCCGATAAGTAACTGGCCATCAGTAGGAGTAGCGGATAATCCGGTTCCGCCGTTGTCTACATCTAAAGTGCCAGACAAAGTGACCGTATCGGTAGCACCAGCAGTAAATGTTAATCCGGTAACACCGGCTGAAATTGTAGCGGTGTTACTATCAGTAATTGTTTGTGGAGTTCCAGCATCTCCGGCCAAAGTCCAAGAAGTATATCCGCCTGGAATGGATGCCCAAGTGTTGTCGCCCCGAAGATAAGTAGATGCACTCGGAGTTCCAGTAGCGGATAGGTCAGCCGTTACGGTATCGGTAGCCGATACCACTTGATCGATGAAAGTTCCGTCAGCAAAAGTAATTGTATCTCCAGAATTGATAGTTTGAGTAGTTGTTCCATCAGAAATATCGAAATCAGTAAATCCTCCGGCTGGAGTCGCCCAAGTTCCATCCCCTCTAAGGAATGTTCCAGCAGTTCCTCCGGTGGGGACGTATCCAATGTTTGCTCCACCAGTATATGCGTCTGAAGAAATTGTAACTGCTCCAGTAGCACCAGAAACATTTATGGGCGTGGTGCCCGCCAGACTGGTTACACCAGTGTTAGTAATAGTTAAAGTATCAGTGGCACTTACCGCAGCGGTGATACCTGTTCCAGAAGTAATTGTTAAAGTATCTCCATCAGCGATAGTTTGAGTAGTTGCTCCATCAGTAATATCCCAAGTAGTTAATCCACTGGCAGGGGTCGCCCAAGTATTATCACCTCTAAGGAAAGTAGTCGCAGATGGTGTGCCAGTAGCCGACAAAGAATAAGTTAGAGAACCAGAACCAGTTATCGGACCTCCACTACCAGAAATAAATGTAGAATTAGCGGTATCTACTGAAGTCACCGTGCCGTTATTATCGGCATCAATGGTAATAGAGCCAGATCCATTAGTAATAGTAATTCCAGTTCCCGCAGTCAATGTTGATTTAGTCAAAGTATTTCCAGTAGAATTACCAATTAGTAATTGTCCATCGGTATAACTGGTTTGACCAGTTCCTCCATTATCTACATCTAAAGTCCCACTCATAGTAATAGTTCCAGAAGTAGTAATTGGACCTCCGGAAAAAGTTAATCCGGTAGTTCCACCATCGACATCGACTGAAGTTACCGTTCCTGTATTTGCTGTCCAACCGGCATCATTATCAAATTGAGATAACGGAATGTTACTTACTAAAATATCTTTTACAGTATCAGAATCCGCTGAATCGCTGAAAGCCATTGAATCGGCACCAATAAGAGTCGTATCATTAGTGGCTGATAAAATGTAGTTATCTGTGCCTACATAGTCTAAAGATAAAGTTCCGGAAGTAGTAATTGGTGATGGAGAGGCTTCAAGACCCGTGCCAGCCGCAATAGAAGTGACCGTTCCGCCCCCACCAGGAGTGACCCAAGTTCCGTCACCACGAAGGAAAGTGGTAGCCGAACCGCCCGCCGGAACATAACCGACATTGGATCCACCTTGATAAGAATAAGAAACTATGTCTACCGTGCCAGTGGCCGCCGATAAAGTAAGTGGATTTCCAGTAGAAGCGGCAATAGAATTAGTTAGTTGAGTTACACCCGTATTAGTAAAAGTTACCGCTCCGGTGGCACTTGATACGGATATTCCGGTGCCCGCAACAGCCGAAGTAACTCCGGTGTTAGTAAAAGTAACGGTATCTGGATTGCTAACTACTACCGACATTCCGGTGCCTTCGCTGAATAGAATAGTATCATCAGTAGAAACTAATTCATTGTTAGCGGCATCGTCTTCAATAAAGAATCGAGTATTTACAATAGAAGCGGAACCATCGGTAGCCGAAGTTAATCTTCCATAAGCATCTACAGCAATGTTAGCGGCGGAATAAGTTCCAGCGGTAACTCCAGTAGTAGTTAATTCTAAATCAATTAAAGATCCACTGGCGGCTGAAGGAATTACATATTGGGCTCCAGTTGCATAAGTTCCTCCAACATTGTTTAAGGAAACTACTCCATCATTAACAATAGTAAAAGTAGGTGGAATAGCAGCCGGATTTAATCCTACGGTAATACCAGTTCCGCCCGCAATTTGAATCGTTCCAGTAGTAGTGATGGTGTCGGTATTTCCGCTATCATCTTCAAAAGTAATATCAGTAACAGTTCCCGGTGCACCAGTTCCACTGGAAGCAGCCGTAATTCTTCCAAAATTGTCTACGGTTAAGTTAGTATTTGTGTAAGAGCCGGGAGTGACGGCAGTTGTGGCTAATCCAAAGGCTACATCAGCCGGAGTCGGACCCGCAGCCGGAGTTACGGTAGCCACTGTTTGAGCCGCTACACCCGAAAAAGTTACAGTTTCGCCATCAGTAATAGTATCAGTATTTACTCCATCAGATACTATCCAAGAATAAGATACAGGAATGGCTTTCCAAGTTGCATCTCCGGACAAATAATAATCTTGTTCACCAGTTAAGGCTTTAGGTGCAAATCCAGTAGCACCATCACTAACGCCAGTCGCACCCGTCATTAAACGAGTTTCTACCGTCAATTGTCGAGCCGCATTTAATTGTGTATCCAAGACCCCGGTGAGATCGGCTGAACCGGAACCGGCAGCAGTGGAACCAAAGATTTCTAATAAATCTCCATCAGATACAGTGGATGGAGAAGAAGCCCCCGAATTAGCGGCCACCGTGAAATCTCGCATAATAGCGGCCGGAATGTCGGCATCGACTAACGGTCGGAAAGTAGGCGTGGCGGCGGGACCAGTAGTAGGTCCAGCGAAAACAGTATTAGCCGATTGAGTCGCATAGGTAACGGCTAAAGTTCCAGAAGTGGTGACGGGAGAACCGGCTACGCTGAAATCGGCGGGCATAGTTAATCCAACCGAAGTGACCGTTCCGGAAGTAGTAGCCGAAATGGTGACGGCTCCAGTGGGGCCTGAAATAGTTATTCCAGATCCAGCGACAATAGAAGTAACGCCAGTGTTAGTAATAGTTAGTGTTGGTCCGGCGGCCAAACTGGTAGAAATCCCAGTGCCGCCCGTAAAAGTAAAATCAGTCAAAACTGGTTGAGTGCGGTCTAATTGAATCGAAGATGCTAAATCATCTACTATATTAAATAAAGAAAAAGTAGATCCATTATTGAGCACTCGATCGGCTCCAAAATAAAGTTCGTTGTCGGCCGAAGACACCCATAAAGTTTCAGTAGCAGTAGTTCCGGGATTGGCGGCTACAGGTGCAAAATCTACACCAGTATTGTCCTCGATGATGTTATTCATGGTAATTTTACCATTTACATCCAGCACATTAGTAGTATAATTATAAGCAAAATCATTAGAACCAATAAATCCTCCGGCTCCATCATTTAATTGCACATCATATTGAACACCGCCAGGAGTGGCTCCTCCACCACCACCAGTAAGAATAGTTACGGTGCCACCGCCGTTATCAGTTAAAGTTCCATTGGAAACTCGAATAGTATTTACTCCAGAAACTGTAGGCACTCCATCGATTTCTTGAACCGTTAAATTAAAACTGGTAGTAGTTCCTCCTGCATCGGATCCAGTATACTTATTCGCAGTAATTCCGGTCATTGAAAACACCTATGCGGTTCGCTACGGTTATTAATTGTAATCCCTGCTATTTAATGGTAGTCGTTGGATTACCCACAGTCTATCTCTGGATAATTCTGACTAAACAATAAATTTTTAAAATTTTTCTATCAGGACGGTGAAGTTCCTACATTAGTATTCTGTTCACGACCGGTGTCTTGGTAGTAATCTCTTTGTTCAGTCCAACCAACAAAACAACCTTCAACAGTGCCAGTAGTGATAGGAGCACCGGTTTCATTAATTACTCGGAAAACTATTTGTTGCGTCACAGTTAAGGGAATTTCCCAAGGCCACTGAGAACTTCGAGGAGTTATAGGCGACCATTGGAAATCGGCCCATTCCTGGAAAAGTTGGCCATCTATCCAAATTTGATATCGGACACCGGCAGTTCCGCTGGCTTCGGTATGTCCAAAAGAAGCGATATGGTAGTAATCACCTTTGTTACCAGCCGAAGTATTGATAGTCTGACCGACAGTCGCGCTGGTAGCCGTGACGGTAGAACTTCGAAAAGGGGTGCCAGAATTGCTCCTATTGTTAGTGCTGGCAGTTGGTGGGCGAGATTTAGTAGAAGTTACTGGTCGCACTTGAGGAGCCGGGGCTTCGCCCGTAAAAGCAGTAGGGGTAGGTTGAAAAATACCGTTACCGGAGATATCAGTCCACGAATCAGAACCATATACATCCGATACATTCAATACTAAAGCATCAATATATTCATTATTGGCTAAGTTATAAGCGGCGGCAGTAGAGAAACTATAAAGTTGTCGAATAACTACATTGGCTGAATTTGGTTTAGGAACTAAATGCCAGGGATAATTAGCAAAATTAATTAATCTACTTCTATCTCCAAATTCGACAGCCGGTCTTACTTGACGGTCAAAAGTGGCCGGATCTTGTCCCGGACGAATAACTTTTGTTCCGGCTCTTTCCGTAGTTCCATAAGAAGATGGAGGCGGTGGATAAGCCGATACTGCTTCACCGGCTTGGCTGTAGCCTGTTTGAAAGGCTTTCTTACGATAGGGACGCTTTAGATTACGCTGACCTTCGTTAGATGATGTCATGTTAATTCATATCCATTCCGACTATTTAATACTGCTGACCCTTGAATTGGAAGCCATAAATATAAAATATATTCAAAATATGTCCTAAATTAAATAGTCATCTCGAACTTCTTCCATGTGTCGATAGGCTTCGGCTAAGGCTAAATAATCTTTCCAAGTTTCTTCATCCAGTCCTTCTCGTTGTAAAAGTTGTCGGCGGAACCATTCAATATTGTCTACGGTCACATCGATTCCTAAGTCCAAAAGATTATTAGCAATTAAGGCATCAGAACCATCGAATAACCAGTATTGAACAAAAACTCGAGCCAGAACAGTAGAGGTTGGTATATCAGTAATTCCTTCAGCGGCTACGAAAGCATGAATATCATTCATTAAAGTAATTCTTATGTCCCAAGTTTGATCTGGTAAAACATAAACTGGAGGGGCTAATTGATAATTTGAAGGTCGAATAGCCGCCGTTGCCGGATAAGGAGAGGCTTCACCAGAAATACCTCCAGAAAATAAATTTTGTGGATCTTGATAGTAACCGGTCGTATTAATAAAAACATTTACGAACCCATTAGGAACCCATCCGATCAAATCTGTTCCAGAAACTATTCCAGTAGGAACAAAATTTCCACCATCATTAGGAACGACAATTCCCGGAGTAGAACCAAATTGATGAATTACTACAAATCGGTCTTCTCGAACTAAATTAGCCTCAGTAATATTGTTACCATATCCTCCAGTAAAAATAGAAATTTCTTCACCAATATTCGGATAATCATCCGAATTATACGCTCCTTTTCCATTCAGAGTCCACTGGTAAATTTGCTTTCTCATGGCCATTAGGATAACCTCCGAGTTCCTTCGGGGAGGGGATGAGCACCATCTAAATATAATTTTTGACGAATCAAAGATCTCTTATAACGATTAATATTTTCTACGGTAACGGGTATACCATCCATAAGTAATTTTAAAGCAACTACAGCGTCACTGTCCTCCAATAATAAATATTTTACATAGGCTCGATGAATTTCATAATCATTTTCTATAGTATATGCCGGGGATCCATCGGGTAAATAAAATTCTACTCCCCAAGTTTGTCCAGGCAAAATATAAACTGGAGTAGGTAATCCTTCTGCAAAATCTTCAAAAGTAAATACGGATTCAATACCTCCAGGAACTCCTAAAGTATCTGGAAAAGGAATTATACTGGTGGGTAATCCAGGTTGAAAAGTTCCATCAGGGTTTTGAAAATAACGAGTAGTTTCAACTCGAATTCCTACAAAAGCAGATTGTTTTCCATTTCCACCACCGGGAATTCCGATTTTAGTTCCGTCCCATCCAGCGATAGAATCAATAATAATAAATTGGGTGGCACGAAGATCTGCAGTTTTATCTAAATTATTTCCATATCCTCCAGTAAAAATATCTATGGCTTTTCCAGCCGGAATTGCTGGAGAACGCACCCCGATTGAAGGATTAAAGGTAGGATGTCCTAAAAAATAATTTCCGGTATGATTAGCCGGAACAGCATTTCTCCATTCATAGGCTTGACGGCGAATCATGCTAACTACCACTATGGCTTACGCCATCCCACTATCTAAAGGTTCTGACTGTATTTATTTACAAATCAGTAACGAGCCGCAATCTTCTGAATCGCCAACTCACCAATTAGTGAAACCTTAACAGTTCGCTGCAAAGGAGCGGCAATCTGTGTATTGTTAGTTACAGTAACTTGAAGTGGTTGTTGGAACAAAGCCAAAACTGGTGAGGAGAAAGCCAAAACTTGTCCACCATTAGCAATGTTGTTGTGTAGCCAACCGACATCGAAAGAGTTTGAAGGAACATTGTTTGGTCCGACACCAATAGTAACACTAAAATCGTATGCAGTAGTAGCAGCGGCACCAGTAGTGTCGTCTTGAACTTCTACTGCGATAGCGTAAAGTCTAACTTCTTCGTTGTTGGCTTGATTGGTAAATATACTTACCGTTGAACTGGTAAAAGCCGCAATTGCACCACCGGAAGCATCGAATGTGTGTGAGGTAGTGTAAATCTCTGGCTGTGGATCTTGATTGGCCATTTTATAATCACCTTGGGTATATTGTTCTTTACTCCTTCCTACTACTTAAAAGATTCTATTCTTCCTTTGGAAGAAAGAGATCTTCCTCCTCATAATCGATAGGGGGTTTTTCTACCAGTGGATCCGGAGGAATTATTTTTTTATTACTGGCTTCTAAATCGAGATAGGCTCGGAATAAACCATAAATTTTAGGAGCCAAATCCTCAATTTCTTCATCAACACTGCGTCCTTGTTTTTCGGCTTCCTTTTCAATCAAACTATGTAATTTAGAAAGAGCATTCATAGAGCGGTAGAAACTGGGAGTAAATAATTTTCTTTGGGTGGCAGCAATATCGTCCGCAGAATTTTGTGCTAAAATTGCTAAGATAACGGCTCCTAAATTAGTGCTGGTAATAAAAACTAAAAGTTGCCAATTTATCCAGGCAGTAGGATTTACAAAATATGAAAAAGATTGTAAAAAGGCTGCAATCGAAACAATTAAAATTAACATTTGACGACCGGTTACAAACTTAATATCAGAAAGTTTTTCGTAATCTTCAGAATCGACCATCTAAATCACACTCACAAATTCTAAGTAATCTTCATAATATCCAATGTGCTGATAACCATATTGTGTTACAGAATCGATTGCTTTTTTCTCCCATTTACGACCTTTATCAATTAAAAATCTCTGTTCTCTAAAAATTCCTTGATTCGACAACATCACAAAATCTTCGAAATAGTATAAATTAATTACCGTATCACCTATTTTAATCTTCTCAATTATTTCTGGAGTCGGTAGTGGATCAATAAGTTCTTCAATATTTTCGGGTAAATTTTCTAAATCTTCTGGAGGCGTTAACTTTCCTTGTAAAACATTCCATTCCTGTTCAAAAATTACATCCCAAGATTTCGAATCATGTAAATAATCTAATCCCAAATTGCTTTTTCGGTTCGTCAAAAACTGTTCCCGTTTAGATCGGAGATAATTAGTCCAGTTTTCTTCGGGAGGAACCATATTTTTAGAAGTATACCTTAGTATGTAATACTTCTCTATACATCAACTGTGGCTAAAGAATTTGGAGCCTCATCTACATAGAAAGGCGAACCAACTACTAATTCCGTAGTTTTATCAGCCAACCAAGCACTAACCACACTAAAAACAATGGTAACTACGGCCATACCCGCAAAAACACCTAATGGTGGAGGTGTAGCCAAGGCTTTCAAAAACGAATAATTTTGTTCTTCGGCTTCCGCTACGGAATGATTAACCCAGTTTTCTATCATAAAAGTCACGAAAACTGCGGAAGCAACAATTTTAGTCAAATCTCCTTCATCTACTTTAATCATATTTTTCACCCATTAATAACTTCTGTTTCTGCAGATTTAGTATCCATTATTTCTATTGCTTCTAAAGTTGCATATCCGATTAATAAGGCAGGAATAGCAATAATTACCACATCTCGTCTTCTCAAAGCATCTTCTGGAAATCCGTGCTTTTGATAAGTTCTAACAATGTTCAACATTAAAGAACTAAATACGGCAAAAGTTCCAACAGCCGGAACTAAAAGAGCCATCCAGGAAGATCTACCAAATTCTTTTCTTTGAGAAGTTTCGGCAGAAAATTTTCCATCGATAGACTTTACTTCGTCTGCCTTTAAAGCAGTGGTCTTTTTAGATTTATCTTTTGGAACGCCCATAATTAATCCTCATCAGCCAATTTTTCTCCGACCCAAGCCATAATCGGAGTCATAATCACTATAAAGCCAAGACCGCTTAAGAAAGCACCTAATCGAACTTCTTCTTCTGGATATCCAGTGATTTCTGATAATGCTCTAATTCCACTCTCTGTGGTTTCGGTCCATTCATCTGCGTCTGATTCGACTTCTTCATCGGCTTGATACTGAGGGGGTAATTCATTTAGTGGAACAACATCCGTATGCACTCCAATTTCTCCAGAAGTCTTACACCCAAAAACAGGCCACAAAGGGTCACAAACTCGAGCATTATTCATCCGGCGAGATAAAGAACCAGGCATAGAATATTCTAAATACTGCCAGTCTTGTGGATCCGCACCACCCGAAGGCAAAATGTTATTTGGAGCAAAATAAGGTCCTATAATAGGCATTATTTTTGACGGACTAATCGAATCCAAAAAATCCCAAACCATGTTTCAAGACCCTCCTTACTTCCTCAGTTAAAATAGTTTTCCACCACGAGCAGCATACCAAGATTTTAAACCATAGGCCGCTAAAGAAAATAAAGCGATACCGCCCACAACTTGTGGAACAGAAACTGGTTCTTCAGATTGCTCAGTAGTAGAAGTATTAGAATTATTAGAATTATCTACAGAAACATCACTGGTATTAATTGAATTTGAAATACTTCCGACTCCGGCATAGGGTAAACCGGCTTCACCATAGGGTTGATAAGCATTTCCGCTATCATCTAAAGTAGTCAAAGTTGGCACCCAAGCAATCCAAGAAGCATCACTGGAAGCCTTAGAAATTGGATCTCCTTTACTGGTATAACCAATAATTTCTTGTCGAACAACAGTGCAAGCCGGATCCGCCGGGTCGCAACCAGGCGGGTCATGAACATTTACATAGCACTTTCTATTATATAAAGTGCCAGGATCACAATCGATATTATAACCAGTTGCCATAGTGAACACTAATCCACGATTACATTCGTGTCGCTACTATTTAATGAATTACTTCATTCATCAGTAGTTTGAGATTCTTGCTCATCAGATTCTTCTGAGGTTTCTGCGGGAACTTCGCTGTTATTGGATTCATCTGGTAAACTATCATCTTCATCATTAACTAACTTTTCATAAAAGTCTAAAACTTCATCACTGTAAGAGTAAGCGGCATATAGACCACCCACTACTAATAATCCAAATAATACCTTTCGAGTGCGGCTACCTTCTTTTTCAATGGTTAATTTTTCGCCTTCTTCCAGATCGACATCGGCTGAGAAATCTTCAGGACCTCCCATATCAGAAGGGCCTTCAGTAGAAGGATTAGCATCTAATGGAGATTCGTCTAAAGGCGACTCCGCCCACATAATGTCGCTTGGAGGTGTTGATGGAGAAGAAACTCCGGCATCATTTTCCCAAGAAATCAACTGGTCACCGGTGCTACCTTCGGCAGCGACAGCATGGTCTTCGGCCATCCAAGTAAAGAATTCCTCGGCACCCATCTTATCGTAACCCTTTCGAGTCTTAGTCCTCATTTTCTTATTCATAGCGTTGACCGCTTCTCTTTTAGTGCTGTAAAACGGGGAACTCCAAAGAGTAGGACTTCCTCCTCGGCGGCCGTAAGCGTTTACGGCTTGGAAACTTCCAGAAGTTCGCTCCACGACTGCAAACAAATGATATTTAGAGGAAGAACCACCAACAAATCTTAGATAAACTGGTCCTTCAACAATACCTTTAACTCCGGGAGCAGATTCAATGGATTGAACTGCTCGAGATTCCGATATCATATCTAATGAATCCATTTGGGCTTCAAACATAACTTCGGCATCCATTTCTTGCATAGCATCGGCAACTACTGATTCACTGAGGAAGTAAGAGGTATCTTGTGCCGGTGCTGATTCTTGCGGCGTAGATGAATCATCCGCCACTGGCGACTCGGCAACCGGATTTGCGGCAAGAGGGTCTGCCGCATCCTTTTCTGCACCTGTAAATTCTTCGGATTCGGCTGCCATCATTTCTATAACTTCTGGAGTGTCTTCAGAAACTTCAGAAACTTCAGAAATTTCTCCATAAAGTTCTTCAAAAGCAGCCTTGGGAACCCAAGATTTAATGTTATAAGTTTTATCATTTTCTACATAAGATCCAATGGCTTGATATTTTATGCCACGCTTACCAGAAATAGCGACTATATCATCTATGTCGGCCATAACTTTCTTTCTAAGACCTACACAATAGACTTCACGCTTCATGTATATTATCTCTCCTTTCGTCTATTTAATACTTGTTAGTCTATATCGAGTTTGCTTAATAACTAAAAGGACTGCTATTAGAGCCTCGGCGGTAGAAAACTGGTTGTTGCCCTACTGCGGATCCGTGCATATTGCCAACAGTTCCGAAATCTGCAAACCCACCAGCAGGAATGTGAGTATTCCAATTACTGCCTATTAAATCTAATTGTTGTGGCTTTTCTTTTTTAGCCTTTTCTTCTTCTTCCTTTTCCTCGGCTTCAGCCGCCATTTCTTCCATTTCGGCACTCATGGTGGCTACATAACCTTCGGCTTCAGTAACTAATTTTTCATAGTTTTCAATTTCTTCTTGAGCCTGTAATCCTCGAGATAGACGACCCATTCCAAATAAGAAAGAACCAAAACCTAATGCGTCTGCTAAGGGTCCATAATTTGTGCCATTAGTAGTAGTAAAAATTGCACCGTCATGTTTAGCACGGTCTAACATAGAAACTCCTAAAAGCGATCCGCCTAAAAGAATAGAAAACAAAGTCATGTTGTCTTCTCTAAGTTCAGCACGGAAAGGAGTAGGCAAAGCGTCTTCTTCGACATCATCTTCGCCCGCTAAAATGCGATTCCTTAATTCTGCAAAATCTACTACCATTTATTAGTCACCTCTCGTATCAGTCTTCAATTTAGCCCCACCGAGCGTCCATCGAAATTCTGACCGAAAGAAATGACGGTAGCACGATCAATAAAGGATTCAAGACCCGGAGTTAATCCGTGTGAACCAGATACTCCAAAATTGCGAGCATTCTGTCCGACTGCTTGTCCATTTAGTTCGCCTACATCCGTCATGACTTGAGAAACGGATCCGACATCACGATTGACGGCAAGAGGAGCGGAGGCTACGCCAGAATCAGCGAAAAATTCGGCATTAGAAACTTGGCTTTTCATACCGCTAAGTATATCAGATAACTTTTCGAGCAGCCCAAAATGATAAGCGATTGCTCCTGCGGCGACTCCAGCAATTATCATTGATTTTTTATCCATGTTGTTCTAACCACCTAATTTAATTTAATTTAATCATCTCTGGCTTTTTCAGCAGCCGCACCAATGGCCATACCAATTAATGATATTCCGATAAGTGCGGTAGCATTTAGAGCGACTACTCCCAGAGCCATCTTAGCACCAGTCAAAACTGGTTGATTGATAGTAACTAATTGAGAATCATCATCAGTTTCTGCACCTAAGTCAAATTCTACTCCCCTTCCTAATGGTGCCGGAACTACATGAGAACTCATCATAGCGGCGGCTTCGGCTTCAGTTTCAGCCGAGAAATCTTCAGGACCGCCCATATCGGATGGACCTTCAGTAGAAGGATTAGCATCTAATGGAGATTCTTCTAATGGAGATTCTGCATTCATGAAGTCTACTCCCCCATCTTGTTCATCTTGAACAACGGGTTCATCGAATAATTGATCTTCTGCCGGAGCATAATCCATTGGTTGTGATTCGATTACATCTCCAGAAGGTGAATCAGATTCTGCACCCATAAAATCGACTCCGCCGATTTCGGCATTTTGTCGAGGGAAATCTTCATACTCATTCATTTGGCTTTCAGCGTGGAGAGGGGTCAAATTAGAATTATCAGATTGCTGACCGAGAACTCGGCCATCACCTTGAGGGAATGAGGAAGGGTCTGGAACTACTGGAGTAGATGACTCAGCACCCATTGAATCACGAGCAGCACAGGTATTACAAACAGCAATAGTGTGAACATACTCGTCATCATCTCGTCCACTATATAATTTAACATCTTTGGAGCCACCTACGGCACCCTTACCACAAAATATACATTCAATTGCGGAACCAGACATTCTGGACATGGTGTAGTTTATGCTGTGCTACTATTTAATGAATTGCACTCATCCATAGAACTCACCAAAGGTGTCGAACTCATCTTCTTCACCCTCATAATTGGGGAGGGCTAAATCATTACGAGCCATCTCGTCTAAAGTAGTTTTTCTTTGTTTGAGAATTCTTTCTAAAGAAAGTTCGATATCCTGTAGATTAATTTTATACTTTTTAATATCATAGTTCACTCTTTCCAGGGCATTTTGGAAAGAATTTCTAATTATTTCTTCTAAGTAGGCACCCGACATTTGTTCCGATTTTCTTACAATATAAGTCATATCCATGTCTTTATCATAATTCAATGGATCCAAATATTTTTGTAAAATTCTTTTTCTGACGGTAGCATTTGGATATCCTAATTCAATTCTGGAATCGAATCTTCCGGGTCGATCCACCAAAGCCCAATCTAATTTATCGGCGTGATTGGTAGTAGCCAAAGTAACTACTCCGACATTGGATTCTATTCCCGAAAGAGCATTCAAAAATTCACCTAATAATGGATGGTCACCGGACATTCGAGAAATCCCTCCGATAGTATCTAAATCTTCTAAGATTACTAATGAAGGAGATAACTTGGCGGCAACAGAATAGACCCGAGAAATATCTCCTAATTCTTCGATATGGTCACGAGTTACCACAATAGTAGTGATATCTTCAATACAATTTCTCAAAATGTTGGCCGTTAAAGTTTTTCCTGTTCCTGGTGGTCCATTAAGTAATACACCTCGACTTAACTTTTGTCCTAAATTACGGAACATTTCCATATGTTGAAAGAAATCAATAATGTTTCTTTGAAGTGCAGATCGATGTTCTTCGGTAAGAATTATGTCGTCCCAATTATTTTTCTGATCGGTTTCAATAAATTTTAAATTTCCATAAAAAGTAGAATTCTTTAATAAAGTGTTACCAGCCCAATACCAGTCGTCAAAGTCATTCCAAAAATCTTTTCCTATTATGCCCTCTCCATCAAAGATTACTCGGATATCCGTATTCAATCCATCATAGGGAATTAACCAAATAGCCATTCGTTCTTTAGACTCTTTGTGTTCCAACATTATGACGGCTTTTAGGGGAACTTTGTATCTATTTCCCTTTAGAGTAAAATCATGATATACGGGAGAAGTAATTTGTCCTCCAGCGGGAGTATGATTTTGATTAGTTATTTCTATGATATCAAAATCTTTTTTGATATAACGCATCAGACCTTCGGCTAAGACGGGAAATTCATTTTCAGTAATATCTTCCATTTTGTGTTCTAAAGCATGAGTTTCAATACCAATAAACTTAGCGATTTCAATATCCATAACATCAATGTTTCGAGTAGTATCTAAATCGTGTTTAATGTTTTTTACTAATTTAGAAATTGAATTGCCATCAATAGCGATATTTCCCACAGGAGTATTTATTGATATTTGGTGTTCGGTCGTCATGCTCATGATAAATAGTAGGGGGATTACCTACTTAAACCTAAATAGTAACCTATAAATACTTGAATTTTAGGCAGAATGAATCGAAGTGTTCATTCAAAAATAAAAATTGGACCACACCCTTCGCCCGTCATTTTGGCACTCAGGCCAATCGGGGCAAAGGGGGGCTTTCGTAAATCCGAAAAGTAACATCACGGCTTATTGTCGCTAACTAATTTAATAATTATGCGGACAATAGGCTACGCTTATACCAGTCTACATTACCTGGGTTGATGCTGATTCCCATCTCTAACAGTTTGTTAGCGATAAGAGCGTCAGGCCCATCGTAAAGGGTATACTTGGTAAAGCAGCGGTAGTCACCGGAATCTGCGGTTCCTGCACCGTTACCGACACCAGACTGCAGGTAGTAAGTTACCAGAATGTCCCAAACCTGACCTGGAAGAACGTATACATCCGGGTATAGGTTGAAGGAAGGCTGGAAATCTACAGACCTTGGGTATGGTGAGGCAGTTCCTGGGATACCATCGTTAGGGACGTTATCTGGGTCCAGGAAGTAGTCAGTTGTGTTGATTCTAACTTGCACGTATGCACGAGGACCAGCAACACCAGTTCCAGCAGCAGCAATTAGTAGACCTCTGTAAGATCCACCAGCAGCAGCGGCGGAAGATGTTGATGGAGTGACGGCAATGTCCTCAATCACAACAAACTCAGTTGCAGTTGTTTCAGCGGGCTTGGTAATGTTGTTACCGAATCCACCTACGAAGATAGATACCGAGCGACCAGCGGCTGGCAGTGCTACACCGGTTCCGTAGTTAGCGGAATCCCATTCATAAACTTGGCTTCTCATACTCATTGTGATGCCTCCTGTGACGCTGCGACTTGTTGTTCGATCAAAGATCTCTTATACCAGTCTACATTGTTCGGGTTTATGGTTACACCGAGTTCAAGCAACTTGTTTGCGATAAGTGCATCTGGACCATCGTAAAGGGTATACTTTACGAAAGCCGATACGACTTGTGCATCTGTAACTCCAGCGGAGTAAGCAGTTGCTCCATCTCTGGTTGTGTATAGAATTTGCCAGGTCTGTCCTGGAAGGACGTAGACATCTGGGTATAGATCGAAGGACTTCAAAAGATTATCCGTTCCATCGAGTGCGCTTGCTGCACCACGAGGGTAAGGGCTTGCCAGACCTGGGATACCAAACATATTGGTAACATCAGGGTTCTGGAAATAATCAGTTGTGTTTATCCTGATCTGAACATTTCCGTTTAGCCAAGGGCTACAGGAAATATCCTCTATAACAACGAACTGGGTGGCGGTTGTTTCTGCGGGCTTTGTGATGTTGTTACCATAGCCACCAATGAACAAATCAATTTCTCTGTCTGCAGGGATAGCAACTGCGATATCAGTTGTGGTTCTGCGGAGCGAAGAAAGTTGTCCAGAAGGTGCCAGGTTACTCCATTCATAAACTTGGCTTCTCATACTCATTTCTTTTTCACCTTTTTTGTTGTTGAAGAACAAGAATACTCAGAGTGCCGGAAATGAATTACATGACCAGCATTCGTTGAACTCTCGCTCTCTAATCAACAGTGAAATTTTTGACTATTTAAAGATTAACCCTTACATGGCTTTGCTTTACAGCAAATGCCCCTATTTCAGAGCCTAAATCTTATTAATTCCAGTCTACTCATTCAAGATCGAGTGGGTCTACTTTACCCTTGGTTACTACTGCAACACCGAGCAACAGAGTCAAAGCCCCCGCAACCTGCATTGCAGATACACGGATAACAGGCAGTGGTCTGCTCAACATTGCTATTCCAGCACCAATGGCAACTGCGGCACCGACAACGATCAAAGATCCGCCAAGCACCATATCACTCGTCATAAATTCCATTATTTTATCAAACATTTTTATCACACCTCATCTGCGATTCCAAGTGGATCAACTTCTGTTCCCAGAAATTTCTTGGAAAGGACGGCTACCCCAATTGAAAGGGGAACCAAAGAAAGGACACGGCCCACAGTCAGCCAGGAGTATCCGAACAAAGTTCGCTCCATCATGTCCGAAAGACCGCCACCTACAAAGTGAACGGCCCCAACGAGAACTAAAGCGGTTCCAACAGTCAAATCATTGACTAAAAGTCCACGAGAGTCAGAAATGATCTTCAAAAGAACACCTCCGCACCAAAGTTCTCAATAACTCCGTGACCTGAGCCTCCAGCGGAGGACATAGCAACGGATGATAGGAAAGGATTACCGGATGAACCAGGAACGATATAAGTTCCGAGTGTATCTGGAAGGCCGCCCATTGTAGCGGCATTTAGAACAGGAGTAGATGCTTCAATAGTCATCTCATCTTCTGCATACCAAGCCTGTGGCTGGTAGGAAGGAGTTACTGGCTTAACGGAAGCCACGAAAGGATTAGAGTTATCATCCATCTTACCTTGTGCGAGAGCATCGGTAGCATCCACGAACTCGCTCATCTTCATGCTGCGGTGTGGGTTTTGCCAACCAGTTGAAATGCTATCTGCACCAAAGTTTTGGGTAATTGTGCCCGCCATTGTGGAAGATTCCATAACTGAATCTACTGGAGCACTCTCTTGTGGCTTGAATCGGCCAACCATTGCGGCTACTCCAGCATCCATCTCATCACCAACTGCAGCAACATTGTCGCCAGGTTCAGCGATTGGACGAGTATCAAAGTCAGCACCATCTTGTCCGATTACATTTCGGTCATCCATAAGTTCGGATTCTGAACCGAAAGAAGCAGTGCTACCGCCTTCAATAGCAGTAGCAACTCTGGAAGCACCAGGAAGTTTCATTAGTCCGAAGTCTGCAGCACCTTTTAGGACACCGGCAGCGGCCATTACAGTTCCGGCCATTGTTCCAGCGGCTCTCATATCAGCCGACTGCTTTCGGGACCAACCTACTAAAGCAGCACCACCAAGAACCAAAGAAGCCATACGGACATAAGTTCCGTAAGGTAACTTTTCAAAGGGCAACATAATAAAAGCGGATCCAATCAAGGAAGCAGCACCAAGTCCCAAAATACCTGCGTATAGTGTGGATTCTTGAAGTTCGCCTTTTCCAAGATCGAAAACACCCTTGGCGATTTCTACTGGCTTGTCTATAAGGTCGGTCATGGTTAATCATCTCTTTGGCTTACTATTTAAAAACTTCGTCCGGACCTATGTTGGTTTACTGCAGACGAAGGCACATGAACTCCAGGAGTTATGTGTTGATTGACTGGATTACCCAATACATCTCTAACTAAACCGGATTGAACACGGCTTAGAGGCTGCGGGGTATGAAATGCACCCATACCAGTATTTACTGTGCGGGCGTGAGTGGAACTAATGTCTGTTCCGATTCCACGATTAAAGTTGGATACTGGTTGTGAACCAGCACGACCCATCTCTAAAGATTTTGAAGTTGGTAGGGAAGCACCAAATGGGCCTTGAATAGTTTCTGCATAGGCGACATTGGTTGGAGGTCCAAATTGAGAATTTTCAGTAAGAGCATAACTTGTATCGAAAACGGCTTTGCTGTGATCGACTACAAATGAAATAATAGATTGTTTATCAGCACGGGAAATATCTTTTCGGAATTCGAGTTCCGTCAAAAATCTGTTTTCCGCATATGTGCCCGACTTTTGTATAGTAACTCTTTCTGTTTCTAATTCTTCTCCAGAAATTGCTCTCCAAAGTTTAGCCCAAAAACCACCAGCATCTACCATAGAAATCATAGAAAGTTTCCACTCATTTGTTTCGGGAAGATATTGAACTCGATATTGACCTATTCTTACATCGGCGGGAGCGGCTCGAGAAGAAGAATTATTTTCTGCTTTTCTAACTTGGCCGCTACCTGGAGAGGAAGATGGACGAGATAGTGTATTTGGAGCAGTTACTCCAACTGGAACTCCCCAAACTTGTTCGGCTAACTTAGCCGACTCAGAATATGAAGTCAATTGATATTGACCACCATAGTTATCCATAACTCCGTGCATAGCACCTTCCATAGCGGAACGCTTGAGTGTATTTTGAATATGGAGATCCAGATTCATGATATTTATTCACCTGTCTTACTATTTAATGAATTGCCTTAGAATAACATAAAGTCATGATTGCTGGCAAAGCGAGTTTCATAATTTATTTTTGTAGACTCAGCCGACATTGTGTCGGGATTACATTCAGAAGGTAAAACTTTAAAGGATGCTATCGGATACCAATTAGCATATTCCTGGCCTTTCGGGAACGGCTCTGGATACTCTGCACGGAACTCGATTTTATATTGACCTATAGGTGCATTAGACGGCAAGGGAACGGCAAATTGATATTTCGCCCAAGTGTCTTTTAAGTCTTTCAAACAACTTGCACCTGTGCAATCTGGATTGACTGATATGTCAGTATTCGTGTATCCGGTGAAAGCCTCCCTTCCAGATATAGTTTCCTCTGCATATAGATTTCCGTCTGGTGTATTTATTTTAACTACCCAATAAAGTGGACCTTCATAGTCGCCTAATGCAGAACCATCCGTAGGAGCAAACCAACAAGTTTTATGACTGCCTAAAATATTTTCTCCACATCTGGTTGCTGATCTATTTTCTACTTTTGCCTCCCAAGTTATATCTACTTGATTTCCAGGATAATAATTCTTTTGATTTGTGGTTACATTCTTAATATGTATATTATTTAAAGTATTAGAGCCAGTGGTGCGCCCACGAGGTCTATGTTTCCCGATCCATATTGTATTACCTCCGACTGGGGGACAACCTGGAATGGGAGTAATTTCTTCATCATCATTTCCATTTCCATTTCCGTTTCCGTTTCCGTTTCCGTTTCCGTTTCCGTTTCCGTTTCCGTTTCCGTTATCTGTAGATTCTCCACTTACAGTGGTAGAAAAATAATATATGCCTCCAACTAATAAAATTACTGGAAGTAGTTTACTCATGTAATCACCCTCTGCGGGACATCAAAAATGGAATAACTAAAGCCGATACCACTCCGGCACCAATCATAAATTCTTTTTGGGACTTACTCATAGTTTTAGTTTCGGCTACCAGAGTTACACTTTCTGGAACTAAGTCTTCCCAATCCCTACGATGTAATGAAGGTGGAATAAAATCAATTAATTTAGAAGCGGGAACTCTTTGTAGAATATAGCGAGCAGATTTCACGGCTTCACCATTATAATGACGGCGACTCCAAAGTGCTCCAGCGATTTTTACTTTTCTAATATCTACATCATAGCCCGCCGCCATGAGATTACCCCAAACCATCTCCAAAGTTTCTTGTCCAGATTCATGGCCTTTCTCACCTTCTGGTGGAAATAACCATTCCATGTAATCTGCAAATGGCATCGAAGCAATATTTACTCTATCAGCATCCATTTCTGCTTGGAATTGATAATCGGCTGGATCTTCTCGATAATTTTCAAAAATTGGACCTTCTAAAGTTTCTGGTTCATAGGGAGGTTGTGGATCCGGATTTTGTAATGGAACTTGACCAGTGTCGTCTAAATAAGTTTGTTCACCAGCAATTTTAACTTCGGCCATCATAGCCTCGTCTGGCACTTGTGTTATAGGACCATCTTCTAAAGGTGCAGAAGCATCAAGTTGAGGCTCTGGTTCTTCAACAGGACCATTAAATTCTTCCGCTAATTCAGAAAGTTCAGCAGATAAATCACTCTCGGACATTAATTACCTTTCAACCACACGACTATTTAAGATTGATTACCTAACACAACCCACTTGTGGGTTCAAGACCTTCCTTACTTCCTCAGTAATCGTAAACATCCATCGATATTAGCGGGGTAGAGTTTTCGGGGGATTCCAGAATGGTCAGCATAGATGATATATCCGAGCGTAGGCTGGCAATTATATTTTCAGCGGATTCTATCATTTGTTTCATTTCCGAATCTCCTTCAGCGGCACGGGCGACTACTTCGGCTATCCAATTAATACGGCTTGGATTACTTTCTTCACATAAACTGGCATCATTAGAATAGGCTACTAAATCGACATAGTTAGCATAAAAATTAATTATAGAGGATTTCGGAAGGTTAAGTCCTAACATAATTTTGGCGTTAAGCAAAGCCGAAGTAAAGTTTCCTTTCTTTATATTAATAAAATCATCATCAGCCATTTGTAAATCTCGATAAGACAACTCTAATAAGTTTCCTAAAAATTTAAGTGCCAAGACATAGTTTACCGGACCTCGAAGTCCAGAAATAGAAATAAAATCTGAATCATAATAATTTTCGTTCAAGTAAGTTTCTAAGTCATTAGGAATATCGCTATTTTTAGTGGCTCCATTAATCATATATTCTAAACTGTTTAGAGGAAGATCAAACACAAATTTAGTCGGAGCGTATATTAGCGTAGTATCTACTTCTCCAGTAACATTCATCTCCCTTTCCACATTAAATTGATTTAGAATGGATTTTGCTATGATTGCCGAAAAATCATTTCCAGGTTGGATTAGCCAATCGATATCCTCTAATTCCGCTAATTCCAAAATTGGTATCGGAGTATTAACGGCCTCTCTTTCAGTTATAGAAGTGAATACTATTGGATTAGGCAGATTACTGAAAACTATTTCTGGAGTTACATCTTGTTTAAAATTAAAAATACTTTCCTTATCACTGTCTGAAAGACTCTCAGAAGTATTTATGGTAGCCCGGTTCAATTGAAAATTTACTTTATAGTAAGGATCGAACCTATCATTCGCCAATTCAACGGCTAAAGTTTTATAGCCAACTACATTACTAAATATATTCGAAAATGGTCGGACTGAAAAATCGCCTTCAATTTTGTCTTCAAGACCCCAGTGTAAGATTAAGGGTCTAAAATATTTAAGAATTTTATTGGGATCACCAGCGGCCTCTACTTCTCGATATATTTCTCCGGCCATAGCAAAACAGGCATTCTCCATACTTGGTAATAATTTTTCCGCTATTTCTAAACGGAGTTTTGGATAAGAAGATTCGGTTTCATTGAACTGGTTCAAATCTTTTTGAGAATACCAAGATAATGGAACTCCATCGGTTTGAATCCGATCCATGATAATGTCTATTATATATTCTTTCCCTGGACCTTTCGAACTTAGATCATCCCAGATATAAGGAGAATTAGGGGCTACTAAGGCTTTCCAATCAGTAGCATAGTAAGCATCATAGCAAACTAAAAGATTAGTTTCAGATTTTTTATCTCCAGCACTACTCACCATATTGTTTGCCATCAAGACCCACCTACTCGCTGCTTGTTGCTTGTTGCTTGTAACAAAGATTCGGTGAACAGATATTTAAGGTTGCGTAATTATAGACATATTCCTATATTCCTATATTCCTTACCGGTAAGGAATGGAACTAATAAATGGCATATTGTAAAATGTATGCTCTATACCCTTCTTAACATGACGGGTATACCACCCGAAATCGGCATACCTCTAACTAAAGTATCGCTCAGACGAGATAGAGTGTGAGTTCTTCGCCATTCATCAATAGTCTTCGTCATACCAGTGTCCATATCTAAATAGCCTTCGTTGCTACCAGGAACTAAGGCAGGGCGACCAAAGCGGCCATTCAATTCTCCCGAGTCATCAGTCGAATTGGCCTGATTGTCGCCAGTGCGAGAAGTTGTTTCGGCTCCCAGCACCATAGCGTTAGCACCGACTCCAGAAATAACTGGAATCATAGGACGAACTGCATTTACGGGAAGACGAGGAACATAACCATTAAAAGGGTCTACTTGAACAGGAGAACTTGGTTCGACAAAATCGGAACGAAGTAAGGTAGAAGGTGCGGATTGGTCTAATCCGATAGGTTCGCCACCCATAGAATATTGAGTGGCTCCAGTGGACACTTCTGGAGTGTTGGTAATTGTTCCGGAAAAACCACCACCTTCATTCATAGGTAGTGCTGAATATCCGGCTCCTCCATAAGCAGCGGCGGAAGCACCAAAAATATTTTTCTCTGCAAGTTTTCGGTAACCCCAGACTCCAAATATAAAAGCCGAACCACCATAAAGTAATAGGACGGCTAACTTATCTCCAAGCCCGCTTTTATTATCACTCATTGAACCCCACCTCGGAATGGATCCGCCACGAAAGGATTTTCATAGAAGGCTTCAACATCCGTAATAGGGCCTGATGTGAGGCTATCATTAAAGGTGCGAGTAGTATTTTGTAAATCCATAACTTGCTTGCCCAAGTAAGAACCTACGAAAGATTGTGAAAGTGATACTGGCACGATATCGGCCGTAGTTCCGGAGGATTCTACATAGGCTTCCTCATAATCGGCCGGAGTCATGTTTCGAGTCATTAGAGGGTCAGAAGAAACTACTTCTGCCGCCTTAGACATTAATTTTCCGCCGAACATTTGCATACTAACGGCTCCCAGTAAAAAACTGGCAACTAAACTACCGTAAGCGAATCTCATAGTTGATAATCAATGGAACTGATATTTAAAACCTTCTTTACAAGCGTTTTTGAATTTTATAGAGTTCGTGGTAAAACTCTTTGAGTAAATGGTAATGGAGAAGTGTCTATAATATATCCTGGCTCTACTAATTGAGTCCAATTGGGCGGTTTTCCACGCATAGCATCTGGATCTTCGGCCACTTCATCAATGCTGTCGGCGGGGAATTCATATCCAGTAATTTCAGCAGAATCATGTTCGGCTCGATATTCGGCAATAAAAGATTTAGTTTGTGCAGATCGTATACTGGTTTCCCATTCTTCGTCATGATAAACAAAAATTAAATGTTGTTTTTTCTCAGTAGTAGTCCAAGGAAAACGATGTTGTGCATCTGGATTCCAAGTAACCTGCACCGTAGTCGGATAGATTCGAGTTATCATCCCTTTAGTAAATCCGCCGCCGTCACCAGTGGGGCGAGAAACATTTACTATATCTCCGATTCTCCATTCTCGACCAGAAGTATTCAATGGAGATTGTCCGGCAGTAGTTCCAACTTGTGAAATACTTTGGATAGGTGGATTAGAAACTTTTTGAAGGGCAACTACCGCTGCGTCATACAATTCTATTTGTCGCTCGAAGGGAGAATTTTCTAATACGCGGTCAGTGCCGACTTCTCCTTCTTCGGTTCGCACTTGAATTTCAATTCCAAATTTATTAATTCCAGCCGTGCCGAATCCTCCAATTGTTTGTTGTCCCTTTCCTCTTTCATAACCCGAAAAATATTCTGGTGGCACAGCAAAAATAATTTCATATGGGCCGACTGAATCTTGTCCCATAATTTTCCAATTACCTGGAATAGAGCGGCCGTATTGTAAATCAATTCCAATATCAGTTAAGGCACGATAAGCCGCATTCCACTGTTCACTCAAAAAATCACACCCTTAGAAAACATGGGTATGGGTGCTCCGGGTTGCATGGCCGCAATATCTATTTCTTGATATATCTGAAAATTTTCTTGGGCAACATTTGGAAAAGTTCCAGAGAGTATAGGTAACTTAGTAGAATTTAAATTAGAAATTAATGATTCCAAAGAACCAGAACCGAAAGCCATCGGAACTACATCGAACAAGGGATTCAATAAAAGTTTTTCATTAGTCGGATCGTTAAGATTATTTAGTGTCAAATTTGACGCATTTTCAGCCGCACGAGAAACATTAAAATTATTTTTATTGATTACTGGATCCTCGGGACGACCCGCAAAAATTAAGTCAATTGGTCTTTCTTGACTCCAAGACCCATCGTTCCATCTAACATCGATACCATCAAAACGAATATGCTCAATAACACCTACTCCGGGATAAGAAGATACCGCAATAGAAGTAACTCTATCACCTACCTGCCAATTTCGAGTCATGAATAATCAGTTAAAACTAACTGTTCACGACTACTTAATAGGTTACTAATAATCTCATTCATAATCACGAATGCTGATTCCTTTTGGAAATCGAGGAATACCTTTAGGAGTAAGTTCTTGGAATTGCACAGTGAGAGGTTTTCCTATAAACTTTCCTGGATTTGTCTGATATTCTTTCCAAAGTTTTCTTCTTTCATCCATAGTTCCCAACGGGACTACATCAAAATTGTGTTTTCCATCATCAGTGGTGCAATTCCATATTATGGCTCCGGCTGCATTTCCAGTTCCCTCTTTAGCACCGGATATTTTGAATTCCGCATCTTTCATTTTCTTATACTTTACTAAATTCCAAGAGCGGCTAAATTCATAAGGCATTTTCAAATTTCTAATCATTAATCCTTCATAACCTTCGTCTACAAAATTGTCGTGAGTTTCTTCCAGCGAACTTTCAGCGTTGACTAAAATATTTTGAGTTAAATTTACAGGAAGACCGGCATCAAAATTAATGAATTTTTCTTTTTCATCTGGAGTAATAGTCGTGTCGTCTAAGTTAGAAAATACATATCCTTGATATAAAGCCGCTAAAGTTCCATATCTATCAGTATAGGGAGCGGGATATCCAGTTTTATTCATACAATATTTATTGAAATCCTCCATCGTCTTTTCATCGTTTCCACAGAGATCCCAAAATAATTCGTAAGTTTCTTCTGAAGGGGCATAAAAGAAATCGTAGACTCGATATTGTAATTTAGATACATCTTCTTGATCCTGGTCATCAAAAGTTTTTCTTCGACACAATCCGGAAATTCTATCAAAAGTTAATTCGTGAGAATATAGTTCTCCATCCAACCACAAACCGTCCCGCAAAATTTGCTTTATTATTTGATTTCTTTTAGAAGTTATGTTGCCGTTAGAATCTGTTTCGGCTACCCACCAAGGTTCGCCTCCTACAAATTCCAAATGATTTTTTAGAGCGGAAACCCAAAAAGGATTGTAAAATTGTATCCACTTTTTGTAAATCCTTTCTTCCCTCTGACGCTCATCATCGTCAAGAGTTTCTACACCTGGACCAACAAGTTCTCCATCAATATTTATGAAATACGGCGGATCTTTACCTTGGTTTAAATCCGTAATAAAGTTATATGGTTCTTCAAAGACTCCGGTGAAAATATCTTTTATAGTAGCAGAAATTTCTGATCGAGAGGGCTGCCAATTATTATTTTTATCGTAGCCTCCACTGAGCCAAGTATATTCTACCGCACGGCGGGAGAAAAATTGAGTTATTATTCCACCATCTTCATCTGCAAATATTTTACACAAACATCGAACACCATCAAATTTTCGTTGTGCCAAAGCGGGATAAGTGATTCGCTTACCTTCTCCTTTAGAGTAATCTTTGGCCAACATAGGAGTAATTTTAGGAATGGCAGGGATAGACTTTGATTTTTTAGTAGGCAATCCAATATCATAATTACTGCGTGAAATTTTCTTATTCATATCTGATTCCATTTCTGAATTTAATTGCTCTTGTAAAGTTCTTCCACCTTTAGGAATAATTTCTGTAGGAGAGGTGACTACCATGTTGGGTGAGTCGAGTTTACCATGAATAGTAATTGTGTAGGCTTTCATAAATTTCGGGTCTAATTTCAATCCGGCCAAATCATTTCCAGCAGCGGCCACATCAGCCATAGTTTGAATGCTGTCTAATTTCTTTCTAAAGTCGTCTAATGGCTGAGGGCTTTTTGAGTAGGCATCGATTACATACTTATCTTCAAAAGCAATTAATCCTATTTCTTGCCAAACTTGAGTGCTTCCGGTTTTAGTAATTTTACTTAAAACTGGTGTGGCTGCAAAAATGATATAATTACCCTCAAATGCCAGGTTGAAGGGAGATAAGGGAGTTATTTGTAAATCATAGGGAGTATCATGAGTAAATACATCTCGAATATCAATACTCTGTGGAAAACTGTCGCTACCGAATCCTTCTTCTAAATAATTCTGTATTTCATCATAGTCACCAATAATGGTGAAATTAGAATCTTGCCAGCCCGGACTCTTTTTAGTTCCAAAAACATATACTGGACTAACAGTAGAATTTCCAAGTGTTAATCCAACTTGTAGGGGTGAAAGAGTGCTCTGGGCCATACTTTATGGTAGTAATAGCATCTATATAAGCCTACCGGCGGCTTCCTAAATAGTAACCGGCGTAACCGATAATACCGACCACAAGTCCGATTCCCCAATATTTTGATACGGCTCCGATAACTCCAGAATTTAATTTTTCAACAAATGTGTCTTCAGCCAAGTATAAACTTTGATCCATAGAAGATACTGTATTTTTATCAAAAGTTACTGGATAAGCATTATTGGGTGGTTGATTACCATACTCGTCTGGAGCACCACTACCTTCGGCAATATCTCCTCGAGTGCCAGTTTCAAAAGGTGTGCCTTTTACACTCATCCCTAATTCTTCGGGAGTAAAATGTGTAATAGGTGAAGTGTTACGAAATGCTGAGGAATCCATAGTGACTCCACCATCTACTACTAATAATGGTTTATCAGCAGAATCAGCCGACATAAAACGAGCATCACCCATATTGTAATTAGCCTTACTATGAGAATCTTTTAGCACATACGCATCTTTCATTTTATTGTGGCTAAAACTCATGTATTCAAGACCCCCTTACATAATTCCAATGTTTTGATAATTAGCAGCGGGAACGGCTCCAGTAGGTGCATAGGATGGATTCCAAGGGAATGGGAAACGATATTCGGGCATAACATCATTAGCGACATCATAAAAACCAGCCATGTTAGAAAATTGATCGGCGTAGGCTCCTCGAGAAGCACCACGATTGTCGGCAGAATTTACAGGCCAACCAGTGATTCCAGAAATAGTTTGATAATCACGAGGATTGAAGGCTAAAGGAGCGTGAACGGAAACTCCAGTAGAATGACCGTTAGAAGTCAGCGGAGTCAAATCATTGTAAGCATAACCTACATGAACTCCAGGACCATAATCAGCATTTGGTTGATAAATCTGTCCGGGAGCCACTTCACCAGTAGATAACATTAATTCATTAGTGAACTGAGTAGAGGCTAATTCGGCTCCAAAAGCACGACCATGTGCTTGGTGTGGATTAGTGCGGAAACGATATTCTGAATGAAGGTCAGTGGAAGTGGAAGAACTTTGATTCCCTTCGGCACCGTGAATATCAGTCGCACCGGAAACCGGTTCGGGATTAATATATTCTAAACTGTATTCAGATTCTTTTACTTCGAGAGAGGAATTTGAAGAATCTCTACCTCCCATAATGGCTTTAATTTCATCTCGAAAACTATAAACGATTACACCGGCAATAGCAAACGGAAAAAGTTCATAACTCATTTAATTAATCCTCCTTAAAGTGTCGCAGTTGGAACATCCGGTAAATTATTACCTTTATGAATTGCATCTACCATATTTACTACGGTTAGCCCACCGGCGGGCCACAATGTTGGAGCATTTTTCTCAAAAAGAACTTGATTAGCGGTGCGTCTTTCTACCATGTTTTCGACTATTTGAGTGGCTCCTGGCATTCGGTCGAAAGTATCCATATCTGAGGAATCTCCAGAAACGACCACTTCGGCAGCACTAACTTTTTTATCCGCAATGTATTTGCGATAAAGTTCGTAAGTAATTGCTCCTAAAGCAAAAGGAGCCAGAAATGCTAAACTTAATAGATATCCTTCGTCCAACTCTTTTACAGAAGGTGAAGTGCGTGTGCTTTCGGGGGACATATTTAACTTTCCTCCTTTCTACTATTTAATAGCGTCTTTCCAATGGCAAAAAGTCCGACCACTGCTAACATACCTGTAATTGGATAATCCATCCAGAAATTTGGTTGCACCAAAGCAATAGTTTCTTCTGCAAAATAACCAACATCGTCTAAACGACTCTCATTCTGGATAGCCCAATCTGGATCATCGGCTGCAATTTTAGAAACTGCATCAAATTCGTGATTAGCCAACCATTTTTCATACAATTCATCCACAAATTCGTCATTTAAAATAGTTTCCCAATCGGCTTCTTCTTGCCAATGAATCTCTCGCATTTCTTCCGACTTCTCATTAATTCGATAATCAGCGGGCATAAACTTTTCTTTGATTTGATCCCAGTAGTAATCTTTTCCTTCGGGCATATAAAATGTGTCCAAACCATGAAGGTGATAAGGAGCGGTAGCCGAATCCAAAAAGTATTTGTAAATTGGCAATTCTTCGTCATCTCGATAATATTTAGGAACAGTGGCACCGGATTCGTGAGCATACTTCCAATCAATAGGGAAATTTGCTTCGGATTCGGAACGAGCCTCAATATTCTGATGACCAGAATAATTTAAGGAAGCATGATCGAAATCGCCGTGAATAGCAGAAGAACTGGTTAGTTCTTCCGGAGTGAACGAAGACAAAGATGAATCTTTAGTAATATCCATAGTGGCACCCGCACCGGCAAGTGGGGCTTCAAAAGTTTCCGCCTTATTGACTCCAGTAAATTTGAGAGGATCATAATTGTAATAAATCTGATATTCTTCTTCATCTTCTTCGACTACAATGGCTCCCATACCTCCAGAAGTTTTACCTTCATACAATTCGTCTTCAATTTCCTTTCTTACTTTCTCGTCTACTTCGGTAACATCTCCATAAATTACATAATCCGAAGGCATATTTTCGGGTTCAGTTTCCCAATCATAATTAATTCGACCATTAACCATGATTCTTCCGGAATCTTCAGCACCATAGGTCACGCAAGGGTCTTGACCGCAACCGCAATTTTTCTTTTCTGCCTCAGCACTTTTAATATCGGATTTAGTATAGGAAGCAATATCTTCGACTATATCGAAGTCTGGAACTTGATCGGCAAAAATAATTTTTCCATCAGGTCTTCGAACTGCATCTCCTCTCCTAATCATTTCATTAATAGTTTCATTCCAAATATCATTGGCTTCGATTTTATCGATAACATCACCCATAATAGAAATTTCTTCAAAATTTTCATAATCAAAATTGGATCCGTCCATCTTATTCACCTTACATCATTATTTTGGTGGGCAGATAATTTTCTTCCGCCTCTGAAATTTCTTCATCGTTAGCATCCTCGTCTTCGGTAGCATCTTCTTCCTCAGTAGTATCTTCTATGGATTGGCAAACAGTGTCGAAATCTTTTTCATGATCTGCGTCTGCTTTGTCCCAAGTCATTACTGAAGATATTATCGAAGATAGTAAAGCGGTTCCAAAGATAAAAGCATATTCTATAATTCCAAATTTTTCATTTAGAACTTTAGAAATTCCCCATAGGCCACCAGCAATTACTGTTCCAAGTGCTACTCCTGTTCCGGCAGCACTATTGAAATCTTTACGGTGCATCTCTGCTAAGTATGCGGCTAAACCCGCATCACATTGAGCACGAACTATGGCTTCAGATTTTAAACGAGGCATACGCAACAATTACGAATACTTCTTCCGACTATTTAATGATGACTACTTAACTTATTTCAGCGAAATAAATGAGCATCAGCACCAAAAGCACGACCTGGGTGAACTCCAATGTTTCCAGATACGGAAGACATGGAACTAAACTTTCCGCCAAGGTCAGCACCACGAATAGGTGGGGCAATGTAGTTTGCTTCTAATTTTACACCATTTGACTTAGGAATCAAGTGTGAAACCTTTGGAGCAGATGGGAGGTTAGCCGCAGGGCGAACTGGGAGATTCTGAATTGGAACTCTCTTTGGAGTAGTGTCGGCCATCATCTTCTTAGCGATTCCGGATCTATCAAATCCAGAAATTGTTGCCGCTGGTCCACTGTTGGCTCGCATGAATTCAGTCATTCTAATATCTTTTTGAGCACGGAGAGCATGGTTTGGACTTAGTTGAGCCGCAGTAGGTCTAACTGCAGACTGTTGTGCTTCAAATCGTGGGTCACCACCAAAGTTATGTGATGGACCGTGAACATTCACATGGCTCATAAAAGATTCGGCTCGCATTCGGTTCATGTTAGAAATATCTACTGTGCGTCCTGGACCGTAAATCTCCATTGTATGAGATGGTCGAGAATATTGAGCCGCTGGTGTCCAGTTAGAAGATTTCAAATTATATCTTGAAAGGTCTTGGTCACGGCGAGCATAATCAGCATCCAATCTTACTCGGGCTGCTTTTGGACTCGATGGAGTGGCTGGAAGGGGAGTGTTAGGAACAATACCTTGACCCGCACCTCTACCTGCAGCGAAATCAGCCAATGAATAACTGTTAGGAGCAGGGATATTTAGGGAAGGCATATTTGGAGTTACTGGTGGAGCAGGTCGAGGACCAGCCGCCACTAAACCTTGTGCTTCTGCATTGTGAGCCGGTAGGGTATCACGAACAATGTTCACTGAAGGTAAGGCAGCAATCTTTGGAGCATTAGGCAGATTCCTAATCATAGCGTTTCTATCGACAATACGCATGATAAACCATTTGACGCACGACTATTTAATACATTGTATTTAACAGGGGATACCTTTACCTAAGACAGATAAGGACTCATCGAAGGCAACGGGGCAGTGCAAAGTAAAAGAAATGTGTGCCATCGGGACATAAAAATAATCAAAAGAGTTTTCACGATAAGTATCCAGATGAGAATAGTTTTCATTTTGAAAATGCACCAAAGAATCTATTCCATCATCTCTAATCTTAACCCAGTTATCCTGGTGTATTTTAATTAGCCACCCAGGACCCTCTCCTTTTAATTTAACAGTATCTTCGACATTCATTTGAGGTGCAAAAGGAAGAAAAATTGTTTCATCTAAATGTTCGGGATATATCCAAGGACGACACGCACAATTGCGACCAGATTTTCCTCGCTTTCTACAACTACAATATAATTTTTTATCGTGTTTACAGTATGTTTGCCACCAAACATAAGTATTTTTATCCCAATTATTATCTGGAGTAAATAATTCTAAATCGGGCAATAATCTTTGCTTTTTATAATTGAAGGAAATATTCTTGATGGGATACCAACGATCAAATGAATATGTGCAGGTATAGTCTTTATTTTGTGCGTTTGATTCAAAAACTATTTGTGGAGTTACTTTAATCCAGTTTTTTGTAGAACTAAATTTTTTAAGTGGATACTTGTTTAGACTATAGTTTTCTTCTCCAAAATCTATTTTATCAATATTTACGAAAGGTAAAAATCTACACCACCAGTTCCCCGATTTGTAATCGATTAATTGAATTACTCTGCACGTCCTTAAGCACAATCTATTTTTTAGACTTCGATCGAAATCGGTGTCATATTTTTTATGAAAAAGAATATCAGGCATATTCAAATAATCAGCGACCTTAAATTTAATTATAGAATTTTCTCCTACTGTTTCGTCACTGTAAAACTCGATAACATCATTATCAGGAATAATAACGATATCACCAGGATAAAAAGGCACAGAAGAATCCACACATGATTATAGGGAAATCACCTATTTAATCATTTCTTGACTACAAAATAGGCACCAGAGGCTATCATTACGGCAACTCCAAAGCCCCAGAGAGGACCCTTAAAAGAAGATTGTTTTTGACCTTCTACTTCGGCTAAGAACTCGTCAGCATCCATGTCTTCAAGACCCTCGTAGGTCACTGGCGGATCCCAAGTCAAGATTTCTGAATCGGAATTATTTATATCAAAATGGACATACGCATCTCCACCCATTTCGGAAGAAGCATAGGGGTCTATTGGTTGGAAGCCCATGTTAGAAGTTAGTAATGAAGACGCGGCTCCGGCTCCACTTAAAGAAGAAATTGGTTCTAAAGTTACTAATCCTGTAGGCATAGCAGTGTCGGCAAAAGAAATGTCGGCTTCAGATTGAGTATCTGAACTGGCTGAATCTCCATAACCTAATGAAGTGAAAGTAGAGGAAGCATCACCTTGGTTTCCGGAAGATGCACTCGCACCCATCGGAGAAGCCGAAATGTTGCCGCCGGTATGTTTTACTCGGCGGTCGCCTCGTATTTTACCAATACGAATGTATCCGGTTTCTCGGAAATATTCGGGAGCATAAGCGACTACTTCTCCTTTTTGTGCCGCGTTGACTCCCTGCAAAATTCTTTTTACTCTTTCTCGATCGGTGCCAAAAGACAACTGTTCTTCCAAAGCCTTGAGGTCACGGCTATTTATCACATTATGAGTTAGATAGACGGCCGCTTGTGATAAGGCTTCTTTGTTACAGGCTGCCGGTCGTTGAGTAATCAAAGTGCAACCATAGCCCAGACCACGACCTAACTTACAAAGTCTAACAATAGGTTGAAAAGATACGGGCCTCCCTTGTTGCGGCACGAAATCTTGGCATTCTTCGACAATGGTCATCAAAGTTTTATTGTGGTTGTGGCCAATTTTAGCATCAATTAGGGCTTCACAATAATCGGCAATCAAAAGTTGTTGTTTAGGCAAAGTGCAAGCCCCAATATCGATAACTAAAGATTTATTTCCCGTAGCAATTTTAGATACTAATAAATTCATATCAATAGTTTCGTCTTCACGAGGACGAATAGATTCTACATTTGGTAAAGCATCCATACCAGAATGAGCCGACAAAACATCAAAACAAACGAACTGCAATTGAGCCTTATCAAATTCTTCCATCATTACACCGGCGGTGAATGATTTTCCCGAACCTCGCTTACCAGTAATAAAGAGCACTTGAGAAGACAAAGATTTCTCCCCATAAGCGGGAAATTTAATATGGTCACCTAAAGTAATATCCGACATAGAACCACTTTTAGTTACGACCTACAGATATTTAAGAGTTCACATGATAAGTGAGTGAATTTAAATTTAATTTAAAATTTATTTACTGAAGGCTCCAGTGCAATTTACTTTAGATCTGCCCTGGCAAACTTCAATAAAAGTTCCTCCTCCAACAGTAGTTTTTGTATTTGGATCATAGAATAATCCAAAAGAAGTCGCACAATCTTCTACTTCATAACGACCGGCATAATGTTCCGTCAATTGAGTTTTAAGTCGGTTAATAGCGTCAGCCATTGCTCCGGAAACGGATTTATTTATTTTTCCATCAGGTCCAATTTGAGTAGTAAAACAATAGAAGACGGGACCATAGGCTCGGAATTGTTCATCCCAATATCCTACAAACCTATTGTTTGGACCATTTGCATTTCCAAAATTTAAATCTTCATCTGAAATAACGAAAGTATAACAATTTTTTACTTTCCACTTACCACCTACAATAAATTTTTGCATATTTTTATAGGCTCGGGACATTCCGGTGCCCGCCGAAGTTCCACCACGAGGAAAAAATGGAGCCTCTGATTCAGGTCCCTCAAATCTCAAAATGTGGTCTAAAGCCGCATCGTATTCATTGGAAGGACCTTCCCAAACATCCCATGATTGATTATCATAACCAACAATTTGGAAATAATGACCTTCTGTTTTCGCTACTTCTAAAATACTGGAACAAATTATTCTTACCATTTCCCAACGCTGGCACTGAGCACCATTAGGCAAAGTTCCCATATCGGCCGCTTGCATAGAACCAGAACAATCACAAATAAAATTAATAAAAGTAGCCTCACCCTCTGTAGGATCTCCAGCAGGAGAATATTGCATAACTCTTTGGAGGGGATTACCTTCTAAAATTCCAGGAACAATAGTTTCGGGAATCACTCGAGATTCCGGATCGATTCCGGGCATCCAAGATTTTCTACCAGTGGGTTCTTCGGGAAATTTAATTTTCTTAGGAGATGGAAATATCATTTGGTTGAGAGCACGAACTACCACCTCTAATGGATTTTCAAAATCTGGATAGTCAGCCGGTTCTGCAGTGATAGGAGAATCCGATAACCAAGCATAGGGGTCTTTAACAATTATTGCCGTTTGTTCGAATGTTCCCGCCATACTTCAAGACCCTCCTTACTTCCTCAGTTTTGTTTGTTAATTTAATTTAATTTAATTTACTCTACTATATTAATATATCTAAATTTAATCCTATTTAGTTCTGGCCCCAATAGTTAGTGAAGCCGAAGAACCACCAAGTAACATTTCTTTTCCATATTTTTGAGCCGAAGGCTCATCAATTCCCCAAGCGGGACAAATGGTTACTCCATCATTAGTTATATATGGTTTGTATTTACCTCCACCATCGGCTTCATGGGCGACTTCGGTATCAAAGTATTCTTGAGATAAGGCAGGATTTTTACCGGTCACTTTTCCGGATTCATTAACTTCGCCTCGGGCGATTCGGTAAGGGAGCACACCGCCCGCATCCACAATTTCATTACAAGTATTACAACGCATAACGGTATAAGAAGTCATAGTTTCGTCATCGACAAAATTTAGGCCAACATCGACATAATGTAGTATCTTAATATCTTTTATTTCGGAAGTGACGGCTTTAGTGACTACTCCACCTATTCCGGCGACAGGCATACTGGTGCGAGCCAGTAAATTTATCGGTAAGAAAGCAGAGGGTGAAGATGTAATAAAAGGTTTCATAGGGGTCTGAGTTCCGGCAACTTTAGTTCCTTTTAGTTTTCGAGTGAATGCTGAACTCCAAGGAGAAGAAGCAGTAGTAATACTATTCTCGGTGCCTACTATCATCGGAATAATACCGGCCTCTAAATGTCGAGTAGATTCTAACCATTTGGCATAGGGTTTATGAAGAACTTTCTTTGAAAACTGGTCTGCATAACTTCTACTGGATTCAAAATAACCCATATATCCGAAAGTGGCTTTACCTGCTGGAGCGATTTCGGGATTAAAAAGTGTATTTTTACAATATTCTTTCAACCAAGTTTTGGCCTTATCTATTTTGTTATTCAAAAATAATTGACGAGGAACTTCTTTACCGGCCAAGTTAATAATTGGATCTGATAGGTCGATCCAACCACGATATTTTTTATTTAGTAGAATTCCACGATTGCTGGTATTTTCCAAAAGTAAAGGAGAAATTTCGTTATTTATAAAGCCACCCGCATAATCATTTAGAGTATCTACTATATCTTGACGATTGTCATCAATTAATTTTTTAATGGTTACACCTTTATCCAGTTGAATATTTTCGGGCAGTTCACCATTTACTAAATCATCACATTCTAAAGTGGCTATAACTTCTTCTAAAGCCGGATCATTGGGACACGGTTCTATTCCTCCAGGACTAAAATCTATTTCAGTAATATTTTCGGGAATAGGCATTAAAGTAAAAGCCATCGGAAGATATAATGAGTTTTGTGTGGTTCGAGAAAGACCTGCTCCAAATTTTTCACCCCAATTACTTTTACTATATGATTCATTACTACCATAGGAAGTCCAAGAAGGTTTATAACTCGTATTGTTTTCATACTGTAAAGTCAAACGATAAATTGGTTTTCCTCCAAATTGTTTTGGCTGAACTGCCTCGGGAGGTAAAGGATTCGGACTGGTAATACGACACTCCATCATATCAGAATGATTAAAAGCATTGTCGATTTGAAGATATTTAATTCCATGTTGTCGGCCGGTGGCTGGATCCACACTATCGCACCAATAAGATTCACCTAATGGTCGATATAACATTTGATATGAGTTCCTACTATTCCAACCACTACCGCTTCCCATTCTCCAGTGTGATCTATGAGTGCATCGATATCTTGTAGGTGGATCGGCCATCATCATACGCATAGGAGATATAGGATAATTTCCAATTCTGGGCATCCCCATAGTTTGTTGATTATTAGTTTTAGTCAGTGCGGGCGAAGAATAACCTACTAATAATTGTGGTATGCCTTTCCTTTTGTCTGCAAAGTTTTTATAATCAGTCCCGTAATTTCCCGAGTATCCAGTTTGATCATTATCAAAATGAGAAGCATTATTTTTATTTTTATATTCAAAGGCAGTCACGATACCTTTAGCCGACCCGGTTTTTTGTGAATCTTTAGCAAGGTTATACCTAACATTAGTTGCACCGGTTGTTTTGTAAGCAGTTTTACGGGTAGTTTCGTAAGTTTCTTCATCAATTGGAGGAGTAAAATGAACTGTATAGGAATCTTTACCGCATCCAACTTTTTTAGTGGATACTCCACACTTTCTACAAGATCCTTTTTTAAGGTGAGTAATACTACACTCACTACAATAATAAACATCATTACAATTTACTTGCACTATGGTAGGGTAGGTATTTCTCCTAAAATCTCTGAGTCCAGTAGTAGTCTTAAAATTTAAATTACCAGTAGAAATGGGACTTCCATCCCAATAACCCATATCTTTGAAATCCCACAGCCACATCCAATCTCGGCGGAGGCAATGGGGGCAAACATAAATTCCACTCTCGAAAGCATCGGCGGGAGCAATAGGAGTATAACCTTTAGCAAATCTTTTAATATTGTTGATAATCTGAGCCGTATTGTCCACGAAATGTTTGGTTATCACTCGTAAATTTTTACTTTCAATTTGCGTTGGATCTTCATTAGAAGGAGCAAAAACTAATCTAAAATTTTGTTTTAGCAATTCTATTCCAGCGGAAGAATTGAAAGCATTATCTTCATAACCCATACTATAATTCCTCCATTTAAATTCGCTTATTCATATCTAAATACTTGGTGCATTACGGGTGCAAAAGCCTCGATCCAAGCATCGGCGGCTTCATATCCAGTTTTGCCATCAAATCCATGATTTGCATAGTGACCGCCCCATTCATTGCATAATAGATGGACAATTTGTGCTCGATTGTCGTCCCCTCCAACTTTAGCATCCCAACTTTGTTTGGTTTCAGATTGTAACCAATAATTCCAGGTGGATCCACCCACTATTACTTTTCCAGACAAGGGGCAAACATCATCAAAATATCGAGCATCATACCAAGTAGAACCTAACATCCCACTTTTAATTTTTATTTTGGCAATCGGTTGATAATAAGGTAACAGATTATATGGAGGATTACCTCCCGCATTGGCTTCTTTTATTAACTCGTCTATATTTTTTCCATCAAAAGTTTGCACATCGACCACTGTATAAGATTTAGAGGCATTTAAATTAACTTCATTAGGATTTCCGGAAGTGCGAGGTCGCACTTGTAAGTATTCTTTAGAATGTTTTTCGGCTAAAGAGTGAGCCAAAGATGGGAAATATTGGTCGCCTCGACCAAATCCACTATAATAATGCCAGAGAGGAGCCTCATCTCCTAATTCTCCTTTGACTTCTCGATTATCTAAAATTGGCTGTCCCGTGTATGTTTTACCAGCGGCCAAAACTTCTTGCATATCGGCCGGGTTGCGTTGAGTTCGTAAAAACATAGATACATGATTTCCCAAAGTAGTATTCAAAATATAATTTTCCCTATCTTTTTTAGATACTCCTCCTGATAAAGCAGTAGCATTATTTACATTATAATTTACCATTATGTCTGAAATAAAATTCATCCACATGATTTTATCCGAATAGTCTACCGGAATATCTTTAACGGCAGCAGACCAATTTCCAGCCGATTGTCCAGGATGTATATTATTGTGTCCTATTTCGTGAGCGAGCACAAAACCGGCTACATATTTAATCATGATATCTACAAATCGAGGATCAAAATTATGATAATTTTCTGGAACACACATCGGAATGTATTGCAGCGGCATAAATATTTTTCCCATGTTAGTGGCTGGACCATGATATCCAGAACCAATATCGAAATCAGAAATAGAGCCACCACTGTTTAATTTTAAACCCGATTGTAAAGGTAATATTTCAGACCACGCATCTATTAACGCCGCTGGTGCATTTAATTCTGCATTATAGGCGGCTTGTGCCTGGGCTTCGGAAAAGGATTTAATACTCATGGTTTCAAGACCCCTGGGCTGATCGGAATATAGCATCTATGAAAAGTGAATTGTAGGCACTTGCATCCGCTTCAGTCAGGTTTCCAGCATCCATGTATGGAACTTCATTATCTCCAGAAACACTCCAACTACTTGGGTCGGAGCAAGAGTTATAGAAATCTTGGCTATCAATAGCCACAAATGTTCCTGGCACAGCCATTTCGTATTCGCCAGTTCCTAATCGAACTAACTTAGTTCCGGCTAAGAATCCGCTGGTGATACCGTAAGTGGTAATAAATCTCCAAGTTTTGGTGTTGGCATCGTCATCTTCTTCGGTTTTAGCGGCAATCCAAATCCATAATTTAAGTTTATCATTAGGTATTTCGGTAGCATCTTCGTCAATCAATCCTTGTTCTTTCATCATCACTAATAGAGTGTTGGCTTTGCGAGAGTTGCTATGATGTGCTAAATCAAAACAGAATAATAATCCAGATTCAGTAAAAGCCATGTTCCAAGTAGGATCGATTCCAGCGGCCGCGAGCAAATCAGAAGGTTCAGAATTAGGGTCAGCCAAAACGACTTCTACGGCGGCTTCCCAATCTTCCATAGACATTTCATAATCTACATTGTTCATTTGAATTCCACCATTAGCATCCATAATAATTCCAGAATCACACCAAGCACGGAAATTATCAGTAACAGCATCCATACCGGCTAAATAAGTTCCGGGAGAACGAGAAGTAGTAGAATTCAGAGGAACATAAGCATCAATATCCATACGATGAATATAAGAGCCTGAAATTTGCATTCTTTGATTGGACATTTCATAAGAAAGACCAACTGCACTTTCGTCACTCAAATTAAATATACGGCTTTCTTCGCTTCCAATTTCTCCTAATATAGTGGAAAGATTTATATCTTTTCCACCTACCATTTGTCCGAAAGCACCGATAGCATCGTTATAACTTGGAATTTGGAAATTGCCTGGATTTGGACTTACTTGATAATTCTGTAGTAAGGGGCTATCTTCGCCCCACATATAGTAACTGGATTCTCCCAAAGGAATAGAAACAGCATAGGTGTTTTCTACATTGAAACCAGGACCGGCAAAAGTAGCCATACGAGATTGCACTAAGTTCAACAAATAAGTTCTATCATCAGTAAATAGTAATGGATCGGATGCGATCTTGGATCTTAAAATATAATAATCTAATAAACTATAATCAATCTGGATACCTTCAGCCGTAGAAGGGGCTTCCATCAAAGATTCATTAATGTCGGTTGGAATGTTAATGGCTCGGAAATATTTGTTATATCGCTGTCGATAAGTGAGGCCATCATCAGTTCGAAGGCATTCTGAGGCTTCTTTTTCTTTTCTTTCTTTCTCTACTACCATTGTAGCAATATGCCAGTGAATTGGAGTAGTATTTTTTACTTCATCGGATTCACTTCCATTTAGCATTTGTTTTAATGGATGTAATATCTTGGCTTCATATTGAGAAAAGTTATCACAAGCAGCCAAAGTAGCGACACATCTTTGATATACAGTATCCCACGCATCCAACAAAGTATTTTTCCTATCATTTACTTCGGGGTTAGCCGAAGACTCATACATAGGCGAGAAACTTAGAGAACCGTTATCAGAAGATTCTCCGGAAACTGGTTTTACATATCCAGAAACTAAAAGTTCTCGAACTAATTCTTGTTCGGAAGGTAACACACCTAAACCATCTTGGACAGTTCCAACATCTCGACCTTTAGGGTCATTACCGGCTCGAGCCGGACCCATACGATGTCCAATAACATATGGAAGGGCATCTAAAATTTCTTGTCGAGTAACGAAATCTTTACCTCTTAAGAAAGCGAAAGTTCGAGAAAGTTTTACTAAGGACTTAGTAAATCGGAATCCTAATACTCTCTTAAACAAAGTTGGAGATTGCATAGATCCATCTTCAGAGATGGATCCGAAAGCGGAAGCATTTTCGTCCGCAAATTGAGTAGTAGGAGCATCACCCTCTAATAATTTTTCATTGGTTGTCTTAGAAATATCGACTAATGGACTACTGTGTATTTTTAATGAATCTGGCAATTGAGCAGTTCGTGAATCATCAGAACCCATCGTAGTTTCAGTAGGTCGAGTCATGTATCTTTGAGTGAACATAACGGATAATAAAGAAATATCTCTTAATCCATCGTAACCTGTTTTAGAACGAGTGCCGTTAGTGAAAGGTATTCCATCAATATATTTCCACAGTTGCATTAAATCAGTAATTCGCATCGAGCGAGCACGATTTGGAGAATCAGAAGCCATACCAATTTCGGGGTCGAAAATAACTAAATCTTGTGGTTGGCTGATAGCGTCCGCATCTTTAGTTACGGTTCTATCTTTATATTGAGCCTTCAATTGCATATATCTATCACCCAGAGTTAGAGTGCTAAACAATAATTCCATATCGATACGATCTACGAAAGCCAAATCGTTTCCTTTTTGGTGAGGGTTAGTATCCATCCAGGCTACGAAAGAAGGTGAACGGAAAGAACGACCACGATACTCAACTGTCTTCTCTGCAATCAAACCTAAGATAGCATCTTCGACACCAGATTGTGAACGGTTGGCTTCGTTAAAGAACTTGATAGGTTGAGTAACAACTGGTCTTGGAATAGGTTCGAAATCATAAGCAGAAATTGTTTTTTCTGGATCGTTTGGATCTTTCCGAGAAACTTGTCGAATGTCCATACCATAAAGAACCTCATCGGCTCTCTTATCATAGTCAATCTTAGCAATACCAATTTCTCGTAGCATTTCTCCTTTAATAGAACTTCTACCCGCATCTCCGAATTTTCTCCTATCATCATAGTAGTGAGACATCAACCACTCACGCAGGGCAAATCCTTCATTACGGCCCGCATCTGTTCTCAAGTTCAATGATTCTACTAATTGAGCCATAGTCATTTCATCAGTTAATTTATCTTGTAAACCCGGACTCAAAAGTTTTGCATAGTCCACACTAAATCGGGCTTTGTAGCGAGGGTCTTCTGGATGTGAATCTCCCTCAGTAATTTTTCCATCCATACCAGGACCAAAGGCTTCAAGACCCAGGTTTATCGGCAAAATTTTATAGACATTGTAATCGGAGTTATCTAAAGGATTAGTTTTAGTTTCTTTCCAAATCCAACAATTGAGGAGAGCCTTTCGATAAAGGTCACGAGAAATAGAACCAAGTTTTCGGCGGTAGACTGGACGTTGGTCTTCCATAACTACATATTTTTCCGCCAAGAAACTAAAGTCATACAAATATGAACCAGATCTGCCGGGATTAGCAATTTTTTCAGTAGGGTCATCCGGATTAATAGTATACCATTCCGTAAATCTCCAATTATCCCAGGTATCACGGATACCTTCTGTATTATTGTTTAGATAGGCTTCATATTGTTGTCCATTCTCGAACATAAAGAAATCGGTGTCTGGATCAGCCGCATCTTTTGGATAGAATCTTAATCCATCATCGAAACCGTAAGAGTTAGCCATAAGTAATGCAGCGGATTCGACCACAGTAGTTTTTCCAGTTCCAGGAATACCAGACAATCGGCAAGTAGAATCTTTCATCAACCAAGCCGCAATAAAGGCTTCGGCTTGTCGAGGGTCATCGAATCCGAAAACGGAAGTAAGGGAATTAATTGAACGGCGGATATTGGATAGCCGTTGGGCTTGTTCGGCTCGCTTATCATCACCTTTATTGAAAGAACCTAAACGAAGAACTTTGTTTTCTAAAGTCTTCCTAATTCTTTCGTCAGAAAAAGCATTGGAAGGTGAAAGGGATCCAACTTCGATACCCGAAAGTATTTCCTTAGCCTCAGCACCCGTTAAAAAGTTTTGACCTTTTCGAAGTTGGGCGAATTTAATATCATTTCGAGTGCTACCTCCGAAAACTAAAATGTTGTCGGCGTTGTCTATTTCTTCATAATCTACTATGTCGGCAAACTTCTGTAGATTGTCGGCCATTTCATCTCCTAAATAAATTTTGAGTAAGTTTTCGACATTAGCAGTGGAACCCGAACTGGATACTGATACTCCAGATTCTCCTTCTTCTTCTTCTTCTATGTCTGCAATCGAAGTATCTATCATACTATCTATTACGGATTCGGTAGGAATTAGTTCTTCTTCCAAAGACGGTTCGTCTATGATAGGCGTTGATTCTTCATTATTTTCTTCACTCATATTATACACCACACCCAGTCATTATTTCCAAATCAATTTAAATTTTACTAATCCTTTGCTGGAATCAGGATTCGGCAACATGACTACCATATTGCCCACTTCATCTTCATAAATTAATCCACCCGAACCAACTAATTCTGTATCTTCTCGACCATCAGTAGAAATAATTTGGTCGGCCATTCGACTTACAAACGAAATTGGAATATTCTTAATAGTTCGACTTCGCTTTAGAGATTCGACTAATTCATTGTTGTTATTTATCGGAGCATCATAAGATTCGATGAACATTTTAATTCCGATTCCAGAAAGTGTTTGTCCATTTCCATATTCTATGGCCGAAAAGAATCTATTTAAACCGTCTGGTAAAGTTATTTCTTCACCAGAACGGAATTCAATTTTTGCCAGATCCATACTCGATGAAACTTTTATCGAACTTATCGATCGACCAGAACCAACTTTAGCAGGTTCTATGGAAGTGCTGGTCATCTGACCATCTTCATCAAATACAATTGATTCTAATTGTAGATATCTTTCATCTCCAGGGAAGTATAATTGCTCAGTCTTAAATTCTTTAGCACCATAGTCAAACCCAGTGTAAGTATCAGTATTAGTTTCTACTAATAACTCTAATCGTAAATATTCTGTGTTTAAATCTAATTCTTTAGCATTCTTATCATTCCAAGGGACTGGGGCAAACAAAATTGGCTCTTTCTGTGCTAATTTATCCGCATCAAAATATTCCATCCTTATTTGGTTTCTATCGAAAAAGATGTTATAAGAGTCTGGATAATCTTTTGTTAAATCGTCCGGATCATAAGTCAAAGGGGAACGCTGGTAGAAATCAACCGCTACTCCTTCACTATCTACTAAAGAATGCGGTTTAAAGTCCGGATTTGAAGTATTAATTTGCCAGGGAATAAAATTTATGGAAGCATTAGACAGATCGGTTAATTCTAAAGTATTATCTTCGAACCATTTATCTATGACGGCAGTTCCAAGTTTGGGAGCAACCAATAGTCTGATAATTCCAATTGGTGTTTTGAAAGTATATTTAATACCAGAATCGGGATCGTCTATTGTTATAAATTCAAAGTAAGATGTTTTTAATACTTCTACCGCAGGTTCATTTCGGGACCATTTCCACTCTAACCAATCAGTATCGGCCGCAACTCCGTCAGCAGATCGAGGACCTCGGCGGATTAAAATTGGTTTTTCGGGAGCAAAAGCCATTTCGATATAATCTGGATATTGAGCAATCAAATTGGTTACCGTTTTCTTTTGCTTTCGAGGTAGGCTGCCCATTTGAGTTTTATTCCAAGATTTCATAATTTTATCATAATGACTTTGGTCGGGAACTATCTTAATTACTAACCAAGTCTGGTTTAAGGACAAAGTATCATTATCTGAGAGTTCACTAAAATAGGTTTTAATTCCTCGTGGTGACCAAGTTCTTTTAGGCTTAGTTGGTTTCGACTTACCCGCATAAACTTCAAGGTCTTGATAATCAGTGGTCGGAATTTTGGTTCCAGGTGCAGTTCCACCTGAACCTGCAGTTCCCGCACCAGTTCCGCTTCCAGCAGAAGATGTTGAAACAAAATTATTCATTTGAGGTGCTGGAGATTCGTAAACCATAGTCATTTGAGCAGTTAATCCAGTCGCATCTTGACCTTGATTCCAAAAACCAAGTTGAGGGAGTGTGCCTTGTTCAATCCCAATTCCTCCATCGTAGGGGAAGGTAGCCTTAGTTTTAGCCTTACCATATTTACCAATTTGCATACGGCCGCTGGTTTTTGCAGCGGATCCGAACTGTGATAAAGAACGAATTACTTCCGCAGCCGAACCTGCCTTATCCGTAAATTCTATTAATTGAGCCGGATTACCGATGGCTTGCCAAATAGGTGAAACACCAGTATTAGTAAACTTATAATCAGCAGACTTAATATTAATTATTTGCGGCGTTGCTGACTTTTGTGGGTCCGCCATTTCTACGGGTCCAGCGGCTACAGATAATCGAGAACTGGGTTGAGCCACAGTTTGCATAATATTAGTATTTGGATATTGCCAATAATAATAAGGATACGTCCCGGGACTATTAATCGACATTTGACCGATTACATCTTTATAATCAGAATCCGAATTATATTGATAACATTCTTTAAGGAAGAATGCTCGAGTAAAAAGAAGCGGACCATTAACCAATTCTTTTGCCGAAGCACGGTAACTGCCGGTATGACTGTTAGAAGCCCTACCAGTATTAAAGAAAATTTCTAATTCTTGTTCCATTGAAGAACTAAAGGAACCTCCAAAGACACGAATCATATATTCATAAAGGGATTCTCGAATACTTAAGGGAGTAGTTAATACTCCATCTCTATCAAATATAGGCTGAGTCGAAGTCATCATAGCAGTAGTAACTTGTTCCAAAACTTCATCAAACCAAGCACCCCAAAGATACCAAAGAGAATATTGTAAATCCAGATTCCCAACAGTTCCAACTCCAGCACCATTGGATCCAAAATTATTACTCATTTTAGTAGACCAACCCTTGGGAATACAATATGAAAGATAATTTCGATTATAACTCAAAATATTATCGAAAGCACTACTATTCCAACTTGAGCCAGAAGTAGGTTTATTCTTTCCGCTCCACGGACCGAAGTGAACAGCCTCTAATGTCTTAGAACGGAAATTATCTCCTTGCATAGTTACTGTGCTAATTCCTTTCCAAAGACCTTCAAGAGTTTTCTGTAGGTAAACAGTATCACCTTGAGCATTATCAGCCGCTTGGAAAGTTCTTATAATGTTGGGATCTACTTTAGCATTGTCTGTCAACATATTCTCTACAACTAAACCCATACCTTTAATTTGATATGGTAAATTTTGTCTACTATTTCCTTGAGAAATAATATTTGTAATCATGGCCATGTTTTTTGTGAAGGACATGATACCGGCTGAACTCATACAATGGAGTCCTGTGAACTACTATATGAAGGTTATCCTTGAAGGACTGTAATCTTAATTACTCTAAAGGAAACGCTTATATTTGTCTTCCGGCTTCACGCAACTCAGATATTATTTCGGCTCGAGCGAATCGATATAATCTATCTAACCATTGAATCTGACGCTTAAATAAATTAACTACCATTGCTATCTCGGAGTATCTGCTCGAATATAATTCTAATACACGCACGAAGTCTATCAAGGTAGAATCAGCCCAAACCTTAATTCCTGTATCAGATAAACTTTCTATAAACTCTCGATCCATCAACAAGTTATCTAACAAAGATAAATTTTCTTCTTTACCAGTAGGAATGTAATGTGGATGTAGATCAATAAATCTTTCCGTCAATTCTACATAAGAACGAAGATGAACTCCACGCATCCAACGAAGCCAATCTTCCATGTGCAGAGTCGTATAACGAACCCAAATAGGATTCAAAGTATCATTCTTGGTCATCATCAGAAGCCTCACCAAAATCTAATTTCTCTTTGACTTCTTGTAGAACTTCTACTGAGGATTCATCAAATGTAAATGGACTCAATCCTAAGTCATCTGTTTCATCTTCGATATCGATTTCTTCATAACCTTGTTCGGCGGCTTCTTCATCAGTAAGCCAAACTATTTCTGACTCAGATTCTCCTTGGGCGGATTCAAAAGTTTCAAAAGTTTCAACAGTTTCTAACGCATTCAAATCTATACCTGATCGAGCCGCAATTTCTTCAGCAGATTCTAATTTTGTCTTCAAGACCGGCGGGGACTCGAAGCCGGGAACATTAAGAGGGTCATAAGTAGTAATGTTGGCGGGAGTTTTTAAACCATCATCTCCAAAAATTACTTTAGATTGACTGGCTTGTCGAGCCTGTTCTTGCTTCATAGCAGATTGAATCTCAGAAAGATTTTCCGTAGTATCCGGAGTTATCCCTGCTGAGAAAGCAGTGGTAGTAGGCTTATTGTTAATTTTATTTTGAGTATCTGAACTGGCTACCTTGGCGGGGTCTAAGCCCGCTTCTCTTGCTAAGTCTTCAAGACCCCGAATCATCATATCAGATTCCGGCATCATTTCGGTGTAAGTGCTATAGTATCCAGAACCAGAACTGGCTGAATTATAAGATGGGTCGGCTCCTAAAACGGAAGCCCAATCGACTCCATCGGTAAAAGGATTACTATTAATTGGAATCGGTCCGTCATAGAAATTATTAGAACTACCCGTCCCCTCCGAGTAGGCAGTTTCGGGCAGTTCACTATCTGCAGACACTACTTCTTCTCCAAAAGATAATTCAGAACCTCCAGATTCGCCTTCATCTAAAAACAATCCACCCGCACTGCCTTGTTGAGCCTCTCGGATCTTGGCTAAGAAGGCTTCGTCTTCTGCCGATAAGTTATTGGCTCGACCCTCAAAGTAAGAAGCAGCATTACGAATTACAGGGGCAACATCTCCTATAATGCTGGCTAAATCTCCTAATCCTTGAGCAGTGGGAGAACTGGCAACTTCATTACCGATTTCGTATTTATCTAAAAAGTTCAATAATGGGACTAAAACTTTTTGCGTAAGTTCTGGATCCAAACTATATTTGTCGGCCAAAGTAGAAGCATCTTCTCCTTCCTTCATAATCAAATCTATTAAAGATTTGTTGGCTGCACGGGGCTTAGAAGGCTTTGACTTGGCCGCCCCTTTTTGAGATTCATTAGAATTATTCATTGAAGGATTAACTACACGCCTGGCACCAGTAGTCGCATTATCTACACTGGACTCTTTGATAATCGTGTCCTCGAACTCGCTCATACTATGCTTATCCTCCTGTTAGTATTTATTACTTCCTTTATAGGTTATTTAAATATTCTTCCATTCCTTCTCTGAGAGCAGATACCCACGCATCTAACATAGGTTGATTAGGCTGGCGATTTTCTTTAGGTTCTATTTCAGAAGCAACCATGTGTAAGGTATTAGAAAGTAATTTTTGAACAAAAATTGAATCTTCATCTTCAGAATCTAATGCGGCACGATGTAAGAATCTACTTAATTCTTTAGTTACTCTACGCAATTCTCTTTCTCGACTGGTAGTCTTCAATCGCATAATATCAAAAAGAAAATCAGATTCGACTATTTCTACTAATCTTTCTTTCGTGGTTAGATCTTCATTATCCATTACTCGCAAAGTATCACGAAATCGAGGATAATAAGTATCAACGATGGTTTGGTCTTCAATACCAATTACTCCCATAAAACGAGAAAATTGTCTTTTGAGAGTTACTTCTCGCTCCATTTCTAAAATATCTTTATAACGAGAAAGGGTGTTCTTTTGTTCTAATAAACTCTGTAATCTAAGCAATTGAGGAGAAATTTCAATTTCTTCTTCATTTGAACCTTCTATATCATCACTCACACTTTCACCTCATGGACTAAATCGAGAACCGCCTTGGTTTCTTTGGTAGTCACTGAGGAACTGAAAATCTAAATCGAATGGATCTTTTTGTTTCGGTTTACGAGTTTCTTGTTTGCTTTTTTCTTCCTCAGATTTTTGAATTCTACGGTCTTGTGCCATAATAGTAGTTTCGGCTTCTCGAATAGAGGCTTCTAATTCCGCCATCTTTACATTTACATCGTCAATTTGACGCTTATAATAAGTCATAGTGCCGACAACACCGATACCAATACCGGCTACGGCTCCGATAGCAAAGGCTTTCATAGGGCTAAAACCGGCTCCAATAACTACTTTATCACTATCTTCGGCGGCTTTAGTTTCTTCAGCACCACTAAGAGAACCTCGAGATCGAAGTTCATTCATAATATTGTTCATATCGGATTGAAAGGCAGCCAAATTTTCGGCTTCCAAACGAGTGTTAGTCATAGCCTCTAAAGTTTCATAAAGTTCAGATTCACTCATAGACTCCAATGAACGAGAAGACTTCATCGAAATTCGAGGTGTTTTCTTAGTGGTTTTGTGCTCAGATTGATGAGTTTCTGATACGGCAGAGGCTTTAGAAATAGTTTCTGCATCGAATTCGGATTCTACAACGGCTTCTTCAGTTTCAGCCTCCAAAATTTCTTCAGTTTCTTCGACAACTTCTTCACCTTCAGCCGCAAAAACTTTTAACTCGTTAGCCGGAGTGATAATGGTATCCGTAATTTTTCGGAATCCTCTGATACCGGGACCACGCTCACCTAATATATATTTTCCCGGACCGGTCATTTCGGCCAATTGTAAAAACATAGCCGTGTTGATTTTGGTTTCAGAAGTCAAGATATCATTCGTGCCAGAGTTTTTTACTCCTTTTTGATAGCGGCGAATGAAGAAGACCATGTTTCCACCTAATACATCTTACTATATAATAGATTCGGATAGATAATCGGATGTTTCGGATAAAATGGATAAATTATATTATATTGAATACTTTCAAGGCTACCATACCAGAAATCAAGACATTTAGAATGGTTCCGATCGTTCTCACTAACGCGGAGGCTTCTCTATGTTCTTGATGCCATTCTTCCACATCCATAGAAATCTCTCCATATTTCAACTCCACAAAGTAGCAATTTTTTCATATACTTCATTGATATTCATAGTATCCATTTCTTCTAAAACAACCACTGTATTCGTGATCTGTTCTAATTTAAGTTCTCGCATTTTATCATACAAACCCATTTCGTTGGCTCTTTCTTGAAATCCTTTTTGGGCTAAGTATCTTTCCAATTGTAGTAAATCTAATCTCCAACGAATGCCGCCTTTTCGGTCTTTTGATTGTGCATGGCGGAACATAGGTCGGTTTCGTAAAATACCAACCACTTCTCGAGAAGTATATCTTCGTGGTTTATGAGATACCATAAAAGAAGAAATCTGAGTAGAATAACCATACCCTTCATGCTTCAATAAATAATCCACAATATCAAAAACCAAAGTTTCTGTTAAAGGTAGAGGCCGTTGCCTTTTATCGCCATCACTCATCGAATACCCCCTCATTCTTCTTCGTCTTGATTTTGCTGTTCCAAAACTCTTTGTTGGGTTTCTTCGGGTAAGGCTCCAAATACTTTTTCATCAAGTGCTTCTTTGTAAGCATCTTTGGCTTCTTGTAGAGTCAAACCTTCGGCCTTCTTAGTCATAATATATTCCTTTTTCTTAGATTCGAACTGCATCAAATCCAGAATAGCCTTATTTTCGTTTGAAATCTCGTGTGATTCATAGGGAGCGTTAAATAATTCTTCTACTTCTGCAGTTAAATAAAGTGGGTCTGGTGTAGTGCTTTCGACAAATTCTTCGATATCATCATCCAAAACTTTTCCACTATTTCCCATTCGGGTAATAAATTCATTAGCAGTCTTGCGAGTTACATAAAGGCCAACTCGAGGCCAATAGCGTGTTTCCTCTGTGCTCATATTTACTATTAATTCTTCCTCGTATTTAATACTTCTTGGGACTGAATTCTTGAAGTCGTAAATTATTTTTAATAGCATCCATAATCTCCTCCAAATCGACTGTTGGTAAACCTTCTTCAATTTGATATGTGTATCCGGCCAAAATTTTATACTCAAACATCATCTTAAGCCAACGATATTCGGGTTCTGGAAACGACATGATTACACCGGCGTTTCGGTAATCCAACAATTCCATTCTCCAGAAATATTTTCATTTTTAACAATAAAAATTCGAGAAGTATTTCGACCTCCTGATTTCCGAGCAGAATCAGAAATAAATCTTCCCTGGCATTCTAAGTTCCAAGGATCCGCAGAAAATTGTTTACGATAATTAATTTGTTTTTCCACATCCATCGGTATAGGTTCAATAAATCTATCTAATGTTTGCGGATCGATTCTCATACGGCCAATAAGAACATGGAGTCCATCTCCAGAAGAAGATGTTCGATACCAAACACTTCCTTGTCCAAAATTAAAATTCAGCCACGATAACGCCTTTTGAACAGTCTTGTCTTCAAGACCCACGTCATCCCAGTCAAAACTGAGGCCATTTGGAGAACTCATAGTAAGTTATCTATGTGATTTACCTACTTAATAGTTACTATCTATTTGACTATTAGAAGAACGGCTACACCAATAAGGGCTAAGGCCGGAAGTTGATTCGCAGGTATAAAATATCCTTCAGTTTCTGAATCGTCACCATCTTTATCGTCATTATCGTCATTATCGTCATCACTCGAACTACTACTACTACTACTACTTCCAGGTAATTCACAATCTCTAAACTCAATCAAAGAAAATCCGTGTCCGAGTCTATCTTCCACACAATTTACAAGTTTGTGTTTTACGATTTCCCGTGTGCGGTTTTGCTTACCCACACCATCTTCATTAGGGCTGCAATCCGACCATTCACTCCACTCACCAACTGTTGCTTCTTGATTTCTATTATTAGGGATTAAAAAACCATCCCTTAGCATATAATCTTCCCAATCATTGTCGTTCCAAGCAGGAGCGTCATTATGTAATTGAAGAACAGCCGTCTTAAGTTCTGCAGTGCTGATTTCACAGTTTCTCCAAGCCGTTAATGCTTGCCAATGTGATGTATATGTAAGTTCTGGAATAGCGGAAAACTTTTTTAAGTTATGAATTGTTTCGGATCCTAAAATTTTAGAAATCAAAGTAGGTTCTTGTTCTTCTATCTTCTGATATTCTAAACAATATCTTACTTCTAAACAAGGGTCTTGTGGGTCACGCTTCCATGCACCCCATTCGATACATTTTGTTTCCATATGTTTTCCTCCAACTAACCTAATAAAAAGAATCCTAATAGTCCAATACCAACTACGGCAGTCACTGGACTTTTGAGAATAGTAACGACATCTAAAGTGTCGGTTTCGACTTCACACTCACCCGTAGGTCGGCGTTCAATTATTGGTTCATTTTCTACCATAACTTTCCCTCAACTGGCGAGAGGGTCGTTTGGATTTCCACCACAAGTGGCTGGAGAAATTTGAATTCGGCGGCGGATTTCAAAACATGGGTCTTGTGGGTCACGCTCCCAATCACTCCAACCCCAGACAGAATCAGTAGCCCCTACATCTCTCTTTTCTTCGAGTGGGGGACAATCTCGGCCACCGCATTGAGGTCGCTTAAGAATTGTGCGAGTGCGTTGTTCTACGCATCCATCATCCATAAGTTTCCATTCGCTCCACTCACTTACCTGGCAATCGACAACTGCTCCGATAATAGGTCGGCGTTCTACACCAGTAAATTCTGCTGCTTTACGAGCAACTGATCGACTTTCAGCCGCTCTGATAGCGTTCAAATCCCAAGCACTGTGTCCAAACATATTACTCACTGGTTTCTTTTAGATAAGACTACTATTTATTATTATGCAATCATAGTTATGGCAGCGATAGCCGCTAAAGCCAAAATCAATTTCGGACCCAATGATTCTGAATCTTCTGAATCATCTCCACCGGTTTCATCATCGGAATTGTCATCGGAATTGTCATCTCCACCAGTTTCTACAGGAGCACATTCCCAGGTATCAGTCGAAGTATTAAATTTAAGAACCTGCCCCTCTGGACAAGTTTCTTCCCCATCACTGAAATCACAATGATCCAAAGAGGGAGTTACATCACCTAAGTCTATGTAGTTCCCAGTAGGTTCTTTTTCATTGATAGCCGCAATAGCGGACTCTTTAGTAGGAAAATACTGAACTGGTGCTCCTGTCCAACCCGAAGAATATACTACCTTATAAGGATTATTGATTTTTATACAATCGGATGTGTGTGATGTATAAGATAGTTCTGCGTGATCATCTGACGCACGAAACAAAACTTCCGCAGCAAAGCCTCTCTGAAAAACATCGTGTCCGAAAGTCATATTTATTATTAACTATCACGACTATATAATAGTATTTTATTCTTCTTCAGCGATTTGCTTAGGATTATTTCTATAATGTTCAGCCAATAATGTAGTTAATTGCTGATTTCTCCATAACATCCAACGCAAAACATATAGGAAACCTAATCCATGAATTACTTGAATACTGCCTAATGCGGCCACAATTAATAATAGAGTATCAGTTTCCATAATTGCATCTCCGTAGGCTTAAAGACCCTCCTTACTTCCTCAGTTAAATTGAGTATATTTGGTTGGTGCAGATTGGGGCAGAGTGTGAGTGCACCACTTTCACAAATTACTCCAGTAGTAATCAAGTATTTATATGTTTTGGAGAGGATTGTATTTAAAAACTTTAAGAACTTTAAGAACTTCTACTAAAAGTTACGGTATGAGTGCCAGTTTTTCTTTTGATATAGGAAGCGTTAGGATCAAGAATACTTTCTGAGATTCGATAAACTCCATCCCAGTTATCTCCAAACTGGAAACTACCAAAAGTGTAACCCACTGGAACTCCATCAGAATCTAAGTTTTTCCAATGAGATTTATCGATTTCTCCAATGTAAGGTAAATTCATGCGAACTAATGAGTCAGAAGAATCTCCATCAAATATTGGCTTCGGATTCCAGTCGAAGCCTCCTTTAGATGGTGATCGGAAAAGAATATCTGCATAGTCTTTTAATTTTTCGGCTCGAGGTTCAAAGGGCAATAAACTCATGCCCACTAATTTCACTTGATAATCGGTGCATAACTTTTTAAAATTAGCCAGGTGAGGTTGTTGAGAATCATAATGTCTTTTGACTAATTGAATACTGGGATGTTCGTTAGCGGCTTCCCATTCTTCTTTTCCAAAATTGGGCATAATGTTGTTTACCACTATGTTGTTGACGGGAATTTTCATTCTTTCTAAAAAGTTTATAGTTCGATGGCATTCTTGATATCCAGATTCGGTAGGAATGCTAACTAAATTCACGGATACGAATTCTGGATTGCGTAAAATATATGTTAATCTTTCTACTTTTTCACAAATCTGTTCCAGATTATCTATTAATTCTGGCACGGTATTGTCCCGTGCCTTAAAAATTCCTTTTATAGATTCGACCTTGGCTCGCATCCGAAGAATACGCAAAATAAAAGTTCGAATTGCAGCGGGAGCGTTTAAGGCTTTCAAAGTGTGACCGGTAGGAGCCGTATCGAAAACGACAATATCATAATCGGTCGATTGCACTAATTTTAGAATTTCATCTAAGGCAAAATATTCATCCATACCGGGGAATGTGGCCATATCAGAAAAAATTTCTGAATCGAATCCTGGCAAGGAGTTACCAAACATTTTTTCCATACCTAATTTGAGAGTTTCGGCAAATCGAGAAGCGGCGGCTTCGGAATTGATATTCTTAGCCCAAAAATTAGGAGCCACTTGAACTACTTTATCCGAACCTAATGTAATTCCTAATGTGTCGTCAGTGCTGTGGGCAGGATCCGTAGAAATTAAAATTGTTTTCTTTCCGGCTCGTGCATAGTTCAATGCAGTCGAAGCAGATACAGTAGTTTTACCTACGCCTCCCTTACCAGTAAATAATATTAATGAAGCCATCTTCTACTCTGTCTAAAACATAATGTCTTAGTATTTAATACTTCATTAGCAGAGAATGTGTGGTGGGAGAGGAGTTGTTCGATGTAATTACATCGAGATTAGCCACCCACCAGCAAGAGAGAGGAAGAAACACGAAAGCAAGAAGTGAATCTTAACTCCTCTGTTACCGACAATTGTGAAGTTATCGGCTTCTGGCTACTAATTATTTAGTTTTTTAGTTATTTAAAAGTTCACAAGTTTTCTAAGAGTTTTCTAAGAGTTTTCTAAGAGTTTTCTAAACAAAACCGTTGATCATAATCAG
>VMBT01000098.1_pt1 | contig 55160 bp, 53 predicted proteins | sample 4404301 | NCBI WGS metagenome assembly VMBT01 (sample SAMN12238535, study PRJNA552566) | marine metagenome | isolation source: Coastal seawater | place: USA: coastal Georgia, Sapelo Island | collected 2008-08/2009-08 | reverse complement strand
AATAATTGGCTCAAGAAGGTATATGGAACTAGTATTAACGAATAGGGTTTTAAGTGCTAAGGAAGCACTTGAATGGGGATTAGTCAATAGCGTGGTGGATTTAAAAAACTTGCAAAGCGAAGCTATTAAACTGGCAGAACAATTAGCCAAAGGTCCGTCTCGGGCTTTCGGTAAATTAAAGAATCTAGTTCATAATAGTTTTTTAGATTCTTTAGAAGGTCAAATGGAATTTGAAGCCAGGATGATTGCAGAATCATCAAAAACAACTGATGGAAAAAATGGTGTTGATGCATTCGTAAATAAAAAAAATGCTATTTTTAAAGGCGAATAAGAAAGGTTATTTATGTCTATTAAAATCTTAGTTTTAGAAGGTGATGGTATTGGTCCAGAAATAATGGAAGCAACTTTAGATGTTGTTCATTTTTTAAATCAAGAATTAGATTTAGATATACTAATCAGTAAGGATTTAGTCGGATTAAAATCATTAGATAAAAATGGTATTACGATCACTCCTCAGATTATCGAAAATTCTAAACAAGTAGACGGAATTATTTTAGGACCAGTTGATCATAATATTTATCCATCAGTTGCTGATGGCGGTATTAATCCATCTGGTAAACTTCGCATCGAATTAGATTTATATGCGAATATAAGGCCTGCTAAAAACTTTAGTAATATTAAATCTCTCTCGAAGGGGATGGACTTAATAATAGTAAGAGAGAATACTGAGGGCTTTTATTCAGATCGGAATATGTTTGATGGTCCTGGTGAATTCAGTCCTACTCCAGGAGTTGGTTTAGCTATTAGAAAAATAACCAAAGATGCATCATTAAGAATTGCTGAAACAGCTTTTAAAATAGCAAAAACTAAATTTGTATCAGAAAAGAGTAAGCCTAAAATTCATGCTATACACAAGGCCAATGTTATGAGATTGACAGATGGGATTTTCTTAGAAGAATGTCGATCGGTTGCATCCAGAAACAAAGATATAGAATATAAAGAGATGCTTGTGGATGCTTGTGCGGCCCATATTGTTAGAGACCCTAGTCAGTTTGATGTGATAGTAACTACCAACATGTTTGGTGATATATTATCAGATTTAGCCACTGAATTTTCTGGATCTTTAGGATTGGCGGGCTCTTTAAATGCTGGAGAACATAATGCCATGGCCCAAGCACAACACGGTGCAGCTCCAGATATAGCAGGAAAAAATATAGCTAATCCAATCTCCTTAATTTTATCTACGGGAATGCTCTTAAATTGGATTGGAGAAAAAAGAAATTTAAAAAAACTAAATATAGCATCGAGTTTCATTGAGAAAGCTGTTATTAAAACTCTTTCAGAAAATAATAACTTAACTCGTGACTTAGGTGGAAATGCTTCTACCAAAGAATTAACTAAAAACTTTTTAAACATATTAAAGAATATAATTTTATAGGAATATCATGACAGATCAAATTGGAATACCCGCTGCTTACATGAGGGGAGGGACATCAAAGGGCCTACTGTTTGATAAAAAAGATTTGCCTAGTGATAGAGAAAAGTTAACAAAATTTCTATTAACTGTTATGGGATCTCCAGACCTAAGGCAAATAAATGGTATGGGTGGAGCCACTTCAGTCACAAGCAAAGTGTGTATAGTATCAAAAAGCGATATAAAAAATGTTGATATAGATTATTTTTTTGCTCAAGTTTCAGTTGACCAGTCAATTGTAGATTATGGTCCAACCTGTGGAAATATGTTATCTGCTGTAGGCCCTTTTGCAATTGAAAGAGGAATGGTTCAAGCTAAAAATCCTAAAACTACAATAGTCATAAGGTCAGTTAACACCGGCTCAATCATTGAGGCTGATATACCAACCCCTAACAATAAAATAATTTATTCTGGACAATTCAAGATTGCAGGTGTTCCGGGGTCAGGGTCACCAATTTTATTGAAATTCAAAAATATTGTGGGAGGATCTACTGGTAAATTACTACCAACGGGTCAGCCAATCATTCAAATTGAGGGTATTGAAGTAACTTGTCTTGATGTTTCAATGCCAATTGTTATGGCTAACGCAAATGATTTTGGCATCAAAGGTAACGAAACCAGTGAGGAGTTAAATAACAACAAAAGTTTACTAGAAAAAATAGAAAAAATTCGACTACTTGCTGCGATTGAAATGGGTATGGGAGACGTAAGGGACAAGGTGATACCAAAATTTGCACTTCTTTCTAAGTCATGCAATGGCGGCACTATAACTTCTAGGTATTTTACACCCAAGACTTGTCATGAAACTCATGCTGCAACTGGCACTAATTGTATCGCAGCTGCTTGTTTAATAAAAGGCACTGTTGCCGATAAAATAGCAAATGTAAAATATGAGGATGAATATAAAGTCGTATTAGAACATCCCCTAGGTTCAATTGAATGTATTGTTAACACCTCTTCATTGCATACTGCTCCTACTGATAATTTCATACAATCTTGTGGAATCTATAGGACATCTAGAAAAATTATGGATGGTAACGTTTACGTCCATGAAGATATAATTAATGACTAAAATCAGTAATTTTTTTAAAGAATATCTTGATTGGTGGCCTGAAAAACAGAGATACACACTTAGTTTATTTTTAGCTATTTTTAGTGGATTTGTTGCATATTATATAGGCTTGCCCTTGCCGTGGATGTTAGGGCCACTAATAGGATGTGGATTTTTTGCAGCTATTGGAAAACCAGTTATTATTGGGAAAAGGCCAAGACCATTGTGCAGAGCACTATTGGGTTGTACGATTGGAGCAAATTTTGGTCCTGAACTCCTTGACAGGCTTCCAGAAATTGGAATGTCATTGTTATTCATCCCAGTTTTTATATTGGTCATGGGTCTTTCTACTTTTTTTTATTTAAGCCGAATTATTAAGTTGGATAAACACACTTCTATTTATGGGTCCATTCCAGGTGGTTTAAATGAAATGGTCATTTTAGGTCAGGAAATTGGAGCTAATACCAGAGCACTTGTTCTTATTCATGCAACAAGGATAGTTGTAGTTGTATTTTTTGCATCTTTATTAATCATGTTTGTTCCAAATTTAGGGGTATCCAACGCTCCTCAACCTGCATTATTTGATAAGTGGGAACTATTACCGTATGTTTTTCTTGTTTCATTGACTGGCTGGTTTTTAGCTCTTAAATTGAGAATTCCAGGCCCAACAATTATTGGTCCAATGATATTATCAGCCTTAGTTCATATTTTTGAATTGATTGAAGCCATGCCAATTTATTTTCTCGTGATATCAATCCAAATTATGTTAGGCGCAGCTCTAGGATGTTTATTTAGAAATATAACATTAAAAGAAATGTCAGGGCCAATTCTTGCTGGATTAGTAACAACCTTAATAGCATTCATTCCATTAGCAATTATTTATCATTTACTCACAATTATTGGCTATGACCCATTATCAATTTTTTTAGCATTCTCTCCAGGTGGTCAATCAGAAATGAATATTTTGGCTCTTTCAGTAGGAGCCGACATGTCCTTTATTAGTCCACATCACATGTTTCGAGTAGTTTTAGTTATTATATTCGCTGGAATTTTACATAAATTTCTAATACGAAAACTATAAAACTCAATTAACTTTATTTTTTAATAATACTCATTTTGGTGTTGTCAACATAGGGTGCATCTTTTATCCAAGACATTTCAAACCCTTCAATGCAAGCAATATTATAACCATACTGCTTTGGATCTGATCTTCTTTTATGATGAGTGTTAATACCACATTTACTACAAAAATAGTGTTCTGCTATTTCAGTATTCCATTGGTATTTGTTTAGATAAGTTTCACCTGATATAATTTTAAGCTCATCAGACGAAGCCGTAGACATTACAAAACCTTTTCTTGAGCATATAGAACAGTTGCACCTTCTAAGGTCTTTTAATTTTGTATTAACCTCAAATTTAACATTGCCGCAATGACAACTTCCTTTCAGCGGTAATGTGAGGTCATTAATATTCATCTTAATCCTTAAAATTCAAATCCATAACTATCTCTCAATTTAGTTGCTAATTCAGTTGTTTTATTTTGAGAGATTGGTTTGAATGGAGGCCTTAAATTGTTCCATAAAGAATTTTTAGTTTGTAATGCTAATAAAGATTTTTGAGCTGGTATTGGTGCATAATCCTGAAATAATAATCTTACTGATTTAACCTTCTTTTGGAGTTCTTCTGCTTCGTCCCAATTTCCTGAATGACAGAGATCTATGACTTTTGAAATATCTTTACTATTTAAATTTGCAGTGGCTGAAATACAGCCCGGCGCACCTAGTTTAATCGCTTCAATTACAGGAAGTTCAGCTCCAGGATAAACGACTAAATCTTTAATGTTTAGCAATGCCTCAGTATTTTCCCAAACACCTGAGCTGTCTTTAATGCCTATAATGAAGTCAGGGTAAGATTCTTTTAGTTTTTTAACTAGGTCTATGGATAGACCTACACCACTTACCTGGGGTATGTGATATAAATAAATCTTAAGTCTGTTATCATTAACTCCATCAATTAGTTTTTCAAAATAATCAAAAAGTCCATCGTCACTCATTCCTTTAAAATAAAATGGTGGCAATGTCATTGCCCCTAAGCATCCAAGTTCAATGGCGTGTTTAGTAATTTCAATAGTATCAGGTAGATTACATAAACCAGTACCAGGGATAAGTTTTTGGGGATCAATTCCGGATTTAATAAGTCCCTCAATTGCTAGCATTCTTTCCTTATTACCTACTGATAAAGCTTCACCAGTTGTACCAAAGGGAGCTAAACCAGAGCACCCGTTATTCATAAGTTCATGTGCTAAGTCATCATACATTTTTTGATCAACCTTTAAATCATTATCAAAAGGTGTCAAAATGGGGGCTATTAATCCTTTTATCAACTTTGTCTCCTAACATTAAAAATTACAAATAACATACCTTAATTTACCTAATAATAAAATTTGAATTTAAATTTTTCATAAGAATATTATTTTTTATAAACAACCATAAAACATATTTTCTTGGTAGTTTAAATTTAATTAATATATTAAATAAATATATACAAATTATTAAAACAAATGTTTTTGATTAGGGGGATAAATTGTCTGAAAAAAACAACTCTGAAATAAGAATTGACGTTAATTATGCAATTGAATTAATAACAGAAATTTTTCAAGCAAAATCTTGTAGTGATTATGAGGCGAAGACTATAGCCGAAAGATTATGTGGTTCTAATTTGAAAGGTCATGATAGTCACGGTATCGCTAGGGTGCCTAGATATGTTGAGTGGATGGAGAGAGGATGGGTATTTCCTAATTTGAAACCAGATCTTGTCGTTGACGCAGGTGCAATGGCTTGTTTAGATGCCAAACAAGGATTTGGACAAGTTGCTGGTGAGCATGCTGTAGATGAAGGAATATCTAGAGCTAAAAAATTTGGAGTTTCTGTTGTTGGATTAAGAAATTCTGGCCATTTGGGCAGGATTGGAGATTGGGCAGAGAGAGCAGCTGATGCAGGCTTGATTTCATTTCATTTTGTAAATGTTCGTGGAAGTTTACTCGTTGCTCCTTTTGGTGGAAGTGATAGAAGAGGAAGCACTTCTCCATTAGCAATTGGAATACCAGTAAAAAACAAGGAACATATTATTTTAGACATGGCTACATCAACTGTGGCTGAAGGTAAAGTTATGGTTGCTCAGAAAGGTGGAAAAAAATTACCTGATGGAGCACTTATAGACAGCTCAGGCAATCTCACGATAAATCCTGAAGCTATGTATGGTAAAATTAGGGATGATGAAGTTCCAGATCCAGAAAAAGGAACCGGGGCAATAACGGCTTTTGGTCTTCATAAAGGTTCTGGCATTAACTTTATGATGGAGATGCTTGGTGGGGCCCTAACTGGTTCTGGAGTTGCAGCAGGTATTGATGATAAAGAAAAAAGAAAATTTGCTAACGGAATGCTATCTCTTTATGTGACTGTTGAAAAAATGGTAGATTTGGATTATTTCAGCAAAGAAGTCCAATCTTATGCAGATTTCGTGAGAGCGTCACCACCTTCAGATAAAAAAAATAAAGTTTTAATACCAGGGGACAAAGAAATATCTACTAATAATGATAGGCTTGCAAATGGCCTCCCTGTAGCTCCCTTAGTATGGGAAAATATTAGGAGTACTGCTGAAAGATTACACGTAGATAACTTAGAAAGGTTTGAAAAAGCAATTAAATAATACAATCATCTTTAATTGATTTTTTAAAAATTAAGCAGTTATAATCACATAATGATTTGCTATGTGAGGTAAAAATCTTTGGCTGTTATAGAAAATGCTATTTTAGTTAATGGTAAAAATGTCGAAGTCAATAATGTTCAATATGACATATCATTATTAAATTGGCTAAGAGACTATATTAAATTAACTGGAACTAAGGAGGGATGTGCCGAAGGTGATTGTGGTGCGTGTTCGGTAATTATAGAAGAAAATGGAAGTGGTAACTTAAGGCCCATAAACTCATGTTTGGTGAGGTTGGGACAAGTAATAGGTGCCAGTGTAACCACAATAGAAGGTTTAGGTAGTGATAAAAATCCCCATTCTTTACAAATTGCGTTTGCAAAGGAACATGCATCTCAATGTGGATACTGTACGCCTGGTTTTATAATATCAGGTGTTAGCTTATTAAATTCTAATAAAAAGATAACTGATGACACAATAAATGAGGCAATATCTGGAAATTTATGTAGATGTACTGGTTATTCGCCAATCATAAAAGCTATTAAATCTTTGGCTAATGAAAGAGTAAAATTAAAAAGATTTGATAGAATTCATAAACAAAAGAAAATTCATTTTGGAAATGTAACTTACTTTAGACCAGTTAATCTAAAAGAACTTAAAAATTATCTTAATAAAATTAATAATTTTCAATACCTAGCTGGAGGTACAGATTTTAATTTACAGAGACCTATTATCAATACAAAAGAAAGCAATTTAATATGTTTAAGTGACATTAAGGAATTAAATTCTATTAAGCACCTAAAAGATAAAATAGTACTTGGCGGCGCAGTTACAATCGAAAATTTTATGGAGTCTATAAGGTCTTATATCCCAGAAATAATAGAAATCCTTCAGAGATTTGGATCACCTCAAATTAGAAATCAAGGAACGATAGGAGGGAATTTATGTACTTCTAGTCCTATCGGAGATATTGCACCTATACTGCTTATTTTAAATACAAGCTTAAACTTGTTTGGAAGAAATGGAACTAGAAAGGTAAACATTAAAAAATTTTTTAGAGGTTACCGAAAGAATATCCTAAAAAAAGATGAAATTATTTCATCTATTGAAATACCATACGCTAATAAAAAAAATAAAATTTTTTGTTGGAAGCTCTCAAAACGATACGACCAGGATATATCAACTGTTTCACTTGCTATTAATATTCAAATTCAAAACAATATTATCAAAGAATTACATATTGCAGCTGGAGGAGTGGCGGCAACACCAATATTGTTAGAGAAGTTATGCAAACTAATGATAGAAAAAAAATTAGATGAAGCTGTTGGATTTGCAATTGATAATTTAGAAAATTATATCCAACCTATTTCTGATTTAAGAGGCTCAAGCCATTATAGATTAGAGGCAATTAAGGGTTTGTTAAGAAGATTAGAAACCTGCTTTAATCAAAGTAGAAATAGTTTATCAATAATGGATTTATAAGAGTGAATAATTTAAATAAAATTCCTATTCATGATTCATCATTGAGGCATTCAACGGGTCAGGCTTTATATATAGACGATATGCCTGAACAAGAAAATTTATTACATGGTGCACCCGTTCTATCAAAATTCCCTTGTGGAAAAATAAAAAATATTAATTCTGATAAACTTAAAAATTTGCCTTTCTTTACTAAAGTTATAACAGCTAAAGATATTCCTGGTGATAATGAAATTGGTCCCATAAAGTCTGGTGAGCCTGTTTTAGCAGACGAATCCTTTTCATTTTTAGGTCAACCAGTTGCTATTGTTTTAGCAAAGACGCATCAAGAGGCTGTTTACGCAAGTAGCTTAGTAGAAATTGAGACTGAGTTAACAACGAATCCAATATTAAATTTAGATGATGCTTATAAAAAAAAATCATTCCTAGAAAAGCCTATGATTTTACAAAAAGGCAATATTGAAAAAGATATGTTAAAATCAAAATATAAGTTATCTGGCAATTTTGAAATTGGTGGCCAAGATCATTTTTACTTGGAAACTCATGTTGCACTAACTATTCCTGGTGAGAATGATGAATATCAAGTTTGGTCAAGTACTCAACACCCTACTGAAGTTCAACATGGCGTTGGAAATGTATTAAATATACCATCTGCAAAAATTGATAGTAAAGTTAGAAGGTTAGGGGGTGGCTTTGGTGGAAAGGAGAGCCAAGCAACTATTTTTGCAGCGATGTCAGCATTGGGAGCTTTTATAACTCAAAAACCTGTAAAGATACGTCTTAATAGACATACTGATATGACTGCAACAGGAAAAAGGCACAATTTTAAAGTATTCTTCACTGTTGGCTTTACCGCAACTGGCAAGCTCTTGGCTTTGGATATAAAACTTTTAAGTAATGGTGGAAACGTTTTAGATCTTTCAGGTCCAGTAATGACTAGGGCGCTAACCCATCTTGATAACTGTTACTTTATAAAATCACTTAAAGCAGTTGGTTATGTATGTAAAACAAATACAGTTTCTAATACTGCCTTCAGAGGTTTTGGTGGGCCTCAAGGAATGTTGACTATTGAAAATATTCTGTATTCAGTAAGTCAATTTTTAAATAGGCCTATAGATGAAATTCGTAAAGTAAATTTTTACTCTAGTCAAAATGGTCTTAAGACACCTTATGGTCAAATTGTAAAAAATCCAAGAATCGAAAAAATTTTAAATGAGATAAAGAAGTTAAGTAATTACAATGAGAGAATAAAAGACATAAAGGAATTTAACTTAAATCAAAAAAATAATAATTTACCTTTTAGAAAAGGCATTGCCATGATGCCTGCAAAATTTGGTATTTCATTTAACAAACCATCTCTCAATCAAGGAGGTGCACTAGTGCATGTCTATTCAGATGGTTCGATAAGATTAAATCACGGTGGAACTGAAATGGGGCAAGGTTTATTTATTAAAGTTGCCCAAGTCGTTGCTAAATGCTTTAACGTTCCAATTGAACAAATACATATCACATCAACAAATACAGCAGAAGTTCCTAACACTTCAGCAACTGCAGCATCATCAGGCTCAGATTTAAATGGAATGGCAGCATGGAATGCATCAAAAGTTATAAAAAACAGAATGACTGATCATGCTGCAAAATTATTTAAAAAAAATAAAAAGGATATAGTTTTTAGTGATGGTAGGGTCATCTGTGGTAATAAAACTTTATCTTTTTCAGAGTTAGCATTTTCTTGTTGGGAAAATCGTATTTCTTTATCGTCAACTGGTTACTATAAAACTCCAAAGATTTTTTGGGACCAAGATAACCTTAAGGGGCATCCTTACTTTTATTTCACTTGGGGCGCAGCTGTTTCTGAAGCTTTGTTAGATATTAATACAGGTGAAAGTAGAATTTTAAGGGCTGATATTGTACAAGATTGTGGTAAATCATTAAATGAGAGCATTGATGTTGGTCAAATCGAAGGTGGTTTTGTTCAAGGTTTGGGATGGCTGACGTGTGAAGAATTATACTTTTCTCAAGAGGGTAAATTATTGACTACTGGACCATCCACATACAAATTACCAGGAAGTAGAGATATACCTAAAGTTTTTAATGTAAAATTATTAGAAAATGCTGACAATGAAGAAAAAACAATCTTCAGATCTAAAGCTGTTGGAGAACCACCTCTACTGTTAGCAATATCACATTTCTTGGCTCTTAAAGAGGCTATTAAAGCTTCTTCAGATATGTCTAACCCTCAGTTACTTAATTCTCCAGCAACTCCAACTGAAATTTTAAGAGTATTAAGGTCTTAAGCTATATCATGTCAAAATTATTAATTAAAAATGCAAGTGTTATTGCGACAATGGATGATGATAGAAATGAGATTATTAATAAATCTATTTATTGTGAAGAAGGTAAAATAGTTGAAATTGGGGATATTGAAAATTTTTTAAATGCCGATATTATCATTGATGCAACCGATATGGTTGTTATACCAGGTTTGGTAAATACACATCACCATTTATTTCAAAATTTAACGCGCTGTTACCCAGGCTCTCAAAATGAGTCATTGTTTGGCTGGCTTACAAATTTGTACCCTATTTGGAATAACATTTTACCTTCCGATATATACATATCGACTTTAATTGGATTGTCTGAAATGGTTATTAGTGGGTGTACTACTTCTAGCGATCACTTATATCTTTTTCCTAACGGATCAAAGCTTGAAAATCAGATTGAGGCAGCAATGGAAGTTGGTTGTCGGTTTCATGCAACTAGAGGGTCTATGAGTATAGGCGTAAGTAAAGGTGGGCTTCCACCAGATTCACTTACAGAAAATGAAGATGCAATTATAAAAGATTGTCAAAGGGTAATTGAGAAGTTTCATGACCCTTCAAACCTTGCAATGTTAAAAATTAGTTTGGCGCCATGTTCTCCTTTTAGCGTTAGTCAGGATTTAATGAAAGAAACAGCCAAGTTAGCTCGAAGTTATTCAGTTAGCATGCATACACATTTGGCAGAAAATGACGAAGATATTATTTATACCAAACAACATTTCGGTATGACTCCAGGCGAGTATATAGAAGAATTAGGTTGGGTTGGTAATGATGTCTGGCATGCCCATTGTGTAAAATTAAATAAAGAAGAAATTGACTTGTTTTCAAGAACCGGCACTGGAATTGCGCATTGCCCTTGTTCAAATATGAGGTTAGCAAGCGGAATAGCACCATTGAGAAAGTGGATAGATGAAGGTGTCAAAGTAGGACTAGGAGTAGATGGTTCAAGTTCCAATGATAGTGGACATCTCTTGAGTGAAGCTCGCCAAGCTATGCTATTACAGAGGGTTAATTTAGGCGCTAATAAATTTTCACCAAGAGAAGCCTTGTTCACAGCAACTAGAGGTGGTGCAGAAGTATTAAACCGAAATGATATAGGCCAGATTTCAGTAGGAAAAGCAGCAGATTTTGCAATATATGACTTGAACAAAATAGCTATGTCTGGAGCATGGAGTGATCCTCTCGCAGCTTTGGTATTATGCACACCTTCAGAAACTGCATACACAATTTGTAATGGAGAAATAATTTCTCAAAATGGTCATTTGAATAATTTTGATCTAAATTCATCTTTAGAAAAACATAAAGCTGCATCAAAAAGATTATTAGGTTTATAAGTTTATAAACCTAGTCTCATTATTCTTGAAGTGGTATTCTTTTAAATTAATAGAAGAATCTTCTTGATCATTTATTCTATCAATTATCCAAAAATCTTGTTTCTTTTTAACTAAAAGAGGGTGGTGCCAAACATTTTGATTGTATGTAATACCAGTATCTCCATCTACATGAAAACATCTTAATGTATTTAAATCTGGTAATTCATTTTTTTCTTCACTAACGACTATTAACCAGTCATAATCTTGAATTGGAAGGAAGCTCTGTGAAGCAATTGGATGTTTCTCCATTATCTTTATTTCTATAGGAAAACTTCTTGGAATGCCTGAGAAGATAGAAATAGCTGAATTTCCATTTTTGTTCTCTAAACTTAATTCAGAAATATTATGATATCTTGTAGTCGTTCCTTGGTTGATAGAGCGAAGTTCTGATGCATTTTTCTTTTGTATTACGCTCCCAAATCTAGAAAAAATTTTAGTATCTAACTTTTCAATAGAAATATTACTCATTTATAATTTCAACCCAAAAATTCTTAATCTTGATACTCCTCCATCTGGATAAATATTCAATCTCACATGAGTAGCTTCTTGAGTTAACTTGTCATCAATTTCGTAGTTATGTATTTTATCTGCTTGAAGTTTTGTCTTATTCAATATGTATTTCCAGTTTTGTGAGTCATTAATAATTTCTTCTAGGTTTTTCTCTTTATCAAAATTTGATATTTGAATTGATGCTTGGTCAGGATAATTACCTTTAAAATGAGCAGTATCTATTTCTATTTTTTTTACTAAACCTTTTGTTGCTAATTTTATTATAATCCAATCATGGCCGGGCTCCCTTCTTCTTCTTGTTTCCCAGCCGTCTCCCATTGTTTTCCCTCTGCCGTCAGATAGAAGGGCGGATACATCACCATAATGGGCATTATTATAGGCAACTATAGAACCACCTAATTTTAAAGATGATAATTCAATTAGATCATTTTTATTTTCATAAAAATTCCAATCAAGTTTTACCTCACCAAATAACCTTAGTCTTGCAACTCCTCCATCAGGAAATATTTGTAACCTTATATAATTTACTTTAGTTTTTGACTTAATTTTAAATTTATTACTAGAATCTCCTTTTAATGGTGATTTAGGAAGTATTTCAACCCACTTGGAGTTTTTGTTAGGTTTTTCATCACCATATAAACCTTGGATGGAAGCAAAAGGAGGAAAATTTCCTGTAAAAAAACTTGTATCAACATTTATTTCAGAAATAATTCCTGGAGAGCCTAATTTTATTATAGCCCAATCATTTCCCCCATCTCTTCTTCTTTTACTTTCCCATCCATCCATCCACTTTCCATGTTCATCGTATTTATCTTCAATGAAAACTGGTTCTTTGTCATTTAGCATTCGAGAAGCTTTGCCAAAGAAATCATCAGAAACTTCAATTATTTTTGTACCAATTTTTGGAGAAGCTAGATTTGTTAAATTTTGATTTTTATTGTTTGCACTCATTTTTTTCCTATTTATTTAAAGCATACAAAAATCTCTGGAAATATATTTTCCTAAATTTTTATTAACTTGGAATTCATTCTGATCGTAAATTTTATTACCTCTTAACCAAGTTTGTATTGGCCATCCAGTAATATCTAAACCTTCGTATGGCGTATAGTCGGAACCATGACTTAGATTAATTTGTTGAATTTTATTTTTTTTATTAGGATCCCAAATTGTAATGTCGGCATCAGAACCAACCTTAATAGATCCTTTTTGAGGATAAAGGCCATACATTTTGGCAGGATTTGTAGAAGTTAGCTCTACAAATCTTTCTAAACTAATTCTATTTTTGCTTACACCTTCAGAAAACAAAATTGGCAATCTTGTTTCTACTCCTGGAATACCATTAGGAACCCATTTGAAAGATGTTCTTGCTCCAGGTCTATCTTTACCCTTACTATCTTTAAAACGGAAGGGACAATGATCTGATGAAAATATGTCAAAAGTTCCATCAATTAATCCATCCCAAATAGCTTGTTGGCTTTCTAAATCTCTTGGTGGAGGAGAGCATACGTATTTCGCACCTTCAAAATCCATATTCAGGCCCTTCATATCATCTTCTGTTAAACAAATATATTGAGGACAAGTTTCAGAAAAAATTTTGATGCCTTTCTCTTTTGCCCATTTAATTTGAGATAGTGCCTCTTCTCCAGAAACATGAACAATAACGATTGGAATATCGACTATTTGAGCATGACTAATGGCTCTGTGTGTTGCCTCTCTCTCCACAATTTGAGGTCTAGACAATCCATGATAATAAGGAGCTAATTTTCCTTCATCTTCTAATTTTTTAGTTAAAAATCTAATAGCATCATATCCTTCAGCATGGACCATAACTAGTGTTTTCTCATTCTTAGCTACTTCGAAAACTTTTAACAGTTCTTCATCATTTAAAACTAGATCGTCATATGTCATAAATACTTTGAAAGAGGTATAACCATCTCTTGCTAGTGCAGGAAGCTCTTGACCTAAAACTTGTGGTGAGGGATCACTTATAATTAAGTGAAATGAAGTATCAACAAACAAATTGCCATTGGCCTTTTTATGATAATTTTCTACACATTCTCTGAGGGATTGTCCTTTTTCTTGCATGGCAAAGGGTAAAACTGTGGTATTACCTCCAGCTGCGGCAGATTTTGTAGCGCTTTGAAAATTATCAGCCATCTCAACGTCTGGTCCTGATGGTTGATCTATGTGGACATGGGCGTCTATACCACCAGGCAAAACTAATAGATTAGAAACATCCTCTACAATTTTTCCTTCAGCATTAATCTTACCTATTTCACTAATTTTTCCATCAGCAACACCAATGTCACATTCTTCCACACCATTTTCAGTTACTATTTTCCCATTTTTAAAAACAACATCAAATTTTTTCATATAATATTCTCCAACGACTATTTACTTTTGAGATTATATACACTTAAATAAAGTCGATTTATCAAACTCCTCTCATTGTCTTCGAGAAAAGAAATATTTCCTGGTGGCATTGCGTAAGATAATACTGACTGTTTATGTATACTTTCAATATTGTTAATTATATCTTCAGATGTTTCTAAGTTAACTAATTTGGGTGCATGTTTCATATTTTCCCATAAAGGTTCTCTAGCATGACACATAGAACATTTAGAAACAATGATTTCCTTCGCATTTAATAGCGTGTCCTCAGGAATTTTTTCTATTAAAGAAGCTGTATTCTTTATTGTAGGCAGTTGTGGTTTACCTAAGTCTGAAATATAGAAAATTAATGATGCTAGTAAAATTATTGGAAAACAAACCCAATAAGGCGGTTTTGCCCCAGTGTGTTTAATGTTAAAAAAATGTCTAATTAGAGCTCCAATTATAAGTATTATTGAAATAATTAACCAAGAATATTCCGTAGCATAAATAAGAGGATAATGATTTGAAATCATAATAAAAATTACTGGCAGTGTTAAATAATTATTATGAAGGGAACGTTGTTTAGCAATAGCACCATGAATAGGGTTGGGTGTATCATTAGCTAATAAACTTTTAACAACCTTTTTTTGACCAGGAATAATAATCATGAGGACATTTGCAACCATTATAGTACCTAGAACAGTACCAATCTGCATGAAAGCCCCTCTATAACTGAATATTTGAGAGTAAACCCATGACATTACAGTTATCAAAATAAATATTGAGCAAATAAGTACATAGACGTTCGTTTTTAATGATATTCGGCATATGAAATCATAGATAACCCACCCAAAAATTATTCCTAATAAAGAGATTATTACTGCTTCGTATTTTTCAAGATCGTATTTTTCAAGATCAATCATGTATAGTTCAGCACCTGCATAATAAATAAGAGCTAATAATGCAAAACCTGAAAACCAAGTTGCGTAAGCTTCCCATTTAAACCAAGTTAATTCAGAAGGTAATTTTGATGGCGCTACTAGATACTTAACTAGATGATAAAAGCCACCACCATGAACTTGCCATGCTTCTCCATGAGCTTTCTCTGGAAGATCTTTGTTTTGCTTTAAACTTAAGTCTAATGCTATGAAATAAAAACTTGAACCAATCCAAGCAATCCCAGCTATAACATGAAACCATCTTAGAACGAGTTCTGACCATTCTTGAAATAAAAACGACACTTGTTAGCTCCCTCTGTAGGTGCTGTATCCAAAAGGAGATAGTAACAACGGTATATGGTAATGCTCAGAATTATTACTAATAAAAAAACGTATTGGTATTTTATCAAGGAAAATTTGTTTCAAATTTTTATCATGTTTTTTTAAGTAATCACCTGCAAAAAATAATAATTCATAATGAGCCACTTCTAAATTATTTGCAGATAATAATGGTTCATCTACCCGGCCATCTGCATTAGTTGAAACAGTTTTAATTAAAATTCTTTCGCTATTTTGTATTTTGTATAATTTAATTTTAAGTTCTGCTGCAGGTTTCCCCTTGCTAGTGTCAAGAACATGAGTTGAGAGACCTGCCATTTATTTCTCTATTTAAATTTATATAAAATATGCTTAAATGCATAAATATAATAATCTCAGGTGAATTAATGTACAATGAATCTTTTAAATTTCTTTCTCAAAAAATAGATAAAGGTGAAATAATAGACCTTCTAAAAAGTATTTATGAACATTCAGCTTGGGTGCCAGAAAGACTTCTGTCTCAAAATATTAGTGAGATTAAAACAAAAGAACAACTCCAGTTAATGATGCAAAAGATTGTTGATAATGCTTCAGAAATAGAGAAACTTAACCTGATCAAGGCGCATCCAGAACTTGGTAAAAAACTTAAAAAACAAGAAAAACTTACAAAATTCTCTGAAGAAGAACAAAAGTCTGCTGGCTTAGATCAATGCTCTGATCAAGAGTTTGAAATTTTAACTAAACTTAATAATGACTATAGATTAAAATTTGAATTTCCATTTATTATTGCCGTAAGAGGTTTAAGTAAAAACCAGATTATAGATAATATGAAAAAAAGAGTTAATAACAGTAAATCTCAAGAATTTGAAACTGCAATAAATGAAATTCACAAAATAGCTAAACTGAGAATTAAAGATTTACCCTATTGAAGAGAGAAATCATTTTTATTAGTAATAAAATATGGGAATATAAATGATAAAAAAATTCAAGGAAATGAAAGGTGTAATTGCTATAGCAACCACACCATTTAACAACGAAAACACAATTGATTTTGAATCCGTTGATAGTCTTTCAGAATATTATTTAGAAAGTAAAGTCTCTGGAGTGACAATACTCGGTGTTATGGGCGAAGCTCATAAACTTAATATTGAAGAACAAAAATTATTAATAAAAAGATATATAGGCAAATTAATTAATAGTGTCCCTGTAATTGTAGGGGTTTCTAATCCAGGTCTTGATAATTTGGAATTACTTTCGAAATTTTCAATGGATACTGGTGCTTCTGGTGTGATGATTTCTGGTTATAATGGTTTAAAAAACGATGATCAAATTAAAAATTATTTCAATCAAGTTATAGAACGTACACAAGATATTCCAATATGCTTACAGGATTATCCTCCTACAACTAACGTTTATTTTTCTGAAAGTGTCATAAATGATGTTATGGAGAACCATCCATCAATTGAAATGTTTAAACATGAAGATTGTCCAGGACATAACAAACTATCAAGACTTTTAAGATATAGAGACTCTAATTTAAATAAAAAATATAGTGTTTTTGTTGGCAATGGAGGTCTGTATGTTCCTCAAGAACTTGAAAGAGGTGCTGACGGAATTATGACTGGCTTTGCCTTTACTGAAATTTTGGTAAATTTATATGATCTATTTTCTAATAATCAAAAAGAAATTGCAGAGGATTTGTTCGATATTTTTTTACCATTGATAAGGCATGAACAACAATTTGGAATTGGTTTAGGTTTAAGAAAATATGTTTTACAAAAAAGAGGTATAATTAAATCTTCAAAAGTAAGATCACCTGGGCCTGTTCTTACTGAAGATGACATCAAAGAAATTGAACATTTATTAAGTAGACTAAAATCAAAATTAATAGAAAGAGATATTCCAATCCCTAGAGGTTTAAATTAGAAATATGAAAATTTTACTTTTTAACCCAAATACCACTGAATCTATAACTGAAAAGCTTTATGAAACTGCAAAATTAGTAAATGGTCATGACACAAATTTAATTCCAATGACAGCAACAAAAGGTTTTCCATATATTTCAACAAAAGTTGAAGCGCAGATTACTGGTACTTTGGTATTAGAAAAAATAGCTGAAATACATTCAGAATATGATGCAATAATTATAGCAGCTTTTGGTGATCCTGGTTTGATTGCAGCAAGGACATTGTTTAATTTGCCAATCATTGGATTAGGAGAGGCAGCTATGTTAAGCGCCTGTCTATTTGGTAAGAAATTTTCTATTATCTCTTTCACAAATGCAATGGCCTCTTGGTACGAAGAAAGCGTAGAATTACTTGGTTTACAATCTAGATATGCAGGATTTAGGGCTATCGATGGCGTTAACTTATCTATAGATAAAATTCAATCATTACAAAAAAAATCTTTAATTGAGTCTGCGAACAATGCCATAGACATTGATGGTGGGGAGGTCGTCATTTTTGCAGGAGCTCCGTTGTCGGGATTTAAAAAAATTGTTCAGAACGAGATAAGGGTCCCTGTAATTGATTGCGCTGAAGCAGCTGTAAAGCAGGCAGAATTAGCTGTCACTATGAATCAAAATATTTCTAATAAAAATAAACTCCCCCCTAAGTTATCTGTAGGAATTGATCAAAAACTCTCTGAAATTATCTCTCATAAAATAAGTAACGGTTGATAGATGGGAAGAGATTTTATTGGTTATGGTAAAGAGAAACCAAAAATATTTTGGCCACAAAATAACAAAATGGCTGTGTCATTTGTTGTAAATATCGAGGAGGGTGCAGAGCTCTCAATTTCATCAGGTGATAGTCAAAATGAGTATATATACGAAAATAATCAAGTTAAAATTTTAGACATACCAGATCTTTGTATGGAGTCTCATTTTGAATATGGCTTGAGATCCGGTATTTGGCGTATTTTTGATATTTTTGATAAGTATGATGTAAAAGCTACATTTAGTTGTTGTTCTCGTGCATTAGAAAAGTCACCTTGGCTAATTAATGAAATTTTAAGTAGGAAGCATGAAATATCGGCTCATGGTGTCAAATGGGTTTCTCATGCCTACCTTGATAAAGAAGAGGAAAGAGACATCATTAATGATTGTTACTCTTCAATATTAAAACTGACTGGACATCCACCAATGGGTTGGCACACAAAATCAAGTACATCTCCATTTACAAGAGACCTTTTGATAGAGCATGGTGGTTTCATATATGATTCTAACGCGTATAATGATGACCTTCCATATGTAATCAAAAAACATAATCAGAAATTTGTTATTATCCCTTATTCATTTGATACCAATGACATGAGATTTGATGGAAATAATGGTTTTGTTCATTGTGATGATTTTAGTAGTTATTGTAGAGAATCATTTAATCAACTTATTTCTGAAACAAATAATGGTTATATCAAAATGATGTCTATTGGATTACATCCTAGAATTATTGGAAGACCAGGCAGAATTAAGGGATTGGAGGATTTTATAAAATATATAAAAACCTTTGAAAATGTTTGGTTTCCCAAGAGAGTCGAAATAGCAAATTATTGTATAGAAGAAGAAACTTTCAATTTTTTTGATTAATTTTTTATCATTAAATAATAATTTTCAACTAAATTTTTTTTACAAAATTAATTAAGTTTGACTCTTTAATTTCATGAATGCTTAATAAATACACAATTTTTATGAAAGGAATTAAAATGCTTAATAAAATTTTTAAGAAAATGTTTCTTTTTGTAGCACTATGTACTTTTAGTTTTAATTTGCATGCAGCAGATTGGACAATGGCTTCAGGCTACCCAAAAAGTAACTTCCATACTCAAAATATTATTAAATTTATAGATGAAGTTAAATCAACGACTTCGGTTAATATAAATTTAAATCCAAATGATACTCTAATTAAATTGGATGCTATTAAGACTTCACTTCAAAGAGGACAAATTCCAATTGGAGAAATTAGGTTAGGTATTTATGGTAATGAAGACCCGATGTATATCTTAGCTGGATTACCTTTTATTGCCCCAGATTATTCTAGTGCATGGTTACTAAAAGATGTTCAAATGGATTACCTTCAAGATAAATTTGCGAAAAAGGGCTTGATGATACTTTATACATCTCCATGGCCTGGTCAGGGATTTTATACTAAGTTTCCTGTAAATAGTGTAGCTGACTTTAAAGGTAAAAAGTTAAGAATTTACTCAACTGCAACTCAACAAATGGGTTCAATGTTAGGTTTTAATGCTACAATTTTACCATTTGCAGAAATTCCTCAAGCTTTTTCAACAGGTCTGATAGAAGCCTTATTTACTAGTCCACAAACAGGTATAGATATACAGGCTTGGGACAATACAAAACACTTCACATATGCAGGTGCTATCTTCAGTAAAAACGCTGTTGTGGTAAGTAAAAAAGCATTTGATGCGTTGTCAAAAAGTGACCAAAGTAATATTCTCGCAGCTGCGAAAAGAGCAGAGTTAAGAGGATGGGAAATGAGTGCTGAAACAACTAAGAAGCAAATCGATATTCTAAAGAAAAATGGGATGTCTTCTAAAAATGCTCCTGATGAGGTTATTAGTAAAATGAAAAGTATCGGTCTTGAAATGATGAAAAGCTGGAGAGCTAAAGCTAGCCCTGAAGCTAATGCAGTATTAGATAGATACTTATCTATGAGATAAAAAATAAAAAAAGAGAGATAATCATGAGAAATATATTAAATAACATATATCTTTACAGTGGTTATCTCTCTGCATTCTTTATGGTTCTCATTGCTCTTACTATAGTAGCTCAAATTTTAGGTAGGTTTGTCAATATAACCGTAGATTCTACTGAAACGGCTGGCTTTAGTTTAGCAGCCCTAACATTTTTTGGTTTGTCTTATACCTTTCATCATGGTGAACACATAAGAGTTACCTTGTTTACTAGACTTCTTGGAAAAAAACTTAGAAGGTATCAAGAACTTTTCTCTTTATTATTTTGTATAATTATAACTAGCTACCTAACTTATTGGAGTTGGGATTTTGTTTATTTTTCTTTTATATTTGATGACATAAGTCCTGGTCTTCTAGCTATCCCATTTTGGATACCAAGACTTAGTATGTCCGTTGGCGTTACTATATTCCTTATTGCTCTAATTGATGACTTTGTAACAGTTTTAAAAAGTGAACCTCCCTCATACGTAAAAAATGCTAACCCAATATTAAAAGACAATACCTAGAGAAAAAAATGGCTACAGGTTTATCATTAATATTATTTATTTTTCTTTTAATTCTTTTATCACTAGGAATATGGGTGGCACCTGCGCTTATAACTCTTGGCTATATTTTATTAGAATTCTTTACGCCGGCTCCAGTTGGATCTTTGTTGGCAAGTACTTTGTGGGATGCTAGCTGGAATTGGGCTTTAACAGCTTTACCCCTGTTTATTTGGATGGGAGAAATACTTTTCAGAACTAGATTATCATCTGAAATGTTCAAAGGGCTTGCGCCAATGTTATCAAATTTACCTGGTGGGCTGCTTCATGTTAACGTTGTTGGATGTGGTATTATGGCCGCTGTTGCGGGCTCTAGTGCGGTAACGTGTGCGACTATTGGAAGAATGAGTATACCTGAGTTAAAGAAGAGAAATTATGATGAGACTTTGAGTATTGGTTCATTAGCCGGCTCTGGAACCTTAGGTCTTCTGATACCACCTTCAATAATGTTGATTGTTTATGGCGTTCTAGCTCAAGTATCTATTTCAAGGTTATTTATAGCAGGTGTGTTGCCAGGTATCATGATTATAATTATTTTCATGACTTATATCATCATAAGATCAAAATTAAATCCAGCATTAGCTCCAAAACAAGATGTAAGGTATACTCTTTGGGAAAAAATCAAAGCTGCTAGAAATTTGTTACCAGTTCTTGCTTTGATATTTTTTGTATTAGGTTCTATTTATGGCGGATATGCAACACCAACTGAAGCTGCAACGATAGGTGTAATAGGTGCTTTATTACTCGCATGGTCTTCGAAAACTCTCAATAAAAAAAGTTTTATTGATAGTTTAATGGGTGCAGTAAAAACATCTTGTATGATAAATTTTATTATTGTTGGGGCTGCTTTTTTATCTGTTGCAATGGGATATACAGGGATACCTAAACAATTGGGTCAGTTAGTTAGTGATTTTGAATTATCGCGGTTATCACTATTAGCAATTTTAACTTTATTATATATCTTTCTGGGATGTTTTCTTGAAGGTACATCAATGATGGTCTTAACTGCCTCAGTTGTGTTGCCAATGGTACAAATTGCTGGAATAGATTTGATATGGTTTGGTATATTTACAGTTGTCGTCGTTGAAATGGCTCAAATTACACCACCAGTTGGTTTTAATTTGTTTGTACTTCAAGGTATGACCGGGAGGGATATCTTAAAAGTTACAAAAGCTGCATTACCATTCTTTTTTCTTATGTTATTAAGTATAGTTATATTAATAATATTTCCTGAGATAGTTACTGCACCTGTTAACTTTATGATTAAATAATTTATATAAGGATGATTAATAATGAGATTGGCTATTGATATAGGCGGTACATTTACTGATATAGTTTTAGAAAATCAAAATAACCTTATTACAAAAAAAGTTCTTACCTCAATCGCACAGCCAGAAGTTGCTGTAATAGAAGGAGTTTCAGAGCTTTTGGATGAAAATAATATTACATCATCTGAAATTAAGATGATTATTCATGGAACAACCCTTGCAACCAATGCAGTAATTGAGAGAAAAGGGGCAAAAACATGTTTTATCACTACTGAGGGTTTTAGAGATGTTTTAGATATAGGGTATGAAAGTAGATTTGATCAGTACGATATATTAATTGAAAAAACAATGTCATTAGTTCCTAGAAAACATAGGTTTGTTATTAAAGAAAGGACTGATGTTAATGGTAATATCTTAGAGCCCATAAATACTGAGACATTTTCTAATCTGGTTCAAAAAATTAAAGAAGAAGGTTTCAAAAGTGTAGGAATTGGTTTTTTACACTCCTATGCAAATACAGAAAATGAAAATATTTTAAGAAATCATTTATTAGAAAACTTACCTGGAGTAGAAGTAAGTATTTCATCAGATGTTTGCCCTGAAATAAGAGAATATGAGCGTTTTACGACTACTGTAGTTAATGCTTACATAAAACCTTTAATGGCTAGTTATCTTAAAAAATTAGATAATGAATTAAAAATTAAGGGATTTGATTGTCCTTTGTTGCTTATGACCTCTGGAGGAACGTTAACTAATATAGAAAGTGCATGTAATAATCCTGTAAGATTAGTTGAATCTGGACCTGCTGGAGGGGCTATACTTGCCACGTCTATTGCAGATGATCTCAATCTTAACAAAGTTATCTCTTTCGATATGGGTGGAACTACAGCTAAAATTACTATCATTGAAAATAAAAAAGCAATAAAAGCTCGAGAGTTTGAGGTTGATAGGAAAGCTAGATTTAAAAAGGGAAGCGGATTACCTCTAAGAATTCCAGTTATAGAAATGGTAGAAATTGGAGCTGGTGGAGGATCTATTGCTAGAGTTAATAAACTAGAGCAAATTATTACAGGCCCTGATAGTGCGGGGTCTTATCCTGGTCCTGCATGTTATAATAATGGTGGTGAGAGACCAACAATCACAGATGCTGATTTAGTTATTGGTAAAATCAACCCAGACAATTTTGCAGGTGGTAAGATTTCACTCTCTAAAGATTTAGCAAATAAAGCAATTAAGAAAAATATTTCTGAGATTGTCAAAATGGATAACGAGACAGCAGCATTAGCAATTTCAGAAATTGTTGATGAAACAATGTCAAATGCTGCAAGAGTTCATACTGTTGAACAAGGTCACGAAACTTCAAATAGAACTCTTATTGCATTTGGTGGAGCAGCACCTTTACATATCGCTAGAGTGGCTGAAAAATTAAGAGTAAATTCTGTAATTATACCTACTAATGCAAGTGTTGGTTCTGCAGTTGGTTTCTTAAAAGCACCGGTTGGTTATGAAGTTGTTAAGAGTTTGAGAATGCTTTTAAATGTATTTCAAGCAGAAAAAGTAAATGAATTACTTAAAAAAATGAGAAATGAGGCAGAAAAAATTATTCAAAACACTTCGACAAAAGTTTCTTTTGTTGAAGAGAGATACGCATTCATGAGATATGCAGGGCAGGGGCATGAAATAAAAGTTGCTATTGATAACTCTGATTTGTCTAACGAGCACTCTGCTAAAATAAAGTCATCATTCGAAGAACAGTATGAAAAGTTATATTCGAGGATTTTACCCAATGCTGATATAGAAATCTTAACCTGGTCTTTATCTTTATCTATCGCTAATGAAGAAAAAACATCTTTTGAAAATATAAAATCATTTAATAAGATTAAAGAAAATAAATTGGTTGATTTTGTCGATTATGAAAGAAATGAAAAGATAAAAATCCCATATTTTGAACGATCTGAATTAAAGCCTGGTGATATCATTAATGGCCAATGTATTATATCTGAAGACCAGACCACAATAGTTGTGTCTAAAAACTTTAACACAAAAGTATTGTCTAACAATTTTTTACAAATGGAATCTATTAATCATGACTAAAGACAAACTATTAGATGAGAAAAAAAATATCCAAAATCAAGTTATGTGGAACCGTTTATTATCTGTCGTTGAAGAACAAGGTCAGACACTTGTTAGAACAGCGTTTAGTCCTATAGTAAGAGAATGTGGTGATATTTCTGCTGGTGTTTTTGATTTAGAAGGAAGAATGATGGCTCAAGCTGTCACAGGAACACCAGGACACGTGAATTCTATGGCTGAATCAGTCAAGCACTTTATTGAGCATTTCCCTCTTAGTTCAATGAATGAGGGGGATATATTTATTACTAATGATCCTTGGATGGGCACTGGCCATCTCAATGATTTCGTAATAACAACACCTTGTTTTAAGGATAAAAAGATTGTCGGCTTGTTTTCTTGTACATCTCATCTGACAGATATTGGAGGATTAGGTGTTGGGCCTGATGCTACTGATATACATATGGAGGGTTTATATATACCCATGCTAAAATTAGCTGATAAGGGTGTAATGGATCAAACTTTGTTAAAATTAATAAGTCAAAATACAAGACAACCTATAGAAACTGAAGGCGATGTTTATTCCTTAGCCGCTTGTAATGATATTGGTTGTAAAAGATTAGTAGAAATGATGAAAGAGTTTCAGATATCTGATTTGAAAGAGTTATCTGATTTCATATATAGTAAGTCTCTTCAAGCTGTTGAAAATGAAATTAAGAAAATTCCGAATGGAACATATAGAAACTCAATGATGATTGATGGCTTCGAAAAGGATATTTGTCTTGAAGCAGAGTTAGTAGTAAATGATAAATCAATATCTGTCGATTTCACAGGAACATCAGACAAATCTAAATTTGGAATCAACGTTCCATTATCTTATACTAAAGCATATACATGTTTTGGTTTAAGTTGCCTCGTGAGTGCAGAGATACCTAACAATGCAGGGTCCTTAAAACCTTTTGAAATAGATGCACCGGTAGGATCAATATTAAATGCTCCATATCCTGCTGCAGTGTGTGCAAGACACATTATTGGGCAGATGCTTCCTGATGTTGTTTTCGGATGCTTGGAAAAAGCTTTACCTGACAAAGTACCTGCAGAGGGCGCTTCTTGTTTATGGAATATAACATTTCGTGGGAAAACTGATAGAGGAGCTAATAACAACTCATTATTTGCAGTGACTGCAGTGGTTAATGGAGGGACTGGAGCCAGACCTGTTAAAGATGGTTTGTCTGCAACTGCTTATCCCTCTGGTGTAAAAGGAACCCCAGTTGAGATTAATGAGGCTGTAGCACCTTTGCTATTTCTAAAAAAAGAATATTGTCCCGGCAGTGGAGGAAAGGGTAAATACATAGGAGGTTTAGGACAGGTTATTGAAATAAAATCTGCAATTGACGAAGATATGGATCTTCTAGCTTCTTTTGATAGAATTAAATATCCTGCCAGAGGAAGAGCTGGTGGAGAAAATGGTAAATCAGGAACAGTTTCAATAAAGGGACAAAGACAACTAAACGGAAAAGGAACTCAAGTAGTAAAGGCTGGAGAAATTTTACAAATTTTCACACCCGGCGGTGCTGGAATTGGAAATTATTCTGAAAGAGATAAAACTCTTATTAAAAATGATGAAGAAAATGAACTAATATAATATCAAATAGGTATACCCAAATTCCTACTTGGTTTAATTTCAAATTTCTTAATTTTTAGGTTTAGTTTTATTAAATTCTCAATAAGTGTGGTAGCTGCAGTTACACCTTCAATGAAGGCCAAACCGTATTTATCTGAAAGTGTTTTAGTAAGATCCGATATTCCAGCACTTGTAATTATTATTGCTTCAGGCCTATCTTCAGTGATTGTCCTCTGAATTTCATGTTCAAGTTTTTTAATATTCGCTTTTGACATAGTTTCCATATCAAGTATTGGGACCTCAATAGACTTGAGCGAAACACATTTATGATCCAAATCATATTTAACTAGATTATTTTTAATAGCTTCATGAGTTTGTGAGATATTAGTAATTATTGAAAATCTGTTAGCAATTATATTTGCAGTATAAAAACTTGCTTCTCCTATACCTAATATTGGCTTAGATGTAATTTTTCTAATCGTTTCAACACCAATATCTTCATATGATGTTACTATGAACGCATCTGAATGATGATTGTTTTCAACAGATTTAATAAGATCAGAGATGCTTGTTGTTTCATGGTGATAATTAAAATAGTCCTCAACAAAATCTTCATTAATAAAAATACGAGAATTTTGGCTAATTACCTCTAAAGCAGTTTTTTTAAGTTTGTCATTAGATTTTTTACTTGGGTAAGGATTTAGAATACAAATTTCATTCTTCAAAACAAATATCTCTATTTATCAATAATATCAGGTAAATCAAAAACTTTTATAGGGGGTAAATCTTTCGTATACTTTTTTATTTGAACTAATGTGGAATGAGCAGATGGACCTTGTGCAAGCGATGATGTCCCAACATCTTCAGTTAGTACATTTGGGTTACCGTGTATGCAAAAGTCATCACTCAAGGGGTCGTACCATGCGCCAACAGGAAGGAAAACCACTCCTTTCATAACTTCCTTTGTTATTGTCACTCCAGCAAGACATTTACCTCTTTCATTGAATACTTCAACTATTTCTCCGTCTTTTAACCCTCTTGAATTGGCGTCTTCTGGGTTAATCTTAATTGCTTCTCTTCCTAATATTTTATCCTTTTGACTTTCTGATCCATTGTCAAGTTGGCTATGCAGTCTATTATGCGGTTGGCCAGAAATAAGTTGCAGAGGAAATTTTTTTACAAGTTTAGAACCCAACCATTCATCTTGTTCTATCCATGATGGGTGACCTAAACAATCCTTATAATTGAAACCAGCCACAGTTTCAGAAAATATTTCTATTTTACCAGAAGGAGTTGGAAGAGGATTTTTTTCAGGGTCATTTCTAAATTCTTCCAATAAAATTGTTTGTTTCTTTGGTGAAAGTACATTTTGAAACCCGCTTTTCCAAAACTTATCAAAGTCAGGTAAAGAAAAGTTAGCTTCTTGAGCACCTGCTCTAGCCTCGTCCCATAAAAATCTTAGCCATTGATCTTCATTACGATTTTCTGTGAATTTAGAAGATATTTTTAATTTATCAGCTATTGCAGAAAAAATCTCATAATCTGATTTAGATTCACCGATTGGGTCTATACTTTTATGCATTGGAGATATTGTCTGATCCCAATGTCTTATACCAATATCATTTCGTTCCAGGGATGTTGTTACTGGTAAAACAATATCAGCGTGTCTGGCAAGACTATTCCACCAAATTTCATTAACTATTATAGTATCAGGTTGCTTAAATGCTTTCACAAGTTTTTTTAGGTTCATTTGGTGATGAAAAGGATTACCTCCTGCCCAATAAACTAGCTTTATATTAGGATATTTAAGGTTTTGACCATTGTAGGTAAAATCTTCATCAGGTTGCAAAAGCATATCAGAAATTCTTGCAACAGGAATAAATTCATTAACAGGATTTTTGAATTGATTTAGAGCAGGCCACTTATGAAATTGGACTGGATTACCAATACCATTTTCTGCGCTATACCCTAATCCAAAGCCACCTCCTGGCAAGCCAATTTGTCCAAGCATACAGGCTAGGACAGTGATCATCCAATGTGGCTGTTCACCATATTGTTGTCTTTGTAGCCCCCATGCTCCAGTTATCATTGTCCTATTTGAAGATATTTTTTTTGCTAGATTATAAATTGTATCACTTGGGATTCCTGTAATTTTTGAAGCCCAATATGGAGTCTTTGCTTTACCATCAGATATACCTTTTAAATACTTTGAGAATTCCTCGTATCCAGCACAGTATTTATTTAAAAATTCTTTATCTAACATGCTTTCAGTTTCAAGAACGAAAGCTATTCCAAGCATAAGCGCTGTATCAGTTCCTGGTCTAATCTTAATCCATTCTGCATTGCTAATTATATCAGCTTCCATTTCCATAGGGCTAATATTTATAAATTCTATTCCTTTTTGAGCACAATTTTTTATGAATTCTTTTGTTGTATGTTTTCCAACACCACCCGATGTGACTTGCGAATTTTTAAGAGGAAGTCCACCAAACATCATAATAACTTTTGAATTATCTCTGATATTATTCCAATCAGTATGATTATCTAAAAATTGTCTATAAGACATTCCAATAACATGTGGCATGATTGTTTCACTGGCTGCGTAGGAGTAAGTGTTTACTGATTTGGTATAACCACCATAACAATTAAAAAATCTATGAAGTTGACTTTGTGCGTGATGGAATCGCCCAGCAGAGCCCCATCCATATGAGCCAGCAAAAAAAGCTTTATTCTTATATTTATTTTTTACCCTATTTAATTCAAAAGCTACTATTTCAATAGCTTCATCCCAGGTTATTTGTACGAATGGATCAGAACCTCTTTTGCTCCTGACTCTTTTTCCGGCTAATGATAATTTAGGATTAGATAATTCTTTACGAATTTCTCTGAGGTATCCTCTTCTAACATGAGGAAATTTTATTCTTAAGTTGTCGTCCACACTGTCAACTAATCCATTAGCTATACTGGAAGGATCTTTGTCGAGTTCATAAGGTTTTAATGCTACTAGATTGTTGTCTTGGGTTTCAGCATAATAGCTTCCCCAATGAAATGAGGTTGGTCGTTTAATTTTTTTTGGCATCATTACCCCATTTTTGAAATATATAAATTGATTATGCTTTATTAAATTATATTCTTATCAAGAAACTTGGCAAGGTGTATTGCTTGAATATTTAAGCCATCTTTAATTTGGCATCTGCATGAGGTTCCATCTGCAATTACTTTGACATTAGCCTTATATTTTTTTATCGCTGGGAAAAGTTTATCATTCGCCATTTTCATAGAAATATCGTAGGTATCTTTATCATAACCAAAGGCACCTGCCATACCGCAACAACTTGTATTAATGGTTTCAAATGTCAATTCTGGAACTTTGTTTAAGATTTGTTCAATTGGCTTTACGACATCAAATGCTTTTTGGTGGCAATGTCCGTGAATGAGAATTTTTTCATTTAGACTTTTAAATTTAACATTTTTAATATTTTTGACCAACAACTCTTCAAATGTAAAAGAGTTTTCTTTTAATAAATCTGAGCTTTGACTTTGGATTAAAGAAGGCAATTCATCTCTGAAGGATAATATGCATGATGGTTCCAAGCCAACTACAGAAATTCCCTTTTTTAAATATGGCTCAAAAGTTGTTAATATTTTCTCGATTTCAAATCGAGCTTGATCAACTAAGCCATTACTTAAATAAGTTCTTCCACAACAGAGTGGATTACTACTATTTTGAGACACTGGAATGAAGGGGTAATACCCAGCCGCTCGTAAAACGTTAATAGCCGATCTTACGTTTTCTGGTTCATAATACCTATTAAAAGTATCTACAAATAATATTACAGGTATTTTGGTATCATTTTCATCGACTGAATTAGGTAGTTCACTATCTTTAAAAAAATCCTGACGCCATTTTGGTAATTTTCTTTTTGCAGTAAAACCAAAGAGTACTTCACTTATTTTGGCTAGGCCCGGTATTTGATCTCTAAGATTAAAAAATATAGAAAATTTTGATGCTATAGGCGCGTATTTAGGCAAATATGAAACGAGCTTGTCTTTAATATTTAATCCTTTTTGTTGATATTTTAAATGAGAATATTCAATTTTCATTTTGGCCATATCAACACCGGTTGGACATTCTCTTTTACAAGCTTTACATGACACACAAAGTTGCATGGTATCTGACATTTCTTTTCCATACATAGCTTGTTTTCCAAGTTGTCCTGAAATAGCTAATCTAAGAGTATTAGCTCTGCCTCTAGTAGAATCTTTTTCATCTCTAGTTGCTCTGAATGATGGACACATCACGCCTCCATCCAATTTCCTACAAGCTCCATTATTGTTACACATCTCAATTGCACCTTGAAATCCTCCCGAATTTCCTGTCCAAGAAGACCAATCTAATATGGTATTTATATTCTCAGAATTGTAAGAGGGGGCATATCTAAAATATTCCCTAGTATCCAATTTTGGAGCATCAATAATTTTCCCTGGGTTAAAAATACAAGTTGGGTCAAATGAGTTTTTTACAATCTTAAATAAATCAATCATTTTTTTACCAAACATGATCTCATTAAATTCGGATCTGGCTATTCCATCACCGTGTTCACCTGAATAAGAGCCTTTGAATTTTTTTACAAGGGCGCTTGTTTCATTGGCTATATTCCTCATTTTAGAAACGTCATCTTGTAATTTCATATTAAGAACTGGTCTTACGTGAAGACAACCAACTGAGGCATGAGCGTACCAAGTTCCTTTTGTATTATATTTATCAAAAATTTTGTTTAAACCATGTGTGTACTCAGCTAAATCTTTTAGTTCAACAGCACAGTCTTCTATAAATGACACAGGTTTTGCATCTTGTTTCATCGACATCATTATATTGAGACCAGACTTTCTCATCTCACTAACTTTAGATTGAAGTTGACTATCAATAACATCGATAACGCCTCCAATTTTTTTATTACCGCTCCAAGAAAATCCAAGATCTCTCATTAGTTGGTGAAGTTTTTTTAGCCTCTGGTGGTTTTCTTCCATATTCTCTTCAGCAAATTCTACTAATAATAATGACTCTGGGTTTCCTTTAACAACGGCTTCAACAGTTGGTTTGAAAATATCAATTTTCCTAGCTAATGCTATCATTGTATCATCTACCAGTTCTACAGCTACAGGGTCTAATGGTACAATGTGTTGGGCAGCATCCATGGCTTCATAAAAGCTAGGAAAATGACAAATTCCCATAATTTTTTTTGATGGAAGAGGGGATAGTTTCAATTTTATTGAAGCTGAATATGCCAATGTCCCCTCAGAGCCAACTAGTAAATGTGATAAATTTATACCGTCACCAATTTTACCGTTTGGCCTATTGGCCATGGCATCATAGATTAAGGCCTCAATATTGTACCCACCAACACGTCTAAGAACTTTTGGAAATTTTGACAGTATTTCATGTTTATTGTCGTTAGCAAGTTTAATTAGCTTTGATATAATACTAGGTGCAAATTCTTTTGATGATAAAATATTTTTCTCATCCAGCTTGCCAAAATTATAGACCGAGCCATCTGATAATATTGCCTCAATTTCGAGGACATTGTCTCTCATCATACCATACCTGATTGAACGACCCCCACAACTATTATTCCCAGCCATGCCACCAATCGTTGCTCTACTTGATGTCGAAACATCTACTGGAAACCAGAGGCCATAAGGCTTCAGGAATCTGTTAAGCTCATCGAGAACAATCCCTGGCTCTACGATGCATGTCATATTATCCTTATCAAAATCCAAAATTTTATTCAGATATTTAGAATTATCTATAACAATTGCTTTGTTTACAGTTTGGCCGCATTGTGATGTGCCTCCACCCCTAGCGAGTAATGGAATATTATTTTCTCTTGAATAATTTACTGTTTCAATCAAGTCTTTTTTTGTTTTTGGAACTAAAACACCGTGAGGCATCATTTGATAAATTGAGGCGTCGGTTGCGTATCTTCCGCGAGTAAAATGATCGTTGTAAACCTCTCCAGAGGTTTTGTTTTTTAAGGTATTTAACAACTCGTCTATATTACCGTCTGGCATTTAAAAACCTTTATGTAAAAATAAATTCTATATGGAATGTTTATAATAATAAGTGTATACAGTATTTAATAAATATCTCAATTTTTTCATTTAAAGATTAGATTTACACCAAGGAATTTTAAAATATGGTTAAAAAATACATGCCAGGTAAACATTTTTTACAATTGCCTGGTCCTTCCAATGTACCTGATAGAATTTTAAGAGCTATGGATTATCCAACGATTGACCATAGAGGCCCTGATTTCACTGTTTTAGCTCATGAGTGCTTAGATGGAATGAAAGGTATTTTTAAGACCAAATCTGATGTAATTATTTATCCAGCTTCAGGAACTGGTGCTTGGGAGGCTGCGTTAGTAAATGTTCTCGAAGAAGGTGATCTTGTTTTAATGGTAGAAACAGGGCATTTTGCATCATTGTGGAATAAAATGGCTTTAAAACTTGGCATTAAGACAGAATTTTTAGAAACTGACTGGAGAAGGGGAGTAGAACCTGAAAAACTTTTAGATAGGTTAAAAAAAGATACTGAAAATAAAATCAAAGCTGTATGCGTGGTTCATAACGAAACCTCTACTGGCAGCACGTCAAGAATTAACGAAGTAAGACAAGCCATTAATTCTGCTAATCATGAAGCGCTGTTAATGGTAGATACGATTTCTGGATTAGCTTCAATGGAATATAAACATGATGAATGGGGAGTCGATGTAACAGTGTCGGGTTCCCAAAAAGGACTGATGCTACCGCCTGGTCTATCATTTAACGCTGTGTCTGAAAAAGCTAAGTTGACCGCAAAAAAATCAAAAATGAAAAGATCCTATTGGGATTGGCATGAACAAATAGAAGCTAATAAGCAGGGATCTTTCCCTTATACGCCGGCTACAAATCTTTTATATGGTCTCAAAGAAGCAATTGTAATGCTTCATGAAGAAGGTTTAGATAACGTTTTTAAAAGGCATGACCGGCATGCAAAGGCAACTAGGGAAGCTGTGCAGGCTTGGGGATTAGAAGTTCTCTGTGAGGAAGAAAAAGATTATTCTAGTGTTTTAACAGCTGTAATAATGCCTAATGGATACAATGCAGATGAATTTAGAAAAGTAATTCTAGAAAACTTTAATATGTCGCTGGGTAATGGACTTTCAAAACTTGCTGGTAAAGTTTTTAGAATAGGCCATTTAGGAGATTTTAATGATTTAATGCTAATGGGAACTTTAAGCGGGATAGAGATGGGTCTCTCAATGGCAGAAATTCCTCATCAAAAAGGGGGATTAGATAGGGCTGCAACAGTCCTATCCAATAGCTAAATTTGTAATATTTATTTTTTAACTTTATAATTAAGAGTATAAAAATGATTTGTTACAACGTGTTATAAATATAAGTTTAATGATAAAAGGTACAAAATGATTGTTTTAAAATATTTTTCAATTTTAATATCTATGCTTTTACTTTCTTCACAAAGTTTTGCAAAAGAAACTAAATATACTTGCAAACCTAAAAGTGCTGCTGCCGTTAGGTCTAATGGTATTCAAGTTTTTAAAATTACCGGTGATGAAAAGCCTGTTCAAATTACAATTCAAGATGGTAAAGGAACGGAGTCTGGTTATTTTTTAGTTAATAAATCTAAATATGAGATATTGGACCTTGGTACTGGAAAAGCTTATGCTTTTGATAGAAATGAACCATGGACACATATTCAAGATATTTTCTTTTTAGATAATAATGTTTTGTCTTTTGTATTAGCTGCAAATGCTTCTATTACAAGGTATATGTGTAATCAATCTAAATGATTAACTCTAATAATGTTTTTAAAATTTGAAACATAATAAAAAATTATAAAGATTATTATGCACACTCAATCACAATTAATAAAATTTTGCACATCAGTTTTTGTCAAGTTAGGGATGGATGAAGACAAAGCAAAAGATACTTCAGAAATATTAATTGAGGCTGATATGATGGGCCATTCCACCCATGGTGTAAGGCTTTTACCATTATATATAAAAGATATTGAAGCAGGAAATATGACTGTCGTGGGTGACGAAGAGACAGTTAAAGACACTGGTAGTTGTTTGACAATAAATGGTAATCATTTACCTGGTATATGGTTAACAAAAAAATTTCTTAATCTAGCGGCCGAGCGTGCAAAAGTTTATGGCACGTCAACGGTTCTTTTAAAAAACAGTCATCACAATGGTGCTTTAGCTGCATATATGCTTCCAATTGTTAATGAAGGTTTGGTACCTATTATAAAATGTTCTGTACCATCATCTGCTACAGTTGCACCATTTGGTGGAACTAAACCTTTACTGACACCAGATCCAATGGCTATAGCTTATCCCACAAATGAGGATCCAGTTATAATTGATATTAGTGCTTCAATCACGACTAACAATATGATTGCTGATAAAATTGTTAAAAATGAGCTTTTTGAATTTAACTGTTTATTAACAGCTGAGGGTTTGCCAACTAACGACCCAAAGGAAGTGCAAGATAAAAATGGAACCGTAATGCCATTAGGAGGACTTGAATATGGTCATAAAGGTTTTGGTTTGGCGCTTGGAATAGAGGCTTTGTCCCAAGGCTTGTCAGGCTCAGGAAGGAGCAAAAAGCCTAGATTCATGAACCTCTCTACATTCATTCAGGTCATTGACCCTGAAGCTTTTTCAGGCTTGTCCGTATTTAAGAATGAAATGAGTTATCTAACAGAGCAATGTATAAAAAATCCTCCAATAGATAATAACAAAAAGGTCAGAATGCCTGGACAGGCTGCTATGAGAAAAAGAAAAAAAGCTATTAAAGAAGGTATTATACTAAGTCCTGAAACAAATAATACTTTAAGAGAGATTTCAAACAAATTTAAAATACATCTTTAATATTTTTTTACCTTCCTCTCCATTGACTTATTTCGCCTAGGAGCTCAAGAAGCTTTTTTAGTTTATCCTCACCATAACGTTTTTGAATAGATTTATATATTAAATCCATGTCAGGAGCTACTTTCTTAAGCATATCTTCACCAAGAGTCGTTAGTTTTAGGTTTATACGACGGCCATCATCAGGATCAACAAACTTTGTAATAAAGTTTTCGTTTTCAAGTTTATTTATAATTCTTGATAAGCTTGGTGCTAAAATACAAGCATCAAAAGCAACTTGTCCTGCATCTGAACAACCTTTTTCTCCTAAAACTCTCAACACTCTCCATTGTTGTTCAGTAAAACCATATTTCATTAGTATTGGTCTTACTGATAACATCATTGACTCTCTGGCTCTTAACAAGGCAATAGTAAGAGACTGGCTTGTTTCAGGATAATATTTATTATCTGTTTTATTAATTAGCTTACCTCCCCCAAGGTTAGTTAAGAAATGAAGATGTTATAAGTATACATATGTTTTAATAAAAATATACTTTTGCAAATATATTTTTTTTTCTTAATAATAAAAGCTTATTATTTAAACAATAGGTTATGATTGATGAAAAATATTGCGAAAGAAAAAATTTTAAAAAATGAATTGTGTCTCGGGGTAGGACTTAGGCAAACTAGAACTGCTGATATTGGTAAAATTATGTCTACATGTGGTTATGATTGGTTATTTATAGACATGGAACATAATAGTATGGATATCGATATCGCATCCCAGATTTCTGTTGCAGCACAAGATGCTGGAATAACACCAATTGTAAGAGTACCGGATTTTGCTCATCATCATGCAACTAGAGTTTTAGATTGCGGTGCAATGGGAATTGTTTTTCCACATGTTGATGATGCAACGACTGCACAAAGGCTAGTATCAAATTGTCTATATCCTCCTAAAGGTCATAGATCAATGACAGGAGTATTACCTCAATTAGATTTCAAGCAAAAACCAATCGCTGAGGTGGCAAAGCTAATTAATGACAACATGTTAATAGTAATAATGTTAGAAAGCCCAGAAGCTATTTCAAACGTTGATAGTATCGCAGCAGTAGAAGGTGTTGATGTAATATTAATTGGTACTAATGACTTGTGCATGGAGATGGGTATTCCAGGTGATTATAATAACTCTAAAGTTAAAGAAGCCTATAGGAAAGTAATAGAAGCCTGTAAAAAGCATGGAAAGACCCCTGGTATGGGTGGTGTTTATAATGAAGAACTTATGTCTGAATATATTGGTATGGGTATGAAATTCATATTGTCAGGGTCAGACCTTTCATTTATGATGCAATCTGCATCCCAAAGATCAAATAAACTTAGGTCTTTTGTATAATAATTAAATTTTAGGAGTCAATTTTGAATAAAGTTCCTCTATTTTCATCTTTTAATGTAAAATCTAAAACATTGAGAAACCGAATAGTTTTATCTCCTATGTGTCAATATAAGGCTAAAGATGGTAAGATAAGTGAATGGCACTTACAACATTACTCTAGGTTTGCCTTTTCTGGTTTGGGTGCTGCTTTCATCGAAGCAACTGGTGTTTCTCCTGAAGGTAGAATAGGTCATGGATGTACTGGTATTTGGAGTGATGACCATATCGTTGGGTTGTCAAAAATTGCTAAGGTTTTTAAAGAATATAACTGTGTAAGCGGTATACAGTTGGCTCATGCCGGTAGAAAAGCAAGTTTTCTAAGGCCTTGGGACGGTGCATCTCCAATAACCAAAGATGATACTATAGAACCCGCCTGGCAGACGATTGGTCCAAGTGCAATTCCTATTAATGATAAATCTCCTGTTCCCAAAGAAATGACATTAGATGATATAAGAAAAGTTAGAAATGAGTTTAAAGAAGCCGCGCAAAGGGCAGATAAAGCGGGATTTGATATTATAGAGATTCATGGAGCTCACGGATATCTATTACATTCATTCTTTTCTCCTATTTCGAATAAAAGAGATGATGAATATGGTGGCTCTTTTGAAAATAGAATTAGATTTGCATTAGAAATCATTGCTGATATTAAATCTGTTTGGCCAGATAACAAGCCTATTTTTTATAGACTCTCATCTATAGATGCACCTGGCGAAGGTGCCACATTAGACGACAACGTAAATTTGGCAAAAGCATTAAAGTTGGCGGGAGTAGATGTTGTTGATTGTTCTTCTGGAGGTATTACTGGGTCTCCAGTTCTTACAAAATCAAAAATTATTCCAGGTTTTCAAGTTCCATACTCAGAAAAGATTAAAAAAGAAGCTGAAATAAGTTCAATGGCTGTAGGTGCTATCATCAATGCCGATCAAGCAAATAATATTATTGCTAATGATAGAGCAGACTTAGTAGCAATGGGTAGAGAGTTGCTAGCAGATACTCAATGGGTATATAAAGCTGCTACTTATTTTAACTTAGACAACGCAAAAGATTATCTTCCAGATAGTTACTCTTTTTATCTATCTAGAAGAGATGAATTTTTAGATAGAACAGCAAAACCTGCGTAAAATAATTTGATTAAGTTTTTATATCGTAAAAATCTACAGGTTTAAGTAATTTGTTTTCCTGAGACTCTAAGGCACCTAGTTTAGCGCTTTCTTGGGTATAATTAATCCAATCTTCATCTGCCCACATTGCTGCTCTTTTCTTTTCTCTGTCATCTGCATTCTTGTATACCCATATATGAGTGTATTCGTTTGGATTACCAGTTTCAGTCGTAGCAAAAAGTAATGGCTGCCCTAAATGTCTAGATTGAGCAGGTTTCCCTTTTTCACTATATAATTTCAAATGAGCTTTAATTGTCCCAGGCTTGCATCTATAAGTTCTAACATCTAAAAGCATAAATTCCTCACTATTATTTTAGTTAAAAAATTAACTATATATTATATAAATGTAAAATGAAATTACCCTTTAATTTAAAAGATTAATATTATGAGTGTTGGTGAAAAAATTAATACAGAAAATAGAATTGTTATAGAAGCATCGAGGGTTAGCAGATATCTCGGGTATCCAAGAAAAGTGCCGATCTGGAGATTGGATTTTTTGTTGCCGAGCAATTGTTACATATATAGAGATAGTGATAACTCTGATATAGCGCTTGAGATTGAGAATATGAAAGGAAACTCTATTGTCCCTGCATTATCAGCTGAAGAAGCAGAGAGACGATTACGGAGTCTAATTCCTTCTGTAGAAATTTATGGTGAAATTAATAGGCAATGAAAAAAATTTATGTAGATGCTGACGCTTGTCCTGTTAAAGATGAAATCACAAAAGTAGCTATACGTAATAAAATTAGTACCTACATGGTTTGTAATGGAGGAATTAGGCCATTCAAAAATATTTTAATTAAATTAGTTATTGTCTCTGAAGGAGCAGATGAAGCAGATAAATGGATTTTTAACAATGTCTTAAAAAATGATATTGTTGTCACTGCTGATATACCTCTAGCTGCAAAGTGTTTAGATAAAGGCGCTAATGTATTAAAGTACGATGGCTATGTTTTAAGTCTAGATAATATTGGTAATATTTTAGCAACTAGAGATTTAATGTCTGATTTAAGATCATTTGATCCTTTCCTTAAGGGTAAAAATAAAAGTTTTACTAAAGGTGATAGGACGAAGTTTGTGAACTCATTACAGAATTTGATATAATATTTAATTTTCGAAATTTTAAAGATACAATTTTTTATTTGCTAAATAACATAATTTATCATATATGATCAATACTATCTTAGCCTAAGAAGGCAGTCAGTGTTTCTGGCTAATACGATCGACTTCCTTGCTCATATAATGTTCAATCTAGTCCGGCGTGTTTTGATTGAACAATAAAGCTTATAAAATAAGCTGATTATAAGGAGTTATATATGCCTAACGGTACAGTTAAATGGTTTAATCCAAATAAAGGTTTTGGTTTTATAGAGCCAGAGGGTGGTTCTCAGGATGTATTCGTTCACATTTCTGCAGTTGAAGCTGCTGGAATGAATACTTTAAATGATGGAGCTAAGATCAGTTTTGAATTAGAAACTGGTAAAAATGGTAAAGTCGCTGCTGTGAATTTACAAACTTTATAAATTATTTTTACAGACTATTTAAAGGGCCTTTTGGCCCTTTTTTTATATAAATTTCAGAAAGTTTCTTTAATTTTTTCTCCAATTTGTTTACGATATATTGGTAATATTTGGGGTAAACATATGAAAACATTAAAATTGTCTAAAGCAACTATGGAAAAAAGAGTTTCTAAGTTTGCTGAATTAGAACCATTACCTATACAAATAGATAAGACTGTTCCTCAAGCTGGTAAGGATATTGTCTATGCAAGGGAACTTCTTTCAGTCATTGGCTTGGATCCGTCTGAAGGTACAACTCCCATTAATTCAGGGGCCCCAATTATAGGTGCTGGTGGAATAACTATGACTTTAGCTAAATGTCCACCTGGTCAAGGCCCTGGTTTACACAACCATCTTGCTACCTTTGAGACATTTACTGTATTGGAGGGAAAGTTTCTTATTAAATGGAATGATGATGGCTCTGAAGAATTAATATTAAAAAAATATGATACAATATCTATTCCTCCGGGGGTTTGTAGGTCATTTACAAACATTGATGAGGGAGAGGGACTTTTGCAAGTAATTATTTCTGGAGGCGTGCATGATATGAATGATATATCTTTTACTCCTGAAGCAGCAGATAAAATGGAAAGTATTCAGCCAAACCTTTCTAAAAAGTTTGAAAATATTGGTTTTAAATTTAACGCAGGCTCTTAGCAGTAATCTATTGTATTAGTAAAATTAAAGATTTTATTTTTTCAATTTGGTAATAATTATTCCTGCAATTATAATCAGAAAAGCTCCCAAAATTGTATTTTGCTGAGGTATTTCTTCATATAAAACATATCCCCAGAAAGCTGCTAACAATACTGTTAAATAAACAAATGGGGCTGCAAAAGATGCATTAACAATTTTTAAAGCTTCAATAAATAAAAAATGACCCAAAGTTGCTAATAATCCTAGACAGAACATAAGCATTGTTTGATTTAAATTAGGCCATTCCCAAAAGAAAATTATAAATGGTAAAGATAAAATTGTGCCAGTTAGCGCTGTATATAATAATGTTGTTTGATTAGAATCTGATGAGTTTAGAAATTTTGTAGATATAGTAAAAAAAGCAAAGCATAATGCTGCTAAAAATGGAAATATAACAGCAAAATTAAAAGACGCACTATTTGGGTTTGCTATTATGATAGCTCCAATTAGTCCAATAACAACAATAACCACCTGAACAAAAGATATTTTCTCTTTTAAAATTAAGAAAGCTAGTATCGTAGTGATTACTGGACCAATCATATAAATTGCAATATTTTCTGCAAAGGGTAAGTAAGCTAGGCCAGAAAACATAAAACAGGTAGTAATTAATAATAGCGCGCCTCTTAATATCTGTAGAGACGGGAATGGACTTTTAAAAAAAGTTATTGTGTTTTTGTTAAATAGGATAAGTAAAATTATTAATTGTGACAAATATCTAGAAAATACAATTTGAAATGGATTAAAAAATTGACCTAATTCTTTCGCAGTCAATTCCATCACTGAAAAAAAGAAATAGGTTAATAAAAGAAGAAATGTTCCCCAAAGGGTATTTGAAATTTTAAGTTTGGAATACTTATTTAGAAAATTTGACATTATTTAACATATTAAATTTTTTTTATATAGTCATTTGATATTTGAAGAATAATCAAACAAAAAAAAGGACGAAGGATGGGGGTCCTTCGTCCTTGTCTTTTAGATGACATAATAGCTACCTTGGGGGAGGAATATGAGCTTATTCTTATGCCATCTTCAATTAATATTCATGGGAGGAGGTACGAATACTAATCTTTTAAATTATTTATGCAGCTACCTTATCTTCAATCTTATTGTCTTGCTTAACTGACTTTTCTAAACCTAAGTTTCCTGCAGGGAAATCTACAACATCTGTCTTGTTGAAGAAGTCACCATTTAATACTTGCTGTCTTGTATATCCAATATCAGCTAATGTTCTATCATCTAAACTCAATAGAGCTTCTCTTGTTTTTGATACGGCAATCTTGTTAAAAGCTGAGGTAACAAATTCATTTAATCTTGCTAAAAAAGTATTTTCCATTTTCTTCATCATTTCTTTCTAAGTTTTAAGAAGGATTATTCCTTCGTTGTTAATGATATACGCCTTAAGAATTAAAAAGAGAATAGGGGTAAATGGAATTTCATTGTTTCCAAAATGGAAATATTTAACAAAAATGCAATATAATTATTCCCTAATAGGAAACAATGTGTTCGCATTGTGGCAAGTGTTAATTGGGTTTATGCAGTTTGCAGATTTTTTTCTTTTATTGGTAAGTGAATTAATGCTGAAAAAGCAGACACTCCTACGCCGATCCACCAAACAAGTGTGTAGTCACCTGTAGCGTCATAAAGTTTGCCACCCATCCATACACCAAGAAAGCTTCCTAATTGATGAGATAGAAAAACTAGACCATATAGTGTTCCCATATATCTAAGCCCATATATGTGAGCAATTAACCCACTCGTAAGTGGGACTGTGGCTAGCCACAATGATCCCATAAAAAATGAAAATAACACAACAGAAGTAGGCGTAATTGGCAATATGATAAATATAAGGCCTATTAAAGTTCTAAGAGTATAAATAATTGCCAATAAATATTTTTTTGGAAATCTTTGTCCCAGCCACCCAGCATAAATTGTCCCAAAAATATTGCTGAAACCAATTATTGCTATTGCTAATGCCCCTAAACTAGAAGTTGTCGATATACCTATATAATGTAAAAGACTAGAAGGGCTTATTGTACTGCACATTTCAGTTACTAAAGCTGGGAAGTGTGCTGATACAAATGCAAGTTGATATCCACACGCGAAAAATCCTAGGAAAATCATAGAGAAATTTGGATCTTTGAAGGCATTGCCAAGAACCTTTTTTAAACTTACCTCTATTTCCTTTTTAGTAGAAATTTTAGTTTCTTTAAGTAAAGGAACTGCAAACATTACTATAATTATACTAAGAGCAAAAATAATGAAAACTTGCTTCCATCCGTAAAAATCAACAAGAATTTGAGCCAAAGGAGCTCCAACCATTTGGCCTACTGATCCGGCAGCTGTTACAATTCCTAGAGCCATTGATCTATTCTTCTCACTTGAGGCTCTTCCAACAACAGCAAGTATCATTCCCATTCCCGTTCCGGCAATTCCAAACCCTATTAGTAATTCTAAAAACTGATGAGTAAGTGGGCTTTGGGCAAAGGTAGAAACGACTAATCCAGATACATAGCATAAAGCACCTACTATGATCATTTTCTTATCACCGAATTTTTCGCCAAGGGCACCAAATATAGGAGCACCTATGCCCCAGCCTAAGTTTTGAATCGCTATTGCTAAAGAAAACTCAACTCTCAGCCATTGAAACTCGTTCTCAATAGGTATTTGGAAAACGCCGAAGCTTCCCCTAATTCCAAAAGTTACAATTATTATTAAACAACCAGCTATTAGAACGGGAGATATAAGAGAGCTATTATATTCTTTCATAAGTTAACATGTGAAGTACTTTGTCTAAAGTGTCAAACCTTTATTTCGTAAAATTTTTATACTTTCATCCCATAACAAATCAGCAGAATCTTGATTTCGTGCGTATGATGATGGTTCTAAAATTTTACTCTTATAAAAATATTTACCAGAGACATCTTTAACGTCTTTACTTTTAGCTAAATATAGAATTGTTTTGGCACCATCTTCCAATTTTATGGCAAATAAATTCATTAATAACTTAATGATTAAACCTAAAACACCACTATTATTTTTGCCAAATTCTGTTTTAACAAATCCTGGATGAAGACAATTGACTGTGATGTTTTTATTAGACGTAAGCTTGCTCAACTTTCTAGTAAATAAAATGTTACAAAGTTTAGATTTTTTATAAACAAACCATCCATTGTAATTTTTTTGTGCTTCTAAATCTTCAAAGTCTATGTCTATTCCTTTGTGTGCTCCACTAGCTACATTTATTATCCTTCCACCAGCTTTAATGTTTTTATTTTTTAATAATAAATTAGTCAAAGCAAAGTATGATAGATGGTTAAGTGCAAATGTTTTTTCAATTTTATCAATGCTCTCAACTCGTTTAAAATAGAGAGCGCCGGCATTATTAATTAAAATATCAAATTTTTCAGACATTAAGCTTTTTGCTAGTAATGAAATTTGTCTAATTGATGAAAGGTCTGATTCTAAATAACTAATATTATTATTTTTAGTGATTGATACTATTTTTTTGGCAGCTTTAAACCCTTTTGAACTATTGCTACCAATAAGTAAAATTTTATTACTATGGTCTTCTGCTAATTTTAAAGCGGTATAGAAGCCAAGCCCGCTTGTTCCACCAGTTATTAAAATATTCAATCTTCAGTCCTTTTCTATTTTTTCTTTCAACAATAGGAAGTTATCCAGTGGTTTTTGATTATTAAGTATATTTGAAATAACTGCGATGCCTGCTACACCTAATCTCATTAGATTATTTACATTTTGTAAATTAATTCCTCCAATTGCGACAACAGGGATATTTACTTTTTGTATGATTTGTTGAAGTACTATTTCGCCTATTGGTTTATCAGCATCATCTTTTGAGTTTGTTTTATAAATTGGCCCTACACCAATATAATCTACACAATCAGGAATGCTATTGATTTGACTTTCTTTTGTGATTGAAAGACCTATTTTAATATTTTCATTAATATATGTTTTGGCCTTTTCTGGCTGCATATCAGACTGTCCTAAATGCAAAATATCAATGAACTCACCAGCTTTGGATGCTATACTAACACTATCGTTAATACAAATTTGAGTATGAGTATTTTTCAGAGCTTTTTTTAAATCCCTGAGGATATCAATTTGTTTGTCTTCTGAAATAGTTTTTGCTCGTAGTTGGAAAACACTAAGTCCGTAATTAGCTAATTCTCGAACAATTCTAATTAGCGCTTCTTCATTACTTTCACTACCTAATAAATGGTTAGGAAGTATATTTTCTGGACCAGCAATAAAATAAGTTTGGTAATTAGACATTTTCTATATTTACATTCTCTGAAACCTGATCTGATGTTAAGTTAGCTAAATTGTCTAATAAATGAACCCGTAAACTACCAGGTCCTTTTGCTTCTTCACTGGCTATTTTTCCTGCAAGTCCATATATTCCTATAATTGCTGCGGTAGATAGAAGTTTATCCTTTCCTACAGCTATAGCAGCACCAATTAGACATGATAATGCACAACCGGTAGCTGTTACTTTAGTCATCATTTCATGTCCACCTGATATTGCGTATGTGTTTGTACCATCAGTCACATAATCAATCTCACCCGTTACGGCGACTATAATTTTATTTTGATTGGCTATTGATTTTGCAGCATCTAATGCATCGTTTGATGTTGAAGTAGAATCTACACCTTTTCCACCACCTGCAATACCTGCAACAGCCATGATTTCTGATCCATTTCCTCTAAGTATAGTAGGTTTTAATGCCAACAGTTCTTCAACATTTTTATTTCTAAACCCACTAGCTCCAGCACCAACAGGATCTAAAACCCAAGGAACATTATTTTTATTCGCAAGTTTAGCTGCTTCCAATGCGCATTCTTGCCAATAAGGATCAAAGGTTCCAATATTAATTGTTAGGGCACCATTTATTGCTTTACAAATTTGAGTAAAGTCATTTGCTTCCTCTTTAGCGTGTGCCATTGCAGGCGATGCTCCGATTGAAAGCAAGGCATTAGCAGCAATATCCATAGAAACAAAATTTGAAAAATTCCATACGAGTGGACCTTTTTTCCTTATATCAGTTAAGAGTTCTGATGCGTTTTGGGATAGTTGATTTGACATATAAATTTCCTCTATAAAAAAACTTAAGCTTATAATTTAAAGGGAATGTTTAAAATTTTAATTAAGCAAAGGTTATAAAATTATGCTTAAGTTTAAAAAATTAGCAACTCCCTACGCTGGCTTTAACCAGATCAGGTTTTAAGGGTATATTTCTCAGCAAAACTTTTGCACCCCTGGCTGTATTAAACTATCATAAATATACAAATTATAAAAATTTTTATTTGAAGGAAAAAAATGGATTTTAATTTATCAGAAGAGCATAGAGTATTTCAAAACTCAGTTAGGAATCTTGCTGAAAACAATTTAAAAAATGGCTCTCTGGAAAGAGCTCATGATCCAAACTTTCCAAGGGATGTCGCTAAACTTTTTGCACAAAATGGTTTAATGGGTATTACGCTTCCTGAAAAAGATGGTGGTCAGGGTGGATCTCTTATGGATGCTGTTCTGGCAATAGAGCAAGTTGCCTTAGTATGCCCGAGAAGCGCAGATGTTGTTCAATCAGGAAGCTTCGGTCCTTTAAGAACTTTTGCTGAATACGCATCTAATTATCAAAAAGAAAAATATTTAAGAAAGTTATTAACAGGAGAGTTTGTTATTGGTTTAGGAATGACGGAACCTAATGCAGGCTCTGCAGTAACTGATCTTAAGACTAGAGCAGTAAAAGACGGAGATGGTTTTAGAGTTACCGGAAGTAAAGTTTTCACTAGTAATTCTCCTGATGCAGATATTTTCTTAGTTTATGTAAGATATCATGAAGGATTAGATGGTATCGGCTCTGTTTTAATGGATACATCAATGGAGGGTTTTTCAAAGGGTAAACCTTCCAAATATACTAATGGTGAAGAGTGGTGTGCATTATATTTTGATAATGTGTTTGTTCCTAAAGAAAATGTATTGTTAGGTCCAGGAGGGTTTAAAAAACAAATTACTGGCTTTAATGCAGAAAGAATCGGAAATACAGCAAGATCCCTAGCTCTAGGAGAATACGCTTTTAACATTGCAAGAGAACATGCTTTAACGCGTGAGCAGTTTGGAAAAAAATTATGCGAGTTTCAGGGAATACAGTGGAAATTTTCAGAAATGAAAATAAAAATAGATGCTGGTAGGCTCTTATTATACAGAGCCGCAATGACAGCTGATAAAGGTTTCCCATCATCACATGAAACTTCGATTGCAAAAGCCTTTTGTAATGAGGCTGGATTTTATATTTGTAATGAAGCGATGCAAGTTATGGGCGGAATGGGTTATTCCGAAGAATCTCTTGTTGAGTATTGTTTTAGAAAATCAAGAGGTTGGCAAATTGCAGGCGGATCCACTGAAATGATGAAAAATAGAATAGCTGAAGATATCTTTGAAAGGAGATTTTCTCAGAGGCCAAATAAATGATTTTTTAATTATGATAGATGTGTCTTTATCACAATCTTTTTTAAACCCTAAATCAGTTGCCATAATTGGGGCATCTGCTGATCCTAAAAAGACTGGATCAAGGGTACAAAGATTTTTAGTCTCGCACGGATATAAAGGAAATATATTTCCTGTAAATCCAAACAGAGAAGAAATTTTTGGTCTTAGATGTTATCCAAATTTAAGCTCTATTCCTGAACAAGTTGACCACATTTTTGTAGCCGTTGAGGGTAATAAAATTATCAATGCTCTTGAAGATGCTATTTCAATAAAAGTTAGATGCGCTACAATTTTATCTGGAGGATTCAGTGAAAGTGGCTCTGATGGTAACCAATTCGAAAAACATATTTTTAAAATAGCAAAAAAAGGGAATTTAAGAATATTAGGACCAAATAGTATTGGTCTTATAAATATTTCAGATGATGTTATTTTGACAGCAAATGCGATGCTTGAACTCCAAAATTTAAAAAAAGGGGGGCTCAGTGTAATTTCCCAAAGTGGGAGTCTTATAGGTGCTTTATTAGCTCATGGTCATTCTAGAGGCATTGGTTTTTCAAAGTTAATTTCTGTTGGAAATGAATCTGATCTTTCAGTTGGTGAAATTGGTAAAATGTTAGTTAATGATCCAAACACCGAAACTATAATATTATTTTTAGAAACATTAAGAAATAGTAATGAAGTACTAGAGATGTCTAGAATGGCTCATGCAGCTGGCAAACAAATTATCTGTTACAAACTTGGTAAGTCTGAATTAGGTAAAGAATTAGCTAAATCTCATACGGGAGCGATTGCAGGAAATGATGATGCTTTTAATGCATTTTTAAAATTTCATGGTATTGCAAGGGTAGAAATTTTTGAAACATTAATTGAAATTCCTAATTTATTTAGAAATAAGAAAAATGCTGAAACAAAAAAAGTTGGGATAGTTACTACCACTGGTGGTGGAGGGGCTATGGTTGTAGAAAATTTACCAGATGAAGATATTGAGATTATTGAACCTGATCTTTCAATCTCAAATTTAATGAAACAACATAATATTCCCTTCAATAAAAATAAGATAGTTGATTTAACTATTGCTGGAACAAAACCTGAGATAGTAAGTCAAGCTATTCAATGTTTTATGGATGATGAAAATTGTGATTTGGTAGTCATGGTTATTGGTTCTTCAGCTAAATTTAGGCCGGATCAAGCTGTAGAACCACTCATTAAATTTGGTCAATCTAGAAAACCACTGGCTGTGTACATTGCTCCTGATGCACCAGAAGCTCTAGCATTACTGCATGATCATAATATAGCCTGCTTTAGAACACCTGAGTCATGTTCAGAGGGTATTAAAGCGTATTTAAATACTAAAGCACCGAAATGTTTGTTTAAAAAGAATAATAATTTTAAAGACATTTCGAATAAATTGAAAAGATACTCAACTAAAAATTTATCAGAGAAAAATTCTTTAGAAATTTTTAAAGAAATTGGCATTAATACTGTACAACACGAAATTTTTACAAATGAAGAACAAGCTAAACACTTTTCATCTATTTTAGGTTTTCCCATAGCAATAAAAATATTATCAGATAAGTTTCTTCATAAAACTGAAATAGGTGGAGTTGAATTAAATATTAACTCAATAGATAGTTTGATTTCTAGTTATAAAAAATTGTCTAGTCTCAGTGATAAACTTAAAATTGAAGAAAATGAAAAGCAGTTTCTAATGCAAAAAATGGAAAAAGGTTTAGCAGAAATAATTCTAGGCTATAGAGTTGATGAATTAGTAGGTCCAATTGTTATAGTTGGTTCAGGTGGTATAATGTCTGAAGTTTATAATGATAAATCTGTAAGAATGGCACCAGTTGAATATGAGGATGCGATGGAAATGATTGAGGAAGTCAAATCTCTAATTAGAATAAAAGGTTTTAGAGGTTTACCTAAAGCAGACACAAAATTGTTGGCTGAAACTATTGTTAAGATTTCTCAATTAGCTCACGTTAAAGAAATTAAAGAAGCTGAAATAAACCCAATGATAATTAAGGAAGGCCAAGAAGGTCTAGTAGCAGTGGATGGCCTTATTACTTTAAATTGATAACTTTGCTTTAACCAATCATAAAAGTAATCAAAATTTTAAATATGTTTTTTACCAATCATTTTCAAACTCATGTGAAAATGAAAACATTTTTTGAGGGGTTGCTTCACCTCTAGGAATTTGAGCTATTGGATTTAATTTAAATTCATCGACACCTCTTGCAAGTTGTGTTTCAAAAAATGGCCAAATCTTTAAATCACCTTTCACATTAGTTGGTGAAAACCTCATAGTAACTCCACATCGTCTTCTATTTGAGTTATTTGCTTCTGATCCATGTAAAAGTGCATCATTATGAAGTGATATTTGTCCAGCTTTTAAATTAAGTGAAACTATTTTTGTTTCATCTAATTGATCAAAAGATACTTCTTGATCAAGAACTAGATTTTTAGCAGTATTTTTTTTGTGAACAAATCGACCCATTTTATGACTTCCTGAAACTACTTTCATTGCGCCATTTTCTTCATCCGTGTCAAAAACGGCTAACCAAACTGTAACAGCATTGGATGGATTTAATGGCCAATATTGAGCATCCTGGTGCCAAGGTACAACTGACCCATCTTTAGGCTCTTTACTGAAAAACTGACCTCCCCACTGAACAAAATTAGGACCTAACAAATCTTCAACATAATCTAAAATGGCTGGTGTTCTACACAGATCATGAAATTTTTTACTAGCTTTGTGCCACATGTTGGTCTTATTGATATCAATATTAGGTGGTAATTTTGAACTGAGTTCATCATACCAATCATGTAAGTCCTTAACTGCATTTTCTGAAAATACTGGAAGACCAGTTACGTATCCTTCATTAATATATTGTTCTTTTTCTTCTTGTGTAAGTCTTCTAGCTTTTTTATCTATTTCAAACACTTCTATTTCTCCCATTTTTCATTTGAAGCTTTTGTCCATGCCTCTTTGAGTTTTTCGATATTAAAGTTATCTTGTTTTGCAGCTTCAATAAGATGTTTTTCTTTTTTATTCATGTGGTTTATAGCTCTTTTGATAATTGAAAGTGCTGGGTTTGGTATAATAACCGCCCCATGTTGATCTGCATGAATTATATCACCATCTCTTATAATAAGACCATGGACGTTAACAGATGTATCGAATTCAACAACATGAACGTAAGCATGACTTGGTCCAATACCATTAGCTAAAACCTGATAACTTTTATCTATTGCATCTAAATCTCTTAATAGCCCACTTGTAATTGTACCCTCAAGTCCTAAACCCTTATGTAATGCAACATTCACTTCACCCCAAAATGATCCTGTCGGATTTGGCCAATCAAGATCTTCTATTACACAAACTGGAGAGGCATCAGGAAAATCTGGAAAGCTTCTACTGATATATTCATAATATTTCAATCGAATAGATGTAGTTTCCTCTGGTGATAAAATAGGAGGATTAGAGGCTCTTATTTTGGCTGTTCTTGCTATTCCAACAATTGGTTTTAACGAAGTGTTAGCTGATATAAAGGGGTATTTTGTGTAACCGTCAGCAGATCTTGATCCTCTAAAAATATCAAGAGCATTAGAAATTGTTGGAGTATCAAATTTTTTTAAAAAAGTTATTAATTCTTTTGTTAACAATACTCACTCCCTGAAATTATTGTAAACTATTGATATTTTTTTTTAAAAGAAAAATTTAATTATTTGTTATAATTTTTGAGTTGTAATGAGGGTTATTTATAGCTTTTGATGCACCTATCAAGCCATTATTATTATTTTCAGTAAGCCATACAGGTATGTTTTTTACATACTCATGTCGTCTTCCTTTATTTAAAAAATTTTTATTAAAATTACTCTCACTTAAAATAGATTGTAATTTAGGTGTAATACCACCCGCAATAACAACACCGCATTGAGTTCCATTAATTAAAATAACACTGGAGATAATAGTTCCAAAAATACTAAAGAATAATTTAATAGTCTCGAGTGCCTTTGAATCACCTTTTAAGGCATTTTCGCCAATATAAGGCGCTTTTAATCCCTCTGAAGGTTTGTTGTTTTTAAAACAAATAAATTCGTATATTTCTTCAATACCTGAACCACTTACAATTCTTTCATTAGAAACATGATCATATTTTTTTCTTAAATATTGTAGTAATTCTATTTCAAGATCAGAGTTTGGTGCAAAAGTTGAATGACCTCCTTCACCCTCTATGGCTATTGGATAATTATTAACATTTAATAAAGTACATACTCCTAAGCCAGTACCGGGCCCAGTAACTAGAAGCGGAGAATTTTTTGTAGGTGTCCCATTTCTAATAGACCTTAAATCATATTTACCTAATAAATCTTCGTTCAATACTTTATTCTCAGATATATCTTTATAAAAAGCATCTAGACTTAAGCATTGAGCAACAAAATCATTAATAAAAATTAACTTATTAAGATTAAAATATTTATAAACTTGGGATTGTTTGAATCGCCAGTGATTATTGGTAAATTTTATTGCGTCTTTTGTTGTATGTGATGCCAATGCAATTGACATATTCTCAATATCTAAATTATTTGTTTGTTGATAATACTCGATGGCATCAAAAATGTTTTCAAAATCATTACATTTTAAATAAGCAAAGCTCTTAAGTTCGCTGTCGTCTTTTTCTTTATAGGCAAACCTAGCGTTTGTACCACCAATATCAGCAACTAATAATCGCATCTAATCACCAAAACGTTTATATTTAATATTAATAACATAAATAGTATAAACAGCTAATTATATTAAAGAGTTAGGTTTTTCATGAAATTTTTTTATTTTTTTATTACTTTGATCTTAATACCAAATCTTTCTTATTCCAAAACCATATTAGAAAAAATTAGTCCTAATTTATCAAATTTATGGGGAATTAGTGTTCTAAATGACAAAGAGATACTATTTACTCAACGTTCAGGAAAATTATATAGGCTAAATGTTTTTAATAAAAAAATATTTGAGATAGCTGGTGTTCCAGAGGTGTTCAACTATGGTCAAGGTGGTTTATTAGATGTTGAAGTCGAAGAAGTTAATAATAAAAAAATTATTTATTTGTGCTTCAGTAAAAAAACTAAAAATTCAAAATCTGCAACGGCAATTAACAGCTATCAATTTAGAAATAATAAATTATTAAATAAAAAACAGTTATTTGTATCTAATAAATCTTCGAATAGTTCCAGGCACTTTGGCTGTAGGTTAGCTCTCAATAATGAATATATTTACGCTACTATTGGAGATAGAGGAGAAAGAAATGACTCTCAAAATTTAAAAAATCATTCTGGGACTGTCATAAAAATTCAAAAAAATGGGAACTATTTTAATAATAAAGCATTTAAGAATTCGCTTCCTGAAATATTTTCAATAGGTCATAGAAATCCTCAAGGGCTAACTTTCAATAATAATAAAACGCAGTTATGGCTTCATGAACATGGTCCTCAGGGAGGTGATGAATTAAATATCATCCTAAAAGGAAAAAATTATGGTTGGCCTAAAATAACGTTTGGTAAAGAATATGGCAGTGGAAGAGATATTGGAATAGGAACTACTAAAATTGGATACGAAGATCCTATAAAAGTATGGGTTCCGTCTATAGCTCCTTCTGGTATGATTCTATATAGAGGAAACATGTTTCCAGAATTTAAAAATAAAATGATCATTGGATCTTTAAAGTTTAGACAACTTCACATTTTGTCCTTCAAAAATAATACCGTAATTGATGAAAAAGTCTTTTTAGCTAATAAGATTGGAAGAATTCGAGATATTGAAGAGATGTCTGATGGTTCAATTTTAATTGCTAATGATGAATTTAATGGAGGTGTATACAGACTTTATAAATAATAATATTGATTAACTTTATTAATTGGTTAAACAAGAATTAATTACAGAAATTTTTGGAGAATTTAATGTTGAAATTTTATTATAATACCGGTCCTAACCCTATGAAAGTTGCTTTATGTTTAGAGGAAATGGGATTGGAATACGAGGCTATACCGGTTGATACAAGAAAAGGAGAACAACATACCCCTGCATATAAAGCAATAAATCCAAATGCAAAGGCTCCTTCAATTGTAGATGAAGGCAATGTCATTTTTGATAGCAACGCCATATTATTATATTTAGCTGAAAAAACTGGGAAATTTATAACAAATAATGATCCTAAGTCTAGAGCAGATCTCTTGTCTTGGTTAATGTTCGTTGCGACAGGTATTGGTCCTTATTCAGGGCAATCTGTCCACTTTCAACATATGGCACCTGAAAAATTAAAATATGCCATAAACAGATATGTTTTTGAGGCAGAGAGACATTACGACATACTAGATGATAGGTTGGCAAATAACAAATATATGTTGGGAGACACATACACAATTGTGGATATGTGCGTATGGGGATGGGCCCGAATGTTACCAAAAGTAATTGGAGAAGGTGAACTTGAAAAAAGGGTAAATCTAAACAGGCTTATGACAGAGATTAATAACAGACCAGCTAGCCAAAAGGCAATTAATATAAACCTTGCTAATAACCATAATTTCAAAGTTGAAATTGATGAAGAGGCTAGTAAATACATGTTTCCTCAAAATGAGAGGCTTAAAAATTCTTAACTTAACTTTTTCTAAATAATTTTAGGTGGATATCGGATTTATATCCGCCTAAACATTAAAAATATCTATTTAAATTTTAAGGTTTAGAAACAAATTCTTTTAATTAAGTTATTTCAGAATAATCACTCTTTATTAACTAATTTAATTATAATTTTAAACTTGGTATATTTTTTGAAGGTAATCTAGGATTGTTATAATAAATCATAGTTATTAAATCTCTATTATCAGGGCAAGTAAATGCAAGATTGGGATACACGTATAAAAAATCTTAAGAATGATATTCAAATAGCTCGTGAAAAATATGTAAATCCATTCATTAAGGAACCGATAAAAAAACCTGAACGTACTGAAAGTAATAGAGATAATCAGAATACAGAAACAAATACTGAACAGCAAGAAGCAGTCAGTCCTCAGGAAAAATTATATGTAAATAATGATCCTATATCGTCTCTTGATTCTATTAGTAAGCAAGAGGGAGATGAAACAGTTTCAAAAGAAGAAACTCAAGCTGAAGTAACAAATGAAGAAGCTGCAACAGAAGAGGTAGCTGCTTCAGATAATAATGAAGTGGCTTCAGTAGAAGAAACTCAAGCCGAAGTAACAAATGAAGAAGTTGCAACAGAAGAGGTAGCTGCTTCAGATAATAATGAAGTGGCTTCAGTAGAAGAAACTCAAGCCGAAGTAACAAATGAAGAAGTTGCAACAGAAGAGGTAGCTGCTTCAGATAATAATGAAGTGGCTTCAGTAGAAGAAACTCAAACTACAGATACAGATAAAGAATCTACGACAGATGAAGTTTCAACTGAAAATGATTTAGAAGTAATTGTTCAAGAAGTAGAAAATGACACTAGTGAAAACCAAGTAAAAAAAACTGAGTTAGAATTACTTGAAGAACGGGGTGAAGATAATCTTTCTGATGAAGAAGTAGATAGAATGTATGAGTTGAGGTTATTAAGATCACAAAAGAACATGAATAATGAACTTAGGGAACAAGAACAAGAAGAACTTAAAAAGGCTGATGAGGAAATTGCTCATTTAAAGACACTTTTAAAACCTAAACCTAAAAAACTTCCCAAAGGTTATGTTGAATAGTTTCGAGTGCTATAAATTATTCACTATAACAAATCATTAAGGCATTTTAAAAAATGCGACAGCAGTTTCATATTTGGCAATCAGCTTTAAGCAAACAGCAAATCATTAAAATTTTAAATCTTGTAGATAATAATTCCTTATTAAATGCTCCTGTTTTCTCTTCAAGTAAATCAATACAGAAGAAAAGAAGTAGTAAAATATGTTGGATTAATGAGAGTTGGGTTAAAGAATTATTGTGGGAGTATATTCTAGAGGCAAATAACAAAACATTTCATGTTGATGTAATAAATAAATCAGAGATTCAATTTACTGAATATAGATCTGATGAGGGTGGAAAATATGATTGGCATCATGATGTTAACTGGAATGGTCAAGAAGGGTTAGATAGAAAATTATCCATCTCAATTCAATTAAGTGACAAATTAGATTATGAAGGTGGTGATTTTGAGTTTGAAGAAATTAAGAGTTCTATGGATTTTAAAGGCATGGGTACTGTAATAATTTTTCCTTCATATTTACGTCATAGAGTTACTAAAGTCACTTCAGGGACAAGACGTTCCCTTGTAGCTTGGTTTTATGGTCCAAATTGGAAGTAGTTTTTATTTAGTTAGAGTTTGATTTAAATATTTAACATTCATTATTAATTTATTAGATCCTCATGAAATCGTTTAAGCTTGATTAAAAGAATTTAAACTAATTTTAATTAATCCATTTTTGTCCCTGCTAAAGAGCTTATTGTTCCAGAAACAGGTATCATTGAACGCATCTGTAATGCCCATATGTTATTTTTGAAAGTTGCAATCCAAACACCTTTAGCTTTGCCGTAGCTTTTTTTATTTTTGTCTCTTCTATTAAATTCAACAAAGCACTGTACAGATCTCTTAGCTAAACTAATAATTTCACACTTATCTAGCGTCGAGTGATGCCAATTTTCTTCATTAATCATCCTATTGAATTGTAATTCTATAGATTTCCAAAATATCTCACCATCCTCATAAACAACTGGTTCATTACCGTCTGAGTGAACAAAATGTGGGAAATGAAGGTTACTTATAATTTTTTCTTTTTCTACAGTATTGAAGGCATTTATAAAGTTGTAAAGTGAAGTGACCCCTGGATGATCTTTGTCCAAATTGATACCTCCTTGTATTAACCAAATAAATCTTATATTAAGGTTAATTATTACCTTCTTTTAGGTAAATTCAAAGTTAGATTTTGCTTTTTTAATTTTTCCCTGAAATAGATATAAGTACCTGCTCCAATAATTAAAACAATACCTAAAAAGGTTCTTAAGTTTGGAGTATCATTGAAAAATATAAACCCTATTATGACCGACCAAATGATTAGCGAATATTCAAACAAAGACACAACTGATGGTGAATAAGAAC
>VMBT01000097.1_pt1 | contig 55172 bp, 85 predicted proteins | sample 4404301 | NCBI WGS metagenome assembly VMBT01 (sample SAMN12238535, study PRJNA552566) | marine metagenome | isolation source: Coastal seawater | place: USA: coastal Georgia, Sapelo Island | collected 2008-08/2009-08 | reverse complement strand
TAGACCTGATATTATTTTCATTGATTACCTTAATATATGTGCTTCCTCCCGCTATCGCACTTCGGGCACTGTCAATTCATACAGCTATATTAAGGCTATTGCAGAAGAGCTTAGAGGACTGGCTGTCGAAGCCGAGGTCCCTATCGTATCTGCCACCCAGACCACTCGTAGCGGTTATGGTAGCTCTGACGTTGACATTACTGACACTAGTGAGTCCTTTGGTCTCCCTGCTACTGCTGATCTTATGTTTGCCCTTATTAGCACTGAGGAACTTGAATCGCTTGGACAGATTATGGTGAAGCAACTTAAGAACAGATATAATGACCCCACAGTCAATAAGAGATTTGTCGTTGGTATCGATCGTGCCAAAATGAGATTGTATGATTGTGAGCAAACTGCTCAGGAAGATATGATTGACAATATGGGAGATACAGAATATAATAATGCTGAAGAACAGCAATCACTTAAAAGCAAGTTTGGGGGAATTAATTTCTAATTATGACACAACAAGTTGATACTACAAAGTATGTTGAATTTGTGAAAGGAGTGACCAGCGAACCATCACTAAACTATGCTGCATTTCTTTCTCGCACAAATAGTCTTGAAATTGAAGATTGCAATGTAACTCAACTTCTGACGGCAGCACTTGGTTTGACTGCTGAGTCTGGAGAGTTTACTGAAGTTGTGAAGAAGATTGTCTTTCAGGGAAAACCTTATAATGAAGAGAATGTCTTCCATATGAAACGTGAACTGGGTGATATCTGTTGGTATCTTGCTCAGGCATGTATGGCACTTGATACAACCTTTGATGAAATCCTTGAGATGAATGTGGATAAACTGGTAGCACGTTATCCTGGTGGTTCATTTGATGTACACTATTCTGAAAACCGTAAGGAAGGAGACCTATGATTACTATCGATTTTAAACTGCGACAAGCAGCAGTGATTCGTGATACGCTTTTTCGTAGCACAGCACAAGACAGTTACGAATTTCCATCAGAAAGAACTGTAGAAATTCGTAAAGCAATTCAAGAACTAGACATACTAATTGAAGAGGCACTTAAAAATGAAACTACTTACACTTGAAGATTATGAAAAGGCAGGTGAAACTTTCTGGCCAAAGTATTGGTATGTTGCAAAAGAACTTGGTGAAGATGCAAGGGCAGAAGACATTCTGAAGGTGATGGAAGCAGTTGGTGGAGTTGCATTAAGACTTGCACTTGAAGAAAAAGAAGGACCCTTTGGATTCAAAAAAGATACTGATAACTGATATATACTTCAGTATGTGTATACTTAAGTGATTGACTTAATCAAGAAGTTTTTTGCACCAACTGAGAAAGAAACAACCTCATCTTTTTACCTTGCAGACAGGGTAATTGAACTTCAGAGAAAAGTTACAGAATTAGAAAAAAAAGTTGAAGATTTGGAAAATGAAAAACGTGAGTTACAAGATTTAATTCTTGAAACTGAGGTAAGTCTTCATGCACGGATTGACAGAATACATCCGGTCATATATAATTTCACTGACACTAAAAAGGAAGAATGAACTACACTATTACACTCAAGACCCCAGAAGGAACTGAAACTAATATTGAATGTAAAGAAGGACCCTTTGGGTTTAATAAGAAGAAGGAAGATTAAGAAGACGGAACCGTTGATATTGGATAATGCTTACTTTCTGGATTCACTTGGTAGCATTCTTCCAAGTTGTTGTGATGAATTGTATTCAACCTGCTAACTGGAAGTATTGCTATCGGGTGGACCAGTGGTTAATACCCGACTTGGTACATGCTTGGAAAATTAAGACCGGTAATATTGTTCCATACCAGGAACAGAATGAATACTTGAAAAAGTATAAATACGATTAGTACTTGTCTAAAAAAAAATGAACTCAAAGGAAGCGAGAGAACTGTTAGAAGCATATAGAAGTGTTTATGTTCCTGCAGAAGAGACTGCATTAGAGGAAGATCAAGTTGACGAGGCTATGAAACCTGGTCCTCGTCAACAAAAAGTTGCAGCAAAACGTCATGATCCATATGCAACAACTAGAGATCGGGCAAACGCACATAATATTGCAGTCCGTAATGATGGACCTGGAACTCCCGGTTACGAAAAGAAATCAACTGGTGGTAAAGGTGCAAGATATGCTGGATATGGTGATCAAGGTGCAGGAAACAAGGCACGTCGTCGTGCAGGACAAGAACCCCTAAGAGGAAATACTCGCACCGAAGAGACAGAAGATTCATTGAGAGATCGCCGCATGGAGCGTGGTGGTGTTGATGGAAACACAAACTATCGTCGTCCACCTAGCACTGCAACAGGTCCTAAGAAGAAACCATCTGGCAATTCAATGTCTGCATTTGATAAGGTAGTTGGAGACCTTAAGGCAAAGTATGGTGACAAGGCAGTTATGGCAAAGAAGACTGTCAAGAAAGAAGAGACTGAGGTTGATGTCTTTGATAAAGTTATAGAGTTCCTTTGTGTTGAGGGATATGCAGAGACCATTGAAGAAGCACAGTGGGTCATGGCAAATCTTCTGGATGAAGAACTGGTAGAAGAAATCGCATCTAACTATTGATTAGTAATCTCCTCTTGACATTTTTATTAAGGGGAGATATACTTTTATCATCGGGGGATTAGTTTAGTGGTAAAACGGATGCTTTGCAAGCATCAGTCACCAGTTCGACTCTGGTATTCTCCATAAAAAGCAAGCAGGAGGTCAGCGGTTCGAACCCGCTATTCTCCATTCTAAATACTTGAAAAAGTATTGCACAAGATGGAACAGGCTAAAGCAAAAAATGTCGGTGAATATTTTGGCAAGTTGAACAAAGTTGGAAGAACAGCACTTAGTGATAGTGCGATGGTAGGAAAAGGAGTTGAGTTGTACTTTGAAAAAAAGTTCACTCCTGCTCAAGAAAAAACACTTAGAACTAACGTAACCAAGATACTGGATGAGAATTTTTCGGGATCTTATGAACTGGGTGATCTAGATTATGATGCTGGTGAAAGCATCTTGATGATAAAAATTGCAGACTCTGGAGCACCTCCAAAAATTCCTACAGATATTCAAGAAGCAGGGAGTGCTTTTGTTCTCACTCAAGTTTTGAAGAAAAACAAAAAGTTTACAAGTGGTGCTGACATCTTAGGTGACTCAGATACAAAAAGTGGTCTTGATAAAATATTTACTGGAAACTACAACGATGGACTGAAGGAGTGGACGCATAGTTATTTTGAGCATCAGGAAGCATTTTTTCAGAAGTTTCAACCATCACAGTGGGATATTTTTGAGCACGGTGGTCAAGACTTTATGGCATTTATAAAAAAACAATGTCAAATAGTAAAAGAAGTTACTGCATCTGGTCAACTAAAAGATGTTGGAAAGTATGAAACTTGGAACCCCGCTGACATTTGGGCAGTAAAGGATAAAAACAAAATTAAAAAAGATATAGACAAAGCGATTCAAGACGACGGTTCGGCAACATTAAAAGAATTGAATAATGTTCTCTTGAATATGTTAAAAGACAATAGACTTATTGGTTTGTCTTTGAAGAAAATTGATCCAAAAGAAACAGCAAGTTTTGTATATGTAAATAAAGATCCTAAGAAGATTGAGTTTGCTCAGGTTGAAGAAATCAAGATGAGTGATATAAAGTTTGAGATCAAGACTGAAAAGACAAAGGACGGTATGTCTCAGGGTGGATACTGTCTCTTTGGAAAATATACTATTAATATAATAAGAACTCCTACCTCTGGGTTTTCAAATTTGAAGTTTGAGAGTGTTGTGAAAGGTAGTGGAGGTAGAGGTGGAGCAGCACCTGTTGCTATGGTTGGTCAGTTATTGAAGAGTAGGAATCCAAGTGCTACATTTGTGAATGATAATAATAAGTACCCCAAAACAAAAGATGAGTTTTTGAAGGATATAAGAGATTATGAAAAAATGTATAAGAGTCTGAATGGGATTATAAAAGGAACTAAAAATTATGCAGAGTTTGAAAAAATGATAATCTCAATGTATGAGTCAAAGAACTCTAAGTCTAGGGGTGTTGCTCAATCCAAACTTATGCAATTACATTTCTTCTCTGATGCATTAGCAAAGAAAAAGAATGATCCAGAGTTATGGACTGATATGTTATATCTCTCTTTGAAAGTTGGAAAGAGGTTTGCTCCTCATGGAAAACTAGCCTAATCAAATAAATAAAAATAAAAACATGGCAACAGACGCTAGAGAAACTGCTAAACAAGAAAATGGATCAAGATTCTTTTTTGAATCTGTGATTGAGAAGGGTAGAGAACCCTCTGATGCAGAAATGAAGAAGATATATGATGGGTACGGACCTGAGTGGAAAAATACATATAGGAAGCAGACTGAGGCATTAAAAAAGTTTTTGGGATCAAGTAAAGGTTATGAATACTCTAGAGATAAGGGTATCATGCCTTTCATTGAGGCGATTGCAAAGAAAGAGTGTGGGGTGTCTGTAAAGGATAGATGGAATCCTATGGATATTGTTCTTGTGAAGAAGAGTCAAAAGAGAGTTGTTGAAGGAACTATTCGTGAAATCACAAACATTCCTGGAATGACTAAGGAGGCAAAACTTACTGTACTCAATGCATACATGAGAGAAGCACTTGAGGCGAAAGTTTTGATTGGAGTTTCCTTGAAGGCAATTGCTGCTAAGAAAAAAGATGCAAGTGTTGAGGTTGCGAACGCAAGGGGTAAATCTGGACAACCTGAAGAAATTAATGTTGTAAGTAAGTCCTTGAAATGTAACCTAACTTTGGGAAAAAAGAAGAACTATTTGTTTGATACTGGCGAGTTGGGATTTGATATGGAAACTAAAAAGGGTGGAAAGATTCATGGACAATCTAGAAACTTTCAGTATTCAAAAGAGAGAAATCTAGTACAAACAGACCTCACTCCAAAAGGAAAGGATGCTGGAGCAAAACTTGGAAAAGTTTCTAGTGTAGCTCTTGATAAGTTCTTAGGTAAACTTGGAATCAGTCGCCCAACATCAGCAGCAAAGCATAGGCATATTCCTCCAGTAGGAAAATGGAGAGATGCTGATAAACAATATTGGATTAGATTGTATAACAAACTGAAGAGTTATCCAATGCTAGATCTTGGTGAAATTGCTGTATATGAAAATAATCAAAAGATTGCTGAGGGTATTGAAGCGGTTTTGGATTACGCGATTCAATATGAAACTGATAAGGCAGATAGAAGTTCTGGTGGTAGGTTTTCTTCTAAGTTGATTGCTATGGAGTGGGCAAGTATATGGATGCAAATTGATAAGAAAAGAAAAATGTCCGAGTGGTGTACCGCTCTCTACTACGGAGCAAAGAAAGAATTTGGAGACTCTAACGGTCCTTTCCTGAAGATTTACTGACAATATATAAACTGTCCACTCTTTTCCCATCTACCACTAAGACACCCTATAATAAGATCATGGCAAAAAACACACACCTAGAACACCTAGAAGACGACATCCTGAACAATGGGACTGAAGGTGGGATCAATGCAATCAAATTCCTTAGGGAACTTGGAGTGATGCTTACCCAACCAACATCATCTATCCGAGTAACAACTAAGTGGGATGGTGCTCCTGCTGTGATTTGTGGAAAAGACCCGGAGAATGGTGAATTCTTTGTAGGAACTAAGTCTGTTTTTGCTAAGACCAATCCCAAAAAAATGTATACTAACGAGCAGATTGATGAGAACTATTCTGGTCAGTTAGCAGAAAAACTTAAGGCAGCATTGGAACACTTTCCCAAACTTGGTATCACTGGAGTATTGCAGGGAGATCTTTTGTTCACTGATGATAAAAAGATAGAAACAATTGGTGGAGAGAGGATGATTACTTTCCAACCAAATACTATTTTGTATGCAGTTCCAGAGAAATCTGATCTTGGTAAGCAGATCAACAATGCAAAGATTGGTATTGTATTTCATACAAAGTATACTGGCACAACTACTGCATCTATGAATGCAAGTTTTGGTGTAAATATTACAAATCTTAATAATGTGTCTGATGTTTATGCAGCAACTGCTACATTTTCAGACGCAAGTGGGGAGGCAGTTTTCACACAAGCAGAATTACAAAAATATACTGCTGCTGTAAATAAAGCAGAGGGTTCTCTAAAGCAAGCATCGAAATTCCTAAATATTTTGGGAGAAACAGGACAGGGAAAGTTTCTGCTATCCACACTCTTTAAGCAATTTTTTAACACATACATTCGGCAGGGTAAGAGTATCCCCAATGTAAACCGTGTCATCCAAGAATTTTCAGGTTACTACAGGACTCTTCTGCAGAAAGAGATTGATTCGAAAAAGACAGTCACTGCAAAGAACAAGTATGTCAAAATCCAAGAAGACGGGCTCAAGTTTATTGAGTCAAATAAACGCGATATTTACTTCACCATTGCGTCGTACTCTAATTTACAGTCAGCTAAAGGTATCATTATCAAGAAGTTGGAGAAGGTTAAAACGCTTGGAACATTCCTTCGCACGGAGTCTGGGTATAAAGTTACTGCGCCAGAAGGATTCGTTGCGATTAGGTCTGGTAAGGCACTCAAACTGGTTGATCGTCTTGAATTCTCCAGAGCAAACTTCACCGCAACAAAGGACTGGGACAAGACCCCTGCAGGGTACAAAGGCGTAGAGAAATAAATAATATATTATAAGTGCAAATAATGAAAGGATTCAGTCAGTTTTTCTCAGAAGCAACAGAATCGCAAGCAGTCATGCAAGCGAAGAGACTTGGTTTGACTACTGACGGTCATGGTGGATGGTATGATAAAGATGGAGAGTTTGTTGCAAAGACTGAGAAAGGAAGATTAAAATTTTATAATCAAAATCAAAGAGTTGGCAAGCAGGATCCTCCACAACAGAGGACTGCTAATAATCAACAACCTGTTGCTACACAAACAAAAACTCAAACTCAACCAGCACAGCAACAGGGTGAACCTCAAGTTGAACCACAGGGTGACTTTGGAACATTTGCTGATGGCACTCCACGTAGAATGCCTGCACCAACTAATGCTGATGGTTCACCAAAAGAAGATCGTGGAGAAGTCACTCTGACTTTTGGTAGGTTTAATGTTCCTACAACTGGACATGAAAAACTTTTCCAACAAGCACAGAAGGCAGCAGGAAAAGGAGACTTAAGAATTTATCCTTCTCGTTCAGTAGATCCTAAAAAGAATCCTTTGGATCCTGATGAGAAGATTGAATTAATGCAAAAGATGTTCCCAGATTATTCTAAGAACATCGTCAACGATCCAAATATTAGAACTGTTTATGATGCACTGAAGCAAGCACATCAAGATGGATATACTAAAGTTCGTGTTGTAGTTGGTGCTGATAGAGTCAAAGAGTTTTCAAAGGCAGATTCTTATAATGGTAAAATTTTTGATTTTACTGGCATGGAAACAGTGTCTGCTGGAGAAAGAGATGCTGATGCAGAAGGTATAGAAGGAATGTCTGCATCTAAGATGCGTAAGGCAGCAGCAGAAAATGATTTCAAAACCTTCCGTAGTGGTATGCCTAAGAGTATTGATGATAAGGAAGCAAAGCTGATTATGGCAACCGTTCGTAGAAAAATGAAGGTTGAGGAAGGATGGAATCTTTGGGAGATTGCTCCTAAACTTGATTGGAAAAATCTTCGTGAAAACTATTTCAATAAAAACTTATTTGATATTGGTGAGTTAGTTGAAAATTTAAACACCGGTCTTGTCGGTAGAGTGATTCGTCGTGGGGCAAATTATTTGATCTGTGTGACTGAGGATAATATTATGTTTAAGTCTTGGATTAAAGATGTATCTGAGGCAGTTGTAAACAATAGTGCTCCATCGGGAGTGACTGCCGATAAGAGGGAAGTTGGAACCGATTCTCATAGAGAATATGTAATGAATCTTATGGGTGTTAAGGAAATTAAGAATTTCATAAATAAGTATAGAAAAAAGACAACGTAGTTGAAAAATGTCAAACAACATCCTAAATGATATCTCTGCAGTTTATATCGCTGAGGTTATTGAACCTAAAATTGCTGCAGGAGGAAGTGGAGGTAAGAAAGTAGAGAAGGGTGGAACCTCCGAGGAACAATCTGCTAAGAGAGTTCGTCAGGCAGTTTATGACATTAGATATAGAGCAAAGAGAGAAGGTATTGAGGTAAAGCAAGCATTCTCTAACTATAGTGGAAAGAGTAGTATGACTGGTCCTGAGATGAAAGCAGTCAAAGAAAAACTCGGACTCGCTGAAGAAGTAGAGCAAGTTGATGAAGCAGATAAGTATAAAGTTCGTGTAAGAGATAAAGAGTCTGGAAAGACTTATGTAAGAAGTGCAACCAGAGAAAAGATTACTCAGTTGCGTTCTAATCCAAGCATCTCTTCTGTTGAGATGACTGGGCAAGGAAAAGCATATGATGATAATGAGAGAGGTGAATACAAAACCAAAGGAAAATTAGATCCTGTTGGTAAGGAAGATGGTGATGTCAATAATGACGGTAAGAAAGATAAAACCGATAAGTATTTGATGAAGCGTCGTAAGGCGATTGGTAAGGCAATCTCTTCCCGCAATGAAGAAGTTGAAGTTCCTGACAAGAATCTGAAGGGTGCTGTCAAGAAAGCAATAAAGAGAGTTGACGCTGATGTTGATGGCGACGTTGATAAAGACGATGCAAAAGAGAAGGGATTTGGTGAGTATGTTCCATTTGCAGATGGAAAGAAAAAGGTAAAAACAAAAGTAAAGACTGAAGCATTTTATTCTTGGAGAGATTCTCTGACTGAAGTTGCCGATGAAATGGATGCTAAGAAAGATAAAGTCAAAGAAAAAAAGATTAAAAATAAAATTAAAATTCATCCAAACCAAGGAATGAGTGAGTCAGTTGAGAATATGGGTGGAGAACTTCTTGAGATGGAAGAATTCTCTGGGATCTTTGATGATATTCTTGATGTTGATTTTTACCACATCAGTGAAGAATTGATTGAAAGTGTTGTTGTAGAATTTTACGAAGAGATTCTTTCTGAAGGATATGATCTTCTAGAAGTAAGAAAGGCAATCATTGAGTCAATTAATATTGAGATGTCCATTCTTGATGAAGCAAGAGTTACTGTTGGTCATGATAGCAACGAGGTCAAGAGAAGTAAAATGGACAGAGTGAAGTCCTTTGTGAAGAAAGCATACAAGAAAGGAAAGGCAGCATATAATAGTGAGAAAGGACAGAGAGTCAGAAAGGGTGTAAAGAAAGGTCTTTACAAAGTTGCCAAGAGAGTTTCCAATCTTGCCGATAAAGCAGCACAACAATTGACTGATGTTAGTGAAGCAAATGATGAAAAGAGTGCTAAGCAAGATGATGCTCAGAGAAAGCAATCAATTGCTGCAAAAGAAAAAATGATGAAGAAGCAGCAAATGCTTGATCGTCAGAGAATACAAATGCAAAAAGCAGGTAAACTTCCTGCTGGTCATGCATACGAAGAAGTTGAATCTGAAGATGAGGTGATTGAAGAGAAGGCAGTCAGTAAAGCACAGCAACGTTTTATGGGTATGGTTCATGCTGTTAAGAAGGGTGATATGTCTGCACCTTCATCGGAGGTTGCAAAAGCAGTGTCCTCAATGAAGAATAAGGATGCTAAAGATTTTGCATCCACTAAGCACAAAGGTCTTCCTGACAAGAAAGAAGTTGATGAATCGAAAGAGACTGCCTATGATATTGTCAAAAAATCCATGGGCAAATCATTTATCGACACCAAGAAACAACCAAAGCGTCAGCATTGGTCTAAGGAGCACGCCCGTAAGGTTGCCAAGAATGACATGCATGATAAGAAAAACGACTGATTGTTTGCTATATAGAATGTTGTATCTTGGATAAAAGATCATGTGGGCTGCACTACTACCATTAGCAAAGAGCATCGTCCTTAAAGCAGTACAATCACCTTCGGTAAAAGAACTTGTTATTCAAATCTTAGAGAGAATCGTTGCAAATACTGATAATGATCTTGATGATCTCATTGTTGCAAAATTGAAAAAGGCATTACTGGAACCATCCGGCACTCCTATTTCACAGCAGTGACTGCATAATTTAATTTTAAGAGCACAGATTAGGAGACCCTAGGTCTCCTATTTTTATAAATATTCTTAGCAATAAAATTAGGGACAGAAAAAAATGGCACTTTGGGGAAATGACGACACTGTGGGGTCAACTGGTACAGTTGGACTTAATTATTCCACGAGAGTCGTGACGGGGACAGGAACCTCATTTGGTATTGCCGGTGGTTGTGCAGAGGGTGATGTAATTCGTTTTGGTATTCGTGGTGGAGTTTATTTTGGCGATGCTGTAATCGCAAGTATTGCTAATTCGGAATCACTCACCATTGCTTCCACTATGGGTCTGAGTGGTGCTGCTATTGCTGCAACTGATTTCACCGTATCACAACTTCCTAAGTCAAGTGTATTTGACTCAAAATATAGTGAGGCATCTTACGGAACTGAAGATAGTCTTGTATATGGTATTAGCGAAGGTAGAACTGCTGCTTATGGTTCAACTACATCTTCATATCGTTTAGATGGTGAAGGTTGGGTTGGTGTTACTACCTATGTTGATACTCATGGTAACCTGAGAGTCAAGAAAGAGATTCTTGTTGCGATGTCTGGCATCTCAACAGGTGATGGTAGCATCAATTATCCAACAGATGTTTGATCATTTAAAATAATCTTGATTGGGTGTAATGAATTTTAACGTACTTAATGATAAAAACTTTTTATTATTCGCCATTAAAAACTACGATAATCCACAGGCTGTATCTAAGGATGATTTTGATAAAGATTTAAATCACTTTAAGTACGTTAAGCGACACCTTAAAAAGTACAAAAAGACAGGTGAATTAAAAACTCATCTTCTTTTGAATCACTTTATTATGATATACAATGTCTTTGGTGAGGCAGCAACGCCAATGCTTTTTTATAAGATTGAATCAGAACTTTGGTCTGCGTTGAAATCGTTTATAATATTTTTAAATAGATTGCCAGAATATCCTAAAACGGATATTCATGATATACAAGTTGATCTTGAGTGTTTAAAGGAACTTCAAAAAATCTATCATGGAAAAGGATAAAATCGATAAAATTATTGATGCATTCCGAAACGCGATGTATCATGAGTTCTCTGTATCAGAGGAAGTTCCTACTAATGCTGCATCGTCGGGAGCAATTGCTGGTCTTCCCCCAGACGAACCCCCCGTTAAACTGGATGGAAGAAGAAAATACGTAAGGAAATATCTGGATAAACTTACAAAGAGTAGAAAGAAAAGGGAAGATAAAAAATCAATGCGTAAATTGATGAACTTTAACCCTTATTTTGGAAATGGAAAACGATAAAGTAAAGATTGCTTTACTAGAACAAAAGGTATCTGATTTTTCTATGGTTGTGGAGAAGATAGACACTGCCATAGAAAAGTTAAGTGAGGTAAATAATAATGTTAGTAGGATGCTTGCCGTCCATGAAGAAAGAATTACGAAACAAGAAGACACGGACACTGTATTATTTCATAAAATTGACAAACTCCGTGATAAAATGGACAGCGATCACAACCTCGTCACTTCAAGATTACAATCACTTGAACGAAAAATGTGGACTGCCGTCGCGACACTTGGAGTGATTGTAGTTACAACAAATCCAAGTGCTATAAAAGTCTTAAAACCCTTGATATCTTCCGCTTCTGGTGCTATAGTAACGCCAGTGGCATCTCTTGTTAATGGATCAAGTCGATAGTAAATATATCGGTCTAGTATCGTCTCGACTGCAGAAATTTAAGAGAGTAAAGTCTAATCTATATAACTTTCGTTGTCCAATTTGTGGAGATTCCCAAAGGAATAAGAACAAAGCAAGAGGATATTTTTACGTTGTAAAGAATAATACAAATTTTAAATGCCACAATTGTGGAGCATCTCTGTCCTTTAACAACTTTATAAAGAAAGTTGATGTCGAGTTGTACAAACAATATACATTAGAAAAATTCAAGGAAGGATTTACTGGGAGAGGTTTTACTGCAGATTCACCAACAGTCATTTCAGAAATTGTAGAGTCATCAAAACCAACATTCGCAAAAGACCCCATCAAAAGTTCACTGCTAAAAGCAAGTGAAGTGCGAAGAGCAAAAGAATATTTGGAAAGGAGAAATATTGATCCTGCCAAGTTTTATTATGCTGAGAGGTTTAAAGAATTTACAAACTCTCTAAAGCAAACTTTTGATGATGTGAAATACGATGAGGATAGGATTATCATTCCTCTATACAAAGACAAAAGGTTGATTGGATTTCAGGGAAGATCTATTGATTACTCTCCCACTAAATACATAACCGTGATGCTTAACGAAAATGAACCGAAAATCTATGGTCTAGATAATATCAATAAAGAATCTAACGTTTACATTACAGAAGGACCATTCGATAGCACCTTCATTGATAACTCAATTGCTATGTGTGGTGCTGATGTCGATGTTAATGAATGGAATATTGAAAATCCTGTTTATGTCTATGATAACGAACCAAGAAATAAAGAGATTGTAAATCGTATATCAAAAGTTATCGACAATGGATACAAGGTGGTTATCTGGCCCACATCAATTGTGGAAAAGGACATCAATGATATGGTTCTGTCTGGACTAGATGTTCAGAATGTAGTAGAATCAAATGTATACAGTAGTCTTCAGGCAAAAATTAAATTCAATTATTGGAAAAAGATATGAGCAATGGTATCAAAGTAAAAAAGAGAGACGGTAGAATCGAATCTCTGGATCTTGAGAAGATGCATTTGATGGTGGATGTAGCATGTAAAGGACTCTCTGGAGTCTCTGCTTCTCAGGTTGAGATTAATTCCGGTATTCAATTTTATGATGGAATCACAACTGATGAGATTCAGGAGATTCTGATTCGTTCTGCAAGTGATTTAATTTCTTTAGAGAATCCAAATTATCAATTTGTATCCGCACGTCTTCTGTTGTTTGCTCTTCGTAAACAACTCTTTGGAAAGATTTGGGAGTTCCCACATCTTAAAGATCACATTGAAAGATGTGTTACAAGGCAAGTCTATGATGCAGAGATTTTCTCTAAGTATTCATTAGAGGAGATTGAGAAGGTAAACAACTGGATTGATCATGAACGTGATATGTTGTTCACTTATGCTGGTCTAAGACAGGTTGCGGATAAGTATCTCGTTCAAGATCGTTCAAGTGGAATGGTCTATGAGACTCCCCAGTTTATGTACGTGATGATTGCTCTTACTATTTTCCAAGACTATCCAAAGGAAACGAGACTCAATTATGTCAGACGCTACTACGACGCAATCTCAAGACACAAAATCAACATTCCCACACCTATCATGGCGGGAGTGCGAACTCCACTTCGACAATTTGCTAGCTGTGTGCTTATTGACGTTGATGACACCCTCGATAGTATCTTTACTAGCGATATGGCTATTGGCAGATACGTTGCACAAAGGGCGGGCATCGGTATCAACGCAGGTAGAATCCGTGGCATCAACAGTAAAATCAGAGGCGGAGAAGTTCAACACACAGGTGTTGTACCATTCCTCAAAAAGTTTGAGGCAACTGTCAGATGCTGCACTCAAAATGGCATTCGGGGTGGAAGCGCGACTGTCCACTTCCCAATCTGGCACCAAGAAATAGAAGATATTATTGTCCTTAAGAATAATAAAGGAACGGAAGATAATCGAGTCAGAAAACTTGACTATTCAATCCAACTCTCAAAGATTTTCTATGAAAGATTCATCCAAGATGGAGACATCACGCTATTTAGCCCTCACGATGTCCCAGGTCTGTACAATGCTTTTGGCACTGATAAGTTTGATGATTTGTATAAAACTTATGAATCTGATGGATCTATTCCAAAGAAAACTATCAAAGCTCAAGAACTTATTCTAAATCTTCTAAAGGAGAGAGCAGAGACTGGTCGTATTTACATTATGAATATTGACCACTGCAATACACACTCATCGTTCAAAGATAAAATTGAGATGAGTAACCTTTGTGTTTCTGGTGATACAAAGATTGAGGTAAGAATTATTACTGCCAAAGAAGTTGATGGTAATTCAACAAGTACATATCGTCTCCCTCCATTTAAAATTGAAATCCAACAACTTGAAGAATTTATTCAAGAAGGTTTGCCTTTGGAGTGTGTAGAAGTTCTTTCATACGATGTTGATGGAGATCCATCTAAAGCACTTGACTATCATAAAATCACTGCATTTGCTCAAACATCACCGAAAGCAAAAGTAATGAAAATTACTGATGAAGAAAGTGGTAAGAGTATAGTTGTCACACCAGATCATAAAGTGTATACCAAAAATCGTGGATATGTGATGGCAAAACATCTCAAAGAAACCGACACTCTAAATATTATTTGATTATTATAGGAAGTGTAATCTCATAACTATTTATAAAATATAGACATTACACTTCCTATAATGAAAAAATATATTGTTTATAAAATTACTAATAAGAAAAACGGAAAATCTTACATAGGAAAAACTGAATATTCTTTAGAGCATCGTTGGAATCGTCATCTATCATCAGCAAGAAATGGTTCTAAATTTAGATTTCATTCTGCAATTAGAAAATATGGTGAAGATTGTTGGGATTTGTCTGTGATTGAAACTTATCAAACAGAAGATGAAAATTTCATTAACGAAAAAGAAACACACTTTATTAAACTTTTTGAGAGTGATACTAAAAAAGGTTATAATGCTACTTCAGGTGGAACTGGTGGGTGGATGCTTCCCAGATGCTCGCAGAAGGTTCAGGAAGAGTGGAGAAACAACATTTCCGTAAGAACTACTGGTTATAATAATCCAAACTATTCTGGACTTACTGACGAACAACTTATAGAAATAGGAATAACGTTTGCTCAAAAATATGGATTTATTGGAGGAAGGCAAAGAATAGTTCAATTTGCTCTTAATGAATTGAATATAAAGTTCCCAAAACATTTTTCCAAAAACAGATTTGGAGGAAACCATCAAAACTTTTATAAATGTATTGAAGAACAAACTGGATTGGTGTATAATCCTTATTACAGAGACGAAACTCAAAGAAAACTTGCCAAACAACTTTTAGAACAAAACAGGAGAAAAAAATGTTAAAGATTGAATATCTTGAAGAAGAAATCCCAGTTTATGATATTACCGTAGAAGGAACTCATAATTTCTTCGCAAATGATATTCTAGTTCATAATTGCCAAGAGATTACTCTTCCAACATATCCTCTCAATCACATTGACGATGAGTTTGGTGAAATTGCACTTTGTATTCTTTCTGCTGTCAATGTTGGTAAGATTAAGTCCGATGAAGAACTAGAAAATCTCTGCGACTTATCTGTCCGTGCTCTTGATGAACTGATTGATTATCAGAACTATCCTATCAAAGCAGCAGAGATTGCTACAAAGGCACGTAGATCGCTTGGAATCGGTTTCATTGGTCTTGCCCATTACCTTGCTAAACTTGGATGTAAATACGATTCTCAGGAGGCGTGGGATGCTGTTCACGGACTCTCTGAATCATTCCAATTCTATCTTCTGAAGGCATCAAACACTCTTGCAAAAGAGAAAGGACATTGTGAATACTTCGGACGCACTAAGTATTCTGATGGGATTCTTCCAATTGATACATATAAGAAGGACGTTGATGAGATTACCAGTATTCAATATGAGCATGATTGGGAGGATCTTAGAAAGTCCATTTTGGAACACGGACTCCGACACAGCACATTGTCCGCACAGATGCCTTCGGAGAGCAGTTCCGTTGTGTCAAACGCAACAAACGGAATCGAACCACCTAGAGATTACTTGTCCATTAAGAAGTCAAAGAAAGGACCACTCAAACAAGTTGTTCCTTCATACACGACTCTTAAAAACAATTACACGCTTCTCTGGGACATGAAGAGTAATGATGGATACGTCAAAGTTGTTTCGGTTCTTCAAAAGTTTTTTGACCAAGCAATTAGTGGAAATTGGAGTTATAATCCAGAGAACTATACCGACAATGAGGTTCCAGTTTCAGTCATGGCGCATGACTTTTTGACTACATATAAGTATGGTTGGAAGACCTCATACTATCAGAATACTCATGATATGAAGAATGATGAAGTAGTAGAAGAGAAACCAAATTTGGATGCTATTTTAGCAGAGTTAGAACAAGCCGAGGAGGGAGAGTGTGATAGTTGTGCTGTGTAGCAAAATCTAGTATAATAAAGATATGAACTATCAAAAACTACATGATAAGTTTATATCCTCCCTTAGAGATAGGGAGTTATATGAGGGTGTTCAATATGAAAATCATCACATAGTTCCCCGTTGTCTTGGTGGAGGCAATGAAAGTTCTAACTTAGTTTATTTAACACTGAGGGAACATATTTTTGTCCATAGATTATTATCTAAGATACATCCCAAACATCCTGGCCTAAACTATTCAGTGGTTTTACTAAGTGGGGGAAGACATGGTGATACTCGACTTCATCCGCGTGGAATGAAGGGTAAAACGCAAGGGTCTAAATGTAAGACCTTAGTGTCAAAGTATATGAAACAGAATAATCCTAACAAAGACAAACCTCCTTGGAGACTACATAATGTTGTCCCTGAAATTTGGAGCAAGTCTCAAGAATTTTACGAACAATGGTTGAAACTTGATCGCCCTGGATATTATAAACTGTGCAAATCCCTTGATATAAAATGGAAAAGTGGTCATCAAAATATGGTTAAAAAATTCAACGATGGTTGGATACCAAATCAAGATCAAGACTGGAAACAATGGAGGAGTAGTCTAAATGCAGTTTAAAATTTCAATGAATGATAATGTTAATAGTGAAGTCAAAGGAATGACAGTTTTTAACACGGAGGTTCATGACCACAAAAAACAACCAATGTTTCTTGGTAAACCCTTAGGTATTCAAAGATATGATTCTTATAAGTATCCTGTTTTTGAAAAACTTACAACTCAACAACTAGGATACTTTTGGAGACCTGAGGAGGTCTCCCTGCAAAAAGATCGTGGAGACTATCAAACACTTCGCCCAGAGCAAAAGCATATATATACTTCAAATCTGAAGTATCAGATTATGCTTGATTCTGTCCAGGGCAGAGGACCCAGTATGGCATTTATGCCGTATTGTTCTCTTCCTGAACTTGAGGCATGTATGGAAGTGTGGGGATTTATGGAGATGATCCATAGTCGTTCATATACTCATATCATTAAGAACGTATATTCTGATCCAACTGAAGTTTTGGATAAGATTATTTCGGACGAAAGAATTCTGGAACGCGCACGTAGTGTAACAGAATCATACGATGACTTCATTTCTTCTGCTCAACATTATGGAAATAGTAGTGATTGGGTTCATGCACAAGAGGGTGCAGGAACCTTTAGGGAGCAGCGTTATGAACTGAAGCGTAAACTTTATAGAGCAGTTGCAAATGTCAATATCCTTGAAGGCATTCGCTTCTATGTCAGTTTTGCTTGTTCTTTTGCATTTGGTGAACTTAAACTTATGGAGGGATCGGCTAAGATCATCTCCCTTATTGCAAGAGACGAGAACCAGCACCTGGCAATAACACAAAACATCATGAACAAGTGGAAACAAGGTGATGATCCCGAGATGGCAAAGATTGCCAAGGAGGAGGAAGAGTGGACTTATGCAATGTTTGATCGTGCCGTAAACGAAGAAAAGAAATGGGCAGATTATCTTTTCAGAGATGGTAGTATGATTGGTCTGAATGATAAGTTGCTCAAACAATATGTTGAATGGGTTGCAAATCGTAGACTTAAAGCGATTGGTATGAAACCTGTGTATGATGTTTCCGCGAAGAACAATCCTCTTCCATGGACGCAACATTGGATCTCTTCAAAGGGACTACAAGTTGCTCCACAAGAGACAGAAATCGAGAGTTACGTGATTGGTGGAATCAAACAAGATGTTAAAAAAGACACATTCAGTGGGTTTAAACTTTGAGATAGTCTTTGATAAAGAAAAACAGACCTGGATTCAGAAGGTTAAGAGGTGGTGTGCGAAAATGGCACCGCCTTTTAACCTTCTTTTTTTGTATCTATTTTCTTTTGTAGAAGAGTGGTACGTTGACTCCAAGATCGAATTGGAGATGGATAAAGTCGATAGGCAGACAGCAGACATAGTTAACCAGTGGGAGCAGCAGGATGCCCCAGAAGCGCCTGTAATCGTCGAGAGAACCTCTGAGGTAGATGGACTGACGGGTCTCTCTATAAGCAATCCTGTGGTCGATTCACGTCCTCTCCCTGACCCATGGGTAAATGACTGGAATGATTCTATTGCGAACATGAGACTCTGGGTTGACAAGGATACGAATCATCAGTAGAATATCTTTGTTAAGGTTGATAGGATAAATATACAAAGTTATCTTAAAGACTACTTTGGAATGGTTGATATAGAACTAATTAACAATAAAGATTAGTCCTTCCTTTAATTGTTTCTTATATTTTTGGTGTCCTATTTTCTTTTCTTTTAGATAAGATACAACACTTTCCCAAGTATTTTCTCCATCACTCACTCTTACATTTTTTGATGTTGTGAGTGCTTTTTTATGTTCTTCAGTAAGTTTTTTTCCATACATAGGATTTCCTTCACCTTTATACATTTTACTAAACTTTTCACGGACTTCTGGTTTATATACTGGATTGTATGATTTGTCTTTCATCTTTTCACTTCTCATATCGCAGAACTTATCGTTTCTCATAACGACTTCATAAATTCCTGCTCTTTCACTTACAAAAAATCTTCCTTCAATATTTGTATTATAATAATCATCAGTCATTAGAACATCTCTTTTAAATTGTTCCATAGTTTCATAATAAGACATTGATTTTTTATGGGGACATAGGTAGAGTATTTCTCTAACAAATTTTTCTCTACCTAAAAGCTTCACATCTTCTTTGAGTTCATCACAGGAACCATAATATGTTTTCCAGTCACTTTCTATTGTTTTCCTTCTACCAGTCTTTTTTTGTTTCCTACGAGACCAGAAAGATTTCTTTCCTATATACTTTCGATTATTTGTAGTATTTGTGATTAGATATACAAACCCCTCAATACCTTTAGGAGCCTCTGTGAATTCGTTTTCGTTATATCTCCAAGACATAAAAATATTTTCTACCATAAAAATATTTATAATGAAAGTATTTTTGAGTATATAAATACTGATGATTGGAAAAATACTACGGAAGTTGTCCAGATCTTAAAGGGGATGTATTGTAGTATGGTAGGGAGTCCTTTCTCATGGAAATTCTTACTTTACACTCCACAGCAGGAAAGTGTAACTTTGAAGAGACAAGACAACTGTTTTTAAATAACGTTCTTACCGAGTCCTTGACAGATGGAACTCCTGCGTTTTATAATGCTAACATTCTCGGTAGATATTATCGTAAGGATTATTTTAACAAGTAAATGAAATGATTAAAAAATTTATCATTGCAATATTGGCATTGTCAATCCCATCCGCATGTGCTTTACCAAGCACAATGAATGAACTTGAAGATGTTGTAAATGTCGATGTTCTAGAAGACGAAGAGACTGCAATTAAAATCAAAGTTCAGGAATGGAAGTGTGAGGAGTGTACTCCTGAGGAACAATACGTTCTTTCTGAACTTCAAAAAGAAACCAGAATCACTGACCGAAATGCACTTGCTACAATTCTGGGTAACATTAAACAGGAAAGCAACTTCCGTGCCAACGTATGCGAGGGAGGGGTTAGAGTTCCTTATGAGCGTTGCTATAGCGGTGGTTATGGTCTTATTCAGTGGACCACGCTAGGAAGATATAATGGTCTTGGATCTTTCTGTTCTACATATGGATGTGATCCATCTTCTCTTGAAGGTCAAACACGTTATATGATTAACGAAGACATCTTTCAGAGGTATCTTCCTATGTTTGAGGGCAGTGGACAAACTGTCCGACAATATATGGTTCCTGCTTACTATTGGTTAGGATGGGGAATCAAGGGTAATAGAGAAATTTATGCCTATGATTACACTAAAAAACTCGTATGGACATGATTAGACAAGTACTCAAAAAACTCACTAAACCTTTCACAGGAGTTCCTGCGCCAAAAGTTTTATCAGATGACCCTTGGTTTGGACCTGCTCCAATCTCTGAAAAGCAGCAGGTTGAAATGCAAACTAAATTGGAAGAAGATAATCAACTGCTTCCACAAAATGGAGAAGTTCCACCCACAAAAGAGGTGGACAATATCCACGAAGTCATATATAATATTGCTACGAAAAGCGGTAAGACCACAACGCAACTGGATCCAATGCCTGAGTTGGGTGGTGGATCTGAAACTTTTCAATCTGGTCCAGGCGGTTGGATGTCTGGAACTGGTTTCCGTCAATTTGGTCAATTATGAGCACTGAAGAAATCGTTTTGAATGTCCGTGATTGGGTAATCTCTAAGGTTCAAGATTATGATGTAGACCGAATGTATGACAAAATGGCACTGATGCAAGAGTTTGACGAATGGTTTGATCCTGAAGAAGATCTAGATGTGATAACACTTGACTATATCACCCAAGAGCAGTATGATGATTACGTTGATTTAAACGACGGCATTGAACGCGCATAATCAACTGCGGTAATCCCCTTGGTAGTTCAGGATTAGCGGCGATAGGAACTACCACTTGACTGAACCTTTGATTTTATATATATAATAGGTCGGAGGTTCGGTTATGAATACATGTTTGGAATGTGCCAGTCCCACAAAGAATGCAAAGTTCTGTTGCAGAAGTTGTGCCGCATCACACAACAATAGGGTTAGACCAAAACGCAAACCAGAACATAGATGTATAGATTGTGGAAAACCCATAAACGCCAAGAGAGCCCGTTGTAGAGAACACTATGAAATCTGGAGACAGAAACATGTAGTGGAGGATATGACCCTCGATGAAGCAATTTACACCAAACATCACAGGTCTTCTGCTTATGCTTTGGTTAGAACACGCGCCAGAGCCACCGCCAAGAAAATAGGACTTGACAAATGTCAGAAGTGTGGTTATGATAAACATGTAGAGATAGCTCATGTCAAAGGCATCTCTACTTTTGAGGGACACACTCTCCTTAGTGTGATAAACTCTCAGAATAATCTGATGGCATTATGTCCTAATTGCCATTGGGAATTTGACAATTTGCCCGCGTAGCTCAGATGGAAAGAGCACGATACTTCTAATATTGCGGTCGGGAGTTCGAGTCTCTCCGCGGGTGTTATAATCATGATAGTCCTATGAAACTGATAGAAAGAATTGAAGAATTAGCACAGATTGGATCTACAGAAAATGGTATTTGTAGACCTGCAGATAGTATAGAAGATACTCAAGCAAAATCACTTGTTGTAAAGTGGATGTTGGAGGATGGTCTTACAGTTCATAAAGACATCTATGGAAACATTCGAGCAACACTTCCAGGTGTTGGTTCACCAATTGTGACAGGATCTCATACAGATACTGTTGCAACTGCTGGTAAGTATGATGGAGTTCTTGGTGTACTTGCAGGACTTGAAGCAGCAAGAGAATTAAAGGGACAATTAAAACATCCTTTGGAGATTGTAATCTTCCATGATGAAGAGAATACAATGAGTGGTTCTATTGGTTATTGCTCAAAGCAACAAGATATCAAAGCATTTTTAGAACTTCATGTAGAACAAGGTCCAGTATTAGATTGTCAACAACTTGATATTGGCGCAGTCACTGGTATTGTAGGTCAAAGAAGATGTTCTGTTTCTGTTTTTGGTCAAGAGAATCATGCAGGAACGACACCAATGAACATGAGAGACGATGCTCTTGTAAAGACTGCAGATATTATCAAGTATATCAATGAAAAAGCAATTGAGGCAGACGGATTAGTTGCAACTGTGGGTGTTCTAGATGTTCATCCAAATGCATTTAGTGTTGTTCCTGGTAGAGTGGACTTTACTTTACAGGTAAGAGATCTTTATGCAGATAAAATGGAACGTTTTGTTGAGGATGTCTGTAAGAAGTTTGATCTACGATATGAAATAAAGTATCGATCCGAACCAACATTATGTGACAGAGATATTATTGAAAAGATATTGGACTCCTGTCATAAGTATGGTCTCAAAGGTATTGAGATGCCTTCAAGAGCATCTCATGATGCTCAGAACTTTACCTGGTGTCCAATGGGAATGATATTTGTTCCATCTATTGGTGGTATTAGTCATTCACCAAAGGAAGATACCACAGATGAGATGTGTTATAATGGAATGAAGGTTCTGACTGATGTGATCAGGAGAATTGATATGGGGTCTTGACAGAGTTCTAAAGCACTTTATAATATCAGAGTTGATATCAATGCCCTGTAGCACAACGGCAGTGCAGGAAGCTGTTAACTTCAAGGTTACTGGTTCGAATCCAGTCGGGGCAGTATCTCTCTCTCTCTCTTTTATTATGTCAAAGAAAAAAGAACTTACTCAGGAAGAACTTTTTCCTTATGAACTTTTTAAGTTTCGTCTAGAACACCCAGATGGAAAAGAAAAGAAAGTTTGTTGGTTTGAGTGTGAAGAACATCTGGAAAAATACATTGCTCGCTACAAAATTAAAAAGCGTAGTAAGTATGTAAAAATCCATAAGAAAACTAAATAGTTCTTTGATTATGAATTACAAACCTTATAGTGTGGAATGGCATCGGTATCGATACTTAAAAGAAGCAATCGATAAGTATCTTGACGATTACGTAGACCCTGGTATTATTATGAATGATATCCGTGATATTCTTCATAATCGTTCCGAACGAGCGTATCAAGAATTCAATAGGATTAATCAACTAGAGCACAATCTCTCGGAAGAATAATATGCTATCAACTCAATACAGACTGAGACTAGAGTCTATTTGTAGATGCATTGCAAATAAAGAACAAGTGCCTCTTGAAGATATGATCTGGGCAGAGAAACTTGCCAAGAGACATACAACCGCAAGAGATTGGTTAAACAAAGCACGTCGTCAGGCTTCCCAAGATATTGAAGAGGGTACTATTGACGACTTTATGAATCGTATGGGACTCGGAGATCCAGACCCATCAAATTATAAAACTGGATTTGATGGTGCGGATGATATTACCGATTGGTTCAAGAGAGACCCTCCAGAGGACTGGCGAACCCGCGATTGATTGTGGGCAGCAACAGTAAGTCTTGGCGGAATTATATAGAAAAAAATTGCAGGAGGCAAAGTGACTGATCCGAGAGAACAAAATGAAAGAAGATGGATGATCGAGACAAATAATGTGATAGCTAAAAATCTCATTAAGAGTGTCACTCAACTTCTCGGCGGTAAAGTAACCTACGTGACTGTTATAGATAAAAAAAGTTCTCATAAACGTATTGTAATCGACTATGACCACAGCAGTAATTTATAGTAACGGTAGTCAAGAGTGTGAACGTATGGCAATGCTCCTCAGATCTATTGGAGGAGAATTTCTAGAGTATAAACTTGATGTTCACTTCACTCAAAAATCATTTGAACAAGAGTTTGGTCCAGAGGCAACGTATCCACAAGTATCAATTGGATATAATCATATTGGAAATATGAAAGAAACACTTCAGCATATGAAAAGCACAGGTCTTATCGATTGACATAAGACCTATAATGTGGTATACTCTTGATACTTGTAAGAGTATAAATGCCAGAAGAACTTGAAACCTTTACTATTCCTATGACTGAAAGATTTAAAGAAAAAGATACCTTTAAAGTGGGAAAGCACTCACTTAAATTGAAGCACAATGATACTCAGTTTGAGTGGGAGATTACTCCAGAGGCAAGGAAGGCACTCTTGGAACTCAGAGCAATTCCATCAGTTTCTTGACATAGAATGGGCACTGCCCTATAATTATTACACAGAGGACTTGAGACGTTCCAACTAAAGGTGCCACTCAGCAACAGGACCATCAATGTCCTGCACGTTTGGAATCAGCCCCCTTTGGATGTTCAGGGTGGACCCCTGTCCTACTCCGGTGTAAACTGTCAGAATGTTGGGTTTAAATGCCCCATAGCAAGCATTCTGATAAGTGCATCGTCATTGCTCGAATAGCGCAGCGGTAGCGCAGTTGCTTTACACGCAATTGGTCGGGGGTTCGAATCCCTCTTCGAGCATTATATATAAAGTAAAAAATGCAAGGTTATTATTCGGTATACAATCCACGAAATGAAAAGATTGCTGACTGTGGAATTGAAAGAGATGCTCTCACCCTTATAATTATGAGAAATCGTAGGTGGGATGGACATTATTATAAGTTCACTCCGGCATATGGTGATATTATTGATGTATCGGATAACCGACTTCCACCAAGTTATATCGAAATTGGCGGACAATTTATACCAATCCAACAAAACTTACCCAAACGCTGTGAAGAACCATTCATACCAAATTTCCACGATTAAAACTTACAATGAAAAAATTATTTACAACGCTGGTTGCTGCGGCGGCGGTTGCCCTACCTGCCCTTTCCGTCCGAGCAGACGACTCTAAGATCACCAAGGGTTACAATACTATGGATTCTATGGGGTGTATGTTAGTTCGCGAATGTACCGATGGAGTCCAAGAAGTCATTAGTCTTTTGGATGTTGCTAGTCAGTATCCCAACACTGAAGATTTTTATTTTATTACTGACGAGTTTAACAACATTCTCTTCTCTCTTCGTGAGATCGGAGTTGGGGTTTTTCTAGCACCATCGAAGTATTTTCCTCCAGGACATCGTGGTGTTTATCATACTGTAAGTAATAATCTTTTCCTAAATCGTGATTACATGGGAGAACCTGGTGTCTTGATGTCAGTTGTAAGGCATGAAGGATGGCACGCGGCACAGGACTGTATGGCAGGAACCATTGATAATAGTTTGGTTGCCATTATCAAACCAGAAGAAGAAGTTCCTGCATTGTGGCGTGCTCTTGCAGAGAGCACCTATCTGCAGTCTGCAGTGCCCTGGGAAGCAGAAGCAGGATGGGCAGGTAGAACACCAGGTATGACTCAGGATGCTCTTAATGCCTGTGCTACGGGTCGTATGTGGGAGATTTACGAACCAACTCCAATGACAAGAGAATGGTTAGTTAAAAATGGATACATCAAGAATTAAACTTTTATTATTAAAATTTTCTCAGGCATGGACTTCTTGTATTATTTGTATGGGAGGAGGATTGAGTTTATATCATGCAACTGTTGCGGCAAAGACTGGACTTGTTGGTGCAGTGGGAGTTTATGTTACTTCATTTATTCCTAATTCATATAGTAATAGAAATAGTAACTTAGCATTTACTTTCTTCACTACATTTATTGGTGACATCATTATTGTTCCTACTCATTATGGTCCTGTGTGGATGGAAGCATTTCTTACTGGGGGAACTGCAGTTTTGATATCTTTAATGATGACTATAATCAAAGGCAAATTTAAAAAACTATGAGGTTAAATGAACAAAAATGTTATCTGTACAATGCAAAGAATGCAATACGGTTATAGTGGGAACAACAAAAGTGCAGTGCTGTGGTTGTCCTAATATGATGAAAGTTACGAGTGATTCAATCAGTGCCGTAGACTTAAGTAAAGTCTTGTTACTCAATCATAAAAAGAATATAAAATATCAGGGTATTCTAACAAAACATGATTTAGAATACCAAGAGAACCGACGCAAACGAAAGGTTCGTAGACTCGACTTTGAGGAAAGGTAATGATCAACTTGGATGCTAAGTATGAAAGCTATTTACATACCAATAAATGCTTTCAAATCAACGGACAATGCGAAAAAGTCACCGGGTATGGGTGGACTGACGACGGAACCAAGATTGATGGATACTATGTCTTGACAAATAACTATAAGTTGTTCTATAATCTTAAAGAACAGTTCCAACGGATGGAGGAACTGATTATAGCAGGGAAGAGTGGCCGAGTGGTTTAAGGCAGTTGTCTTGAAAACAACCGTGTTAATAGCACCGGAGGTTCGAATCCTCTCTCTTCCGTTATAAATAATTCGGTAGATAAACTTTGACTACCAATATGAGAAACCACAAATGCTCACATTGTGGTGAAACTGAACCGTCTAAATTCTACGGACACAAAAAGAGTGTGTGTGGTGTTTGTCACAACAAATACACTCTTGAATTGGGAAAGAAAAAAAGAAAGTTTCTTTTAGAACACATGGGCGGCAAATGTGTTTCTTGTGGTTATAATAAGTATGAATCTGCCTTACAGGTTCATCACCTTGACCCCTTAACTAAAGATAAAGCATTTGCTTCTATAAGAGGTTGGAGTAAGCAGAGAATACTTGACGAGATACAGGGATGTGTGTTATTATGTGCCTGTTGTCACGCGGCAGTTCACTCTGGGGAGTTGCAACTATAACCGGGTATCGCCTAACTTGGTCATGGCACCACTTTTGGGAAGTGGAATAATCTCAGTTCAAATCTGAGTACCCGGACTAGGGATATTGTATCCCGATATATAAACTGAACCAGAAATTTGTTCAATGAAAATTTTTCTAGATACAGCAGACGTTGCGGCAATTAAAGAACGTCTTGATAGTGGTTTAATTGATGGAGTTACAACCAACCCAACACTCATTATGAAGAGTGGTGGAGATCCGGTTCAAACAATTAAAGAATTAGTAGACCTTGGAGTCCGTGATATTAGTGCAGAAATCGTAGCAGATACCGCAGAAGAAATGGTAGAAGCATCAAAAGAATATACCTCACTTGGTGATGCAGTTACAATTAAACTTCCTTGCACTCCAGAGGGTCTTAAAGCATGTAGAGAACTTGCATATAGAGGAGTTCGTGTTAATATTACTCTTGTTTTTTCGGTATCGCAAGCAATTCTTGCAGCAAAAGCAGGAGCAACATACATCTCACCATTCGTTGGTAGAGTTGATGACCAATGGTTTGGTGGATTAGAATTAATCGAGCGAATATGTAAACTTTTTAAAGAACAAATGGTTACAACCCAAGTGTTGACAGCATCTACACGTTCAGTTTATGATGTTGAAATATCATTTATTTATGGAACAGATATTGTTACAATGCCAGTAGCAATTTTTGATAAGATGTATGACCACATGCTTACAAAAGCATGAGTAGAGCAATTTAATAAGGACTGGGAGAAAGCATTGTCAAATGGAAATTGAGGTTTATACTGTAGAAGAATTTCAAGAACGATGGGATGAAATGATTGAAAGAGTTGAGGGTGGGGAGCATATAAAAATCGTGAATGACAGTGGTGAAACTGCAGTTATGGTTCCTATAGAAGATTCATTGTATCAATTATACACGGATCACGACGAGGCATCCTGACCTCTTTTTATGGGACTATCGCATATTGGTTAATGCCCATTCCTTATAAGAGTGTGAACCGAGTTCAATTCTCGGTAGTCCTATTAGTTAATGCGATAGTATAAATACTACCGTATTAACTATAGTTCAATGATTAGCAAGTGTAAATCCTGTGGAACAGAATTTAAGCACAATCCTTCTCAAGGAGGAACTTACTGTTCTAGACAATGCCAGCAAGATTATCAGGACCGTCAATACATTACAGAATGGTTGAACGGAACTAAATCTGGTATAATAAGAGGCAATGCACTCTCTGGTTATGTTAGAAGACATTTACTAGAAGAGGCAGGTTACAAATGCTCTCAATGTGGTTGGTCTGGAGTTAATCCTGTTTCTGGAAAAACTACTTTAGAAATTGACCACATTGACGGTAATAGGAAGAATGCTAAGAAAGAAAATCTTAGGGTGCTATGTCCCAATTGTCATTCTCTAACACCTACTTACCGGGCATTGAACATAAAAACGCTGGTTTAGCTCTCTGGCGAAAGCACTGCCCTCATAAGGCAAGAAAGGTCGGTTCGATCCCGACAACCAGCATAGGACAGAAACCCTTCTGTCCACCTTGACTCCTCGGAGTCAAACCTCTATAATAGACAAGTCAACACACAGAACAATGTCGATCACAGCAAAATTCAAGAAAGATGTTCAAACCCTTCGTGGTGCTGCAAATGGTGATTTTTATCTTGATGTAAAGAATCCGAAACTTTACAAAAAGGTACGTCGATATTATGAAACTAATGGTGTAGTATTCTCTGGAGATCCTCTAGATGATTACGATATTTTGATTGAGCAAATTTTTGCCGACCTTGAATCTGTTGAGGTTGCATGAAAATTCTTCTAGAACGTTTTCCATATCGTTATGTTGAAATGGGAATCCTAGACAATGGATTCCCAGACTATCGCATTCAAAAAGCAGATAGTTATACGAAACGTTATCGGGACATGTATCTTCTTGACAATCAGATGCAACTTCTGACATGTATGGAAGACTATGATTACACTCGTTGGCTTGACCCGGCCAGAGTCCCTTGTTATAGAAAGGATAGTGTCAAAAGTAGTCAGGATCTAAATACATAAAAGACCCCGACTACTATGCCTTATAAGAGTGATCGTGACAAGAAGTATTATCACGAAAATCGTGACCGCTTCTTAAACAAACAGACAAAACAGCGACAGGAGAGGAAAGAGTTTCTTCTTGAAAATCTTGGTCACTCCTGTTCTGTCTGTGGTTCAACCGAGAAACTTGAGTTTGATCACATCAATCCATCCTTGAAAGAATCAAGACAATCTTTTCTCTCTATGGGTATTGAAACTATTAGATCTCAACTTGATAACATACAGGTTCTGTGTAAAGAGTGTCACAATAAGAAGAGTAACGCACAAAGAAAAGCAGCCTGGAAGTTATTTGTTGAACTCCCCCTTGAAGAGCAGGAAAGACTTATATCGGAGCAGTTGTTGATTATAAATAATCGTTAGTCAACAAGTGTAATTATGGCAACCAGAAGAACATCAACAGGTGCATCGTCTACATCATCTACATACAAATCTGCGTTTGATAAAGAATGTGAGAAAAAGTTCGAAGAGATTGAAAAGAGACTTGCTGCACTGGAGGCAAAATCACATACTCCATGTTCAGCAGGTGCATCAGACTCTGGTGTAGGAGCAAGACTGGAAGCACTAATTACCTTCCTTAAGAAAAGTCAAAACATTCCTCTCTGAGTCCTGGATAGACTGTAAATTATCCTGGTGGAGTCATCCCTATTATGCCCGTGATGGAGACACGATAAAAACCCTGGTCGGTGAAGGATCCCCTTCAATCCCGAGAGTTTACAATTTCTCTTAAAAAATTGTTGGTGCGGATGGGGTTAAACCCGCCTGTTTCGTTATTCAGTCAAAATAGCGTGGCGCGTCCTGCGTAATAATAAAGGAAGGGGGGGTTGCATAAACTCCCCTTTTTTTGTAGAATGGTTTTATATTTAAAATAATTAAAATGAAGATCGGTTTTAATTGTAGTTGTTTTGATCTATTTCATGCGGGGCATGTAACTATGCTCAAGATGGAGAAAGAAATGTGTGACTATTTGAAGGTTGCATTGCAAGTAGATCCAACAATTGATAGACCTGGGTTAAAGAATAAACCATCCCAATCAATATATGAACGATATGTTCAGGTTCAGGGGTGTAAGTATGTGGATGAGATTCTTCTGTATGATACGGAGGCAGATCTTCTTAACCTAATTAAGACACAGACTTTTCATGTTAGGTTCTTGAGTGAAGAGTATAAGAATATTGAGTTTACTGGGAAGCAGTATTGTCTTGATAATGACATTGAGATTCGCTATCATCTTCGTAGACATCAGTTCTCTACATCTGAACTTCGTGAAAGAGTTTATAACCTAGAGAAAGCAAAGAGAGAAGAGAAAGGTATCAAGGATATTACACAATACTCTCCAGAACTTTTGGAGAAATATTCAGTTAAGAATGAAGAGAGAGGCATTGACAGAAGTGTGGAAGAGAGGTAGAGTTGGAGAGAAGTATAATATTGGTGGTCAGTCTGAAATCTCTAACATTGAATTGATAAAGGAAATTTTAGTGATCTTAGAAAAGAGGAGTATGTTTCTGATAGACCAGGACATGACAAAAGATATTCTACTGACATCACTAAGATAAAAACAGAACTTGGTTGGTCTCCTAGATACTCATTGGGTACGGGATTGTATCAAACAATTCATTGGTATAAACAAAACAGCAACATTTTTAGGTAAGATTGATTATGACTGAGTATAAAAAGACTGCACTGGTTCTTGGTGCTGGTGGTTTCATTGGAAGTCACATGGTGAAACGCCTTAAGTCTGAGGGTTATTGGGTTCGTGGTGTTGATCTAAAGCATACTGAGTTCTCTAAATCTGAAGCAGATGAATTCATTATGGCAGATTTGCGTGATGTTTCTATTGTTCGTCGTTGCATCAGGTTTACAGGATATCTTGGAAACTATTACGAACAGGTTGCAGATAAATTTGCTGAACCCTTTGATGAGATCTATCAGTTCGCTGCTGATATGGGTGGTGCAGGGTTTGTTTTCACAGGAGAAAACGATGCAGAAATCATGCACAACTCTTGTAGTATTAACTTGAACGTTCTAGAAGAGCAACGCAAGTTGAATGATTCAAAGGAAGTAAATAAGACTAAAATTTTCTACTCTGGATCTGCATGTATGTATCCAGAACACAATCAACTCGACCCAAACAACCCAGATTGCCGTGAAGAATCCGCATATCCAGCAGACCCAGATTCAGAATATGGATGGGAGAAACTCTTTAGTGAGAGACTCTACTTCGCTTATAATCGCAATCATGGTATCCCTGTTCGTGTTGCTCGGTATCACAATATTTTTGGACCAGAGGGAACTTGGGACGGTGGAAGAGAGAAGGCTCCAGCAGCAATCTGTCGTAAGGTAGTTCACCTTCCTGAGGTTGGTGGTGCAATTGAGGTATGGGGTGATGGTGAGCAAACTCGTTCTTTCCTATACATTGACGAATGTGTCGAAGCAACTCGTCGTCTAATGGATTCTGACTTTATGGGACCAGTGAATATTGGTTCTGAAGAGATGGTTTCTATCAATCAATTGGTAGATACTGTTGCTAAAGTATCTGGAAAGGTTGTGAAGAGAATGCACAAACTTGATGCACCTCTTGGCGTTCGTGGTCGTAATTCCAACAATGATTTGATTCGGGAAAAACTTGGATGGGATTATGAGCAGACTCTGGAAGAGGGCATTCGTAAGACTTACGAGTGGATTGAGGGAGAAGCATTGAAGGCAAAACGAGCAACGCTAAGCACAGTTGCCTGATATGAATCTTTCTATTTACGGATCATCAGGATTTGTAGGAAGTAATTACAATAGTTTATATCCAGGTCATCACTTAATTCAACGGGAGGAACGAACTCCCAAGAGTGATGACCTTCTTTATTTTATTTCTACGGTTCACAACTATCATGTATATGATGATATCACACTAGATGTAAAAACAAATCTTGAAGTCTTGTGTGAGGTTTTGGGTGAGTGTAGGGAGAAAAAGAATACAACTATAAACTTTGTAAGTTCATGGTTTGTGTATGGTATTACTAATAATCTTCCAGCAAAAGAAACTGACATTTGCAATCCAACTGGATTCTATTCAATTACAAAAAAGTGTGCAGAAGACTTATTGATCTCTTTCTGCAAGACTTATGGATTAAACTACAGAATTCTCCGGTTGTGTAATGTTCTAGGTCCTGGTGACAGAGGAGTGTCAAAGAAGAAGAATGCACTCACCTGGATGATTAATCAAATTAAAGATGGTAAAGATATTTCACTTTATGATAATGGAACTCCAATTCGTGATGTGATGCATGTCAAAGACATCTGCCGAGCAATCAATCTTGTCTGTGAGAAGGGAGAACTTAATGAAATATATAACATTGGTTCTGGCGTTCCGACTAAGATATGTGATATAATGGAGATGGCTAAAGATCAGACTGGATCTTCATCTCAGATCAATTACATTGATCCTCCAGACTTCCATAAAGAAGTTCAGAACAAAGACTTTTGGATGAATGTAGACAAACTTCATTCTTTAGGTTTCAAACCACAACATTCCCTTGATTTTATTATTAAAGATCTATGTCACTAACTGAAAAGGTTAATAGTTTTATTGATTCTCTCCAAGATGATGGTGAGAATCTTTTCCCATATCTGGCAAATAAAGATTGGAAGAGTGGAAATCCTATCTATTACTCTGGACCTTACTGGGGAAATGAGGAGGTTTCTGCTGCTATTACTTCTATGCTTGGGGGTAAGTGGTTATCGGCTGGAGAGTCTGTCAATAAGTTTGAAAGAGAGTTCTCTAAGAAGTTTGGATTTGAACAATCGGTAATGGTGAACTCCGGTTCATCAGCGAACCTTGTGATGATTGCTGCACTTAAGGAATACTTTGGGTGGGAAGATGGTGAAGAAATTATTGTTTGTGCTTGTGGATTCCCCACCACAATCAATCCTATTATTCAGAATGGATTGAAACCAGTCTTTGTTGATATTGATTACAGTGATCTTAATTGGGATCTGGATCAACTGGAGGCAAAGATTACTGATAAGACAGTTGCTGTATTCTCATCACCAGTTCTTGGAAACGCATATAATATTGATCGGTTCTTGGATATTCGGAACAAGTATAGTATTGAGTATATCGCTGATAATTGCGATAGTCTTGGCAGTAAGTGGAACAATAAGTACCTAACTTTCCATGCTGTTGCAGCATCGTGTTCTTTCTATCCTGCACATCACCTATGCACCATTGAGGGTGGCATGGTATCATCTAACAATCCAGAGATTGTTGCTCTGGCACGTAGTTATGCTTGGTGGGGAAGGTCATGTTACTGTGTTGGATCCCAAAATAAACTATCCAATGGTGTTTGTGGTAAGAGATTTAGTCGCTGGTTAGATGGATATGATAAAGATGTTGACCATAAGTATGTCTTTGGTGTTCAAGGATATAATCTAAAACCAGCAGATCTTCAGGGTGCAATTGGTTCAGTTCAACTTAAAAAATTTGAGGAAATACATACTATGAGACGGCAAAACAAGGATAAAATTTCACGTATTTTTGAGACTATTCCTGGTGTTAGAGTCATTGGAGAACGACAAGAAGCAGAGACATCTTGGTTTGGTGTTCCAATTGTTTGTGAGGATGGTCCAGTATCCACTCATAAACAAACTCTTGTCAATCATCTAGAGAAAAACGGTATTCAAACCAGAAACTATTTTGCAGGTAATGTTCTGATGCATCCTGCATACAAGGGATATGATGATCCATCAAATTATCCTAATGCATCAAAGGTCTTGGATAATGTATTTTTTGTCGGGTGTTCTCCAGTAATTACAGACGACATGATTGATCACATTATGAGAGTCGTTGAGTCATATAAGCAAACACATCTATTTCATCACGCAGTATAATAATGATTGGATTTAATCATCTAGGAAGACTTGGGCGTTTGGGTAATCAAATGTTCCAGTATGCAGCTCTACGAGGTATTTCTACATATCACGGATATAATATTTGCTTACCATACTATAAAGATGCAGTTGACGATGGTATCGGAAACATGCTCAGGACAGAACTCTTTGATTGTTTTACGATGGAGACAATCAACAGTTTGAATATTCAAACCATTGATGAAGACCGACCATATAAACAAGAAAGTGGATTTGAATTTGATGAAGATCTCTTCTATAATTGTCCTGATTGGGTAAGTCTTTATGGATTCTTCCAGACAGAGAAGTATTTTAAGTATGTGGAGAAAGGAATTCGTCAAGACTTTCAGTTCAAGAAAGAAATTTTAGAACCTTGTACTGAGATGATTGGCGATGAAAAATACATTGCTTTACATATTCGCAGAACGGATTATCTGATCAATGCTGCAAATCATAATAATCTAGGACTTGACTATTATGAAAATGCCTTGTCTAACTTTGATAAGGATGCTAAAGTTATTGTGTTTTCTGATGATCCAAACTGGTGTAAAGAGCAAGAACTATTCTCAGATGAAAGGTTCTTGGTCTCGGAGAATACAAGTGGTTATGTTGACCTTTGTTTGATGAGTATGTGTACAGATTTCATTATTGCCAACTCCACATTCTCTTGGTGGGGTGCTTGGTTGGCAGGCAGAGGAACAGTTGTTGCACCAAAGAATTGGTTTGGACCAGCATTGAAAGATAAGAATACTAAAGACATTTATCCAGAACATTGGGAGATCGTATAATGAGTGAAGTTACAGTATTGAATAGTATTGGTGGATGTGCATCAAGTCAGTTATTTAAAATTATTAATGGACTTGGTGTTGAGAGTAACTACGATCATTTTCATGAAGGAATTAACTTTGGTCGTTGCAAGCATACTCTGTATCCTCCTGTTTATTCTGAGATTGAAAAAGCAATCTTTGTTGTTGGAGATCCAGTTCAGTCTATTATCTCTATCTTTCGTAGGGACATGGTTAAGACTCATATTCAGAACAAGGGTCTACCACTCCACCCAACTAGGACTGATAATGTAGAGTTGCACCCAGAGTCTAAAGAAATTTACAGGGTCAAACCAGAGTTCAAGAAGAACTATACTATTGAAGAGTATGTGGATGGTGGACAAGATTGGTTTATGACGTATGAACATATATACAATTGGACGCAGGGCAAAACAAAATATCCAGTACTTTGTGTTAAGTCGGATGTTCAGTGGAACTATGCCAAAGAAATCTTTGTAGATTTTCTTGGTCAAGAAAGTATTCCCTCTCAGTATAAGAAGAAAGAAAGAAATTCAAAGATTGATCTCATTCAGAACAACTTGAGAGATCAATTTACAGATATCTTGAAGGAAGCAACTGAACTCTATAATCAACTGCCTGAATTTTTCATCTACCAATGACTATTGTAAATACGCTTTATACAGGAGAAGATCTTCGCCATGCTAGAATGGTGAGAGATGATAATGATTATCCAACAAAGTTCCCTCATGAAGATCTGTGGTGGAAATCAGATGCCCTTATTAAGTGGGTGGGAGTTCTAGAAAGATTCCAAGAACTTTATCCAGAGAATGGTGTAAAGGTTGTTGATCTTGGGTGTGCTCGCGGGTGTGTTCCTCATATCATTGATTCGTGGGGAAATGAAGTGACCGGAGTTGACTGTCCAGAAACTGGTGGACGCCTTGACCATGACTGTGAAGATAGTAATGTAACTATGGTCAACTCAAACGTCTGGGATTGGTTCCCTACAGTTGAAGACGAGAGTATTGATGTCTTCACTGATCTCTGTTCTATTACTCATTTTTGTGGTGGCACTGGAATCTGTCCCGATGGTGAGACGGTATTGAACAATGTATTCAAAGAGGTCAATCGTTGTCTCAAACCAGGTGGTCACTTTATCATTTCTTCCGATTGCCAAGTTGACCGTGAAGATGGAGAGTTTGTAAGTCCTCAGACTTTTATTGATGCAGCAAATGCACAAGGTCTTTCTCTTGTTGGCGAATGGACAGATCGTAACAAAGATTTGTTCAGGGTAAATGGATTTCCTTATCTTAATGTTCTCTCCTTGACTTTTGTAAAATGAAACTAGCTGTAATCTTTATTGGTACTGGTAAGTATCTGAACTTTCTCCCAACATGGTATGAATCATGTGAGAAATATCTAGCACCAAATACTGACAAAACATACTTTGCTTTCACTGATGGTGAGTTAGAAGGTTTGCCTGATAATATTCATCCATTCAGTCAGGAACATCTTCCTTGGCCTTACATTACCCTGTATAGGTTTGGTACAATCTTGAAGGTAAAAGATGCACTGGAGCAGTTTGATTATGTCTTGTTCCTTGATGCTGATATGCGTATCGTTGATACAGTAAGTGAAGAAGAATTGTTCACAGATAAGAAGTTTATTGGTGTTCATCATCCATGTCACTTCTTGAAGATGAATCCTCATACACAGTATCCAGGTGCCTTTGAAACGGACCCTAGATCCTGTGCAGCAATCTCTGAGGAGGATGACATCTCAACGTACTGGCAGGGGTGTCTGTGGGGCGGTAAGGTGCCTTTCGTGATTGATATGATGAAGGAACTGCATCGCAGAACGGTAGAGGATGAAGAGCGACAAGTCATTGCTGTTTGGCATGATGAGAGTCAGATGAATAAGTTCTTTATTGAAAACAAATCTGAAGTTCATACTCTTGGACCTCAGTATGCATATCCCGAAGTCTTTGCTGGTTATTGTGAGTTTGATCCAGTTATTGTTCATTTAGCAAAAGATAATTCAAAATATCAAACATGACTAATTTGAAGAGTGGTCTATCTGGATGTAAAATAGACTTACTCAATGATAATACCTTGAGAAAGTATTCATCATCTGAGGAATACAATAAGAGACTGCTCTCTCAAATAAAGAAGCAGTCTCTTTTCTCGCATTTTGTATTACCAAATATAGATTCTCCCAGAGTATACGATGTTCAATATGATGTTATTCATTCATTTGACATGGAGTATGTCTCTGGGTTTTCTTTTGATGAGTATTTTTTAAATGTTGGAGTAAAAGATGTAGAGTGTATAGTTAATTCTCTGTATGGTTACTTTGATTTTCTAATTGATAATTCAAGAATCTATCATAGTGATGTTGCTAAAAAAATATTTGACAATAAACTTGATAGTATGAAGGACTCTGAGTTTATGACTTACATAAAAACACAAACAGGAGATCTAAAAGTTCCTCATAGTTTCTGTCATGGAGACTTAACATTTGCGAACATAATTTTTCATCCTAAAAGACTTTACTTTATAGATTTTCTAGACTCATTTGTTGATAGTTACTTGGTTGATCTTGCAAAATTAAAGCAAGACTTGTTTTATTGTTGGAACTTAAAGATACAGAGAATCAACAATCTGAGAATACATCAAATATTTTCTCATGTGTGGCAAAAAATAGAAGAGAAATATAAAGAACATTTAAATACAAAGGCATTCAAGATTATTGATGCTTTAACTTTACTTAGAATTGAACCCTACTTGACTGATAGTAGACACAGTTCTATACTGAAAACACTAGTAACAAAAACAGATCTGTATGAAGACTTTAATAGTTCCTATGGCGGGAAAGTCGTCTAGATTTCCCAACATGAGACCTAAATGGATGCTTACACATCCAAAGAAGAATAGGTTTATGGTGAATGAATCTATCTCGGGTCTTAATCTAGATTTTTTTGATAAGATTTATTTCGTAGTTCTCCAAGAGCATGAGGATAAGTATCAGTTTAGTGCTGGTCTTGTGAGAGAACTGGATGAGATGGGCATTCGTGAGAAATCTAATATTGCTTATCTAACTGAACAAACTTCTTCTCAGTCTGAGACTGTATATCAGGTCATTCAAGGTGAAGAGATTGAAGGTTTTGTCTTTGTAAAAGACTCTGATAATTATTATGAATGTAAACTTGATAGCACCAATAATCAGGTGTCATTCTTTGACTTGAATACCGAAGATAATATCAATGCGAGGAACAAGAGTTATATTCAGTTGGATGGAAATGGTATCATCACCAATATTGTTGAGAAGAAAGTAATCAGTTCTACGTTTTCTTGTGGTGGATATGGGTTTGCTGATGCTCAAGAGTTTTGTAAGTCATATGAAAAACTCAGTGACATGGAGGGAGAGTGTTATATCAGCAATGTGATTTATGATATGATGCTCTCGGGAGCAAAGTTCTATGGGATATCAGTGTCAAACTATAAAGACTGGGGAACTCTTGAGGTATGGAACCAATACAAGAAGCAGTATAAGACTTTGTTCCTTGATATTGATGGAACGCTAGTAACTAATTCTTCCATTCAGTTCCCACCTTATGTTGGTAGTGGTGAACCACTGACTGATAATATTGAGTATCTAAGAGGTCTTCATCAAGAGGGTAAAATCTATATTATTCTCACTACAAGTAGACCTGAGATCTTGAGAGAGACGACTGTAAAAGAAATGGAGAGGCATGGTATGCCCTATGATCAACTGGTCATGGGACTTCCTCACTGCAACAGAGTTGTTGTAAATGACTTTGCTAAGAGTAATGCATACCCTTCTTGTGGATCAATAAATATTCCAAGAAATAATGATAACTTGAGAGAATATCTATGAAGATTGCATTATGTTTTTCTGGTCAACCCAGATTCATTGAACAGGCAGCAGAAAATGTTTTTGATAACGTCATAGGTGATTATGATGTAGATGTTTTTGCTCATCTGTGGTTTGATGAAGACCTTCAAACAAAACCATATAAGTATGGTGGTGCTGGTGGATGGAAAGATCAACGCATCCCAGCAGACGCTATTGAAACCTTCAAAAGAATTTACAAACCAAAAGATATTTTAGTTCAGAAAAGTAAGAAATTCTTAGATTCTGGACTATCAGACAACTATCTTGCAACACAACAAAGATATAAGCAAGGATCTATCAATAATCCAGACGAACCAAACTTTGAAGTTCGTGATGTTAATAATATTATTTCTTATTATTACTCACTGATGCAGGTATGCTCACTTAAAAAAGAATATGAGTATGCTAATAACTTCAAGTATGATTATGTAATCAAGATGAGGACAGACTCAATTGTTCATAATGCTATTGAGTATGAAGGATTTCGTAAGGATGCTATTTTCTTCTCTGGAATGCAAAATCAACCAGACGGAATGATTAATGATTGGTTTGACTTTGGTGGTTCAGAAGTCATGGATGTGTTCATGTCTGCCTTTCCATTCCTTGATTACTGTATCAGAGATTGTATGAAACAAACAAATGGTGCATGGTGTTGTGAATCAATTCATAGAAAGATTATTGATCGCTTTGAGATTCCATGTCAACCATTACCTATTCACATTACCCTACCTAGATTCTAATGAAAGTTGCACTTTGTTTCTCTGGTCAACCCAGATATATTGATAAATCATACGAACAGTTTAGAAGTATTTTTGATAATAATGCTGTTGATGTCTTTGCTCATCTGTGGTGGGATGACTCATATCTAGGAAAACCTTTTGTGTGGGAAAGTAAGGATAGATATCCTGAAGATTACAACCCACTTGAAGAATTTGTTGATAAGTTTCAACCAAAACAACTCAAAGTTGAACCACATAAACCAAAAGAATTTTTTGGGTATGATCAGTTTCCAACAAATAGTTTATTTGATCCTAGTATGGATTCTGATGTGATTCGTAGTATTGTGACTCGTCAGAGGAGTCAGTGGTATTCTATTAATCAATCTATGTCATTTTCAGGACTGGAGGATTATGATTTTATTATTCGTGCCAGAACTGACTTGACATTTAACGGAGAGATTTACTTTGATAAGTTTACTCCAGATAAAGTTTACATGATGGATGGTGCAATTCAATGTGGTGGAGATCGTCATTATCAAGACTGGTTCTGGTTTGGTCCACATGAATACATGATGAAGATCAATAAGATCTACGACAAAATTATTCCATACTATGCTGATGGATTGAGACATATGCATGAGCTTATTGGTGACTCTATTTCATCGGAAGAAATTCCAGGTGAGATCTTAGATCTGGGAGTATTCATGATGAAGAGAAGTGGTATAGATATTAAGGAACAGCAGAGGATTATCAAAGAAAAATCCGAAGATTTACAAGTTGATTTGGTTTCATAATATGGAACATAAGATTGGAATTATGATGTGTTATTTTGAGCGTCCTAACATGGTTAGGTTTGCTCTTGAATCCATCAAAAGGCAAGGTTATACAAACTGGGAACTATGTTTTGTTGATGATACTGCTACTCGTAGTGGTGAAGAGTCAGTAAGAGATATGTTTGGTGATGACCCAAGAGTTTTTTACTACTGCACTGAGGACACTCCAGAGAGAAAGAGTGAGCAAGGTGGTAGTAGAATGTGTAAGTTTTGGAACACATTCATTCTGTCTAGAAAAACAGATGTAAATTTTGTTCTCTGTGATGATGATTACTTAAGGATAGACTACCTTGAGAAACTCAATCAGTGGTATAGTGACAATCCAAAAGTCATGTATGCACACTCAGATGTTATACAATACAATCCCTTTGATACCAAGGAGTTGTATGAGATTCCTGAGGAAGATGTATTCAAACCATACACGAACTATAAGGGAAGAACATTACCCGATAGAACTCTTGGAGTAAAGAGAGATAGTCCTGCTGCAGGACAATGTGATGCATCTTATGTTTCCTGGAAGTCTTCCACTTTTACTGAGGATGGGGTGAGATTCCCAGATGTTCAGGCAAAGCAAAGTCGGGACTTTGATGCTGCTATGTTCTCACAACTTGATGGACTGTATCATCATTCAACATATACTGGTATAATTGGACAATACAAAGGAACTCACCCCGATCAATTTGGTCCTAGGGCAGATGGGGGAACCTTAAACAAAACAAGAGACATTAACTTCGTACCATACTGATGAAAATTATTATCTGGGGATACCCCATGCATACACATACCCATTCATATACTCATGATGGGTTTAGACGGGGATTTGAGAGACTTGGACATGAGGTCTACTGGTTTCATGATGATGATTATCCAGAGGACTTTGACTTTGGAAACTGCTTGTTCTTTACTGAGGGATATGCGTCAGGTAAGATTCCTTTGGTAGAGACCTCTACTTACTTTGTTCACTGTTGTGTTGATCCATTCAAGTATATTGATGCTGGATGTAGAATTGTTGATGTAAGGTATAACAACTCTGAGATCAATGATGTCAACTACTCTTATGTGACTGACAGAGAGAACTATGTAAGACTTGATAAGTGTTCTTACTATCAAAAGGATGCTTCAAGTAATGAACTTGCAACTAAGTGGCGAAAGAGAGAGGAGACATATGAAGCTGTCTACATGAGTTGGGCAACTCATCTGATGCCTGAAGATATTGTCTTTGAAGACATGAAGATTCCTAGAGAGAGAAAGGTCCACTATCTTGCTAGTATCTCTGAATCTAACATCAATCAAATCAATCCTTTTGCTCAGGCATGTAGCGATAGTGGAGTAGAATTTGTACATAATAATCCTTGGTCTAACTCACTGTCTTGGGAAGACCATAAGAAATTAGTACAAAAGTCTTGGATTAATCCTGATATCCGTGGCGTTGGACTTGGAGATGATAACCCAGACACGGGATGCAATCATCTAAAGACTGGTTATATTCCTTGCAGAATCTTTAAGAATATTAGTTATGGTCAGGTTGGTGCATCCAACTCAAAGGCAGTGTTTGATTTGTTTGATGAAGGTATCGTATATTCAAGCAATACTTATGATCTGTTTGGACACACCGAGGCAAACATGGACAACTGGGACTTGATTAAGTTTCAAATGAATGAGGTAAAAGAGAATCATACATTCATCAATCGTTGCCAATCTATTCTGAAGGTTTATAATAAAGAGGTATGAAAGACATAACATTTTACACCGTCATTGGTGGTGGAGAGAACTTCCGAGAGTCTGCTGCCCTTGGAGTAGATGCAATCATCAGAAAAAATCCTGATGCAAAGATCAAGGTCTTTGATTTTGACAATCTATTCAAGCACGAACATGCAGAGACAGTAGACTGTAGAGATCAACTAGACAAAACTAAATCCAATATTGGATATTTGTATTGGAGACAGAAGTATGTCAAGGCACTTGAGTTAGAATCTGAGTATGGAGTTTACTGGGATTGTGATACGGTCTTAATCAACGATTATTTTGATGATATTTTTGATGGTCTTGATGGAAAGATTGGATCTGCTCAGCACTGGTGGACTCCAACCTTTGATCATTTCTATAGAGTTGCAATAGAACCATCCGCAGCAGGACCTTTTGTAAATACTCTTAAAGAGTTGGGTGTAAGCGCACATAATCCATACTATGCTGGTGGAGTATTCATGTTTAAGAATGATGAAAAAACCAGATCTCTTTTTGAAAAGGTAGTCGCTGAATATGATAGGTTTAACAACCAGTATGATGGTAAGATTAGTTGTGTAACTGATGAATATTTCTTCAGTGCTATTTGTAAAGATCACTTGATTGATCTCGGAGGATCAGTTAATGTATGTCCTAAGGGAAATGGTGTTAGTACCGATCTCAAAGTTGAAGATGGAGAACTTTTAGGTAAGAATTGTTATGATAGTCTATATCAACCAGTGATTTTTATTCATTGTAATTTACATAAGGGTGATCCTCTTGACAATAATTACCCAGATGAGGTAAAACAAATTATAAGAGAGAACTATAAAATATGATTTACGTAACTGGATCTAGTGGATTGATTGGATCTGTTCTTTGTAAAGAAATAGAGTGTCAAAAAATTAGTTATAGAGATGACGTAAGTCAGGTGGAGTTTTCCTCAGAGGAGGACTCCACCTTAATTCATTTGGCATCTTGTTCAAACACAAGATTTACGATGGAGTCTGCGGAAGATTTACTTCAAAAAGAAGTTCTTACATCATTAGATCTTTTTAGAAAGTTTTACAAAGCAAATCCCAAAGGTAGAATTATATTTTTATCATCTTGTGGTGATCTTCATTGGAGATATTTTGATGGACCTCTTCGGTTGAATGAGACATACGCTCCAACACCAAGAACAGTTCATGGTAGTAATAAAATATTAATTGAGAACTACGGAAGAATACTTGCAAAGGAAAGTAAGGGAAAGTTTATTTCTCTTAGAGTATCAAACGTATATGGTGGAAAGATAGATTCAAATCGTATAAATGGATTGGTTGATCGGTATTATTATTGTCTAGAGAATGATCAACCAATGAAGATATATTGTAATCCAGAGAATACTTATGACTGGGTTCATATTGATGATGTGGTTGACTGTATTATCAAAGCAACAAAGCATCATCGCTCAAGCACATATATTGTTGGATCTGAAGAATCACTATCGGTAAGAGATGTGTTAAACCATCTCTGTAAGACTAGAGGAAAAATTGAAATAGAATATCAAAAGGTGCAGGAAAGGGCAACGTATGTTAAAATAACATCATGTATGGCTTATACTGATCTTGGATGGAAACCAAAACATAGGTTGAAAAAATGAAAAAAGTATTTGCTAAAGCACCACTAAGACTTGGACTTGCTGGTGGAGGAACTGATCTCAGTCCTTACTGGAATCAGCATGGCGGTATCGTATTGAGTGGAACTATTGATCAATATGCTTATTGCAAAGTTGAACCATGGGACGACTGGTGCTTCAAGAGTGTTGATCTTGGACTTGAAGAAACGATTGAGTATCTAAAGTTTATTGATTATCATGATGGTCCTCTAAAACTACTGATCAACTCATACATTTACTTGATGAGATTGCATAGTCATAGAACTCCAGTTAAGATCACAACTTATGTTGAGGCACCCCCTGGCAGTGGACTTGGAAGTTCTAGTGCTCTGGTTGTTGCACTCGTTGCTGCTATCACTGAGTATTATGGTATACCGAAAGATGAGTATGAGATTGCTTCAGATGCCTGGACAATTGAACGAGTGATTTGTGATTTGCCTGGAGGTAAGCAGGATCAATACTCTGCTGCTTTTGGTGGATTCAATTTTATTGAGTTCTTACAAGACGGTAGGACAGTAGTTAATCCTCTGAGACTTAACTATAAGACACAGAATATGCTTGAGATTAATACAGTCTTGTATTATGTTGGATCTCCCAGAAAGGATGAACGAGTCATTGAGGCAACATCAGAAAACCTTTCATCTGATAATTCAAAAACCATTGAAGCAACTCATAAGATTAAGGATGCATGTATTGAATTCAAGAGAAGTCTCTTGGTTGGTGATGTGAAAAAGATTTCTGAGTTGATGAATCAATACTGGAGATTTAAACTAGAGACTAGCAGTAAAGTGGGTTCTCCTGAGATACTAGATACTTATGAGTATTCTATTAAAAACGGAGCAACTGCTGCTAAAATCTCTGGTGCAGGTGGTGGTGGACATATGATTCTCTTCACTGAATTTGAAGAAAGACATAAGTTAATCACCGCACTAAAGCAGAGAGAAACCGGTAGAATAGTTCCATTCAAATTCGTAAAACATGGAGTAGATGTATGGAGGAGTTGAGCCTTAGTTTTCTTAAGAAGAGTATTGAACTTCCTAAGAAAGAAGCAGATATTCATCCCAAAGGATGGGGATACGAAAACTGGATCGTCAACAATGAACTTTATTGTGGTAAAATATTGTTCTTTGAGGCAGGAAAGAAATGCTCTTGGCATTATCACAAGATTAAGGATGAAACATTCTATATCCAGAGTGGATCTATTATGATCACTTATGGAAATGATGATAATATCAACCTTGCAAAGACCATTACCTTAAACAAAGGAGAAAGATTTTACGTATATCCTGGTCTCCGTCACCAAATGCAAGCATACGAAGATACTGAACTGATTGAATTTTCTACACAACATTTTGAAGATGATAGTTACAGAGTTATCAAAGGGGATTAAACTTTTCTTACTTGTCGGTGGAAAGGGAACTCGTCTGAAAGACGTTACTGGCAATACTCCCAAACCACTTATTGATATTCACGGAAAACCATTTCTATCAAGAGTAATTGAGTCTCTTTCTGGATTTGATATTACCCTTGTATGTTCAAATGAAAATGTGAATTACTTTAAAAACTATGGATATGATGTTCTTAATGAGGGAGAAGCATCTGGAACAGCAGGGTGGATGTTAAAGACTGATCTCCCAGAGTCTTTTTATGTTATGAATGGAGATACTTTCTTTGATTGTGATATTAATGTAGATCGTATCGTGTCTACAATATTTACGACCGAGGAGATTATTGAAGGTGATGAGGGATACATCATCGGAGATAAAGGTAAAGTATCCAACTTTGTTGAAAAGAATATTGGAGCAAAGGGATATCGTCATCTTGTAAATTCAGGTATTTACAAATTTTATAAAAAGGATTTGGATCTCCCCTCCAAATTGCCTTTGAGTTTGGAGTATGATGTACTTCCAAATATGAACTTGACTTACCAAACTATTAAATGTAAAAAGTTTGATATTGGAACACCAGAGAGATTGGAGAACTTTAGACAATGGTTCAGTATTTAATTACAGGCGCTGCCGGAATGATGGGTACTCATTTGTATGAGACTCTGAAGTCAAGAGGTAAGGATGTCCTTGCAACCTATCATCAACCAACAATTGATGAGAGAGATGACTTTATGAAAGAACTTGAGAGTCAGGAAAAACTTGACCTTCTCTCATTTTCCAATGTGGTTAAGGTCATTGAGATCTATAAACCAAAAGTTATCTTTCACCTAGCAGCACAGAGTAGACCAGATGTATCATTCAAACATGTAAAGCATACACTTGATACGAATATCATCGGTACACAGAATCTTTTAGAGGCATGTAGAGTTTTGAAGCACAAACCTCTAATCATTAATGCCTCATCTTCTGCTGTTTATGGTGATATTGATTGGTCTACTCCACCAGATGAGAACTCTCCAACTCTTCCGATTTCTCCGTATGGTACGAGTAAGTTATGTCAAGAACATATTGTAAGAAATTATCAACAGATGGGAGTAGTTGATTATGTGAATGTTCGTATCTTCAATTGCACTGGACCAAGAAAGAAGAATGATCTTATTTCTGATGTTTGTATGAAGAAAGTGGTCAGCGAAGGTCCCATTCCTGTTGGTAATATGGAGGCAGTTAGATCTATTGTTGATGTTCGTGATCTGGTTGAAGGTCTTATTCTATGTGAAAAACTTGAGAATGAAACTATAAATCTTGGATCTGATAAAGCAGTAAAAGTAAAAGATATTATTGATGCTATCGTTGGGGACAGAGAAATCTATCAAGATAAGTCTCTATTCAGACCGACAGATGAGGCAATAATCCTTGGGAATATTGATAAGGCAAAGAAACTTCTTAACTGGGAACAGAAAATTAGTTTGGAAGAAACAATTAGTGATACAATTAATTATTGGAGAAACATCAAATGAAAATCTGTTTAGTTGGTCCTGGTATTATGCCAATTCCCCCTGATGGGTGGGGAGCATTGGAAAGGCAAATCTGGGACAGGGCATGTATCTTAGGTGAGAAGGGACACACTGGAGAGATCATCAATGTTCCTGAGATGGAACAAATTGCAATGCAGTGTATTGATGGTGATTTTGATGTCATTCATGTCCACTATGATATGTTCTATCCTGTCGTAGAGTATCTTCATGATAAGGTAGACTGTCCGATTCTTTTCAGTAGTCACTATCCATATATTGATCAACCTTCTTGGCATCGTCGTGATGGATATTGGAGAGTTGCTGAGTGGATGGTTAGTCACCGAGATAAGTATTATAACTTTGCAGTCTCACCAAAGGATGTGAAGTGGTATCAAGAGCATGGATGGCCAGAGGATCGTCTTTTCTGGTTGATGGAAGGAACTAATGATCCAGAGTTTACATACAGTGAAGAATGTGAGTACACCAACCGATCAATTTATCTTGGTAAGATCTCTGAGAGAAAGAAACAAGATAAGTATCAAGATCTAATTGGTATTGACTTTGTTGGTAAGTTTGAACCTGGAACTATGTTTGATAGGTCAAGAGAAAGTTATAAGGGAGAGTGGGCAAGAGAAGATCTTTGTAGAGACTTAACTAAGTATGCCAATATGGTTCTTCTTAGTGACGGTGAGAATGGAACATCTCTTGCAATCAAAGAAGCATTAGTTGTTGGTCTGGGTGTCGTCATCTCCAAACATAGTGCTGCAGAACTTGATACTAGCAAAGAGTTTATTACTATTATTCCAGATGATAAACTTGATGATCTTCAATATATTCAACAAAAAATTAATGAGAATAGAGAATATTCTTCTGCTCATAGGAGTGAGATCCGAGAATATGGAATGGAAACATTCTCTCTAACTAAGTTGATTGATAAGTATGTCGCTAATATTGAGAGTATTATTGCAAAATGAAAATAAGTATAATTGGTCCTAACACTCCTATCCCACCAAAAGCATGGGGTGCTGTAGAATCCCTTATATGGGATATGAAACTAACTCTGAATGAGATGGGTCATGATGTACAAATCATCAACATTGGAGACCCTTCTGGCATTATCAGAATGATTAACGAGTATCGTCCTGATTTTGTTCATATTAATTATGATGATTGGGTTGTTTTATATCCATGGATTCAATATCCATGTGCAGTGACAACTCACTTTGCATATATTGAGAGACCTGAGATGATGGGTCCATATAAACAAAGAGTGTTTGATGCATTTACAGCATTTAAACCAAATGTTTTTGGATTATCTGAGGGTATTAATGAGATTTATCATAAGCACGCAGATATTCCTAGAGAAAAATTATTCCTAAATCCAAATGGAGTTGCTATTGATAACTTCAGGACCACAGACACCCCTGTATGTGATGACAGAAGCATCTACCTAGCAAAGATTGATCATCGCAAGAGACAGTATTTGTTCCAAAGTATTGATAATCTATGGTATGCTGGTAACATTGCAGATGATAGATTTGATACTAACAAAAATTACTTGGGAGAGTGGAGTAAAGAATATCTTTATGAGCATTTGACTGAGTATGGAAACTTAGTTCTTCTTTCCGATGGAGAAGCACATCCATTAGTTTGTATGGAAGCATTTGCTGCAGGACTTGGCGTTGTTGTATCTCAATGGGGTGCAGCAAACCTTGATACATCTTTACCTTTTATTGATGTCATTCCAGAGGAAAAGATTCAAGATATTGATTATGTTAGAACTGTAATCAATCAAAATAGATTGGCATCTCTCAAACATAGGGGAGAGATTAGAGAATATGCAAAAACTTTTGCATGGAAAACTATACTCAAAAATTATTACCTCAAAAACATTAGTAATCTGATAGGACAATGATTGATTTTTCTGAAAAAAATAGATCTGCATACAAACTGAAAAATTTTGGACCAGTTTATTGTATCAATTTGGATGATGCGGAGGATAGATGGAAGTGGATGGAAGACCAGTTTAAATACTGGGAAGTCGATAACTACACACGTATTTCAGCATACGATGGACGTGAGGATGATCTTGGATCTATCCTAAAAGGAAAGTATCCTAGCATGATGTCATCACGAGAGATTGGATGTACAACTTCACACCTAAAAGCACTGAAGCATTACTTGGAGACATCCGATTCCCAATATGCAATCATCATGGAAGATGACTGCGATCTTTCTGTTGCTAAGTATTGGAACTTCACATGGTCTGAGATCTATGGACACTTCCCATATGACTGGGACGTAGTACAACTTGCAATTATTTGTACAGGTGATCTCCATGTTAAACTTCACAAGAGATTTGTGAATGACTTTTCAACTGCCTGTTATGTAATCTCGCGGTATCATGCAGAAAAACTTGTAAGGTTACATTGTAGGGGAAACTATTATAAGATTGATCAGGGTGTCAAACCAAGACCAGTAGCAGATGATTTGGTTTATAACTCTGGTAATACCTTTGCGATTCCTCTTCTCCTTTACAAAGTTGAGTTTCCTTCTGCAATTCACCAAGATCATGTTCACATTTTTCATAAACAAAGTCATGATGGACTTTGGAATTTTTGGGAACAGAATGGAGCACGATTGTCTGCTTCAGATATTATGAATTACGATCCATATCTTGGTCGCGTGACAGCAGGATCAAAACCTGTTGACAAAACTTAATGTTTGCTATATACTTATGTTGTAATTCTTTACAAAAGTAAATGACTGTTACTACGAATGAGCATGGCCAACAGAATATGTTTGCCAAAGAACCACAGATGTATATCTCTAAGACCGACGCAGAGCGTTATGGTTACGAGACACATGCAGAACGTGCAGAAAAAATGAACGGTCGCTTTGCTATGATGGGAATCATTGCTGGATTCCTTTCTTACGCAATCACCGGTAAATTCTTCTTTGGACTTGTATAACGAGTTGCTTGACAATGGGACAGTTTATCTTTACAATAACGAGTGTTGCCTTCCTTGTATTGTTGGCATACTCTGTACAAAATTTATCTGAAACTTACTAATGGAATTTAATGTTACTTTCCGTGCCTCTGATGGCACAGAGACAAACGTAACCTGTCAAGATGATCAGTATCTTCTTGATGCTGCTGAAGAGGGTGGTTTGGATCTGAACTATTCCTGTCGTGCTGGTGCTTGTTCATCCTGTGCCAGCAAAATTGTATCTGGTACTGTTGATCAAAGTGACCAATCCTTCTTGGATGATGATCAGATTGAGGAAGGATTTGTTCTTACTTGTGTAGCATATCCAACTTCTGATGTTGTAATTGAAACTGAACAAGAGGAAAATCTTTACTGATGCACGGAAATCTTGAACCTGAAGATAGGGTATTGAGCACTTCATCTGTTTATGAAATGATCTCTTCTCTTGTCCAAAAATATGGGTGGGAAGATGGTGATGATATCGTAGTTGAATCAGCAGGTGTTGCAATCTCTGGTATTGATGTCGGTGAGAACTACAATAAAAAGTGGCAATCACCAATTGGAACTCGTAAGTATAACAAAGATGCTTTCATTGTTATTAAAAACCTTTCAAGGAATCCATTTGAACCTTCTAAACCTATGGGTTACGAATTCAATCCTAAGCATACATACGAGCCAGTTAGTAAACACGATGCCAAATCCTGATCAACTTTATGAAGATATGAAAAGACTTAATTCATTATACGAAGAACTCTGTTGGGACCATGATGATGAATTAGTCTTTACTCACGAAAACAACAAAGTCATTATTTACAATAAAACACTGGAGACAAACAATGAACGAGAACGCAGAACGTATTAATGGTTGGGCAGCAATGCTTGGAATCGTAGCAGCAATGGGTGCATATGCCCTAACCGGCGACCTAATTCCTGGGATTTGGTGATGACTACCGAAACAATCCTACAGATTTTTTCGGGAATTGCATTGGTGGGAGTTGTCTTTTGGTTATTAGATGACCCCCACGATGATGACGATACACCAGATAAAGGCATGATGATGCCAGCATATGAGAGGGCAAATTAGTCCCTCTTTTTTATAAATAGACAGGTATCAAATACGCATTACTCTAAACCAATGCTTGGAAATAAAACCAAAGCAAAGGTAGAAGAGAAAGAAGACCACAGCGAAGATAAGAGTGAAGTTCTTGCTAATTTAGTGAAAGTAGTTGTACTTATATGGTCAGCGTCTCTTCTCACTTTTAGTTACGTCAGACTTCCAAACGGTCAAAAGATTCTTGACTTTGACCCTACCTTTATTGCATCAGTCTTCTCTGGATCACTTGCTGCATTTGGACTATCTCCTGCCAAAAATGGCGGTTCTGTTTCTTCCAAACCAATAGCAAAAAGGGAACCGGAGATTGTATCCGCAGTTGAACCTAAAAACAATGCAAAAACTGATTAACGTCGTTGCCCTACTATCGGGACTGGTATCCTTATCAGTCGTTGGTGGTGGGGTTTATCTGTATAAGAATGCAGATGTCCTCATCGAAGATGCTAGAAAGAAAGTTACTCAAGCAGCAGTAGAAGCAGTATCTTCTGCACTACCTAAGTTAGTCAAAGCTGCTGTTCCAGATGTTCCCGAGTTACCTAAGACAACTGGTCCTGTAATCCCATACTGATCGTGTTTAATTCCAAGAAACCGACAGAGAAAGACACTGAGCAAGTTACCGAGCATGTACCGAGCAAGTCTTCTTTGAAGGCAATTGCTATTGTTGTCGGATCACTATTTGCTGCTTCTCACATTGGGTTGTTGGGATATGTTCTAAGACCACAAGAATCAATTCAACAACCCCCTGCATTTAAACTTCCTGAGGGTCCATACTCTTCCTACAAAATTAAAGTTGGTAAGGAAGGATATGAGATTGAATATAAAGCAGATGACCCTAAGGTATTAACATCCGAAAGTTCTTCTGATTTAGATAAAACTAAAAAAGGATTCCTTGGTGGAGGTTCTGAAAAGAGAACCGAATATCGTCGTGATGAATATACACGAGAAGGTGCCCGCTTCACCGGCGCAGGAGGTGCTGTAACCGACAGCGAGGGAAAGTCTGCAAAAGAGATAGAGTGTATCGTAGCGGACGCTGGCGCACGCTCACAAGGTGCAACAGTAGGTAGTGCTCTTGTCACTGGTCTTGCCGTTCCTGCTCTTTCTAGTATCCCTTACGTTGGATTCTTAGCAGGTGGTTGGGCATTACTATTGGGAAATAAAGCAGGATCAGAGTTGGGGTCACAAATTGCTAACACATTTAATGATTGCTAAATGAAATTTTGATGAAAAGTTGTTAAATACAATAGTTGCTTTTGTTTATTGTGGCTCAAAGTGCATATCGTAAAAAAGTAAAGAAAGATGCTTCAGATCAATTCTTTCTTTATGTTGCATTTCACTCTGCTTGGACTGCCATTATGAATTTTTTCAATGACTGATGGAAATCAAACCAATAGGAATCTCTGATATTAATATCAATGTTCGTAGATTGGATATTCCCAATACGAATGTTTTTGATGTGAGTGTTCCTCCAAGTGTGATACCAGTTGCACCTCCTGTTGTATTAAATCTAGGCACTCCGGTTGTTGATCTTCCTGGGTGTGTAGAATCTAATAAAGAAAGAAATCCAAAAAACACATCCCTACTCGAAGATGACGAAAGAGGAACTCTTACGCTGTGCGATTCTGGCGTCCCTAGTTTTAATCCTATTCAGTTTGAACCACTGCAGGTAATTCCTACGGTTCCCACTGGAGTTAAGACTGAACAACCTAAAAACCCCGAACCACCAGTCACACCTCCAATCCCTTCAATACCTCAAGTTCCACCATCTGAACCAGAAGTTGAGTGTCCTACACCAGTGCAACGAGCACAAGAACCTGTAGGAACTTATATTGATGGTTTTAGAAAGCAAGTTAGTGGGTATGAATTGATAGGAAATCAGTGCGTTCAGATTACAGAATCAGTTGCTATTCCAGAACAAATCATTGCTGGTCTTCCAAGTGCTGGTGCGGTTATGACCACTGGAAGCATTGCTGCTGTAGCAACAACATCAGCACTCGCAGCAAAACCGCTGGCTGACTTACTTTTGAAAGCAGTCAAACCAGCGGTGAAGAAAGTGTTGAAGAAGGTTGCAACAATCAGAGGAAAGAAACCTCCTATTTTATCTGTAGGGGAGCGCCGAGCAGAGCAGCGTCAGATGAATCACGCTGTGAAGGTTTTACGTTCTGTTTTCCCGAGGCGGAAGAAGAAGGAATAGAGTGAACGTGTGGTGCAATGAAGTTTTTATTCATTACAACCACATCAGAGCACACAGAATAGTATGGTGATTTGGGACTAAACATAATTCCCTTTTGCATCAGTTCACCACAGTTCTTCAATCTAGCAATCTCAAAGTCTAATCTTTTATTAGCATTGGTCTGTTGCATCAATGCAATGTTAGCAGCAGCTGCTTCTTTACATTGATCTTGTAGTTCTCTGTCTAATGGTTGTGACCAAGTGACAGAGAAACCTGCACTGATACTATAGTTATCCTTTTGTCCTGTTCTTGCTTTCTTTGTGAAAAGAACTCTACCAGGATTGTCTATGATGCCATCACCTGTTGGATTTCCATCCGTATCAAAAGCACCAAAGTTATCACTTACATCAAATACTGGATCATCAAAGAACGGTTCAAATGGTTTTGATGCCGATGCACTACCAGTTACAAAGGGGGTAAAGTTGCGAGTTGGTCCTTGACATTGTATTCCTGCTCCGTACGTATTTGTGATGTACGGACCTTGGAGGACTTGGATTGCCTGATTTGTGACGCTACCAGAACTATTAGCAACAGGAGAAGCAGTAGCGGAGACGCCGCCAACAGTTTCTGCCAAAGATTGTGCTGGGAATAATCCACTTAAAATTACTGGGAGAAGATACTTGTAGTTTTTATTGTGTATAAGTAGTTTTAGTAAAGACATACTGAAATCACTGACTAAAAATTGAGGTACTGTCTGTTACGCTTTTTACTTCTGTCGTTCTGTTTATGATTGTTTGATTTTGTAAACCAGGACCCGAGTAAGTTTCTGTGAATTGAAACGCTCCTCCTGGTGTCGTTTGCCTGAAAGTGGGCCTTTCTGTAATCCCTGTCCATCGTGAAGTCACTCCATCTATAGTTACGATATTATCTCCAGTTCCTGGAGATAAATCTCCTTCAGCTACGATTCCACTTCCTGTTACTGAATATTGATAACCAGTGTTGAAGTCTATAGAGTTGATAGTCTCAGTAATTGTTTGAGTTGTCTCTGTACGACTGGTCAGAGATCCTTGGGTAAAGTTAGGAACAATAGGGACTGCCTGAGCAGCCCCATGAAATGCCCCTAGAATTAAACTAAGACCGATTGCTTCTTTCAAACGATCCATGATATATCTCAACGAACAGTGATTTCTACAACAAACTGACCAGTAGCATTGGTGCCAGCACCACCAGCAGTGATTCCAAGATTTCCTGCGGTATCAATTGTACCGGCAAGATTTCCTGCAGTACCACCAAGGAAACTAGTGGAGTTACCCTGAAGGACTGATTGGTCAATCTGACCACCGCTAAGAGCAGTTTGTTGTGCTGTGATATTATCACCTTCAATAAATGTTTCTGTGAAAGAAAATGCATCCCCATCAGTTGCTAGAGTATATGTAGTGGGGGTATATGATACAGCAGATCCTGATGAAAGAGAACCAAGTCCGCCATTAACACTTGGGCTAATATTGTTTCCAGTTACACTATATGCAGATGCAATTCTGTTTGTGGTGACAGAAGGAGAATCTACCGTAAGCTGAACACTTGAAGACAATCTCGTAGTAATATCGGCATATGCAGGTGCCGCCATCAGAAGCATACCAAAAGCAATTAATGCTTTTTTCATTTTTATGACGTTTATGAGGAGAAGAACTCAGTATGTATTTATAAGAGTGTTGATAAAAAACTCTTGACTATGTTATTAGAAACTATTATAATTAGTATGTGTTTTTTATAAATACGAATGGACCATGAACAACATTTGAAAACTCTTCTTGAAAGAAGAAACGTCCTTAATGACGAGATTACAAAACTGAATCAAGAAATTTCTGTAAAGAGAGAACTCTTTCTGAAAATGCAAGGAGCAATTGAATATCTAAACGAAATCGGAGTGTCGGTAAAAGGAACAGAATCACCAGGAGAAACTCCACAACCAGTAGAACCAGAAGTAACCACTGCGGAATAATCAACTATGTCTATCTCCACCTATCAGGTTGCAGAGTATCAACCAGAAGATACAACTGTTCAAGTAACTTATACCAATGATGCTGGACTTGTTCATATTAGAACTGTCAATATTCCACATCTAGAAAATGGATCTGTTGATACTGAGGGTTTCAATGAGATTCTTGAGGGACAACTTCGCGGTGTTAACAATAAGGTCGCGGTAGGGGTAATTCAATTTGTTGATCCGGTTGGCATTGCTAGCACTTGAATTGACCAGTACTCATAGTGGCACATCTCCCTAGACTTTATTTGGAATGTGCCCTATAATATATGAGTCTTCGGGACACCAATCAAAAACTCCCTCTATAAGGGGGGTTGACAGATACGGAAAACCGAAGTATTATAAATACATCAACGACAGGGAACTTAACAGTTCTTTACAGTTGTAAACACTCCTTAAACCGAGACCTATAGGGTGTCTAAATCACGTCTCTCATACCTCAGATGGAGGGTGTCTGAGGAATATTACTATCGTCACATCCCTAGTGATACTACTTACCCTTTTAAAACAATGACTACAACGCTTTCACAAAAACGATCTTCGAATACTTGGGAATCCTTCTGCGAATGGGTTACCTCCACTAACAACCGTCTTTATGTTGGTTGGTTCGGAACACTGATGATTCCAACTCTGTTGGCAGCAACCATGTGTTTCCTCGTAGCATTCGTCGCTGCTCCCCCAGTGGACATCGACGGTATCCGTGAACCAGTTGCTGGTTCACTCATGTATGGCAACAACATCATCTCTGGTGCAGTTGTTCCATCTTCTAACGCAATTGGACTTCACTTCTATCCCATCTGGGAAGCAGCATCACTCGACGAGTGGCTGTATAATGGTGGTCCTTACCAACTCGTTGTCTTCCACTTCCTCATTGGCGTCTTCTGCTACATGGGTCGTGAATGGGAACTTTCCTA
>VMBT01000096.1_pt1 | contig 55186 bp, 55 predicted proteins | sample 4404301 | NCBI WGS metagenome assembly VMBT01 (sample SAMN12238535, study PRJNA552566) | marine metagenome | isolation source: Coastal seawater | place: USA: coastal Georgia, Sapelo Island | collected 2008-08/2009-08 | reverse complement strand
CCATTCAGGTAAATCGCAATAAATATTCAGTTTCTTTGATAGTTAAATAATTTTTTGTAAACCTAATTGTTGCGCAACTCTAACTGTCATTAAATTTCTTGAATATTCAATTCCTTTTCTAAGTGTGCTTGGTCCATAAAATTGTTTTCCATAATTTTCAGGTTTCCAATTTTTTAAACCAACCCCTTGTTCTGCTATAAATGGAGCATCTAGTACAATTGAATTTGGTGAAAAGTTATTTTCCAATGCAGCGGCGTAAACAAAAGGCTTAAATGCCGATCCAGGTTGTCTTTTTGCCTGAGTTGCTCTGTTAAATTCACTAGACTCAAAACTAAAGCCTCCCACTAATGCTTTAACCTTTCCGTTAAATGGATCTAGCACAACAATTGCTCCATTAACTTTTGGAAACTGTTTCAGTTCCCAATTGCCATTTTTATTTTGTTTAACAAAAATAACATCATTGATTTCAAATGAATCCTCAATTGATTTTTTTGTTGCCCATTTTAAATTATTTAAATTTATTAAACCTTTTTGATCACTCTCTAAAATTTTAAAATTCAAGCCATAATTATTAATTTGTAATATTTCTGCAATCTGCCAATTTAAACTTTTGTCTAAATTTATTCCTTTTATTTTCTGTTCCCAGTTTGTATCTTTTTTCTTATTCAAGATTGGACCTCTCCAGCCATGCCTTCTATCATAAGCTTCGATGCCAGATCTTAATGCTTCTAATGCATAAACTTGATATTCAATATCTAATGATGACTTTATAGAAAGACCTTGTGCATATAATTGATCGAAACCATAATTATCTTTAATGTTTCTTCTAATTTCTTCAGTATAGTAGTTGGACTCCTGAAGAAGCTTTATTTGTCTTTTTTTTAATTTAATTTCTTCATCCTTAAATCTTTTAAATTCATTATTATTTATGTAATTATTTTCATTTAAATTTTGTAATACTAAATTTCTTCTTAATTTAGCTTCATCATAATATTTAAATGGATTATATTTGCTTGGTGCTTTTGGCAATGCCGCTAATAAAGCTGCCTCGGAATAATCTAATTCTTTAACAGATTTATCAAAATATTCTAAACTTGCAGCGGCAATACCATATGTCCCTTCACCTAAATAAATTTGATTTAAATAGAGTTCTAAAATTTTTTCTTTTGTATAAGCTTTTTCAATTCTAAAAGCTAAAATAGCTTCTTTGATTTTTCTTTTCAAAGATACTTCGCTGGTAAGTAAAAAATTTTTTGCAACTTGTTGAGTAATAGTAGATGCTCCTTCAAGTCTTTTATTATTTAGCACATTATTTATATTATTAATTACTGCTCTAATTATGCCTTTTGGGTCAATACCAGGATGATCAAAAAAATTTTTATCTTCTGCTGACAGAAAAGCATGCACTATAGTTTTTGGTATGGACTCATAAGGTATAAAAAGTCTTTTTTCTATTGCGTATTCCGCAACCAATGTTCCATCGTTAGCATAAACTCTACTTGAAATTGGAGGTTCATAACTCTCCAATTTTTTATAATCTGGAAGACCTGATGAAAAATACCATAAGGCAGAAAAGGCTATAAATAGAGATAATAAAAACAAGACAATAATCGATTTTATTAAAAAATTAAAATGATTGAACATACTAAATAGACATAAAGCTTTAATTTTGGCTATCTTAAGGCGAGTCTGTTGGTTGATATTTCGTGTAAATGTTAAAAAAATTTTGTATAAATTAACTATGAAAAATTTCAAACAAAATTCATTAATTATAATTACCAAAGGAATTCATTTAAAATGGAAAAAAATTTATACATTGACTCGTCTCATCCAGACGAAACTAGAGTTGTTCTTAAATCAGATAACGGCGTTGAAGAATACGAATACGAAGATAGAAATAAATTAAATTTCAAAAATAACATCTATCTAGGCACTGTAAGTAGGGTTGAGCCATCATTACAGGCTGCATTTATTAACTTTGGCAGAGTTAAGCATGGTTTTTTAGCTTTTAACGATATTCAATCAGACTATTACCAAATACCAACTGAGGATAAAGAAAAACTAAAAGAAGCAGAAGAAAAAATTAGAGAAGATCTAAAAAATAAAAACTTAGAAGAACTTAATTCAGACTCAGAATTAAATAAAAATGATTCTATTGAAATTGATACAAATGACAGCTCAGAAGAAGAAAATACAAATTCAGACTTAGAAAAAAATCAAAGTGAAACTAATGAGCCTCAAATAGATCAAAATGAAAAACAACAACCTTCAAATATCAGAGAAAAGTTAAAAAACTCTTACGGTGTAAAGAGATATAAAATTCAAGAAGTAATAAAACCTGGTCAGGTAATTTTAGTGCAAGTTACTAAAGAAGAACGCGGAAATAAAGGAGCTGCTCTAACAACTTTTATTTCTCTAGCGGGAAAGTATATGGTTTTAATGCCCAACACCGCAAAAGGTGGTGGGATTTCTAGAAAAATATTTAATTCAGCTGATAGATCTAAAATTAGAAGCATCTTAAATGAAATTGAAATTCCAAAAAGTATGGGTGTTATAGTTAGAACAGCTGGCGCAAATAAAACTAAAAATGAAATTGAAAAAGACTTTCAAAACACACTTAAAACTTGGGATCAAATAAAAAATAAAGCATTAGATTCTAATGCTCCTTCTTTAATTTATGAAGAAGGAGATATCATTAAAAGAGCTTTAAGAGATATCTATGATAATGATACGTTAAATATTTATATAGATGGTACAGAGGGTTATAAAAAAGCTAAATCTTTTATTAAAGAATTAATTCCTAAAAAAGCAAAATACCTAAAAAAACATAAAGGTAAAATTCCTTTATTTCACGAGGTTGGCATTGAAAAAGAATTAAATAATATTTTTGATCCAGTTGTAAAATTAAAATCAGGTGGGTATTTAGTTATAAACCCAACTGAGGCCTTAGTGGCAATCGACATCAATTCTGGTCAATCAATCAAAGCATCAAACATTGAGAAGACCGCATTAAATACAAATTTAGAAGCCGCTGAAGAAATAGCAAAACAAATTAAAATTCGAGATTTGTCAGGGCTAATTGTTATTGACTTCATAGATATGATGAATTTTTACAATAGAAGGCAAGTTGAAAAAAAAATGAGAGAAGTCATAAGAAAAGATAGGGCAAGAATTCAAGTTGGAAAAATAAGTAGTTTTGGTCTTTTAGAAATGACAAGACAAAGACTTAGAGAAGGTTCGATTAAATGGGAAACAAATTTATCATTAGAGTCATTTGCATTAAAAATTGTTAAAAAAACAGAAATGCTATCATTTACTGATAAAATAAGTATTTTAAATGTACAAATTCCAGAAAAAGTTAAACTTTATATAGATAAGATCTTAAAAAAAGAAATTGATTATTTTGAAGGTAAATTCAAAATTAAAATTAATTTTTTTGCTGACCCTCAATTAATTATACCTGAGTATAGTATTAGTTTAATGGATAAAAATGAAAAACTCATAAACAAAGTAGAAAATATTAATAAAATTGATGGATTATTAAATTATGAAAATGAAAAGAAAACAAAAAATATTAAAAATGAAAACAGAGATCTAGAAAATAAAACAAAAAAATTAGAAGCAAAAAAAGAAAAGATAAAAAAAAATAAAAAAAGCCCTAGAACTTTGTGGATTCGACGAAAGAAAAAAGCTGCTTAAATTAAACCTTTTGAAGGAGTGCTTGCTTTAGCATAGAGTTTTTTTTGCATTCTTCCTGCTAAAAAAGCTTTTCTACCAGATATAACTGCATATTTAAAAGCTTCAGCCATTAAAATTGGCTTGTGAGATAATGCAATAGCACTATTAACCAAAACCGCTTGACAACCCATTTCCATTGCAATTGTTGCATCTGAAGGAGTGCCAATACCAGCATCAACGATAACAGGTACTTTAGAATTCTTGATTATAATCGATAAATTAATTTTATTTACTATTCCTTGACCAGATCCTATTGGAGAAGCTAATGGCATAATAGCAGAAGCACCTAGATCCTCTAATTTTTTTGTCAAAATTGGGTCATCAGAACAATATGCTAATACTTTGAAACCTTCTTTAACAAGAATTTTAGTGGCCTTCAAAGTTTCAATCATATTTGGATAAAGCGTTTTTTTATCACCTAATACTTCTAGTTTGACCATTTTCCATCCACCCATTTCTCTAGCTAACCTCAATGTTCTAAGTGACTCTTCTGCGTCGTAACAGCCAGCTGTGTTTGGAAGATATTTAATTTTTTTTGGATTTAAATAATCAGTTAATATTGGTTTTTTTTTATCTAAAATGTTTACTCTTCTAACTGCTACAGTTACCATATCTGCTCCAGATGCTTTAATTGCTAAAGCAGTTTCTTTAAAATTTTTGTACTTTCCTGTCCCGACAATCAACCTTGATTTTAAAAGTTGGCCAGCAATTTTAAAATTATCTTTTTTCATAGTTAACCACCGCCAATAAAATGAACCACTTCGAGTTTATCCTTGTTTTTAATTACAGTAGAACTAAATTTATTTTTATTTACAATTTTACCATTTAATTCAACCGCAACTTTTTTTTCATTAATTTTGAATTTTTTTAATAAGCTTATTAAAGAATGTTTCTTGTTTAATACAAATTGTTTGCCATTTAATTGTATTTTTGCCATATTTAATATATCTAATACACTCACTATTAAAAAAATGAAGCACAAAATTATTGTCATTAACGGTCCAAACCTTAATCTTTTGGGAGAAAGAGAGAAAGATAAATATGGAAATGTAACGTTAAAACAAATAGAAAAAAAATGTAAAGAATTTGGTGGAAAAAAAGATATTTTAGTTACTTTTAAGCAATCTAATATTGAGGGTAAGATTGTAGATTTTATTCAACAATCACGAAAAAAATTTCATGGAGTAGTTATTAATGCTGGTGGATACACGCATACATCTGTAGCTATTAGAGATGCTTTGGCAGTATTAACTATACCGATTGTTGAATTGCATATTACTAATATTTACAACAGAGAAGATTTCAGGCATAAATCGCTAATAAGCAATATTGCTCGAAGTATTATCTGTGGATTTGGTCCTCAAGGCTATATTCTTGCATTACAAGGTTTAAAAGAAATTATTAAAGATGAAAATAGATAAAAAACTTATTAAAGAATTAGTTGATAATTTAGATGAATTCAAATTAACTGAGTTAGAATATCAAAGCGGTGAAACAAAAATAAAGGTTTCTAAAGCTTCTAAAACATCTATAGCCTCCAAAATATCCGATAACGTAATTTCTAATAACAAAGCAGTCTTAAATGAGTCAGAAGAAGGTATTAGAATTAAATCGCCAATTATTGGAACAGCATATTTAGCACCCGAACCTGGGGCAAAACAATTTGTTCAAATTGGAGATAAAATAAAAAAAGGTCAAACAATTATGATCGTTGAAGCAATGAAAACAATGAATCATGTGCCTTCCACAAGTGAAGGAATAGTAAAAAGTATTTTAGTTAAAGATGGTCAACCAGTGGAGTTCGGTCAGACTTTAATAGTCTTAAAATAAATCAATGTTTAAAAAAGTCTTAATCGCTAACAGAGGTGAAATTGCTGTTAGGGTGATAAGAGCTTGTAAAGAATGGGGAATTTCTACAGTAGCAGTTCACTCTGATGTAGATGCAGATTCGATGCATGTAAGATTAGCCGATGAAAGCGTATGCATTGGTTCTCATCAACCTCAAAATAGTTATTTAAACATTGGTGCAATTATGTCTGCTGTAGATCTTACAGGTGCAGAAGCAATTCATCCTGGTTATGGATTTCTATCTGAAAATGCAAAATTTGCAGAAGTAGTTCAAAAACATGGAATTAAATTCATAGGGCCAAGTGCTGAATTAATAAGACAAATGGGAGACAAGATTGAAGCAAAAAAAATAGCAAAAAAATATGGATTACCTATTATTGAAGGGTCTGAGGGTGGTGTTAAATCCTTTGATGAAGCGAAGAATATTTGTGCAAAAATAGGTTTTCCAGTTTTAATCAAAGCAGCTGGTGGTGGAGGTGGAAAAGGAATGAAAATTGTTGAAAAAGAGTCTGAACTAGAAAATCTTTTTTTGACAGCAAAATCCGAAGCAAAAAAATATTTTGGTAACGATGAATTATACATTGAAAAATATTTTAAACACCCAAGACATATTGAAGTACAAATTTTATCTGGCAAAAATAGAACTGTTCACTTGCAAGAAAGAGATTGTTCTGTTCAAAGAAGACATCAAAAGTTAATTGAAGAGACACCAAGCCCAGTATTGAGTGATGAGATAAGAGATAAACTGCTTAAAAGCACTGTTAATATGGTTGAAAAGCTTGGCTATGAAGGCGCAGGCACAATTGAATACATTTATGAAGATGGAAAGTTTTATTTCCTAGAGATGAATACAAGAGTTCAAGTTGAACATCCTGTAACGGAGGTAGTAACAGGTATAGATATTATCAAAGAACAATTATGGATAGCTTTTACTGGAAATACAGCTTTAGAACAAAGTGATATAAGCCCGAGAGGTCATGCTATAGAGTGCAGAATTAATGCAGAAAATCCATCTAAAGATTTTCAACCAAGCCCAGGAACAATCTCAGTTTGCCATTTACCATCAGGTTTTAGAACAAGGGTTGATGGTGCAATATTTCAAGGATGTAAAATAACTCCTTACTATGACAGTTTGATTGCCAAACTTATTTGCCATGGAAGAAATAGACAAGAAGCAATACAAAGAATGAATAGATGTTTGAATGAGTTCGTGATTGAGGGAATAGATACCACAGTGGAATTACACAAGAAATTAATTAATCACGAAAAATTCATCAATTCAAACTTTGATACTAATTGGTTATCTAAAGAAAAAATTATTTAAACATTTTCACAATTCACCAACCAAAAATCATATACTGGATGATCTAAAGGTCTAATGGTTTTGCTTGATGAAAAAGTCCAACCATTAAAAACAAAAACTTGATTGCTCTTATTATCTGATAAATCTTTTACTTGAATATAAGCAGCTTGGCCAGGCTCTGTTTGTGAATCTACGTTTCCACACTGTAAGGCTTTAATTTCTAGCAATCCAAATTTCTTTGTCTCTCCAATACGTAAATCAAAATTCGATGTTTTGGCTGTAATCTTATCTAAGGCTACAATATTTATTTTTATTTCTTTATTTTTGTCAACTTTTTCTACTTTTTCTTTTAAAACAAAATTTTCATTCTTTAACACAGCATTGTCTTCAGAATTTTCTTCTTCAAAGCTTGGTTCAAGGTTTTCTAAATTTATTAGAGGAACAGTAACAATTTTTTCTTCTCCAAAGCTAAAAGATGTAAAAAATAAATATATAAATACTAGAATGCTTGTTTTAAACTTTCCAAGTTTCATATTTTTTTTTTATGCTATTTTTAGAGATTTTATTTGGCTTATAAGCATTATTAGTGCCAGTTTGATTTTCAAGATGAGGTTTTTGCCATTCATATAATGGGTCATAAACTTTTGATTTTGGTGGGTCTATCACAGTATGGTGCATCCACAAAAACCATTCAGAGGTTATTTTTGATGCCTCAATATTATCTTTATATATAACCCATCTTTGATTTTTCTTATTTTCATAATATTTATTTCCATAAGAATCCTGGCCTACAAATTTTCCAAAAAATAAAGTTTTTAAAAAAGTTCCAAAAGTTTGTTTATGCCACCAAGTAAAAATTTGTTTAAAGTTGATCATACGAAAATCCACACACTCATTGAGTGTATATTAATTTCTAGACACTTACTATATTTGCTATATATCTTCAAATATTGATTCCATACATAGAAAATGAAAAAATATATAGTTGAAACATATTATACTTGCACATTTAAAACAGTTCATTCGCTTGATGAGCTAAACGAAGTAGAATTAAATAAAATAGACAGTAGAAATGATGGTGAAGTTGAAGTCATAGATGTCAGATTAAATAATCGAAAAACAAAGAAATTTGGAGACAAGTCTACTTCTAATAATAAAACTTCTAAAAAATTTGATCCTTTGAATGAGCTGGTTGATAAAGAAATTATTGGAAAAAATAAGCAATTCACTCAATTAAAAGAAGAGCATACTAAAGTCAAAAATACCTCAAGTGCTAGATTTAGAATGCCGGACAGAAGAAAAGGATATATCCAAAAGGCATCTATTGGGGAACATAAAATTTACCTACATACTGGAGAATATGATGATGGAAAAATTGGTGAAATTTTTATAGATACAAATAAAGAAGGAGAGCTTGTAAAAGCTTTAATGAATAATTTTGCAATAGCAATTTCTTTAGGACTACAATATGGGGTGCCACTAGAAGAGTATGTTGATGCGTTCGTTGATACAAAATTTGAACCTTCTGGAAAAGTGAATGGTAATGATAGAATTTTAAGTGCTACTTCAATTTTAGATTATGTATTTAGAGAACTTGCAATTTCTTATTTGGGAAAAGAAGAAATGGCACACACCCCTTCTATAGCAAGCACAAAAGAAATTGACACATCTTCAAGTGAGGATAAATTCCTAAAAATAGTAAAAAATATAACTTCTAAAGGATTTGTGAGAAGTAACTATGAAGACAAACTGGTCGATCTTAGTGATATTCGAATAAATTTAAAATCTAAGAATTAATTTTTTTATCTATCTTTATACTTAATTCTTTTAATTGCTTTTCATCAACTTCTGAAGGTGCTCCCATCATCAAGTCTTGAGCATTTTGATTTAATGGAAATAAAGTAATCTCTCTTATATTAATCTCTTCAGCTAACAACATGACGATTCTGTCTATACCTGGTGCAATACCACCATGTGGTGGAGCTCCATAACTAAGAGCGTTTATCATTCCACTAAATTTATCATCTACTTGTTTTTTTTCATATCCTGCAATGGAGAATAATTTATACATAAGTTCTGGAATATGATTTCTTATTGCTCCAGATGAAAGTTCTATTCCATTACACACAATATCATACTGAAATGCTTTTATTTCTAGCGGTTTTTCAAAATTAATATTGTTGATATCACCCTGCGGCATAGAAAAAGGATTGTGACTAAATTCAATTTTTTTTGTCAATTCATTAAATTCAAACATTGGGTAATCAACGATCCAACAAAAAGCAAAGAGGTTTTCATCAATAAGGTTTAATTCTTTTCCTATTTTTTCTCTTGCTAAAGCAGATATTTTTTGAACTTCGTTAATTTTCCCGCAAGTAAAAAATATACTGTCTCCTACTTCTGCAGAAGTAATTTTCATAATCTCTTTTAAAGCTTCTTCTTTAAAAAATTTACCAACGGGGCCTTTACCTGTTATTTCTTTATCACGCTCAAAAGTAAAATAAGCTAAACCTGATGCACCCTGCTCTTTTGCCCATTTATCAATTCCATCAAAAAAACTTCTCGGTTTATCTTTTGTTTGCTTAGTAACAATGCAACGAACTTTTGAACCTGCTTTGACTAATTTTTTAAAAATTTCAAATGAGACATCTTCTCTAGAAAAAATATCTGTTAAATCATATATCTCTAAAGGGTTTCTCAAGTCTGGTTTGTCTGTGCCATATTTGAGCATAGCATCATTGTAAGTGATACGTGGAAATTTTTCATAAAGCAGTTTTTTTGTTGAGAAAGTCTTGAACACATTTATCATAAGTTTTTCAACTACAGAAAAAACATCTTCTTGTTCAACAAAAGACATTTCTAAATCTAATTGATAAAATTCTCCTGGACTACGGTCTGCTCTAGCATCTTCGTCTCTAAAACAAGGTGCAATTTGAAAATATTTATCAAAACCAGATACCATTATTAATTGTTTAAATTGCTGTGGAGCTTGAGGTAATGCATAAAATTTTCCAGGATTTAATCTACTGGGCACTAAAAAATCCCTGGCACCTTCTGGGCTCGAAGAAGTCAAAATAGGTGTTTGAAATTCTAGAAATCCCAATTTGCTCATTTCATTTCTAATGAATGAAATCACTTTCGATCTAAGTATAATATTTTTATGCATTTGATTTCTTCTTAAATCAAGAAATCTGTACTTTAATCTAATATCTTCTGGATAATCTTGCTCACCAAAAACTGGCATCGGTAATTCTTTGGCTTGAGACAATACGATTATATCTTCAATACTAACTTCGATGTTTCCAGTTTTTAGATCTTTATTTTCAGTTCCTGCTTCTCTTTTAACAACAGTACCTATGACTTGAATTACCGACTCAGGTTTTAAATTTTCAATAAGATTGAAACATTTGTTTTTATTTTCTATTACACACTGGGTAATACCAAAATGATCTCTTAAATCTATGAATAAAAGATTGCCATGATCTCTTTTACGGTGAAGCCAACCAGATAAAGTTACTTTTTTTTGATTATCTGATTCAGTTAAATCATTACAGTTATGCGTTCTATATTTATTCATTGTTTTAATACTTTTTTAATTAGATTAATATTTATAGATTTTCCAGTAGATAAAGATAATTCATCAATTTTTTTTATAAAGTTAAAAATATCTTCATAAGACCTATTTATATGTTTTAAAATAAAATCTATCAATTTATTGTCAATTTGAATTTGTTTATCAGAAAAATTTTTGGTTAAAACCACCTTAATTAGATCATCAGTAGGTAAATCTATAGTTATTTTGGAAAAGCTATTTAATCTTGATTTTAAGTCTTCCAATTTTATCTCTAAAGAACTTATTGGTTGGTCTGAGTTAATTATAACGTACTGATTAGATTGATGTGTTTGATTGATGATAGTGTATAGCAAATTTTCTTCAATATTATTTTCATAGTTATCTATGATTAGGCATTCTTTTAATTTTATCAATGCCAAAGAATTATTTGAAATATCTGAAGCATTAATAAAAAAAGAATTTATTTTTTTTTTAAGAATGTTTGCAAGATGACTTTTCCCACAACCAGATGGTCCATATATATTGATATTCCTGCTAGGCCACTTCGGCCAAGTTTCTATTAATTTATAAGCTTCAAAATTACTTGAAGATACAAAAAAATCCTCCTCGAAATAGTTAGTTGTAAATGGAAAATTAAAAATCAATTGACTCATCAATTAAAACTTAAACTCCATTCATTATTCTCAATGTTTATATTGATTTTTTCATTTAAAAATTTTTCTCTTAAATTTGAAATTTTACCTTTATATTTCATTCTTATTTTTGCATATTTGTTTGTTATCTCCAAAATAGAATAATTATCAATTATATCTATGGTGTCTAGAAAAGTCCTAAATTTTAGAAAATCATTTATTTTTTTTATATCAAAAATGATATCAAGGTAAGCAGGGGTATTAATATCTATTAGATTTTGCTCCTTCCAAATTTGATTAATTAGATCCTTAACATTCATAATCAAAGAATTATAATCATCAGTACTATTATTGTTTAAAGTAATATTCTTAATCACCTCTTTTTCATTAAAATAAGCTTTTATAAAAACTTTGGCATCTTCATTTAAAGTAAAAATTAAAAAAATTTTATTTTGTTTTTCGCTTAAAGAATTTAACTTATTAATATCAATCAATTCTAAATTTTCTCTATTATTATTTATATAAAATAAATCCTCTGCATTTTCTAATGCAAGATTATAATTTATTAATTGTGCTTCTGTGTTTTTTTTGTCATTTTCAGTTTTGTTCCATTCATTATAAAAAAAATTATCAGAAAAAATAAATAAATTATTTTCTTTTCTCAAAATTGGTAGAATTGAAATTGAAATTTCAGAAATGTCTGCGTAAGAAATATTATTAATTGATAAATAATTATTAATTTTTTTTGGATCAAACTTTACATTAATAGTAAGTATAATTTCTTCATCGGTATTTTTTTTTTGACTTACAATTTGATGGGTAAATATAAAATCCTTAATTATTTGAATATTAGTTTTAGATAAAGTTTCGATATCTTTTTCTAAAAGTGTTTTGTTAATAAATATTAAAAATGCTTTTCTAAAGGCTTCTTCAATAAGTTTATTATTATCTAAATTGTTATTTAACTTACCTGAAACTTGAATGTTGTTAACATCATAAATTGTTTCTGCTGAAAAAACTGTTTCAGTTTTAAATAGAAAGACTATTATAGAAAGTATAAATAAATATTTACTCATTTTAAGTAATTATCATTTAGTTATGCGAACACCAAAAAATACCTATAAAAAAAGCGGGGTTAATATTAAGTTAGCTGATCGTTTTGTTAATTATATTGCAAATATTTCAAAAAAAAATGTCCAAAAAAAGAAAAAATACTTAAACGAAGATAATATTGGAGCTTTTGGCTCAACTTTTGACATCAGTAAAATTAAAATTAAAGACCCTTTAATAGTCTCAAGTACAGATGGTGTGGGTACAAAATTAGACTTAGCAAATAAATTCAATAAATTTGACACCATAGGAATAGATTTGGTTGCAATGTGCGTTAATGATTTAATTGTACAGGGGGCAAAACCATTATTTTTTTTAGACTATATAGCTGTTGGAAAAATTAAATTTAATAAAATGAAAAAAATTATAAATGGCATAGTTAAAGGTTGTGATATCTCAGATTGTAGTTTGGTTGGTGGTGAGACTGCAGAAATGCCAGGTATCTATGATAAAGATAAGTTTGATCTTGCTGGATTTTCAGTTGGTATTGTTTCTAAGAAAAAATTACTTGGTAAACATAGGGTTAAAGAAAAAGATGTAATTTTGGCAATTCCTTCAAGCGGGATACACTCAAATGGATATTCTTTAGTAAGATCTGTTTTAAAAAATAAAGTAATTACAAATAAACTAAAAAAAGATTTATTAAAACCTACAAAAATTTATACAAAAGAAGTTTTGTCTTTAACAAAAAAAAATTTAATTAATAGTGCTGCTCATATAACTGGCGGAGGTTTAATTGATAATATTAGCAGATCTATTCCTAAAAATTTATGCTTAAATTTAGATCTTGCTAAAATTAAAACAAAAAGAATTTTTAAATGGATAAAATCCAATAATATTTCCGACAAAGAAATGTTAAAAACTTTTAATTGTGGAGTGGGTTTTTGTTTAATAGCAAAAAAACAAAACATTAAAGAAATTAAAAAATTTTTTTCAAAGGAATATATGCCTTATGAAATTGGATATATTTCAAAAAATAAAACTAATATTCGAATAATTAATTCAATTAAATGGTAAAAAAAAAAGCCTGTGTTTTTATTTCAGGATCCGGGACAAATCTTAAAGCTTTAATTAATAATTCTAGAAATTATAATTTTCCTATAAATATTTCATACATTGTAAGTAATACCAAAAAAGCTAAGGGCCTTAAATACGGTAAACTTTATGGAATACCTTGTGACATTATAAATTTAAATAACAAACTTAAATTTGAAATATTTATAAATAAATTAAAAAATAAAAATATTTCTTTAATTTGCTTAGCCTTTTATTTGAAAATTTAAAAAAAAAATTCTAAATGTTCATCCTTCTCTTTTACCTAAATATAAAGGCTTAGATACTTTTAATAGAGTTTTAAAATCAAAAGATAAAATAACTGGATGTACTATTCATTATGTTAACGAAAAATTAGACTCTGGTAAAATTATTTTACAAAAAAAAGTTTTAATTGAATCGAAGGATAATATACAAAAACTTAAATTTAAAGTTCAAAAACAGGAATACCGAGCTTACAGTGAAGCTATATATAAAATTTTTGCTAACTAATTTTTAAAAAAAAAATCTATTTCAATTTTTGCGTTTTCCACTGAGTCAGAACCATGAACCGAATTTTTATCTATCGAAATACCATAAAGCTTTCTAATAGTATTAGGTTCTGCATCTTTAGGATTGGTAGCGCCCATCAATTTTCTATTCTTAGCAACCGCGTCCTCTCCCTCCAAAACCATTACAAATATTGGACCAGATGATAAATAAGCACATAAATCATTATAAAATGGTTTTGATTGGTGGACTTTATAAAATTCAGCCGCTTCCTCTTTGGAAATATGGATTTTTTTACTATTAATAATTTTTAAGCCATTTTTAGTAAAAATAGATTTAATTTCTTCAGTTAAATTTCTTTCAACCGCATCTGGTTTAATTATAGATAAAGTGTGTTCCATTATTTTTTTTCGTATTTCCTTTTAATTAGTTCGCTTAAAAGCCTTACCCCGTAGCCTGTAGCACCACCAGTATTAAGACTTGCTGCTTTCTTAGAAAATGCCATCCCTGCAATATCAAGATGTACCCAAGGCGTATCTTTTAATATAAATCTTTGCAAAAATTCAGCAGCAGTAATTGACCCGGCACCTCCAGCATAATTAATATTTTGTACATCAGCATAGGCTGAATCCATTAATTTATTATAGTTTTTATGTAGTGGTAATCTCCATACTTTTTCATTTATCTCATTACCTATTTGGTGAAGCTCATTAGATAATTCGTCATCATTTGAAAACAATCCAGCATACTCTTCTCCGAGAGCCATTATTATAGCCCCTGTAAGAGTTGCTAAATCAATTATAAATCTTGGTTTAAATTTTTCTTCTGTGTAACTTAATGCATCAGCTAAAACCAATCTACCTTCTGCATCAGTATTTAAAACTTCAATAGTTTTACCCGAATAAGATTTTACAATATCTCCAGGTCTTTGAGCATTTCCATCAGGCATATTCTCAACTAAACCAACAACGCCAACAGCATTAACTTTTGCTTTTCTCAAAGCTAAGCTTTTCATTAATCCAATAACTACTGCTGATCCTCCCATATCATATTTCATTTCTTCCATAAATCTTGCGGGCTTTAATGAAATTCCACCAGTATCAAAACACACACCTTTACCAACAAAAGCTAAAGGTTTACCAAAATTATTTTTTGCACCATTCCATTTAACTACAACTAAAAAAGATTCATTTTCACTTCCCTGTCCAACACCTAGTAAAGCATTCATTCCTAATTTTTTCATTTTTGCTTCATTAAGAATTTCAACTTTTAAACCAAGTTTTGTAAGTTTTTTTATTTCTTCTGTATATTTTTTTGGACTCAAAACATTTGGTGGTTCAGAAACAAGATCTCTCGCTAAAAAAACACCATCTTTTACAGCTAAATAATATTTATAATTTAATTTACAATTAGCTGGATTTGAAGTGAATATTTCTAGATTTTGAAAATTTACTTTTTTATTAGATTTATACTTTTCAAAAGAATAACTTTTAAGCTCAAATCCATAACTAAATTCATTAATAAATTTTTCTTCTGAAATATTTTCTATTTTAAAATTTAATTTTCCAAAAAAATTAACATTCTTAATATTTTTATTAGAGTTGATATAATTTTTAAAATTTGCTCCAAGAGCATTAATTTCGTGTACACTTATTTTTTTATTAATTACAACAAAATAACATTTCTGATTTTCATTCAAATCAAAAGAAAATATTTTTTTTTCTTTAAGATTTTTATTTTTTTTTAAAAAACTAATTATTTTTGTATTAGATGTATTTGGTAATTTAGAATTATTATTAAAATTTAAATCTTCTGAAATAAAAAAAGCAATATTTTCAGCTTTTGAATTAAATTTAGAGTTATAATTAATCATTATAGGTCAAGTTTATTGTATTTTTTTAAAAGTTGGATTACATATACATCAAAATTAGATGCTTAAAAACAAAATTTATAATTATATCTTTATCGATATAATAAAAAACTTCTTAACTATCCTTATAACGTTCACACTCATTGCATGGACCGTTAGAGCGGTTAATTTTTTGGACCTTATGATAGAAGATGGATTTTCTTTAAATATTTATGCAAAATATTCACTTTTAAATATTACAACAATTGCATCAAGGTTTGTCTCTCTTTCATTTTTATTAGCCTTAATTATCTCAATAATTAAATTTGAGAAACAGCAGGAACTTCTAATTCTATGGATCAATGGATTAAATAAAATTAAAATTGCTAATATTTTTTTATTTATTGGATTTATTATCTGTATTTTTCAATTAATCCTAACGACAGTAATTAACCCAACGCTGCTTAATAAATCAAGAGCACTATTAAGAGAGACTGAGTCAAAACAGATAAATTCAATTTTAAAAAGTAATGATTTTAGTGATGCGTTTAAATCAGTAACTTTTTACATAGAGGAAAAAAATAAAAATAACGAACTCATAAATATATTTATTCAAGATAATAATGGAAGTCTTCAGACTATGCTTAATGAAATTGGTGACTCAACTAATACAACTATTGTTGCAAAAAAAGGCATCATAAGAGATCAAAAATTAATTTTAAATGATGGTCTGATACAAACACTTAATAAAAAAAAAGAAATTAAAAACATAAATTTTGAAAGAACAGAATTAAGCATAGAAAATTTTAATTCCAGAACGATAATACAACCTAAAATTCAAGAAACGTCTTCCTTAGCTTTAATTAGTTGTTTTGTTAAGGATAAAACAAATTATTTAAGTATTTGTCCTTATGAAAAGAATTATCAAATTGCCCTTGAAACGATTTCAAGAAGAATAGCATCACCTTTATATATTCCATTAATTTCTATTATAATCTCTTTTCTATTAATTTATAAAAAAGAAAAAAAATTTATTTTTTTAAAAAAATATTTTTTATTTACTGTTGTTTTTTTAATACTTATTTTTACTGAAATATTAGGAAGATTTAGTGGTATTTCACCTAAGTACGCTTTAATTTATTTTTTTACACCACTGTTTATGTCTTTAGTAATTTATTTATTATTAATTAAAAATCTTTTCTTAGAAAAAATTATTAGATGAACAGTATTATCAACAAATATTTACTCATAAGTTATTTTAAGATTTTTATAAATACAATTCTAATTTTTTTTTCTTTAGGTGTCTTAATAAATTTATTTGAAGAGATTGAATTTTTTAAAAACTTAGATCAATCATTAATACTTCCCCTTTTGCTTTCTTTATCTGTTGTTCCATCTTTTATTTTTGATTTATTACCATTCATTATTTTTTTATCAGCAGTATTTTATTTTATTAAAATAAGAACAAATAAAAATTTATTATCATTTAAGATATTTGGATATTCAAATTTAAAGTTGATATTTATACTCTCGGCATTTTCATTGATTTTAGGAATTCTTTTCTTAATATTAATAAATCCAATTAAATCATCTCTAATCACAAAAGCTAAATATTCTAGAGATGTTGATCACTTGGTTTCTATCAACAAAAATGGATTATGGATAAAAGAATATAACAAAAATAATTTTTTAATTATACATGGAGAAAATTTAAAAGCTGAAAACTTATTGGGCGTATCAATTTATGAATTTGATTTACAAAATAGAATGATAAGTAGAATTAATGCAGACTCTGCTGATATATCTCAGAGTCCTTGGAAGCTAAAAAACGTTACAATTAATAATTTTGAAAATGGAAATTATGATGTATCTGATTATTTAGAATTTAATACCAATAGAACATATTCAGATATTAATACTTTATATAAAAATTTAAATACATTATCTTTTTTAGAATTAATTAAAAATTATAATCTTCTGTTAGACAAGGGGTATTCAAAAAAAATATTAAATGAACAAATTCACAAGTTTATTTCAATGCCAATCAATTTGTTTCTAATGATTGTACTAGCATCTATTTTTACCATTGGGACATTAAATAATAAGGCAAATTACTTTTACTTAATAGTCTCGATACTAATATGTGTAATTATTTATTATTTTAAAGATTTATCCTCTGCTTTAGGACAAACTGGAAAAATAAGCATAACATTGTCTATATGGATGCCAGTAATACTTATAGGTTTATTTTGCTCAATTGGAATAATACAAATAAATGAGAAATAAATTATCAATTTTTTTTTTATCAATATTTTTTTTGTATTCAAATAATTTGAGTTCACAAGAAATAGAAGTTAATTCTTCAAAAATTAGTTTTGATGCTGAAAATCAGGTTACAATTTTTGAAGGAAATGTAAATGCAAAGGATGATAAGCAAAATACTTTTTTTTCTGAAATAGCTACTTACAATAAGAAATTAGATTTTTTTCAAACTAATGGTGAAACAAAAATAATAACTTCTAATGGTTACAAAGTTTCAACAGCAAATATTGAGTTTGATAATAAAAAAAAAATAATTAATTCAAAATTTAAAACAGAGATTATAGATATAGATGGAAATAAAATTAATCTTGATAATTTTAGCTATTCAGCAAAAACTAACATTTTTTTTTCAAAAGGAAATATTAAGATAATAGATATCAATCAAAATATTTATAATTTTTCAGAGATTTATATTGATGAAACTAAGCAAACAGTTATTGGATCAGATGTAAAAGCTTTTTTAAATAAGAATGATTTTGCTATAAATAATGAAAATGATCCACGCTTTTTTGCTAACACAATTTATTTATCGAACAAAATAAATTCAATGGACAAAGGTATTTTTACTTATTGTAAAGACAAAGGTGATGACAGTTGCCCTCCTTGGACTCTTCAATCCAATAAAATAAAACACGATTTAGAAAAAAAAACAATTTATTATGATAATGTTGTTTTAAAAATATATGATTTTCCAATTTTTTACTCTCCAAAATTTTCACATCCCGATCCTACGGTAGATAGAAGATCTGGATTATTAGCACCATCTTTGTCTAATAGTAGCACACTAGGTTCAGGACTTAAATTACCATACTTTTGGAATATATCTAATGATAGAGATTTGACTATAACACCAAAATTTTATTTGAAAGAGAACCCTTTAATTCTTGCAGAATACAGACAAGATTTTAAAAATTCTTTTCTAATTTTAGATACTAGCTACACCCAGGGTTTTAAAAAAAAAGATAATAAAAAAAGTGATGGCGGTAGAAATCATTTTTTTTCAAAATTTAATTTAAATTTTTTTGATGATAATGAAAAAAGTAGTGATTTAGAAATTAATTTACAAAAAGTGAATAACGATACTTATTTTAAGGTTCACGATATAAACACTGAGCTTGTTCAAAAAGATCAAAATATTTTAGCAAATACCTTAAGCTACACTTATCAGAATAAAGATTTTTTTTTAGGAATAACTCCAAGTTTTTACGAAGATACCACTAAATTTGGTAATTTACGTAATGAGTATTTATTACCCCTATCAATAGAAAAAAATTTGTTTACTAGTGAAAAATTAGGTTTTTTAGATCTAACTTCAAATCTAAATTTGAGAAATTATGAAACAAACAAACAAGCTAATTTTTTTATAAATGATTTAAATTGGAAATCAAATTCTTGGTTAAATAAATTTGGATTCGAGAGTTATTTTAATGCATTAGTAAAAACAGTAAATTATGAAACCAAAAAAACTACTGAATATAAAAATTCGAACTTAAATTCTGAATTAAATAGTGTTTTTGGTTACAATGCAAAATTAAATCTATTCAAAAAAAATAATGAAAACTCAAAACTTTATTCTTTAACGCCAAAATTTTTACTTCGTTATGCACCTGGACATATGAGGAATATTGAAGGTGGAAGGCTTAATTATGATAATTTATATCAATTAAATAAAGTTGATGAAAGCGATGTTATAGAAAACGGTTTAAGTTCTTCAATAGGTTTAGAATTCAAACAAAATAAAATTAACAACAATAACATTGAAGAAGAACAACTTTCTTTTTCAATCGGGCAAGTTATTAGTCAAAAAGAAAATATGGATATTCCGTCTAGCACATCATTAGACCAGAAACTATCTGATGTAGTGGGAAAAGCTAATTACAATATTAATGATAAAGTTAAACTAAATTATAATTTTTCATTAGATCATAATTATAAAGAACTAAACTATAATGAAATAGCAGCAGAATATAATCTAGAAAGTGTGAAATTTAATCTTAGTTATCTGCAAGAAAAAAATCATATAGGCAATCAAGATTTAATAAGTGCTGGCATAAATTATAAATTGAATAATTTTTCAGAATTAGACTTTTCTTCAAAAAGAAACTTAATAACAAATTCAGCAGAATTTTATAATTTAAGTTATAATTATTTTAATGATTGTTTAAAGGCTGGTATTACATATCGTAGAGAATTTTATACCGATAGAGATGTTGAACCTGAAAACCGACTGATGTTTACTATTTCTATAATTCCATTTGCAGAGATCAATAGTCCTTCAATTTCAAGATAATGAAAATAAAAATAGTTTTTTTAATTTTTGCATTTGCCCTAAGTTTTTTGCCTTTCTCTAATGCGGAAATAAAAAATTCAATTTTAGTTAAAGTTGGAAATGAAATTATTACTTCTCTTGATTTAAGAAATGAAATTCTGACAAGTTTAATTGTTAATAAAATAGATGTAAATCAAGAAAATATTGATGCTTCAAAAAATTTAGCCATTAAAAATTTAATTAACAAGAAAATAAAGAGAATTGAAATTACAAAATATCAAATTGCAGATTATAACAAAAATGATTTACAAAAATATTTAACAAATATTTCAAATTTATTTGAAACAAATTCTAGTGGATTAAAAAAATTGTTTGAAACAAATAATATAGATTATGACACTTTTGTTTATAATTATGAAACTGAATTACTTTGGAATACATTGATTTTTAGAATTTATAGCAATCAAACAAATATAAATATTATTGAGGTTGAAAATGAATTGGAAAAAATTAAAAACGATAAAGCTGATTTAGATCCTGAGGAAATAAAAAAGCAGATAATTAATACAAAGAAACAAGAAAAGCTAAATTTATTCTCTAGATCACATTTTTCTAACTTAGAAAACTCAACCAACATAGAATTTAAATGAAAAATTTGATTGCTATTACCGCAGGTGAACCTGAAAGCATTAACAGTGAAATTATTGCAAAAACTTGGAATAAAATTCGATTTAAAAATAAGTTATTAATTATTGGAAATTACAGTTTACTTAAAAATCAATTTAATAAATTAAATTTTAATTTACCTTTAAATTTAATTAGGGAATTAAAAGAGTTTAAAAAATTTAAGTTAAATATTCTTGATGTTAAGATTTCAAATTCTTCAATTTCTAAAAGAAAATATATTCTTGATTGTATTGATCTAGCTCATAAATTTTCATTAAAAGGAAAAATTAAAGGATTTATTACCGCTCCAATTAATAAGAATGTTTTGGGAAAAAACTTTTTGGGAGTTACTGAATATTTAGCTTACAAGAATAAGGTTAAAAATAAAGAGATTATGCTAATTTATAATAAAAAATTATCTGTTGTTCCTTTAACCACTCATCTTGAAATCAAAGATATTTTCAAAAATATTACATTTTCTCTAATTAAAAATAAGATTTTAAGTTTATCTGAAAATTATAAAAAAACTTTTAAGAAAAATCCACGAATTGCCTTACTAGGATTAAACCCACATAATAGTGAAAACAAATCAGAGTCCGTTGAAAATAGAATAGTAAAACCTGCTATTATTTATTTAAAAAAAAAAAAGATTAATATAAGTGGGCCATATTCTAGTGACACAATTTTTATGAAAAAAAATAGAAAAAATTTTGACGTTATTGTCGGTATGTATCATGATCAGGTGTTAGCTCCTTTTAAAACATTATATGAATTTGATGCAATAAATATTACACTAGGCTTAAAATACCTAAGAGTTTCTCCTGATCATGGAACCGCATCTGATCTGATAGGTAAAAATATAGCTACGCCACAAAGTTTGATTTCTGCAATAAAATTTTTGAATGAAATCTAAAATTTATGATTAAAGCTAAAAAGTCTTTAGGGCAAAACTTTTTAGTAGATAATAATATAATTGATAAAATCATTAATTCTGCTGATGTTTATAACAAAAATATTTTAGAGATTGGCCCTGGAACAGGTAATTTAACCTTAAAAATTTTAGAGAAAAAACCAAAAAGTTTAATTTTAATTGAAAAAGATTATATTCTTTCAAATAATCTAAGAGAAAGATTCAAACACTTTAAAAATATTAAAGTGTTCAATGAAGACATATTAAAATTTGATATTGAAAAGAACTTAAAAAAAAATACAGTTATTATAGGTAATCTGCCATACAACATTTCCTCACAAATATTAGTAAAGTTGATAAAATTTAAAAAATGGCTCCCTCATTATGAGAAATTAGTCTTAATGTTTCAAAAAGAAGTGGCTGATAAGATTATAGCTAAATCCGAGTCTAAAGAATTTGGTAGAATAAGTGTAATTACTTCTTCAAGACTAAGGATAACAGATAGCTTTCAAGTATCGCCTAATAGTTTTAGGCCAATTCCAAAAATTATTTCAAAAGTTTTAGTTTTAGAACCATTTTTAAATGATAGTTTTAAAGCGAAAGATATTAATAATTTAGAAAAAATCACTCATCTTTTTTTTTCAATGAAAAGAAAAATGGTAAATAAAGCATTTAAAAATTTATTTAAAGATTATGAAAAAATTTCATCAATTCTTAAAATTAGTTTAAAATCAAGACCCAATGAATTATCTAACATAGATTATTTTAATATTACTAAAATGTATGAAGATAATAAAACTTAATTATTTTTTGAAAAAATTATTTTTTCAATTTGCGTAAAGCAATTATCTAAATTATCATTTATAACTATGTAGTCGTAATCCAACCAATGAACGGTATCTTTGTCAAAAGCTTTCAGTCTTTCCTCGATAACATCTTTATTATCTTGATTTCTTTGAATTAATCTTTTTTTTAACTCATTTTTATTTGGTGGAACTAAGAAAATTTTTATTAATTTTAATTCTTTGTAATCTGATAACTGTTTATTCCCCTGCCAATCGATATCAAATAAAATACTATTATTATTTTTTAATATTGAGTTTACTGATTCTTTTGATGTTCCGTAATAATTGTTAAAGATTTTGGCATACTCATAAAAATCTTTATTTTCTATTTTCTTTTGAAATTCATCTTTTTCAACAAAAAAATAATCAATACCATCAACTTCGTTTGGTCTCGCCTTTCTAGTTGTGTGAGAAACGGAAATTTTAAAATTCTGAAATTTTTGCTGAATTTTTTTTGTCAAAGTCGTTTTGCCAGCACCTGAAGGCGACGATAAAACAACCATTAAATTACTATTAGTCATAGTAATTCTGTTTAAATTTTAGTTTGTAGCTTTGCTTTCAATGAATTTAATAGCATCACCTACTGTTAAAATTTTTTCAGCTTCGCTATCCGAGATCTCTGAACCAAACTCTTCCTCGAAAGCCATAACTAATTCTACTGTATCTAAGCTATCTGCGCCAAGATCATCTATAAAACTGGCTTCGTTAGTAACTTTATCTTCTTCAACGCCTAAATGATCTGCTACTATTTTTTTTACTTTTGTACTTACGTCTGACATTTAAATTTCCTATTATTATTTTATGATGAATTCGTTATTAAATTATTGTTTATAATTGTCAAGCCATATACATCCCGCCATTAACATGAATGGTTTCCCCTGTTATATAATCTGACATTTCCGAAGCTAAAAACAGAGCACAGTTTGCAATGTCTTCACCTGTTCCAAGATCACCGCTAGGAATTTTAGAAATTAAAATTTGCTTAAAATCCTCGTTAATCTTATCTGTCATTTCAGTTTTTATAAAACCAGGCGATATACAATTAATATTAATTTTTTTCTTGGCGTATTCTAAAGCCAAACTTTTTGAAAAACCGATTATACCTGCTTTAGAGGCTGCATAATTAGCCTGTCCTAGATTTCCTGTATGAGCAACTATTGAAGTAATATTAATTATTTTTCCTTGTTTATTTTTCAACATCTTTTTTATTGCATGTTTACACATCAAAAAAGTTGAGGTTAAATTAATATCAATGACTTTTTTCCAATTTTCATCTGTAAGCCTAATAGAGATATTATCTAATGTTATTCCTGCATTATTAACTACAACATCTAAACCACCAAGTTCTGTGTGGCAATCGTCAATAAATTTTTCAATATCTAAATGTTGATCAAGCTTAAATTTTTTTATTTTAACTTCTTTAAAATCACTTTTTAATTTATTTAATTTGTCTTCATTTGTACCAGTGGCTAACACCAAACAACCCTGTTCAATAAATTTACTTACTAAGCTATTACCTATACCTCCAGTTGCGCCTGTAATTAATATTTTTTTATTTTTAAGATTCATTTGTAATATTTTTTATATCTTCTATTGAATTTATACTACTGGAATTGGCTGATGGTAAAATTCTTTTTACCAGACCAGTTAATACTTTTCCTGGCCCAATTTCTAAATATTCAGTAATATTCTGATTAGCCATATATAAAATACTCTCTCTCCATCTAACTTTAGAGTAAATTTGTTCTACTAAAAGTTTTTTTAAATCAGCAGGATCATTTGTGGGAGACGCTGATACATTAGTAATTATCTCATAATTAGGTTTAGTAAAATTTACATTTTCAATTTTACTTTTCATATTAGTTGCAGCTGCGTTCATTAGAGAACAATGAAAAGGGGCACTCACAGGAAGCATAATGCTCTTTTTTTTATTTTCTTTTAATATGTTTTGTAGCTCTTGTATTAATTCAATATTTCCACTTACAATAATTTGTCCTGGTGCATTATCGTTTGCAATTTCGCAAATACCTTTCGATTTAATTTTTTTTATACAATCTTCAATCTCCTCATTTTCAGAACCAAGAACAGCTAACATTCCACCCTTGCCTACTGGAACAGCTTCTTGCATTGATTTTCCTCTTTCAAAAAGAAGGTAAAGAGCATCTTCAAAACTTAGAGAACCAGCACACAACAAAGCGCTATATTCGCCAAGAGAATGTCCAGCAAAATATTTGGTATTTTCAAAATTATAATTAAATTCTTCTTTTAAAATCTTAAAAATTGCATAACTTACAGTTAGAATTGCAGGCTGAGTATTTTGAGTTAGCTTTAATTGATCTTCTGGGCCCTCTAAAATAACTTTAGATAGTTTGAATTTTAATTTTTCATCTGCAGAATTAAATATTTCTTTAACACTCGAAAAATTATTATAAAACTCAGATCCCATACCCACTACCTGAGAACCTTGACCTGGAAACAATATAGCTTTCATTTATATTAAGTTTTTATACCATTATTAGTATTGAATTGGTGAATTTATAATAGTATAAAACCGTTCTTTTAATAAATAAACAATAATTGATCAGAGAATGGGATTATACGAACATACATTAATAGCTAAACAGGATTTATCTACTCCTGATTTAGAAAATTTAGAAAATAAATATAAAGACATTATAACTAAAACGTCTGGTAAAGTTATAAAAATTGAAAAATGGGGACTTCTGAGTTTTGCAAAAAAAATTAAATCTTATAACAAAGGTTTTTATATTCATTACAAATTTGAAGCTGAAAATAAGACTTTGGAAGAAATAAAAAGAAATAGCATCATAGATAACTCATTATTAAGACACTTAACTGTAAAATATAAAAAATTAGATACAGAAACAGAATATTTCAAAAAAAAAATTTAAATGAAAAGAAAAAATAATAAGTTTAATAAACGACCACAAAATCCATTAAATAAACTAAGTTTATTTCAAAAATCAGATACTAGATTTTCAAAAAAATGTCCTCTTTCAGGAAAAGATGCTCCAGTCATCGATTATAAAAATGTTAAATTACTTAAAAGATATGTTTCAGATACTGATAAAATAATGCCATCAAGAATAACTTCTGTTTCACAAAATAAACAACGAAAATTAACAAGCGAAATTAAAAAAGCTAAAATTCTAGGATTAATTTAAATATGCAAGTAATTCTTTTAGAAAATATTTTAAAGTTAGGAAAAATAGGAGACCAAGTTGAAGTAAAAAATGGCTTTGGAAGAAATTATTTATTGAGACAAGGTAAGGCATTAAGAGCAAGTAAAGAAAACATAGAATTTGTAAGCAAAAAAAAAGCTGAGCTTAATAAAAAAAATGAAGAAGCTAAAGCTCAGTTTAAAGAAATTGCTGCTAAAATTAATAATAAAACATTAAAGTTTAATAAAGAGTCAAAAGAAAATGGTGAACTTTATGGATCAATTAAACCTAAAGAAGTTTCAAATTCATTTAAAACAACTTTAAATATTGATATTAATCCATCGCAAATAGATTTAAGACAAGAAATTAAACAAGTTGGTAAGTACAAAATAAATATTAATTTACACGCAGAAGTAACTGCGAGTGTAAACTTGCAAGTTGATAAAATAGACTCGATCTAAATTTTTTCCACAGGTAGTAAAATTAGTGCGTAACTTTTAAGTTCTAACGCAATTTTTATAAGTTATTATAATTTAAATGGAAAAAGCCAAATTCACTATCAGTCAAACTGACGAAAACAAATTACCGTCTAATATAGAAGCAGAACAATCACTAATAGGTTCGGTATTAGTTAATAACGATATTATTGATGAAATATCTAATATTGTAAATGCAGGAAAATTTTTTGATCCAATACATAGAAAAATTTATGAAGTTATTGAAACTTTAAACAATAAAGGAATGATTGCTAATCCTATTACATTAAAAAACTATTTTGAAAAAGACTCAGGTTTAAGTGAAGTTGGGGGAGTGGATTATCTTGTAAAACTAACAAGATTTTCATCTTCAATTAAACAAGCAATTGATTACGCAAAAATAATACATGAAATGTATGTTAAAAGAGAATTAATATTTATATCCGATGGTATTTCAGACCAAGCTAAAGATGAGCAAATAGAAAAAACTGGTGAAAATATAATTGAAGATGCTGAAAAGTCTTTATTTGATTTAGCTGAGAGAGGAAATTTTTCTCAGACTTTTTTAAAGTTTAATCAGGCAATAGATCAAACTATTGAGATGGCAACGTTGGCTATGAAAAGCGATCAAGGAATTGTTGGGGTGCCTACTGGTTTAAGTGATTTAGATGAAAAACTTGGAGGCTTACATAAATCAGATTTAATTATTATAGCAGGACGACCTTCGATGGGTAAAACTGCTTTAGCAACAAATATTGCATATTATGCTGCAAAACATATGCAGGATAATAATGAAAAAGGTTCTGTTGCTTTCTTTTCTCTTGAAATGTCTTCAGAACAACTCTCCACAAGAATATTATCTGAGCAAGCAAGAATTTCTTCTCACGAAATTAGAACTGGGAAAGCTACAGAGGAAACTTTAAATCGATATATAGAAACTTCTAGAAACATCTATGACCTACCTTTATATATTGATGAAACTCCAGCAATAGCTATTTCCACTTTAAGTAATAGAGCTAGAAGAATTAAAAGATTATTTGGTTTAAAATTAATTGTAGTTGATTACATTCAATTAATGAGAACTAATTCAAATCGTATGGATGGAAGAGTTCAAGAAATATCAGAAATAACTCAAGGACTAAAAGCTTTAGCAAAAGAATTAAATGTTCCAGTTGTTGCTTTATCTCAATTATCGAGAGCAGTAGAACAAAGAGATGATAAAAAACCTCAACTTTCTGATTTAAGAGAATCAGGATCTATTGAACAAGATGCAGATGTAGTTTTATTTGTTTACAGAGAAGAATATTATCTTGAAAAGAAAGAACCTAAACAGGGATCTATTGAACATGCAGAGTGGCAATCCAAAATGAGTGACATACATGGGCAAGCAGAACTGATAGTTGGTAAACATAGGCACGGATCTACTGGTGTCGTTCATGTAGAGTTTGAAGGAATGTTTACTAAGTTTAAAGACCTACCGAAAAATTAGTATTTAAGCCTTATAAATTAATATATATCTTCAATTAAGATATGTTTTCAAAAATCTATAAAACATTAGTAATTGATTTTTCTAAAATTTCACTAATCTTAGTTTGTTCTACACTTGCTTTTCTTCTCTATTTTTCAAAAGATTTTAAGTTAGATGCTTCATCTGACTCTCTGCTATTAGAAAGCGATAAAGATCTAAAATTTTTGAGAGAAGTAAATGAAAGATATGGATCTAAAGATTATCTAGTCTTGACCTATACTCCCCTATCTGAATTTACTAATGAAGAGACAATTATAAATCTACAATTTTTAAAATCAAAAATTGAAAAATTAAATTGGGTTGATGGAATTATAACTATTATTGACGTTCCTTTATTAAAAAGCAGCGATGAGCCTTTAATGGAAAGGTTAAAAAATTATAAAACTTTATCTTATCCTGAAATTGATAAGGAAAGAGGTTTCGAAGAAATAATTAACAGTCCAATATATAAAGATTACGTTATTAGCTCTGATGGTAAAACATCAGGCATTGTAGTCTATCTTAAGCAAGACAAAAAACTAAATGAACTAATTAAAACTAAAAATAAATATTTTAATTTACAATTAGAGGGAAATTTAAGTAAATCTCAAAAAAAAGACAGAGATTTATTTGAAAAAGAATATGACTCTTATCGAAATATATATAATCAAAAAAATCATCAAAACATAAATGAAATTAGAGATGTTATAAAAAAATATACAGTTAATGCAGAAATTCATCTTGGTGGTCTACCAATGATAACTGATGATATGATGACGTTCATCAAAAGTGACATCATCGTTTTTGGTATCGGAGTTTTTTTATTCATCATAGCAACGCTATGGCTTATTTTTAAAAAAATAAAATGGGTAGTTATTCCGTTATTAGGGTGCTCTTTTTCCGTAGGCTCAATGGTTGGGATTTTAGGGTTATTAGGTTGGAAGGTAACTGTAATATCATCTAACTTTATTGCGTTAATGTTAATACTAAACATGGCAATGAATATTCATGTCACTGTAAGGTTTTTACAAATAAAAAATGAATTTAAAGATTTTTCAATTAAAGAATCAATTTTTGAAGCTACAAGTAAAATGTTTTTACCAATTCTATATACGGTATTAACAACAATATGTGCTTTTCTCTCTTTAATATTTAGTGGCATTAAACCTATTATAGATTTTGGCTGGATGATGACTTTAGGTCTTTTAGTTTCAATGGGAATTACTTTTACTTTAATCCCCGCTCTTTTAAATATATTCAGTAATGACGAAGACCAAATAAATCAAAAAGATCAGGTTTCTAAAATTACAAATATACTTAGTGAATTTGCTAAAAAAAATACAATCATTATTTTTGGAAGTTCTTTAATTGTAATAGTTTTAAGTATTTTTGGTATAGCTAAATTAGAAGTAGAAAATAGTTTCATAAATTATTTTGATAAAAAAACTGAAATTTATAAAGGTATGAAACTAATTGATGATAAATTAGGTGGTACAACACCATTAGATGTAATTATTAAATTTCCAGCCAATGAAAATAAAAAAGAAGAAGATGATGAATTTTCTGAGTGGGATGAAGATAACCAAGATACGTCTGCAAATTATTGGTTTACCAGAAATAAAATTGATAAGATTTTCAAAGTCCATGACTATTTAGATTCCCTTCCAGAAATTGGAAAAGTGATTTCTTTTGGCTCAATAATTAGAGTGGCAGAAGACTTAACTGGTAATAAATTAGAAACCTTAGAAACTGGAGTTCTTTACAGCAAGATACCTGATGAAATTAAAAAAGAGGTTATTTCACCATATATTTCCGTGAAAGATAATGAAGCAAGAATTAGCGTAAGAATAAAAGACTCTCTGGAAGATTTGAAAAGAAATGAGCTAATAAAAAAAATAAACTTAGAGTTAGAGACTAAAGTTGGTTTAAACAAAGATGAATTTAAATTAGCAGGAGTGCTTATTTTATTTAATAATTTACTTCAAAGTTTATTTAAATCTCAAATTTTAACCCTTGGTGTGGTTATGCTCGGAATTTCTTTAATGTTTTTAATTTTATTTAGAAATCTGACTTTGTCTTTAATTGGTGTTGTGCCTAACTTTATGGCTGCTTTTTTTATTTTGGGAATTATTGGTATTTTAGAGATACCTTTAGATATGATGACGATTACAATAGCAGCAATAACTATTGGTATAGCGGTTGATAATAGCATTCACTATATTTATCGATTCAAAGAAGAATTTGAAAAATTGAAAAACTATAATCTTACTGTTGATAGATGCCACAATACTGTTGGGGTTGCAATTTTAAATACATCAATAACAATAATATTTGGTTTTTCTATTTTAGTTTTATCTAATTTTATCCCTACGATTTATTTCGGTATATTTACTGGTATCGCTATGTTTTTAGCATTGATCTCTGTTTTAACACTTTTACCAAAATTAATATTAGTCTTAAAACCTTTTGGAAATGAGTGATTTAGTAGAATTTATAAAAAATCATTTTTTAATTTTTGATTTAGTTTTTATATTAATAATTATTTACAATATCTTTAAATCTTTTGCTCAAGGGTTTTCATTAAGTTTTTTAACTTCTCTTAAATGGATTGTGGCTGCGATTGCTACAATTATATTTGTTCCTCAACTGCAACCTTGGGTCAATGATTACATTCAATCTGATTTTATTAATAATGTAGGAATTGGAATAGTAGTATTTATTTTAACTTTATTTTTAAGCATTTTGATTGGGAAAGGACTGGGTAAAACAGTGAAATGGTCTGGGCTTGGATCTGTTGATAAATCATTTGGATTACTCTTTGGTCTGGTAAAAGGATATATAGTTTCAGTCTGCTTATTTTCATTATTAAATTGGTTTTACCCTTATGATAAATGGGGTATAGCTACAACTGATGCTTATAGCTTTAGTATTGTTAAAAAAGGAAGTGACATATTAATTGATGAATTTCCAAATTATAAAGAAATAATAGATACAAAAGAAAAAATTGAAAAAATATAATTTAGATAAACCTAGAGAAGAATGTGGTGTTTTTGGTGTATCCAATCACGAAGAAGCGTCTGCTCTCGTCGCTTTAGGTTTACATGCTTTACAACACAGAGGACAAGAAGGTTGTGGAATTGTATCTTATGATGGTAACAATTTTTATTCTGAAAAAAGGCAAGGTTTAGTTGGTGATCATTTTACAGACCCTAACGTTATTAAAAAATTACCAGGTAAATCAGCTATTGGCCATAATAGATATTCAACAACTGGTGAGGTATCTATAAGGAATATTCAACCATTCTTTGCGGACCTTTATTCGGGTGGGATGAGTCTCGCGCACAATGGTAATTTAACAAACGCAATTGAACTAAGAAATAATTTAGTCAAGGACGGTGCTATATTTAGAACCACGAGTGATACTGAAACTATAGTTCAATTAATAGCAAAGTCTAAGAGATCAAAGATAATAGATAAAATTATTGATGCTATTTTTCAAATTCAAGGTGGATACGCACTAGTAATGATGACAAGTAAAAAACTAATTGGAATTAGAGATCCTTTTGGTATTAGACCACTTGTTGTAGGCAAACTTAAAAACTCTTATATTTTTGCTTCGGAAACTTGTGCTTTGGATATTATAGGAGCTAAATTTGTAAGATATGTAGAGAATGGCGAAATTGTAATTGTTGAGAATGGAGAAATAAGCAGTATTAAACCTTTCCCAGAAAAGAAAGCTCGACCTTGTGCATTTGAATATATCTATTTTGCAAGGCCAGATAGCTTAATTGATAATAAATGTGCCTATGAATATCGAAAAAATATGGGAGTTGAATTAGCAAAAGAAACAGATTTAAATGCTGATTTGGTTGTTCCAGTCCCTGACTCGGGTGTACCTGCTGCACTTGGTTACAGCCAGTATACAAAAAAAAGCTTTGAATTAGGACTAATACGTAATCATTATGTTGGCAGAACATTCATTGAACCAACACAAAGCATTAGAAGTTTTGGTGTAAAATTAAAACTAAATCCTAACCAAACAACCATTAAAAACAAATCTATAATTTTAGTAGATGACTCTTTGGTAAGAGGAACTACATGTCATAAAATCGTAAAAATGCTTTATGATGCCGGAGCAAAAGAAGTGCATGTTAGAATTGCATGTCCAGAAATCCTTTATCCTGATTTTTATGGAGTGGATATGCCTACAAAAAAGGAATTATTGGCAAATGAAAAAACAAATGATGAAATGTGCAAACATATTAATGCTAAAACTTTGAAATTTTTAAGCTTAAGTGGTTTGTATAAAGCATTAGGACTTGGTGAGAGAAATAACAATTACCCTCAACTAAGTGATCATTATTTCACAGGAGAATATCCAGTTAAACCAACAGATTTACTAGGTGAGGGAAAAATTACTCAACTATCTCTGTTAAGCTCTAAGTCTAATAATTAAATTAATTATATCTAAGTAACTTATTACTATTATCTAACAGTAACATTGATTCATTAATAAAATAAATTTTTGAATTAATTCCTGATCTACTTAACTTTTTGAAATTTATTAAGCTTCCATCGTCAAATTTGTATGAGAATGAATAACCTTCATTTGAGAAAAGATTGATATTCCCGTTTACAATTTTCATATCATAAAATTTACCAATCTTTTTTGAGATTTTGTTATTTCCAATTTCTTTAAATATATTTTTTGACCAAATAACATTACCAGTACTTAGGTCTAAGCAAATTAATAAGTCATTATTAGCTAAAACAAAAACATGATTAAGAGTTGATACGGGTTTTAAACTTGGCTCAATTGAAAAACTCCAATTTCTAATAGTGTTTAAGTGATTATAACTAAATATTGCTTTTTCTGTAGATATTAAAACATCATTATTTTTAATGATTATTGGTTGGCTTAAAAACAAATCTGTATCTCCAGCAAGTGAGGGATTTTTAAAATTTAAAACCCAATTAATTTTTTGATCTAAATAATTAATAGAATATAATTCACCACTAGTATTTAAGAATATTAAATTATTATTAACTTCATCAACTGCAAAATTATTATAAAAATCTGATTTTAAAAAAGTAAGACTTGTAGCAAATTGCCAATTTTTATCTCCATTTTGAATATTAATTGAATAAATAACATTGTCTTGATTAGCCAAAAAAAGCTGATTGTTAGCAAATTTAATATTTGATCTAAATGGAATACCATAATTTTTTGCCCAAAGAAGAGATCTCGAATTAAGGTCGATTGCATATAAATAACCTAAATTATCAGCAGCAAATAAAACATTTTTGTCGATTAATAAATAAATTTCTTTTTCAAAGTTTTTAAAATTTTTTTTATAAAAATTATATTCAAAAATTTTTTTCTTAAACTCTAAATCGTAAAGAAATATTGTACCTTTATGATCGTATGAAATTAGTTTGTTTTCATAAAAAAGTACTGATCTATTTGAGTAATTTTTATTACCTGAAAATTTGCTTAATTTTGAGCTCTTGGAAACTAATACGTCTTTATTTGTGTAATAAAAATTTGAAATATTATTTGTAGGTACAGCATATTGCTCAACCCAATTACTAACCTTGATAGGTTGGTCAATTGAGATATTTAAAGGTATAGAGCCTACTTTTTCTTCATTATAAATTTTATCTTTTGTAAAAATTTCTTCATAACGTTGATTGGCATTATCGTTTTGTATTGAACCCAAGCTACTATCTTCTACAGGAATATTTGAAGCATCCTTCCAAATACCAGTTTTATTATCAAACGAACATGAGGCTAAAATAATAACCCCTAAGATTATTAATAATCTTTTCATTACTTGTTATTTAACAAATTCAAATATTCATTCGCTTTTACTTCCTGACTTTTAGAAATAAAATAATCAGAAATTAGCTTAATTGCCATCTCTCTCCATACAGATTTAGAATTAATAATTGGATTTAAGGTTTCAATTACTTTGTTTTCCTCATCTAAATTTAATAAAAAAATTGCTTTTTTAATTTTAATTAGATTTAAATTTTCTTTTTCAATTGATTTTATTTTTATAACTTGATCAAAATAATTTATAATTTTTTCATTATTTGTCTCTAAATCATTATCAATCATAAAGTATAAAGCTAATGGTGAATAAAATTTATGCTTCTCTTGAATTATATTTTCAAAAAGAATTTTTGCTTCATTTTTTTTATCCTGTCTATGCAATATAGAAGCAGTTGTATATTTTTCTGAAATTGCAATATTATTTTTCTCTTGTGCACTTTTATAAAAAAGAAAACCAAATAAAGTTAAAATAATTATTACTACAATAATTATTATTGATTTTATATTTTCTTTAAAAAAATTAATAAATTTTTTTTGAAAGTTATTATTATTTTCTTCAATTGACATATTAAAATTAAAAAGTGTTTTTATCTGTTGGAAATTTATTATTAATTACTGCATTTCTATATTTCTGAACACCCTTTTCAATAATTTTATTTAAATTAACAAATTTTTTTACAAACTTGGGGTAAAATCCACTTAAACCAAGCATATCATCTGTAACTAAAATTTGGCCATCACAATAACCTGATGCTCCAATACCAATAGTTGGAATTTTAATTAATTTGGTGATTTCTCTTGCTACAGAAGTGCTAACACATTCTAAAACAATACTGAAAACTCCAGCTTTTTCATTTTTTTTGGCTTGTTCTATTAATTTTATTTTATCTTTTTCTTCTAATCCTTGCGCTTTAAATTTTTTATAATATTGAGGTGTAAATCCAATATGGCCCATCACTGGTATTCCAGATTTAACAATACCACGAATGACATCATAATTTTTTCCATTACATTCTACTTTCACGGCATCGCATTTTGTTTTTTTAAAAATCAATTTTGCATTTTTTTTTGCTATGGCTACATTCTTATAAGATTTAGCAGGCATATCCACAACGCACACAGCACTATTGATAGACGATGCTACACTAACACCATGTTGAATCATTGTATCTAAGGTTACAGAATGAGTATTTTTCATGCCATACATAGCAGTAGCTAAAGAGTCTCCAACTAAAACGATATCACAAAATTTATCTAATATTTTAGCTATTGGTTTTGAATAAGCGGTCAAGCAGACAAGTTTTTTTTTATTTTTAGATTTTATTATCTGATAAATTTTATTGTTCATGTCTATTCAAGTTCTATAGTGCTTGGTGGTTTTGAGGTAATATCATATACAACTCTATTAATTCCTTTTACACCATTTATGATTTTGTTTGAAATCTCGTCTAAAAAATATTTTGGAAAGCTATAATAGTCAGCAGTCATCCCATCTTCTGAAATTACAGCCCTAATTAAACATATGTATTCATATGTTCTAGAGTCACCCATAACGCCAACGGTTTTTACTGGTAATAAGGCCGCATAAGCTTGCCAAATCTTATCGTAAAGGCCATTTTTTATGAGTTCATTTATAAAAATATAATCTGCTTCTTGGAGTATTTTAACTTTTTCAGGAGTTACAGAACCTACAATTCTAATAGCTAAACCTGGACCTGGAAAAGGATGTTTTCTTGAAATACTTTTTATCAAACCAATAGAATCACCCAATTTTCGAACCTCGTCTTTGAACAGTTCTTTTAAAGGTTCAACTAATTTTAGATTCATTTTTTTTGGTAATCCTCCAACATTATGATGTGATTTAATCTTGGATGTTTTGCTGCCAGTTGCAGATCTGCTTTCTATAATGTCGGGATAAAGTGTTCCCTGAGCAAGAAATTTTACATTTTTAAACATTTTTGCTTCTTTTTCAAAAATTTGAATAAATAAATTTCCTATTATTTTCCTTTTTTTTTCTGGATCAAAAATATTTTTAAGTTTTTTAAAATAAATTTTAGAAGCATTAATTATCTTTACATTTAATTTATATTTATTTTTAAAAATTTTATAAGTTGTTTTAAATTCGTCTTTTCTCATAAGCCCTGTATCAACCATGATGCATTTTAATTTTTTTCCTATTGCTTTATTAATGAGTAAAGCAACCACGCTACTGTCCACGCCTCCAGACAAAGCGCAAACTACCTTTTTATTTTGAACAATATTTTTAATTTCCCTTATTATTCTTGATTTTTCAGACTCTAATTTCCATTGTTTTTTTGCTTTACAAATTTTTAAAACAAAATTTTTAAGCAATGTTGTTCCATTTTCAGTATGTGTTACTTCAGGGTGAAACTGAATGCCGTATATTTTTTTATTTACGTTCTCAATAATGGTCAGAATTGAATGTTTAGTTGATGCTATTTTACTAAAACCTTTAGGAAGTTTTTGGACAGAGTCTTGATGACTCATCCATACATTGGTTTTTTTATTTTTTTTGAAAAATCCTTCGGTTAGATTAGATTTTTTTTTATTTATTAATTCCGCTCTACCAAACTCTCTTTTTTTAATATTAGATTTGACCCTACCCCCAAAATGTTTAGCAATTAATTGTAATCCATAGCAGATACCTAAGATGGGTATATTTAAATTAAAAATTTGATTTGGAATTTTTGGAAAAAAGCCTTTGGTTACAGTCGATGGTCCACCAGATAAAATTATACCTTTTATGTTATCAAAATTATCTAATTTCTTTATTTCGTTTGAGGTTAAAATTTCTGAATAAACATTAAATTCTCTTATTCTTCTTGCTATAAGTTTTGTGACTTGAGAGCCAAAATCAATAATAATGATTTTGTCTTTATTTAATTTTTCCCTCATTCACTTTTTGCAGAGTTGTCTAACTTTTCCTGCAATTCTACGCGCGTTCCACAAAGTTTTTCACAAACTGTAGTAAGAGTGGCAATTAGTTCGTTAGCCTTTGTAAAATTGGATTTTTTAATACTTAGTAGTGCTAACAGATATATTGCTTCTTCATTTTTAGGATTAAGCAATAAAACAGTATTTAAATTATTCTCTTCTAAATCATCTTTTTCTTCTTCTTTAAATATTTTTGCTAGATATAGATAAGAATTTTCACTTTTCGGATTAAACACTATATCTTTTTCAAAAAAGAACTTAGAGTCATTATAATTTTTATCATCATATAATTTTTTTCCAGACTCAAAATAGGTATTTTTTGCACTAACGTTAGTAAAATTTAAAATAAAAATTATTGATAGTAATGATAAAAAAATACTTCTGATCATAATTTATAGTTTGTTTCCTCTTTAATTGCTTCTACGCTATGTACCATACTTTCATAAAAACCTGCTTTAGTAATTTTTATAAATTTTCCTTTTTTATAAATTTCCTCAATTTTTTTTGCTCCAATATACCCCATCGATGATCTGAGTCCTCCTTGCAATTGATAAATAATTTTCTCTACTGAGCCTTTATATAAAACTCTAGCTTCTACTCCTTCAGGTACAAATTTAGATTTATCCTTATAGTTTTTTTGAAAATATCTATTAGAGGATCCTGCTGACATAGCGCCAATTGACCCCATACCTCTATATGATTTGTATAATTTATTTTTATATTTAAATTTCTTACCCGGGCTTTCCTCTGTTCCTGCAAAAATTGAACCCATCATTATTGCATCAGCACCAGCAGCAATCGCTTTGACTAAATCGCCAGAGAATTTTATGCCTCCATCGGAGATAATTTTTATTTTTTTATTTTTCATACTTTTTTTAACATTACGAATTGCAGTTATTTGAGGCACGCCAATACCAGCAATCATTCTAGTTGTACAAATAGATCCAGGGCCAATACCGACTTTCAATATGTCTGCTCCTTCATTATATAATTTAACAGCAGCTTCACCAGTTGCGATATTCCCTACACAAATCGGAATTTTATTACTAAATTTTCTTATTTTTTTTAACGTATTTATAACTTTAAGACTATGGCCATGGGCAGTATCTATAACCAATAAATCTAATCCGGCATCTAAAATTGACTTTGCTCGCAAAATATCTTCTTCGCTAGTTCCTACAGCTGCGCCAACTAATAATTTTTTATTTTTTACTTTTTTTATTTCTTTGACCTGTGAATTAATGGATAAATTTCTATGTATAACTCCAAGCCCCCCTTGATGAGCAATTGCAATAGCCATTTTGGATTCTGTTACTGTATCCATTGCAGAAGATAAAAAAGGAATTTTAAGTTTTAAATTCTTTGCTAAATTAATACTTAAATTAGTTTCTGTCGGTAGCGTAGACGAAAATTTTGGGATGAGAAGTACATCATCAAATGTTAATGCTTCCTTGATTGCTTCCATATACACTTATATACAATTTTAAAAATTTATAAAGACTTTAAAGTTGAACAAAAAATATAAGTTTCTTTTGACTCACTTCTACTAGATTCAGGCTTAAAAAATTCTACTGTTTTAAAATTTTTTTTGGCTAAATCTTTAACTAAAATAAAATCGTCTCCCATAAAGAGTTTGCACACCAATACCCCATTAATATCTAGATGGTTTATAGAAAATTTTATTACTTCTGCACAAAGATTGTTGGTTCGTATCGAATCAATAGATTTGTTGCCAGTTGTATTTTCAGCCATATCAGAAATAATTACATCAATTTTTTTTTGAAAAATTTTTTTTATCTGCTGTTGTGTTGTTTCTTCTAAAAAATCTCCATTGATAAAATTAACATTTTTAATTTTTTCCATAGGCAAGATATCAACTGCTAAAATTTTTCCACTTGTGACCATTTTTGATGCTACTTGAGACCAGCCTCCTGGGGTAGCTCCAATATCTAATAAATTTGAGTTAGATTTAATAAAATTAAATTTTTTATTTAATTCTAAAAGTTTAAATGCTGCTCTGGAGCGATAACCTAATACTTTTGCTTTCTTAAAAAATTGATCTCTGTGCTGTTTAATGACCCAGGTTCTGCTTTTTTTTGCTCTTTTTGTTTTCTTCATTAAAGAATATCTTCATCATCTTCATCTGCATCTTTCTTTTCTTCTTTAAACTGTTTCTGGTTATTTCTTTGGAAAGAAATATAGCTTAACGGAATTGATGATAAATAGACTAAACCTAAGACTAACAATGCATTAAATGTAAAGAATATTAATGAAACAAAGATTGTTGCAATTCCAAAAAGTAAAAAAATTGACAAACGTCTTGATATTTTAATTTTTTTTAAAGAAAAAGTTGGAATTTTACTTATCAATAAAAACGCAACAACTACTACAAAGTAAGGAGTGATATTTTTTATATTTAGCGTTAAATTAAAATCTGACAATTCATAAATCAAAGGGAGTAAAGCTAAGCCTGCTCCTGCCGGTGACGGCACGCCCTCAAAATAATTTAATTTCCATTCAGCATTCTCAGGAATTTTTGTTAAATTAAATCTAGCTAATCTCAACACACAACATACAGAAAAAATTAATGTTATTGCCCATCCTATTTTTCCATAATTTTTTAATTCCCAAAAATATATAATGAATGCAGGTGCAATTCCAAAACTGACAAAATCTGTTAAAGAGTCTAATTCTTTACCAAATTCTGATGTTCCTTTTATTAATCTTGCTATCCTTCCATCCAAAGCGTCCAGCAATGCAGCAAACACGATAAAGGTAACTGCTAGAGAAAAATTACCATCTAATGAAAATTTTATTGAACTGATTCCAAGACAAACACCAACTAAGGTTAAAAGACTTGGTAATATGAATCTAGATTGTTTTGTTTTTGAAACAATATTAAAGGGATTTTTCTTTTCCATTCTACTTCGAGGCTATTAAACTCTCACCTGCCACAACATTTTGTCCAACTTTAGCTAATAGTTTTCGATTATTAAAAAATATATCAACTCTACTTCCAAATCTTATCATACCAATACGCTCACCTTGTTTAACTTCTTGATTAGACTCTACTTCGCAAACTATTCTTCTAGCAATCAAGCCTGCAATTTGAACTATAATAATTTCCTCTCCATCATTGAGTGTTTTAAGTCTGTAGTAATTTCTTTCATTTTCTTCGCTAGATTTGTCTAGGCTTGCATTTAAAAATTTTCCAGGCTTATAAAATATTTCTTCTACTTTAGCTGAAACAGGAGAGCGATTAACGTGACAATTAAAAACGTTCATAAAAACACTGACTTTTGTAAATTTTTTATTATCTAGAGATAATTCTATTGGTCCATTTACTTCTTCAATATTTGATATCAATCCATCTGCTGGGCTTACTAAAAAATTATCATCATCTATAGATATTCTATCTGGGTCTCTAAAAAAATAATAAACCCAAACCGTCAATAAAACTCCTATCAAACCTAAGATCTCTGAAAAAAGCAGAAGAAGAAATGTTACTACAATTGCAATAGCTAAAAATCTGTAGCCCTCTTTATGTATTTTTGGAAAAATTGTATTAAGCATAATTTTAAAATTTGATAATTTTACCTAATATGTATAAAAACTCCTATTAATCAATTTATTTATATGGCTAAAATTAAAGTAAAAAATCCAGTTGTTGAGCTTGACGGAGATGAAATGACTAGAATTATTTGGTCGTTTATCAAAGATAAGCTAATTAATCCCTACTTAGATCTTGATATCAAATATTATGATCTTGGCATTGAAAGTAGAGATAAAACTTCTGATCAAATCACAATTGACTCGGCTAATGCGATTAATAAATATGGAGTAGGAATTAAATGTGCAACAATCACTCCTGATGAAGCTCGCGTAGAAGAATTCAAATTAAAAAAAATGTGGAAATCTCCTAATGGGACCATAAGAAATATTTTAGGTGGCACTGTTTTTAGAGAACCAATTATCTGTAAAAATATTCCAAAATTAGTCCCGTCTTGGACCAAGCCGATTGTAATAGGAAGACATGCTTTTGGTGATCAATATAGAGCTACAGATTTTTTGGTTCCAGGAAAAGGTAAGATGGAGGTTAAATGGACGTCAGAAGACGGAAAAGACACTAAATCTTTTGAAGTTTTTAATTTTACTGGACCTGGTGTTGCGCTTTCTATGTATAATTTAGATCAATCAATAAGAGATTTTGCAAGAGCCTGCATGAATTATGGCTTGCAAAGAAACTGGCCTGTATATCTTTCAACTAAGAATACTATTCTAAAAGCTTATGACGGAAGATTTAAAGATTTGTTTGAAGAAGTTTATCAAAAAGAATTCTCTGATAAATTTAAATCGGCAAATATCACATACGAGCATAGATTAATTGATGACATGGTTGCCTGTGCGATGAAATGGAATGGTGCATATGTTTGGGCTTGTAAAAATTATGACGGTGACGTTCAATCAGATACGGTGGCACAAGGTTTTGGTTCATTAGGCTTGATGACAAGTGTGCTAATGTCTCCAGATGGCAAAACAGTAGAGGCTGAAGCAGCACACGGTACTGTTACTAGACACTATCGTATGCATCAACAAGGAAAAGAAACATCTACTAATCCAATTGCCTCAATATTTGCTTGGACGAGAGGGCTAGCTCATAGAGGTAAATTAGATGGTAATGACGAACTAATTAAATTTTCAGAAACACTCGAACAAGTTTGTATTGAAACAGTTGAAAGTGGTTCAATGACAAAAGATCTAGCTATTTTAATTGATAAAAATGCAAAGTATCTTAGTACAAATCAATTTTTAGAGACAATAAATTCAAATCTTAAAAAGAAACTTAACTAATTTTTGATTTAATAAAATCAATAGCTTCATTAATTTTTGATTTATCTGTACCGCCAGATTGAGCAAAATCTTTTCTTCCACCTCCTCCGCTTCCACCTAGAATAATTGATGCTTCTTTTACTAAAGCAACTGCATCAAATTTATTGATTAGATTAGAAGTAACACCTATTGCGATCCCTAATTTTTCTTCATAGCTACTAATAGCTAAAACAATTCCTTCTTGAATTTCTTTTTTTCCGCTATCAATTATTTGTCTTAGCTCTTTTGGAGGTAATCCATCTAATTGCTGAACTCTAAAAATAAAATCTTTTATTTTGTTATCTTGAATAATATTTTTAGTTTTATTGGATAAAACCAACTTAATTTTTTCCAGCTCTAGCTGTTTGTTTAAATTTTTAAGATTCTCAGTTAAATCTAATTCTGAATTATAATTTGGTGAAGAAACACCTAGGGAAGCTAATTGATGTTTTATATCCTTGATTTCTTCTTCAGTTTTTTTCTCTTTATTAGTTTGAGTTTGCTTTAAGTTTTTTTCATATTGTTCAAGCTGTTTTTCTCTTAAAGCTTCTACTCTTCTGATACCAGAAGCTATAGCAGATTGGCTTACAATCTTGAATCTCCCGATGTCTTTTGTATTACGAACATGAGTCCCTCCGCAAAGTTCTGTTGAAAAATAAGCACTTCCTTCTTTTCCCATCGATAGTACTCTCACTTCTTCTCCATATTTTTCACCAAATAATGCTAAAGCTCCATTTTCAACGGCCTCGTCTGGTGTCATAATACGCGTTCTTACATCGCTTGATGTGGCAACCATATCGTTTACATATTTTTCAATTTTATTTAATTCGCTATTCTCAATTGGTTTGTTGTGGCTAAAATCAAACCTTAATTTTTCAGGACTGACTAAAGACCCTTTTTGAATAACATGCTTACCCAGAGTTCTTCTTAAAGCTTCGTGTAGCAAATGGGTTGCGGAATGATAAGCTCTTGCATCATTCCTTCTCTCTACATCTATTGCTAAATTTACATTTTCACCAATTTTAATTGATCCGGACTCTACTTTACCTAAATGAACATGAAGATCTCCCATTTTTTTTTGCGTATCAATAATCTTAATTTTACAATTTGTAGTACTAATAAAACCTTGATCACCAACTTGACCGCCTGATTCAGCATAAAAAGGTGTTTGATTGGTAATTATTTCCACCTCATCTCCCATTTTAGCTTCATTGATAAAACTCTTGCCTTTAGAGATTTTTAGAACTACGCCTTCGGCTTTATCATATTCATAACCTAAAAATTCAGTAGCATTTATTTCTTCTCTAACCTTAAACCATTTCTCTTCAACTGATTTATCACCAGATCCTTTCCAATTGGCTCTAGCAAGTTCTTTGCTTTTTTCCATAGCTTCTTCGAACCCCTTGTTGTCTACAGCTATGTTTTTTCCTCTAAGAATATCAGCAGTCAAATCTAATGGAAAACCGTAAGTGTCATAAAGTTTAAAAGCAATATCCCCAGGTAAAATTTTATTTTTAACTTTTTCTAAATTTTCATCTAGAATTTTTATTCCACGTTCCAACAAAGATGAAAATTTTTCTTCTTCATTTTTAAGTGTTTCAACAATTAAATCCTGCCCTCTTTTAAGTTCTGGATAGCTTTCTGACATTTCTTTTAGCAAAGTTTCAAATAGTTTAAAAAAAACAGGATTTTTACTTCCCAAAGTATGTGCGTGACGCATTCCTCTTCGCATAATTCTTCGAAGTACATAACCTCGTCCCTCATTAGAAGGAAGAATACCTTCAGCAATTAAAAAACTGCTCGCTCTTAAGTGATCAGCAATAACTCTATGACTTGCGATAGTTTTTTCATTAATAGGTGCCTTAGTAATATCAGCTGAAGCACTCATAATTTTTTTGAAATGATCAATATTATAATTATCATGAGTCCCCTGAAGAACAGCTGTCATTCGTTCTAAACCCATACCTGTATCAACAGATGGTTTAGGCAAATTTATTCGCTTATCTTTTGAAATTTGTTCGTATTGCATAAATACAAGATTCCAAATTTCTATATATCGATCTCCATCTTGTTCTGGCGATCCAGGAAGCCCACCTTTTAATTTTTCTCCATGATCATAAAATATTTCAGAGCAAGGACCACACGGACCAGTATCACCCATAGACCAAAAATTATCCGATGTGGGTATTCTAATAATTTTATCATCGCTAAAACCTGCGATTTTCTTCCATAAATTAAAAGACTCGTCATCTTCCGCATAAACTGTGGCTAATAATTTTTCTTTAGGAATCTGAAATTCTTTCGTTAATAAATTCCACGCATGATGAATTGCTTGTTCTTTAAAGTAGTCCCCAAAAGAAAAATTACCAAGCATTTCAAAAAAAGTATGGTGTCTTGGCGTATAACCTACGTTTTCTAAATCGTTATGTTTCCCTCCTGCACGAACACATTTTTGGGCCGTGGTTGCTAATTTAAATGATTTTTTTTCAAGACCTGTAAATACATTTTTGAACTGAACCATACCTGAGTTGGTAAACATTAAGGTTGGATCATTGTTTGGAACCAAGTTGCTTGACTCAACTATTTGGTGATCATTTTTATTAAAAAATTCTAAAAATTTTTTTCTGACATCGCTAAGCAAAATTTGTCCCATATCTATATAAATTACAGATATTTTTTATGTTGTCTAGATTAGAATGCTTGAATTTATTGACTAAATGGGACACGAAAGGCCGGTTAAGGCCTTTCGCTGAGATAACGACTATAATTTTTTATTTAGTTTCTGTATCAGTTGTTTCTTTTTCTTCAACTGACTTTTCTTTTTCTTTAATTTTCTCTTTTGGAGTAGGATTTCCTTCTAGAGCTGCTGAGATTGCTGTAGCTTTTTCTCTTATTACTTTCTCTATTTCTTCAGCTACGTTAGGATTTTGTTCAAGATAAATTTTAGCATTTTCTCTACCTTGACCTATCTTTTCTCCTTTGTAAGCAAACCATGCGCCTGATTTTTCTACTATTCCAGCTTTAACTCCAAGGTCAACTAATTCTCCTGTTTTACTAATACCTTTTCCATACATAAGATCAAACTCAACTACTTTAAATGGAGGTGAAACTTTGTTTTTGACAATTTTCACTCTTGTGGAATTTCCAATAATTTCGTCTTTATCTTTAATGGCACCTATTCTTCTAATATCCATTCTAACAGAAGAATAAAATTTTAGAGCATTTCCACCAGATGTTGTCTCTGGATTTCCAAACATTACTCCAATTTTCATTCTTATTTGGTTAATAAAGATTACCATCGTATTAGATTTAGATACTGAGCCTGTTATTTTTCTCAATGCTTGACTCATTAATCTTGATTGCAAACCAACGTGATGATCACCCATTTCACCTTCTAATTCAGCCTTTGGTGTTAGTGCTGCCACAGAGTCGATTACTAAAACTGATATTGAGCCAGATTTTATTAACGTGTCTGCTATTTCTAAAGCTTGTTCACCAGTATCTGGTTGTGAAATTAACAATTCACCTGTTTTTACTCCTAATTTTTTTGCGTAAATTGGGTCCATTGCATGCTCAGCATCAACAAATGCACAAATTCCACCTTTTTTTTGAGCCTCTGCAACAACTTGAAGTGCAAGCGTTGTTTTACCTGAGGATTCTGGTCCGTAAACTTCTATAATTCTGCCTTTTGGTAAGCCTCCAATTCCAAGAGCTAAATCTAAGCTTAACGAACCTGTTGAAATTGATTCAATATCTAATGCTTGTTGTTGGCCAAGTCTCATAACTGAGCCTTTTCCATAATTTTGGTCTATTTGACTAATTGCAGCTTCTAAAGCTTTGTTTTTTTCCTTTAATTCCTGCTCTTTTTTGCTATCTGACTTAACTACCTTTAAATTGTTTTTAATCATTTTTTTTCCTTTTTTAATGTTCGAATCGTTAAATCAAATGTACACATTTTGTTCTTTTTATCAACAATTAAAAAAAAGGCTTAATTTTCAACGAATTTTTAAGATTTTTTTAAATTTTCTAAAGTTAATTCTCCAACGATAGCAAGAAGCTCGAATTTTGATATAGCAAAATCCCTTTCTGCTTTTGCATTGGCAATTCTAGCGTTCAATAGCAAACTTCTAGACTGGATTACTTCTAAAGTTGTTCGAGTATTCCCAGAGTCATATTCTAGGGTAATTCCTTCGTTGGCAATTTCTGCAGCCTTTACTTGGGCCTGTGTTGCTTTGAATACACTCTCAGAAGACTGATAAACAGACCATGCATTTGCAGTATCAGTTTTTACTTCATTGGTTGTATCTTGTAAAATTAGTTGGCTTTGTTCTTTTTTAAATTTAACTTTTTTAAGTGAAGCATAATTCTCACCTCCACTAAAAAGTGGCAAAGTTACTGTAGCTTTTAAAGTTTCTTGATCACTTTCATCAACTGTAGAACTTAAATCTTTATTTTTAGATTGTGTATAATTTAAGGAAGCTGACGGGGCAAATTTTGATTTTTCTATGTCTACATTTTTTTGTGAAATTTCAAAATCTAATTTTGCTAAAAGCAATTTAGGATTATTTTGTTCAGACAAATTTAAAGCAGCATTTAAATTTTTTGGAAAATTTATATTTGCCTCTGTAATAAAATTATCTTTAACTATATCATTTGGTGCCACTAACCTTACTACCCTTTCAAAATTACTCTTTGCTGTTAAAAGTTCTGTATCAGCTGAAATTAATTTTGCATTAGCACCAGCTAGAGAAGACTCCGATTGAGCAAGGTCAGTCAAAGTGATTTCTCCTTTTTGCAATCTCGATCTATCAGATTCTACTTGTCTTTCAAATAAATCAACATTGGCAACATTGAATTGTCTATTTTTGATTTTATAAATTAAATCATAATAAGCAACAGCTGATCTTAGCAAAATTTGCTGCTCAACATTTTTTAATTTCAAACCAGCTTGATCAAATTCTAATTTTGATTTTTTTACCGAATTATAACCTTGAAAACCTTGAAATATTTTTTGGTCAATTGAAATAGATTGAGTTGTTGTATCATTATTTGTGTCAGACAAAACTCCGCCTGATTGACTGGTTCGATTTGATGTTTGTTGGCTACTTTTTGTTTCTGAAACCGAAACACTAGGCAAGAATTCGCTTCTAGAAATATTAATATTTTCTTTTATTGCTTTGTAATTTTCTCTTTCTGCATTCAGCGTAGGATTATTTTTGTAAGCATTTTCTAAATAAGTTAAAAACTCTGAAGCACTCAAAGAATTTAAGTTAAATAACAAAAATATTAATAGAATTAGAAATTTCATTTTAATTAAACTTTAGTCTATTTAATCTATGTTTCTTGTCTAAATAAAGAACTGCATAAGCTTTTTTGCTTAAATCAACTAGCATTTGCTTAGTAATTCGCTCATAATACATAATAAATTGTCTCACCTGACTTGGAGACATAATTTTTTTACCTTTGGAAGTCAATCGTAGCTTTTTTTCCTGCAGTAATCTCCATTTATACACACATTCAAAATTTGGCACTCTTAGAAAAATTAGATTATCAATCTTGTTAAAAATTTTTTTGTAATCAACATTTAATTCTTGGTTAACTTTTTTCCTCCAAGTCATATCTAGATCGTTCTTTTTTTCTAAAGCATTGATAGGTTTAGATAATTTTTTATAATTTTGAGGTCTGGCTCCAACACACCATCCTTCAAATATAATGATATGAGGTCTTTTTTTTATCTTCTGCCATTTATTTTTTGGAAAACGATCATCAACTGACTTATCAAATCGAGGGATATAAATCTGCCTAAAATTCTTTTTAGTTAAATTTGTAAAAACCTTTTTTAATAATTTTGTATCATGAGTACCTGGCACTCCTCTTGTCTTAAATAATTTGTGCACTTTTACTGAAAGTTTTTTTCTTTCTTTTAAAGTCTTGTAAAAATCATCAATAGAAAAATAAGTTACATTTAAATTATATTTAGTTTCAAATATTAACTTTATAATTTGTGTAATAGTACTCTTACCCGCACCTTGACCACCAGTAAGTCCCAAAATTTTTATCTTTCTATCTTTTTTGAAATCTAAGTAAATTTTTTCACAAATAGGTAAATAAAAATTTCTTAATTGACCTAATTTATTGTGAAAAGGTTCGCTATAAACTTCTTGTGATTTTAAGAAATCTAAATATTTTTTTTCTAAGAATTGTGCAGTATTTTGACTAGACATTTCATGAATTTTTTAAAGCACGCTCTAAAAAATCTAAACGATCTTGTCCCCAAAATAGTTCATTATTATAAATATATGTTGGTGCTCCAAAAACATTTTTTGCTACGGCTTCTTCTGTATTATCTTTGTAAATTTTTGATACTTTTTCAGACTTCGCAAGCAAAGATAATTCTTTGAAATCAAGATTACACATTTTGCTTACTTCTTCTATATTTTTTTCATCAGAAATATCTTTTTCATCACACCAAACGTATTTTAGTAATTCTTGACCAAAAATTAATTTTATACCTAATAAATCGGCTGCAATAGTAAACTTAGCAGGTAGATGGGGATCTTTAGGGGGGAAATATTTTGGTTGTATGTTGATTTTAATATTTAGGAAAGTGCTCCATCTTTTCAATTCATCTAGTCTATATTTTTGTCTTTGTGGTGATCTTTGCGGAACAGGTATACCGCCAGTTTTTGCAAATATTCCTGCAACCAAATCACATGGCTTTTCTATAATTACTGCGTTGTATTTTTTTGCAATTTCTTGAAATTTTTTAAGCCCTAGAAAAGCAAAAGGAGATGGAAAGCCGTAATAATATTCTATTTTCATATGACGATTAAATCTCTTTTGTTAAAATTAGCAAACTTTATAAATGATATATCTAGTTGCAGTTATCCACATTTTATCAAGATCTAGAATGGATGTTCACGTTTTGATTCACTTTTGATTCCAATCTGGACTCAAATTACAACCTTTTAGTGTGTAAAATTTTCAACAGACTTAATGTTGCTCTCACTGTTTTCCAGCTCTTCCTTATTCTCTCTAAATGAGACTATGAAAACAACAAGATTAAAAAAAATTAATAAAATTTGAAAAATAATAAAGTTAATTTTAAGAATTGGACCCACTAAATAAGTTAATAAGAGAAAAATAAGTGTTCTTAAAAAAACTTGGGTTTTAAAAACTGCAATAATTGAAAAAGAATGAATAGCTAATTTATATAACGACATTTGTGATGGCCCAAAATATCTTAGTCCTCTAATAGAATCTATCTCGTTATACTTTGAAATATATTTTTTAACTGAACCTGAAAAACTGCTCCATAAGCTAGCTTTAGAGGAAAGCTCAACAACATCTTGCCTTGTCAAACAACTATAATTTCCAAAATTAATTAGCTTACCAGTTGAAATAAAAGTTAAATATTTATGTATTCTATATAATAATTGAAAAAGTGGACCTTCTGATCTTTTAATTCTTTTAGCAACAACAGAAGTGCCAGGATCTTTTAAAGCTTGGTCTACTAAATTTTTAATTTCTTCTGGTCTATCTTCGCCGTCACCGTCCATAAGAATTAGATGATCAAAATTTGATTGTTTAGATAAAAATTTTATACCAAAAGCATTGCATCTCGCATGACCTCTATTTTCATTCATGTTAACAATTTTAATGGAAGAGAAATTTGAGGGAACAATTAGTTCTGAGTTTTCAATTGATGATGCATCATTGACCACGATACAATCAAACTTTACATTCTTAATATCTTGAATGTTTTCATTGATATTAATTAATAATTTTTTTAGCGATTCCCAATCATTATAAACGGGAATTAAAATTACAAATTTTTTCACCGAACTCCAATCATACAAATGCCTTGCTGACTAATGCTGCCAAACTCACCTGGGCATATGGATTTTAAAATATCTGCGTTGCCAGTATAAATAACTCCCCCTTCTAATGAAATTTCTTTTAATTTAGGGCTAAGGTTATTAAACCACATGGGTCTAGATCTTAAATGGTAAGATAAATTTCCTCCCAACCATTCATCGCCGACAACAATTGCAATTTCATTTATGAAATTTTTGTCCCATCTAGATTGTACTAATTGAGCTATTTCTTTACCTGGATAATCTGTTCTTTTATTATCTTGAGACAAAGAAATGTAAAGATAAGCTGTGGGTGACAAGATAAATATGAATAAAAAAGCCCAAGTAAATTTTTTAATAAAATCAGGTTTTATTTTATTTTTGAAAAGATAAATAAAAAATAAACCGATAAATAAATAAAAGGGCGTCATCCACATCGTTCTAATATTAGCACCTAGAAGAAATGATGTTAAAAACATCAAGGCAATTGGAAATAAAACAACAAAAATTAAGAAAGTACTTTTTTCATCTAATTTTATTTTTTTAAAAGTAAATGTTTTGATAACTAATAGCAGCAAAGCAAAAAGTGGAATTAAAATACCGATTTGTTTGCCTAAAAATTTTAAAGGATAAATGATATGATTTAAAAATATCTCATTTTCTAAGCTTGTTCTCTTTAAGCCATAAGCAATGGTTCTGTAATCATTATCCATAAGCCAAATGAAATGTGGTGATAAAATTAATAAAAAAACCAATCCCGGTATTAAGAGTCTAAAATTAAATTTTTTATTTTTTCTAAAATAAGTATAAATAAAAAATAATTTTAGGCTGATAAGTAAATAAATAAATAAATATTTAGATAGAAATCCTAAAGCAGCAAATAGACCAAATAAAATCCAATCTTGAACTTTATCACTCTTGAAACTTTGCCAAGCATAATATGTCGTTAAAACCCAGAAAGGAATTTGACAAACATTAACGTTAAATTCTGGGCTAGTAAAATTATAAAAATAAATAGACTCTAAGATTAGAACAGAGACAAGAGCTAACAAATCATTTTTTAAAAATTCTCTTGCTAGTTTGAAAATATATATAAAGGCAATAATAATAAAAATTTGACTTAATAAATAATAAGCCCAGTCTTGATTGCCAAAAATTTGATAGAAAACTTCTGGAAAAAAAACACTTAAAGGAGGATGTTTATCCCAACCCCAACTTAAATCTGTACCCCAAGCTAAAGCTTCTATTACATCTAATGGTAAATTTTTATTTGAAAAGGTTGGAACCAATGTCCAAAGGATAAGATGAGCAAATAAAAATAAATATAATATTTTAATTGTGTTTTTTTTTATCATTTTGATACAAATTAATACAATTTATAGTCTATTGACACGTATAATTTCAAACATATACTCCGCGTCTTTAAAAATAATGATAAAAAAAGTAAATAAAAAGACTACTGCTAAGCCAGTAAAAAAAATTAGCACAAAGCCATATGTTCCTAATGAAAAAGAAAAATATATGTGTGCTAAACATAAAAAATTTTTTACTGAAGAATTAGTTAAATGGAAAAAAGATATCATTAAGTCTAACAGTTTAACTAATCTTTTAAACTCATCTGATGATAACATTTCTTCAGCAGATATGGTTGATCAAGCTTCTTCCTACACTGATAAAACGGTTGAGATGAAAGCCTTGTCAAGAAGCAGAAAACTTATTGAAAAAATTGATGCTGCCTTGATGAGAATTAAGAATGATACTTATGGTTATTGTGAAGAAACATCTGAGCCTATTGGTTTGAAAAGATTAATAGCTCGACCTATTGCAACTCTTTCTATCGAAGCACAGGAAAGACATGAAAGAGATGAAAAAATTTTTATTGAAGATTAAACCGTAGGGATTTTTTCACCTTTTTCCAAAAGATCGTAACCTTTAATAACCGCTTCTCTTTCAGATATAGTTTTGTACCATCTAGTTAGATTTTTATAATTCTTTAAACCAATATCGTGCCATTCATGTCTGGCAATCCATGGGAAAGTTGCAATATCTGCAATTGAATAAAAATCACCCGCTAAAAATTTAGCTTCTGCTAATCTTTCGTCTAACTCTTTGTAAATACGGGTACATATTTTAAAATACCTTTCTTCACCAAATTCACTTTTACCAGGGTTATAATGATGAAACTGATGGTGCTGACCTAGCATAGGACCAACGTAAGCCATCTGAGCCATTAGCCATTGATTAATTATGGTTCTTTTATCTTGATCATAAAACTTTCCACTTTGTTCACCTAAATAAATAAGGATTGCCCCAGACTCAAAAAGCGTATTGCCATTTTTATGATCTTTGATGACAGGTATTTTGCTAAATGGACTAATTTTTTTAAACTCTGGTTTAAATTGTTCGTCTTTTAAAATGTTAACAATAGTAACTTTGTAATCGTACTGAATTTCTTCAAGCATGATTGAAATTTTTTTTCCATTTGGTGTATTTGCCGTAAAAAGCTCAATCATTTTTTACCTAATCTTTCCTGAATATTTTTAGATGCAGTTGTAAACTCAAACCTATAAGTTTCATTTGGTTTAGCTCTCTTGAAACAAGCTCTAGCAGCTAGAGCTGCTTCGTGGAATCCAGATAAAATAAGTTTTAATTTTCCTGGATAGGTGCAAATATCTCCTATGGCAAAAATTCCTTCTTTATTAGTTTGAAAATTTTCAGTGTTGACTGGAATAGTTTTTTTTTCAATATTTAAGCCCCAATCAGCGATAGGACCAAGTTTCATTATAAGACCAAAAAAACTTAAAATATAATCAGTTTTAATTTTTTCTTCTTTCCCATCCTCAGTAGCAATAATAATGGCTGTCATATTGTTTTCACCTTCAATAGATTTTAAATTAAATGGAGTTTTTATCTTTATTTTTCCATCTTTTTCTAATTTCTTAATCTGACTTAATGTATGAGCTGCACCTCTAAATTCATCTCTTCTATGAATAAGGGTAATTTGATTATTTTTTGAAAGTTCAAGAGCCCAATCTAAAGCGGAATCTCCACCACCAAATATCGATATATTTTTATCTTTAAATAAATTTTTATTAGTTACAGAGTAAAAAATTTGTTTATCCTCAAATTGTTCTGCTTCTTTAAGTGAAAGTTTTCTTGGTTCAAATGAACCAACACCACCAGCGATAATTACATTTGGGGCAGAAAATATATTTCCTTTATTGGTTTTTACGATCCAAAAATCTTTTTCTTGTTTAACTTCGTCAACACGTTGTCCTAAATGAAAATTAGTTTTAAAAGGTTCTATCTGCTTCAATAAACCTTTAGTTAATTCTTCACCGGTACATTCTGGAATAGCTGGAATATCGTAAATGGGTTTATCTGGATAAAGTTCAATACATTGTCCGCCAGCTCGATCCAAATTATCAATCACCTCGCACTTTAAACCAATGATGCCAAGTTGATGAACGGCAAATAAACCGGTTGGACCAGCTCCAATAATAATCGCGTCTGTTTTAATCATTTAAGTTTGTTTTTCAGGTGTAGTAACTTCTAATCCATCAAGTTCATCTGTTAAAATAATTTGGCAACTTAACCTACTATTTTTTTTCGGTTCGTAAGCCATATCTAACATATCTTGTTCTGCGTCCTGAATTTTTTCAAGTTTATTAAACCATTGATCTGAGACATAAACGTGGCAGGTAGCGCAAGCCATTGAGCCTCCACAATCAGCATCTATCCCTTCAATATTATTTTGAATTGCACCTTCCATAACAGTAAGACCGCTTGCAACTTCTACTGTATTTTTTTTTCCTTCGTGAGAAATATAAGTAATTTTTGGCATTTCATTGAATATAGGTATTAAAAAAAATAGGGCAAGCTTTTAAACTTAATTCTTTCTTCTATTGCTGTTTAAATTGCCTATAAAAATTAAATAATTTTATTAGATTTTTAATTTTATTTGTGGTGATAATTAAAGAATAACAAGAAAGTTAATTTGTCTATGAGTTATAAAAAAATTTACGAGCAATCTATTAAAGACAAAGAAAATTTCTGGAAAAAAGTATCTGATGATGTTTTTTGGTATCAAAAACCTGAAAAAATTTTAAATACAGAAAATCCGCCCTTTTATAAATGGTTTGAAGATGGGGTAACTAATACTTGTTATAATGCCTTAGATTTTCATATTGATAACGGACTGGGAGATAAAGTTGCATTAATTTGGGACAGTGCAATCACTAATACAAAAGAAAAATATACATTTAATCAACTTAAAGAAAAAGTTTCTTTATTTGCTGGCGCTTTAAAAAATCAAAATATTCAAAAAGGAGATCGGGTGATAATTTATATGCCAATGATTCCAGAGGCAGTGATTGCAATGCTTGCCTGTGCGAGAATTGGTGCTATCCACTCTGTTGTATTTGGAGGATTTGCTTCGAATGAATTAGCAAATAGAATTGATGACTCTAAAGCAAAACTTATAATCTCTGCATCGTGTGGATACGAACCTGGAAAAACTGTTGAATACAAACCACTAATTAATAAAGCCATTGAATTAGCTAAACACAAACCCGACCGATGTATTATTTTTCAAAGAAAAAATTTTAAAGCTACATTAGATCCCAAATTAGATATTGAATGGGATGAGGTTTTAAAAGATGCAAAACCTACAGAGTGTGAAAAAATGAAAGGAAGTGACTACGCTTATATTCTTTACACATCTGGAACCACAGGATTACCAAAAGGAATTGTTAGAGACATTGGTGGTCATATCGTTGCATTAAAATGGACAATGAAAAATGTTTATAACATTAACCCAGATGATGTCTGGTGGTCTGCGAGTGATATTGGTTGGATAGTGGGTCATTCTTATATTGTTTATGGACCTTTATTTTATGGGTGTACCACAATTCTTTTTGAAGGAAAGCCTGTTGGAACTCCTGACGCTGGAACTTTTTGGCGAATTGTTTCAGAATATAAAGTAAAATCTCTTTTCACAGCTCCAACAGCAATTAGAGCAATCAAAAAAGAAGATCCAAATGGAGAATTTTTTAAAAAATATGATTTAAGTAATTTTAAATGTTTATTTCTAGCTGGTGAAAGAGCTGATCCAGATACAATTAAGTGGGCAGAAAAATTATTAAAAGTACCAGTTCTAGATCATTGGTGGCAAACTGAAACAAGTTGGGCTATTTCTGGAAATTGTACAGGCATAGAGTCATTTCCAGTTAAATATGGTTCAGCTTTCAAACCGGTACCAGGTTACAATCTTAAAATATTAAATAGTGAGGGTAAGGAATTAGAACCAGGAAAAATGGGAGATATAGTTGTAAAACTCCCCTTACCTCCTGGAACTTTTCCAACGCTTTGGAATGCGGATGAAAGATATAAATTAAATTATATGACAAATTATCCAGGTTACTATCAAACATATGATGCGGGTCACATTGATGAAGATGGCTACGTTTGGATTATGTCTCGGACAGATGACATTATAAATGTTGCTGGTCACCGATTATCAACTGGTTCTATAGAAGAGGTTTTAGCTGAACACAAAGACGTTGCTGAATGTGCGGTTATTGGAATTGCCGATAAACTTAAAGGACAACTCCCAATTGGATTGCTTGCTTTAAAAGCAGGAGTGACAAAAGATAAGAAGGAAATTATTTCTGAATGTGTTGCTATGGTCAGAGAAAAAGTTGGCCCCGTAGCAGCATTTAAAACTGCCATCGTTGTAAAAAGGTTACCTAAAACAAGATCTGGGAAAGTTTTAAGAGGAACAGTTAGAAAAATAGCAGATAACGAAACTTATAAAATGCCAGCTACCATAGATGATCCTGCTATTTTAGATGAAATTAAAAAAGATTTAATTGATAATAATATTTTAAAACTCTAAG
>VMBT01000095.1_pt1 | contig 55675 bp, 45 predicted proteins | sample 4404301 | NCBI WGS metagenome assembly VMBT01 (sample SAMN12238535, study PRJNA552566) | marine metagenome | isolation source: Coastal seawater | place: USA: coastal Georgia, Sapelo Island | collected 2008-08/2009-08 | reverse complement strand
CATGTAGAGTCTTCTCTGTCGAAGGTGCCCGGAGTGGTGGCTGTGGAGGTCAACCTGGCTGAGAATAAGGCCACGATCGAGATGGAGGAACATATTGAGATCGATGATTTCAAAGCAGCGCTGGAAGGTTCAACGTATGCGATATACCCTGAAGGGCACGAGCACGTGCATGAGCATGGCCATGAAAGTGCAGCACAACCACTGGGACAAGGAACAGGGGTGTTCTATTGTCCCATGCATTGCGAAGGTGACAAGACCCATGACAAACCAGGTGATTGCCCGGTGTGCGGGATGGACCTGGTAGAGGAGCAAAATCTGAATAGTTCCGGCACTCAATGGACCTGTCCGATGCATCCAGATGTGGTGGAAGAGGAACCCGGAGCATGTCCGATATGCGGGATGGACCTGGTTCCCATGAAACCCGAACCAAATGCGGAAGAGAAGAGCTACTCGGGCTTGTTGAGGAAGTTTAAGATCGCCGTAGCATTTACACTGCCCATCTTCCTCATCGCTATGAGCGAAATGATCCCGGGTAATCCATTGTACGATTGGCTCGATATGAAGTCGTGGAATTGGATCCAATTTGTGCTGTCTTTTCCTGTGGTTTTCTATGCGACATGGATGTTCTTCATTCGGGGATACAACAGTGTGCTGAGACGGAGTCCGAATATGTTCACACTGATCGCACTTGGTGCGGGTGTTGCCTGGATTTTCAGCGTAGTAGGGTTGCTGTTCCCAAGTATCTTTCCAGAGCAATTCACCACGGATGCCGGAACGGTGCACGTTTACTTCGAAGCAGCAACTGTCATCCTCACTTTGGTCCTCCTGGGCCAACTGTTGGAAGCACGCGCCCACAGCAAAACGAGTTCGGCTGTGAAAGAGCTCTTGAAGCTGGCACCTAACAAAGCCACTCGAATGGAACACGGTCAGGAAGTGACCGTAGCAATAGATAAACTGGTCCTCCACGATATCATCAAGGTCAAACCGGGAGAGAAGATACCGGTTGACGGCATCATCACAGAAGGAGAGACCAGCATAGATGAATCCATGATCACCGGTGAACCAGTTCCCGTCAGCAAAACGGTGAATGACTCAGTGAGCAGCGGGACCATAAATGGCAACAAGACCTTTCTGATGAGAGCGGAAAAGGTTGGATCTGACACCCTGCTTTCGCAGATCATCAAAATGGTGAACGATGCCAGTCGAAGTCGGGCACCGATCCAAAAATTGGCCGACACAGTTTCCGCGTATTTTGTGCCGACTGTCGTTGGGATATCGCTGATCACCTTCGGAATCTGGGCCGCCTGGGGGCCGGAACCTGCTTACGTATACGCCTTGGTCAATGCTGTAGCAGTGTTGATCATCGCTTGTCCTTGTGCGCTTGGTCTGGCAACGCCTATGTCGGTGATGGTTGGGGTGGGAAAAGGGGCTCAACATGGTGTTCTGGTTAAAAATGCCGAAGCCCTGGAGAAGATGAACAAGATCACGACGTTGGTCGTGGACAAGACAGGAACGATCACAGAAGGAAAGCCGACGGTTGATCAGGTTATATCTGTTGACGACCGATTTAGCGAAGATGAGCTCCTGCGCTACATCATCTCGTTGAATAGGAATAGCGAACATCCTTTGGCCGAGGCAACTATGGTTTTTGGTAAGGAACAAAATGTTGAACCGTGGTTCGCCGATTCATTCAATTCGATCACAGGACAAGGATTAGAAGGAACGGTGAATGGGAAAAGAGTGCATCTGGGGAATAGCAAATTGATGGGTCACGCCAATGTGGAGATCACGGATAGCATGGAATCCGCGGCTGATGAGTTGCGCTCGAAAGGAAAAACCGTTTCCTTCCTTGCACTTGATGGTCAGGCAGTCGGTTTCATCGCGATCGAAGACAAGATCAAAGAAACGAGTGCCAAGGCGATCGCTGAATTACAAGGTAAAGGAATCGAAGTTATTATGCTCACGGGCGATAACCAGACCACTGCCCGGGCAGTTGCAGAACAGCTTCAATTGACCACATTCAAAGCGAATATGCTACCGCAGGACAAGCTTGCTGAGGTAGAACGCTTACAGCAGGACGGAAAGGTAGTAGCAATGGCGGGAGACGGTATCAACGATGCACCGGCATTGGCCAAAAGCGATGTTGGAATTGCCATGGGGACGGGAACGGATGTTGCCATCGAGAGCGCCATGATCACCCTGGTGAAAGGGGATCTTCATGGAGTGGTGAAAGCGCGCAATTTGAGTGAGTCGGTAATGAAGAACATCCGGCAAAATCTTTTCTTCGCGTTGGTATACAACACCATTGGTGTGCCGATTGCTGCAGGAGTATTATTCCCGATTTTCGGTTTACTCCTCTCGCCTATGGTCGCGGCTTTGGCGATGAGCTTCAGCTCTGTTTCGGTGATTGGAAATGCGCTCAGATTGAGAAATATATCGATTTGACAAGGACTTTTACTCGAGTGCTCGGAGCAAGACTTCCATTGCCTTATCACCGTTGAAATGCTGTCCGGGGAAGACATCGAACTGAAGGAAATCGACCAGTTCGGTCAGCTCGCTTTCCTTCTTCTTCTTGAATGCTTTTAGTACGTTTTCCCCTAGCTCGAACTCCATTTCGGAGGCACCTTTACGAAGGTTTCGGCCGTAGAGGAAGTAGATCTCATCCTTTCCCGCTCTGACCTCTTTGGTGGTCTTGGTACTGGAAGTTGGATTGTACCAAACATGGATCACTAACTTGTTATCTCCTTTGTGCTTCTTTAGGAATTTGGTGTATTCAAACTCACCTTTCATGTGAACGGAGCCCGCAGTGATACCAAGGGTATCCATAGGGCCTATGTTAGCCTCAGAGCTTATGCTCATACCTATTAAAAAGACGAGAAGCGAAATGTATTTATACATGGTTCTGGAATATAATTGACTCTGGATCAAAAGTAGTGAACGATGAACATTCTTGATGGATTGTATGCTGAATTTAAGAGGTTCGCAGTCGGACAAAGTACATATCAATTTCCCCTTTGCCTTTGGCTTCTACTTTTCCGCGATGCTCAAACTCCAGGTCCGGGTCATCCTTAAGGTGGTCGTAGGTGGCTTGTGAAACATTTACCGCATCTACTTCTCCGGATGACTCCATTCTACTGGCAGTATTTACTGTGTCTCCCCAAATGTCATACTGGAATTTCTTGACACCGACAATTCCGGCAACGACGGGTCCGGTATGGATGCCTACTCGCATCTCAAATGCATGTGCATCTTTGGAACGTTGTTTCTGGTACCGATTTCTGATGAACTCCTGCATGTGAATAGCTGCGAGTACTGCTCCTTTCACTGAGTGTGGGTCAGGTACAGGGATTCCACCTGCAGCCATATAGCTGTCGCCGATGGTCTTGATCTTCTCGATCCCGAATTGTTCGCAGATCCCGTCGAAGGCTTCAAAACAAACATTGATCTCTTCTACCAGCTCCGATGGAGAGAGTTTTTCAGAAGCCTGGGTGAATTCCTTGAAATCCGTGAACAAAATGCTCACCATATCGAAATCGCGAGCTTCCGTGCGTCCTTCGTTCTTCAACTCTTCCGCCACTTCAGCAGGCAGGATATTTAAAAGGAGTTCATCTGAACGCTCCTTTTCTGATTCGATCAGATTCTTTGCGTTTTTCACCAATCGCCAGCGTGAATAGAATCCAACGGCTAACAGAATTGCCAGAATTCCCAAGCCGAATCCTATGTCCCGCTGCCTGTTCTTCTCTCGGAGTTTGACCTGAAATTCCAGATCTTGTTGAGCCTTTTCCCTATAAAGCTCCTTGTCGAATTCGTATTTTGCCTTGTCAATTGTGAGGCGCTCTCTAGTGCGAGTCCCACCAACGGAATCAGAGAACTCCGTCAATCGGAGAAGCACCCTGTATGCATCGTCACTTTTTCCGCTTCGTCTATAGGCCTTATGAAGACTTGATGCTGCAATCATCCAGTATGTGATCCCTGAAGTCACATCGACGTTGTTCAATACGAATTCACCGTTTTCTATAGTCTTTTCAAGATCTCCAAATTTCAGATATGCTGCACTCAGGAATGCACGAACCGGTGACACCGAGGCCGAATCACTATTTCGAGGATAATCGACTAAAGCATCTTCCAATTCTCTAATGCACTCCACGTACTTTTTCTGATTGAAATATAATTTTCCGATGAACGCTCGAACCGTCACGACCTTATCAGGATCCCCGGCGGCATAATTCAGTAACGATGCATTCAGGAGTTCTTCTGCTCGATCAAATCTTCCTAATTCCGAATAACAGATCCCGGACAGATAGCGCATGGTATGGTAACCTGGCCCGTCTACCCCACAATTCATTGTACCTTCTTCAAAATATTCAACTGCTTCTGCATAGCTGTCGATGAGGTATTGAATGAGCCCGAGTTGTAGCTGACACTTTGCTTTTCCTAGACTGTCGTTTATCTGATCGAATATTCGAAGGCTTTTCAAGAAATAGGTAGAGATGACGTCATAGGGTTTCAGAGTGCGGAAGTACAAGATCCCTTTGTGATGATATTAATTGGCTAATCCCTTTTGATGTTGGAGATCTGTTGCGACAGGCAATATTTCTTCAAGTAATGAGTCGGCTCTATCAAATTGCTTGCTATCTATCCAGTAACCGGCGAGTTTCAGTTGCAGATCAACCCTCGATGTGTCATCCTTTTGGATTTTGATCAGATTGATCAATGAGTCCTGCTTGGCCAATACGCCACATGGAGCCAACAAAATGGCAAATAAGAATAGCGACCTTTTGAAAATTTTTGGACTCACTGGGATCAAGTCATCGGCATCACACCAAAAAGGCAATATAACGCCAAATGTTCAATACCAGTGAAACGCCACTTTTGACTGTAGAAGATTCCAGTGTATGGACCGATGCCCGAATCTGTTCTAGTACGCTCTCGCTTTATTCCCCTCCATGTAATAAATGAAGGACCTGTTCACTACTCGCATACCTCCCGGTGTTGGGAAATCGCCCGTGAAGTACCAGTCGCCTTTGTGACGTGGGCAGGATTTATGCAGATTCTCGACACTTTGATACACGATCTCGACATCTGCCTTCATGCCCTCAGGTGTAACGAGTTTTGCGATCTCCTGAACGAGTTCTTCATCCGTGAACAGGGCATAGAGATCCTTCACAGCGTTTCGTACTTCGTCGTCAGGTAGGCTCAGTTGTCGCTTGCACTCTTCGTACACTTCCTTGAGCTTGTACTCCTGGTCCGTTTTCTTGAGTAACGACAACAAAGCGCGGAAGGCTACGAACTCATTCATACGACTCATGTCGATCCCGTAGCAATCCGGATATTTGATGATAGGAGCACTACTGGCCACGATCACTTTCTTTGGATTCAAGCGATCCAGGATCCGCAAAATGCTTGTCTTGAGTGTGGTTCCTCGGACAATACTATCGTCAACAACAACCAACGTGTCACCGAGCTTCGAAACACCGTAGGTCACATCATATACGTGCCCTACCATATCCTCCCGATCCTCATCTTGTGTGATGAACGTGCGCATCTTGACGTCCTTGACCAAGATCTTCTCTCGTCGGATCTTGATAGCAAGTATCTCCTTGAGCTTTTCTGGTTGGAGGTCCTTCAATTTGAGGATGGCCTCCATTTTATACTTGTCGAGATAACGGTAGATGCCATCTACCACTCCGTAAAAACAAGTTGAAGCCGTATTCGGGATATAGGAGAATACGACCGGGCGAACATCAAACTCGATCTTCTTCAGAATGTCCTTTGCCAAATGACGGCCAAGTTCCTTGCGCTCTTCATGGATGTTGATGTCGCTGCCACGAGAGAAATAGATACGTTCAAATGAACAGCTCTTGCGTTCCCGTTCTTCTCGGATCTTCACCTCGCTCATCTCACCGTTTCGTTTCACAATGAGTGCGTGACCAAGCTTCAATTCTCGGATGTCGCTCAGCTCCAGGTTGAAGGCTGTCATGATCGCAGGACGCTCGGAAGCGACCACCACGACTTCTTCGTCTTCGTAGTAATAGGAAGGGCGGATCCCCCATGGATCTCGAGTCACAAATGCATTTCCATCACCGATCATTCCTACCATGTGGTATCCACCATCGATGTTACGGAACGAGTTGATCAGGATATCCTGAATGTCCATGTTCTCTTTGATCTTATTCGCGATGCTCGCGTTGTCAAGATCCTCCTTGCGGTATTCGTGCAGGAGTTTGGAGTTCTCTTCATCCAGGAAGTGACCGATCTTCTCGAGCATGGTCACGTTATCCGATTTTTCCTTTGGCTGCTGACCCAGATCAATGAGCAGGTTGAAGAGCTCATCGATATTGGTCACGTTGTAATTCCCTGCGATCACCAGGTTCCGGCTCATCCAGTTGTTTTGACGCAGGAACGGATGAATGTTCTCAATGCTGTTTTTGCCATGAGTTCCATAGCGCAGATGACCCAGCAATAGCTCCCCTGCATATGGGAAATTCGCTTTGAGCCACTCCGTGTCGTTGACCTTGGCTTCATCCAGATTCTTGTACGATTCCAGAACAGATTCGAAGATGTTGGCTACCGCATTCTTGTCATTGCTTCGCTTACGGGCAATGTAACGGCGGCCAAATTCGGGGTTTAGTTTAACCACACCGATACCGGCGCCATCTTGCCCACGATTGAGCTGTTTGGCCATGATCAGTTGAAGCTTTCGGATACCGTAAAGGGCAGAGCCATACTTCTCCTGGTAATATTCGAGTGGTTTGCGGAGGCGAAGGAAAACAACGCCACATTCGTGCTTGATCGGATCGCTCATCGAATCGGATTGAGCACGCAAATTTACTCATTTACTTTCCGATGCAAGAATCACAAGTTGCTCAGAGTATATGATATTTGTGCGATGCACTTTGCGATCGTTAACGGACCTAACTTGAATCTGCTTGGAGAGCGAGAACCCGATATCTACGGAAGTCGCACATTCAGCGATGTACTCGATGAACTCAAATCATCTTTTGCTGATGTGGAGATCAGTTATTTCCAGAGCAATGTCGAGGGTGAGCTTGTGAATATCATACAGGACCTTCGCAAAAAATGCGACGGAATCATTCTAAATGCTGCGGCATATAGCCACACCTCCATTGCCATCGCCGATGCGGTCGCAGCGGTTGAGATCCCGGTTGTCGGAGTACATATTTCAAACATATACCGACGTGAGGAAGAGCGACATACCGACCTCCTTGCTAAGTACTGTACAGGCTATTTGTTTGGCTTAGGGATCAAAGGCTATGAATTAGCCTTGCGTTTTCTCATCGATCTGAATCAGGAAGATCGTTGAACGTTTTTTTTCCCTTCAGGAAATATTCCTCTACAACACTTTTACCGTAATAACCTTTGTGTATCCTGAATTCGAAAGGTCCCGTCAGATCCTGACGTTTTTGCCACCACCTTCGAAAAAAGAAGATCAGGTCCCAGTGCGCATGAACAATGGCAAAGAAATGTTTCCATTGTGGGGAGAACAGATAGCGAACCGCGGCAATGCTATCCAAACAGAGGCGAATGAAGATATGTCTCAACAACTTATGCCTCGGCGCATTCTTCACTACGATCGCGAGGTTGTTGCGGAAGTTCAGGAATGACTTGTGCTTGCTTTGCTTCGACAAAGTTCCACCACCCATGTGATAAACCTTTGATTGCGGACAGATCCAAACCTGGTAGCCTTGATTTTTCATTCTCCAGCACAGATCGATCTCCTCCATATGTGCAAACAGAACTGCGTCAAGCCCGCCGAGTTCCCGGTAAGCCGATGCACGCACCATGAATGCTGCCCCACTCACCCAAAATACTTCCCTGCGATCTTCGTATTGATCTTCATCCTTTTCCAAGGTGTGAAAAAGGCGACCTCGACAAAAAGGATAAGCCCACTTGTCCATATAGCCTCCGGCTGCACCGGCATATTCGAAGTGGTCGCGCTTGTAATAGTCCAGGATCTTCGGACCTGTGGCTGCGATCTTCTCGTCGGATTCCATCACTTCAACCAACGGTTGGATCCAGTCCTTATCGACTTCTACATCACTGTTGAGCAGGATCCAATACGGTGTTTCCAATTGAGCAAGTCCGCGGTTATAACCTTCTGCAAATCCAAGATTCTCCTCGTGAACGATCACTTTAACATCCACGAATTTTTCAGCGAGCATTTGCACACTGTCGTCTGAAGAAGCATTGTCGATGACAACGATCTCGAAGTTTTGGTAAGTAGACGCTTGAACAAAAGGGATCAGCAATTCCAGCAGACCGGAGGTGTTGTAGTTGAGAATAACTACGGAGACTTTCGGTGTGGAATTGTCGGAATTCATTCTACCTACAATGCTATATCAATTCTGTGAGGCTTTCGGTTCGTCCGACTCTGATTCACTGTCAAACGGAAGGAACACCACATTCCCACCGCGCTCCGAAATGAGAAAGACGCTCATGAATTTCGCCGGATCACGGAACGATTGTTTGAACAGATCGGTCCGATCGGCTTTGATGAGCCCTTTCTCTACGAATTCCTCCAGCGTCGATGCACGGATACTGAATGTTGTTCCGATCTCTTCCCGATCAACAATGGTCTCTCCCAATCCCAGGGGAACAACATGGGCTACGAAGATCGGATAAGACGTATATCCATTCGAGATCATTTCCGCCGATGTCTCTCGGATCAGTTCCTTGTAGACGATGAGGTCTGCTTTGAGTGCTTTGAGTAGATCTTCTTGTGAAATAGCCATGAGATTCGTTTTAGATCTTTTGCAAGAGTACCACATTTTCCACGTGATGCGTATGTGGGAACATGTCGACAGGTTGCACTTTTACAATGCGATAATGATCTCGCATCAGATCCAGATCACGGGCCTGAGTGGCCACGTTGCAACTCACATACACAACCCGATCAGCTCCGGACTTATTGATCTGGTCCACCACATCCTTGTGCATTCCGCTTCTCGGTGGATCGGTCACGATCACATGAGGTGCTCCATGCTTTTCGATAAAACCGGAATCGAACACCTTGCGCATGTCACCAACTTCAAAAGCGGTGTTCTCCACTCCATTCATTCGTGCATTTTCGTAGGCATCCTGAATGGCTTGTTCGACACTTTCCACTCCAACGATCTTACCGGCGTTTTCGGATAGATACAATCCTATCGTGCCGGTTCCGCAGTACAAATCGTACAGTACTTCACCTTTTTGGACGTTGGCAAATTCTTTGGTCACATCGTACAATGTTTTGGCTTGACGTGGGTTGGTCTGAAAGAATGATTTTGCGCGGATCTTGAACGAGCGATCACCAATGGTCTCAATGATGTGATCCTGACCTTTGTGTACCTCTACATCCAGATCGTAAATGGTATCGTTCTGCTTGGTATTAATGACATACAGGACATTTCCGATCTCGGGAAAATCTTCGCAAAAAGCATCCAGAAGTTCAGCCCTTCCCTGATCTTCCTCTCCGAAGATCACGATGATCATCCATTGTCCGTCGATGGTGTTCCGCAGGATCAGATTTCTCAGCAAACCCTGATGTTCACGAATATTGTAAAAGGACAGATTTCGCTCTTTGGCAGCGTCGTAAAACCATTTGCGAACGGCGTTGGTGGGTTCACTTTGTAGGTGGCACGTATCGATGTGCAAGACTTTATCGTAGCGACCCGGAATGTGAAATCCGACTGCGTCTTTATCGATGGCATCGCCTTTATCCGCTTCTTCCTGAAGTATCCATCGGCTGGCACTGAAGGTATACTCCATCTTGTTCCTGTATTGAAAGGTCTCCTCCGACCCGAGAATGGCTCCGGGTTCCGGGAAGTCCAATTTGCCAATACGCTGGAATGAATCTGTGACTTGCTGAGCCTTCAGTTTGAGTTGAGCTTCGTATGTCAGATGTTGCCATTTGCATCCTCCGCAAAGCCCAAAATGCGCACACTTTGGTTCAGTTCGAAGCTTCGAACGCTTTTTCAAGTTGACGATCTCACCGATGAGGTATTTGCGTTTTCTAGCGATGACCTTGACATCAGCAACATCTCCGGGTGCCCCGTAATTCACGAAAACGACCTTGTCGTTCCAGCGTCCTATACTCTTTCCTTCCGCGCCGGCACTGATGATCTCAAGATCCTCGATCAGACGGCCGTAATGACGATTTCTTGCCAAATGTCAGATGATTTGTCTGTTTGAACGATGTACATACTGATCAACAAAAGATGGAGTATTTGTCACTTCCATCCACGTTGTCTCCACATGTAATTGAGTAACACGAAATTAGCACTAATATTGCTCCTGACATCAGTGAGCACAGGAATTTCCGAGTGATCACTGAGTCGGTTGAGACCGCATGACCAGCAAATTCAAACTTGAAGGGGACATAGAAGCCGAACGCCAGTCGGAGTACGTCAAAAAGGAACTTGATCAGTACCGTAAACGCACGAGAAATTGGCAGATCGGAAGTGTCTCCTTAGGATTGCTTTTACTTGTTGCCGTGGTTTGGGGATTAATTGGCAGTCGCACCGACACTGTGAATGATTCGTCAGCCACTGGACTGCAGGTCATCGATAGTTTGACGCAGCGCACCGAAAACTTGCAGATGAAACTGGATAGTCTGATAATTTCGAATTCGGAATTGCGTCGGGACAATGAGATACTGAGTGAGAACTCCGAAGACCTAAATGGCGTGTTTTTTGAAGTTCAATTGGGGTCGTTCAATGATTTCGATCTTGATCGGTACCTGGCGAACCTGGCAAATCTGCGGCAGGAGAAGTATGACGGAAATACCAAACTTCTTCTTGGAAGATTTCGTTCGTTTAAAAAAGCTTTGCTCTTCGAGAGTGATCTCAAGAACATCGGCTTTGAACAAGCGTTCATCGTTGGTAGGATCAACGGCGAATTGGTGACATACAAAGAAGCGCTTCAAGCAGTTCAGGCCGCGAAATAATTGCGGTCATGCCGCGTTAGAACAACAGTAGAAAGAACATTGACAACGGGAAAAGAGATCATATTGCAGAAGTTGGATGCTTTCACCCGAAAGTATTACAAGAACAAATTGCTACGTGGACTTATATGGTTCACTGCAGGAGCGGTGAGTTTGTTCTTTCTGACTTCTTTCCTGGAATACATTGGTCGATTTAACACTACCGTCAGGACGGGGTTGTTCTTTGCATTCCTGATCTTCAGTCTGGCCATCCTTTTCAAGTATGTGGTGGTTCCTGTATTGCAACTGTACCGACTGGGGAATCGCATCGATCATAAACAGGCAGCGGTGATCATCGGGAAACACTTCCCTGAGATCAAAGACAAGCTTCTGAACACATTGCAGCTTGAAGAAAGTGAAGCTGCTCAGCACAACGAACTCCTGCGCGCAGCCATCCGACAGAAAACGGAGCAGTTGCGCCCAATCCCATTTCAACAAGCGGTAGATCTGCGTTCAAATGTCAGATACCTCAAATATGCCCTCATACCACTGGCAGTTCTGTTTCTGGTTATCCTGGTGGCGCCGGGATTCTCCGATTCCACCCGCCGCATTGTACAATACAACGAAGAGTTCATTCCACAAGCTCCTTTCCGATTCGTTTTAGACGAGTCGGATCTGAAGGCAGTGCAGAATGAAGATTACACGTTGACCCTTCGAACAGAAGGCGAGGTGATACCATCGGAAGTATACGTAGAGCTGGAAGGTTATCCTTTCAAGATGAAGAGCAGGTCACCCGGTGAATTCGTCCATACGATCAAGCGTCTTTCTGATGATGTGAACCTGCGTTTCGAGGCGGAGGGCTTTTTGAGCGAATGGTTTACACTTGATGTGCTTGCCCGTCCGGCATTATTGGATTTCAAGGCGTTTCTTGACTATCCGGATTATACGGCACTCACCGATGAGAAGCTCGACAACGCTGTAGACCTGCAAGTTCCGGCCGGAACAAAGATCCGTTGGGAGTTCAATGCGCGCAACGCACAGTACATGGATGTGATCGCCGATTCGGAGATCAAAAAAGTACCTCGAAAGGAGGATATGTATTCACTGGATCTTCAGTTCCTCGATAACAAGCGAGTTCGGGTTCGCACCGGGAATGACAACATTCCCAAAGGAGATTCATTGGAATTCAATGTACAGGTGATCCCGGATAATTTCCCCCAGATCACGATGGAGGAAAAGGCCGATTCCAGTCGAACTAAGATCAAATACCTCTTGGGAGAGATCCGTGACGACTATGGATTCAGCAAGCTCTTGTTCAAATATCGATTCCTCAAAAGTGATGATGAGGCAAAAGTGCAGGCAGGAGAGAAGAGCGAAGTGATGCATATCAATCGAGGATCGAATGTGCAGAGCTATTACCACTACTGGAACCTATCTGACTTGAACATACAAGCCAGCGACAAGATCGAGTACTATTTCGAGGTGTGGGACAACGATCGGGTAAATGGCGCAAAGAGCGCCAGATCCAAGTCGCAGATCTTCGAAGCACCATCGTTGGATGACTTGAATGCGTTGACTGAAAAGACCAACGAAGAGATCAAATCCGATATCAAGGACAGCAAAAAAAGTATCAACGCGATGAATCGCGAGCTCGAAGATCTCGAGCGCAAGATGACTGAGAAAAAGCAGCTGACCTGGGAGGAGAAAAAGAAGGTCAAGGAACTACTGGAGGACCATAAAAAACTGCAACAGGACATGCAGAATATCCTCGACCAGAACAAACTCAATAACACACGCGAATCCGAATTCAAGCAACTCGACGAAGAGATCGCACAAAAGCAGGAAGAACTGCAGGATCTGTTCGAAAAGGTGATGGACGAGGAGATGAAAGAGCTGATGGAGCAGATCGAGGAGCTCATGCAGCAAAACAAGAAAGACGAGCTCATGGAGAAACTGGACGAGCTCGATTTCTCCGATAAGGAGATCAGCAAGCAAATGGATCGGATGCTCGAGCAACTCAAGCAATTGCAGTTGGAGAAAAAGGTGAATGAGACCGTAGAGAAGCTTGACAAGCTGGCCAAGAAGCAAAAGGAGCTCAGTGAAGAGACCAAGAACAAAGAGAATGCAAAAGAAGAGCTCGATAAGAAACAGGAAGAGCTGAACAAGGAATTCGACAAGGTCAAAAAGGACATCGACGATATTGAGAAGAAGAACAAGGATCTGGAACGACCGCTTCCACTCGACACTGAAAAACCAAAGGATAAGCACGAAGAGGTCCAGAAAGACCTAAAGGAGAGCCAAAAAGATCTGGGCAAGAATAAACGCGACGATGCATCTCAGAAGCAAGAGGATGCCGCGGACGGGATGAAGGAGATGTCGCAGGACCTGCAGGAGCAAATGGAGCAGGCCATGCAACAACAAGAAGGTGAGGACTACAATACCCTTCGGGAAATTCTCGAGAATCTGGTCCAGGTTTCCAAGGATCAGGAGGATCTGATGGAAGAGTTCAAGACCACGCGGAATTACAATCCGCGCTATGTGGAAATGGGGCAGATCCAAAAGAAGATCAAGGACGATACGAGAATGATCGAGGACAGTTTGTTCAGCTTGAGCAAGCGTGTCAAGCAGATCGAACATTTCATCAATAAGGAGATCGGTAAGGTCAATGAGCACATGGACAAGACCATGGCTGAATTGGGAGAAAGACGCACAAATAAGGTGGTCATGAACCAGCAGTATGTAATGACCAGCTTGAACAATCTCGCCTTGATGCTCAGCGAAAGTCTGGAGCAAATGCAACAGCAGATGCAATCCAACAAACAAGGAGCAGGAAGTTGCAAGAATCCGGGATCCAATCAGAAGTCCGGTTCCGGACAGAAGATGAAGTCACTACGGCAAATGCAGGAATCGCTAAAGAAGCAACTCGAGGAGATGAATCAGGGTATGAAGCAGGGCGGACAAGGGAAACCCGGAAGTAAAGAATTTGCAGAAGCCGCAGCAATGCAGGCTGCGATACGGAAGAAACTTCGTGACATCAAGGCTCAGTTGGAAAAAGAAGGAAAGGGCAAAAAGCTCGGGAATCTCGGACAGACAGAACAGCTAATGGATGACCTGGAGCAGGACCTTTATAACAAGCGCTTGAGTCAGCAAGTTCTGGAACGACAACAGGAGATCCTGACCCGTCTTTTAGAGCATGAAAAAGCGGAGCGTGAGCAGGAGAAGGACGAACAACGCAAGTCCAAGGAAGGACAAGAATTCCAGCGTGAGCTACCGCCGTCGATCGAAGAGTATTTGAAACAAAAAGAGAAAGAGCAGGAATTGCTCCGAAGCTTGCCACCTGACCTAAACTCTTACTACAAGCAAAAGGTGCGGGAGTATTTCAACGCGATCAACCGCTAGTAAATTCCCTAGCGGGAAGTTTGAGTGAATAGTGTGAGTGAACAGTGATCCTGACCGATTTGCTTTTGTCCCGACACCCGTCACCCGACACCCGATCCCCAATTTGTGTGGGCAACTATCTTTTCTCATTTTCCAACCCCGATTTAACTTGCACGCAAGTTGGAATACGCCGTAGTTGACATAGAGACCACCGGAGCATCGAACAAGATCACAGAAGTGGCGGTGTTCGTCTATGACTCGGAGAAACGAGAGATCGTCGACGAGTTCGTTTCGCTCGTGAATCCCGAGACGCATATCCCTTCATTCATCACAGGTCTCACAGGAATTTCGAATGAGATGGTCATGGATGCTCCTCGCTTTTACGAGATCGCGAAGGACCTGCATTCCATTACCAAGGACCGCGTCTTTGTGGCGCATAATGTCAACTTCGATTACAACGTCATCCGAAGTGAGTACAAAGATCTCGGAGCAGAATTCCGACGAAAGAAATTCTGTACCGTTCGTACAAGTAGAAAGGTGTTCCCGGGTTTGCGCTCCTATAGCTTGGGCAAATTGTGTAAGAGCTTAGGCATCACGATCGAGGATAGACACCGAGCAGCCGGAGACGCAAAAGCTACAGTGAAGCTATTGCAGTTGTTGCTCGACAATGACACCGAAGATCACATCACAAACGCGTTGAATGCACGGAGTAAAGAGGCAACCTTGCCACCGAATCTGGAACGTTCTGTGTATGATTCATTGCCCGAACTCACCGGTGTGTATTACATGCACGATAACGATGGCAAGGTCATTTATGTTGGCAAAGCGATCGACATTCGAAAGCGCGTGAACAGTCATTTCCTCGATTCTACTCCTGGCAAACTGCGCATGAAGAAAGAGATCTTTGATATCAGTTATACCGTGACCGGTTCAGAGTTGCTGGCTTTGGTGCTTGAGAGCGCTGAGATCAAGAATCATTTCCCGGAATACAACCGGGCTCAGAAATACACAAGCAATGCCTATGTGTTGTGCAAATTCCAGGATCAGGAAGGAGTACTGCACTTAGAGATCGCCAAGAAGAAGAAATACATGCAGGGAGCCATCGCTGCTTTCAGCAATGTGGTCAAAGCAAGGACTTTCCTGAGTCAATTGGTGAATCAGTACAAACTGTGTTCTAAATATTGCGGGCTCCAGACCAGCAGCAAGGAGTGTTTCGATTACCAACTCGGGATCTGTAAAGGTATTTGTCGGGGCAAAGAAGATATTGAGTCTTACAATCAAAGGGTCGAGGATGCTCTGGCGAGTTTTGTTCTGGAGACGGGCTCATATGTGATACTCGACAAGGGCCGACATCGTGACGAACGATCATTTCTCTTGATCGAAGGTGGTCAGTACCAGGGCTACGGTTTTCTCGACACCAATTCTGCAGTGAATGATCAGGAAGGATTTCGAGACCGCCTGATCACACAAAAGCACAACTCCGACATACAGCATATCATTCAGGCAGCAATACGAAACAAGCGTCCGGAAGAGATCATCTATTTCGATCGGGAAGTTGGAGTGACCGGTTAAATCCCGGGTCGATTATCTTTACTCCACATTCATTTCAGAAAATGGAATGAATGTGAATATCTGTTTGTCTAATCATTGAACTTGAAAGAACAGCAACATACTGACGGCGAACTGGTGGCGCGCGTTCTTTCGGGCGATCAACGTGCATTTTCACAGATCGTGGACAGATACAAAGACAATATTGCTTCAGTGATCATGGGTATGACGGGCGATGTCAACATGACGACGGACATTGCTCAGCAGACCTTCGTAAGAACCTTCCGTTTCCTCGACAAATACGAGGGCAGAAGCTCCCTGAAGACCTATATCACCCGAATAGCGATCAATCTATCGCTCAATGCGCTCAAAGGAAAACAGCGCGATACGGAGCGATTCGTCAATTTCGACAAAACAACCATGCTTCTTCCGGCAGAAGAAGTTGACCGAGAAGAACGCCAGATCGTACATCGCGCTTTAAATCGTCTGGATGAAAAACATCGCTCAGTGGTGTCTTTGAGGATGATCGAAGGGCACTCCACAAAAGAAACCGCTGAAGTACTGGAGATCAGTGAAGGCACTGTCATGTCGCGATTGAGCAGAGCTATGGATAAAATGATACACATTCTAAAAGAGCTTGGATATGAAAAATGAACGATCAGAACAGAAGTTGGAACAAACACTTGGCCGACTGAAATATCAGTTTGACGACAGCTTCACTGACCTCGTCATGAGCGAGCTTGATCATCAGCTTCCGGAGCGAAAACCGGGTAGATCGGTTCTCCTTCTGATGAAAGGCCTGACGATCGCAGCTGCGGCAAGCATCGTCCTTGTCCTTGGGGTCACATTTGCCCTTGACGGCTCATTGAGTATGGATTCACTCCTCGGGATCGATGGATTCAGCGAGCTGGATCTGTACGACGCAATTCAAAATGGAACTTATGAAAACTAGAATTACTATAATCACCATAAGTGCGATCCTTCTGGGATTTGCTCTTGGATTCTTCGTGTCGGGTCGGATGACACACGGCCGCATGGAACATATAGTCAAGATGCAACAACCTGAAGGGATGAAGAAGCGAATGATGAGGATCATTCAACCCACCGAAGATCAAGTAGAAAAGATCGAAGGCATCTTAGATGAGCATACAAATACGGTAGATGTGCTCAGAAAAAAGAACAGAGCTCAACTGAGATCTGCCCATCAGGAATTGCGAGATGCGTTGCATGAAGTGTTGACCGAAGAACAGGAACTGCGCCTCCAGAAGGCTCACAGGAAGATGTTCCGCTCTCACAGGCCACCACCTCCACACCATTTGGAATGAAAATTGGGTCTGAATGGTCTAAAGGACAAACATTGGAAACTAAACCGAACCGAATATGAAGAACAGGATTTTATTGATGCTTGCACTCTTTCTAGGATTGAGTCAGGCCGCACTGGCACAAGAGAAACACGATCGGATGAAACATCGAACCGATCGGTTGGATGAGAAAGTGAACCTCACCGAAGAGCAAAAGGTGAAGATCAACGAATTGAATCAGGCTTTTGCAGAGGAAATGAAGGCCATGCGTAAAGAAGATAAGGATGAAATGCGTGGTGAAATGCATGAAAAAATGCAAGCGCATCGCGAACAGATCAAGGAGATCCTTACCGACGAGCAAAAGGAAAAACTCAAAGAAGAACATGAGAAGGACAGGGCATCTCACAAAGCCATGCGCGAGGAGATGAAATCCTATCGCAACGAGAATATCAAACCGGTCATGAGTGAAAAGCGTAAAGAGTTTGAGAGTGTTTTTACCGATGAGGAGAAGAAGCAGATCGAAGAAGCACGCATTCAGATCAAGGCAGTCAAAAGAGATCTGAAGAGCGAAAAGGAAGAGAAACCGGCACGACATCGATACGGCGATCGTGAGACACGTACAGCCACTCGTGATCAGATCAAATCTATAGTAGATACACAGATCCGACCGATTGTCGATGCCCATGAGACCGAATTGGATGCGATCGAAAAGGATCTCGAACCAAAGCGCAAGGAATGGAAGGAAGACATGAAAGCGATCCGTTCAAAGCATATGAAGGATAAAGCAGCCACTGCGGCACATGATCACCGTCGCAAGCACAAAGCCAGCATGAGGAAGCACCACGGTGAGGATAAGCACGATGGTGATGCCATGCACAGAGAAGGTGAAGATGCGTGGAAGATGAGGTTCATCCTCAAAGACGATCTTCAGGAAGATTAAGAAATCAGCAGAGATCTGGAAATTGAAACTCGAAGGGTGGCCGATGGTCACCCTTTTTTTTGCGTTTACCGGAAATTTCTGATCACTGGGTTTTCTAGCCATTTGGGTCTTCTTTGCATCCACGTGAATCCATTAACTTTACCCACTGCCTGAGCATGTCCATAGAGATCACTTCTGAATTCGAACATTCACTCGACCTGATGGAGAATACCGACCGGTCAGTGTTCATTACCGGGAAGGCCGGAACCGGCAAGTCTACTCTTCTCAGACATTTTCTGGGCATCACCAAGAAGAAGCACGTAGTCCTTGCGCCAACTGGCATTGCGGCATTAAACGTTGGCGGGCAAACCATTCACTCATTCTTCAGCTTTCCTCCCGGGATCGTTCTGTTACAGAACATCAAATTCAGGAACAACAAGGCAAGGGTCATGAAAAAGCTCGACATGCTCATCATCGATGAGATTTCCATGGTTCGCGTCGACCTCATGAAGGGAATCGATATTTCACTCAGAAAACACCGCAAGCGTATGGATCTTCCGTTTGGAGGGGTCCAGCTCGTGATGATCGGAGACTTGTTTCAATTGAGTCCGGTAGTACCTCCATCAGAGGAGACCCAGTTGCGGATGATGTATTCCGGAATGCACTTTTTCGATGCGTTTCCGAATCGCATGGCGATGGAGCGAGTAGTGCTGACAAAGGTGTATCGTCAGCAAGAAGACGAGACTGAATTTCTGCGCATACTCAATAACATTCGGAATGACCAGGTGGAGCCTCGGGATCTCGAACTGTTGAACTCGCGCTACGAGCCGGATCTAGAGCCGGATGAAGAGTCGGTGTTCCTGACATCGCGCCGCGATCGTGCTCGAAACGTCAATATGTTCAAACTGCGAGAGTTAGACACGGAGCATAGGACATATACCGGACGACTTAAAGGGAAGTTCAAAGAGCAATATGAATCCGGCAAGAATATCGAGCACCGACTTCCTGCCCCGATAAGGCTTGAACTAAAAGTCGGGGCTAAAGTAATGATGGTGAAGAATGATCCTGAAAAGCGTTGGGTCAACGGGACCATAGCTCATATCATTGAGATGGATGACGATGAGATCCTGGTCGATATACATGGGAATCAAGAGATCGTCTATCGCGAAAAATGGCAGGAGATCAGGTATACGTGGAACTCTCAAACAGCTGAGGTAGAGGAGGAGGTCTTGGGCTCTTACTCTCAGTTCCCATTGCAACTGGCTTATGCCATCACGATCCACAAAAGTCAGGGTAAGACCTTCGAGAAGGTGATCATTGATATCGGCAAGGGCGCCTTTGCGCATGGTCAGGTATACGTGGCTTTAAGCAGGTGTACTACATTGCAAGGTGTGAGGCTGAATCAGCCCATCAGGCCAAGGGATATTATAGTAGATAGGCTTATCCTGGAATTCATAGACGGTGCGGAAGTTGTTGAATAGCAAGGTGTTTCGATCAATTAAATGGCGAAAGTCTGACCAAATTTGACATTTCGTAACTCACTGACTGTCAGTTTTTAATATAAATATCAAGTCTGGATTCGAGGAAAGCAGGGCTAATTGCTTAAAAAATGTGTTTCTCTGCACTACTTTTGTTTCTTTATCTAAACTAGGCGAAAAGGCTCTTTAAGAACTTTGACGTCTGCAGTAGTTCGTCTGTTGCTGAGTGTTTAGTTGACGTAGTGACAGGTAACCCAACACCGGTACCGGTCGATTGGCTCTATTTCCATGCGAAAAAGATCACAAATTCTCAGGTTAGACTCACATGGGCGACGTCCATGGAGGACAATAACGAACGCTTCGATATCTACCGTAAAAAGCCGGGAGATGATCAGTTTAATAAGATCAACGAGGTTCCTGCTGTAGGATTCAGCAACGAGATCAATGAATACGATTATCTCGATGTTCTGGAGCCGAACACGAAAGGTTACGTCTATTACAAGATCAACCAAGTGGATTTCGACGGACAAAGCTCAGAAACGCCGACCAGAGTGGTATACTTTGGCGGAACCGGCATTGGAGAGGTTGGACTATATCCGAACCCAACCAATGGTGATATAACAGTATCCGGACTCAAATTGGATGTCCCGGGTGCTTCTTACAAATACTTGATCTTCGATATCGGTGGTCGCATGGTTCAATCCGGTCGATTTGAAGATAGTGGAACGATCAATGTCCGCGAACTGGAATCCGGTTCCTACTTGATCAACGTCGTCGATGAAAATGGCGATGAAGAATTTGGTTTGCCTTTTATAAAATTGCGACAGTAAACTCTTTTACACCTTAAGAGGTGACCAAAATTGGGTGGGCCCGCTTCGGCGGGTCCATTTTTTTTGTCAAAAATGAAGGGTGAAAGTTTCGATCAATCCTCGCGTTTGATCGGTCGCATTTGCGGGAAGAACAATACTTCCTGTATCGAACTTTGATCCGTCAACAGCATCACTAGCCTATCAATGCCAATTCCGATACCTGCAGTAGGAGGCATCCCATACTCCAGGGAGCGAAGGAAATCCTCATCGATGAACATGGCTTCATCGTCACCGCGTTCCAGCAATTTTGCTTGTTCCTCGAATCGCTCGCGCTGATCGATCGGATCATTCAACTCACTGTAGCAATTCGCGATCTCTTTTCCATTGATGATCAACTCAAATCGCTCAGTGAGCGTAGGGTCTTCGCGATGTTTTTTGGTCAACGGACTCATCGAAACCGGATAATCTTTGATGAAAGTCGGTTGGGTCAAATGATGCTCCACGTGCTCTCCAAAGATCTCATCGATCATCTTACCTGAGCCCATGTTCTCATCCACCTCCACCTTCAATTCCTTCGCAATAGCGCGGATCTCGTCCTCCGATTTACCGTGTAGGTTTTTACCGGTGTACTTCTCGATCGCCCCGAATAAGGTCAAGCGCTCGAATGGCTCACCGAAATCGATGGTCTTGTCGCCGAATTTAACCGATGTGTCGCCCGTTACTTCCTCTGCGATACTGCGCAACATTGCCTCCGTAAGGTCCATCATCCAATTGTAGTCCTTGTAGGCTACGTAGAGTTCCATTTGAGTGAACTCCGGATTGTGGGTCCTGTCCATCCCTTCGTTGCGGAAGTCTTTGGCAAATTCATACACTCCTCGATAGCCCCCAACGAGGAGTCGTTTCAGGTAGAGCTCGTTGGCAATACGCAAGTACAATGGGATATCCAGAGCATTGTGATGCGTGATGAACGGACGGGCAGCTGCTCCACCCGGAATCGGCTGTAGGATAGGAGTTTCAACCTCCATGTATCCTTTGTCATCCAGGAAATTTCGCATGGAACTGATCGCGCGTGATCTCTTCTTGAAGATCTCACGGACTTTTGGATTCACGATCAAGTCCACATAACGCATTCGATAGCGCTGTTCCGGGTCTGTGAATGCATCGAATACCTTTCCGTCAACTTCTTTAGGCATCGGGAGGGGATTGAGTGCTTTACACAGCAACTTCAAACCAGTCACGTGTATGGAAATCTCACCAACCTGAGTGGTGAATACATATCCTTTGACCCCGATGATATCACCGATGTCAAGGAGTTTTTTAAAGAGCGTATTGTACAGGCTTTTGTCTTCTCCCGGGCAGATCTCATCTCGGTTCACATAGATCTGGATCTTGCCGGTTTCGTCCTGCAATTCGGCGAAGCTGGCCTTACCCATGATGCGTCGACGCATCAGCCTTCCTGCTATGGAAATATCCTTATAGTTGAGCTTGTCGTCTTCGTAGTGATCCTTGATATCCTTGGCCGTCACACTAACGTTGTACGGCTCCGGTGGAAAGGGGTCAATACCCATTTCCCGGATTGCTTGTAGGGACTCCCTGCGCTGTAATTGCTGCTCGTTAAGTTCCATGCAGTGTCAAATTTTTCGCGAATATAGCCCAATTGGCCAACGTTTTAGGGGTTTCAGGGGTCTTTACCATAGGCAGTTTTATTAACTTTGTTTGGTAGCCATTTTATGCGTCGGATCCATTATTTCCTTCTGATTATCACGCTTTTCTGCGCTTCAGCGTCGGCGCAGGCAGAGGAATCCCGATTGCGCAAATTCTTATTTGAAGAGAACAAAGGGCAGTTTCATGAAAATGTGCTGTTCCGTACAGAGATCCCATCGGGTTATCTTTTTATCGAACGGAACGGGCTCACTTATTCATTCCACAACGCCGAGGAGAAGCATGAGGTGTTGGAATTCTTCCACCATTTCCGGAATGAGTACACCACAACGAAATTCCGTGTACAAGCTCATGTGCTGAAACTTCATTTTCTGGAAGGGCAGATTCCTGAAGCCAGTCCCACCGAGCCGACGTCGTACTATTTCAACTACTACGTGAATGGAAATGACGCGCGGAAACACGCAACTAATGTCAGATCCTATGAAAAAATGCGATTGAACGGGATCTATCCGGGGATCGATCTCGAATTCTATACGGGTTTCGATGGCTCGTTGAAATACGACTGGATCGTAGCTAAAGGAGCGGATCCTTCGCAGATCAGATTGGGTGTAGAAGGAGCGGACGACATGAGTCTCGAGCAAGGATACCTGAAGATCACGCATTCCTTGGGTGTGCTCACTGAAACCCCTCCGATTACACTATCTGAACATCCTACAGCGCCATTTCCGCAATTCCATTTCAACATTATTGGGGATGAGGTTAGATATGAAGCTGTTTCGTCTTTCGGACAAATGGCCAACACGGCAGATGCACAATATCGCATAGACCCCAAGCTCATCTTCAGCACCTACAGCGGAAGTAGGGGCGATAACTTTGGTTTCACGGCCACTTACGATAGCGAAGGACACTTGTACGCCGGTGGCATCACGGATGGTTATTTTGGACAGTATCCGGTGACAGCCGGGGCCTATCAGACCGAGTTTGGAGGAGGAGAAGGGCTTAGCCCTGCAAACCTCGCCTGCGATATCACGATCAGTAAATACGATTCGGCCGGGACTACTTTGCTCTATGCGACGTATTTGGGAGGAGCCAGAGATGAGTATCCTCATAGTCTGGTGGTCGACAAGAATGATCAACTCCTGGTGATGGGAACATCCTATAGTTCCGATTTCCCATTCACACTGACCGCATATGACACCACACATAACGGAAACACGGATATCATCGTGTCCAAGTTCAGTGTCGACGGAAAACAACTCCTTGCATCAACATTCGTTGGAGGGTCGGGAAGAGATGGGTTGAATTCGAATGGCAGTCTGCGGTATAACTACGCCGATGACTATCGTGGTGATATATTCATGGATGAAAGCAACAATGCGTACATCGCATCAAGCACCAATTCATCCGACTTCCCGATGGTCAACGCCGTCGACAATACCATTGTAGGCTCGGAAGGCTGCGCGTTCCAGCTCAATGAAGATCTCAGTCAATTGGAATGGAGTACGTTCTGGGGAGGTTCTGGAGCCGACGCGTTGTACAGCATCAAGGTGGATGTCGATTCGAATATAGTCGTGGGTGGTGGCAGCAATAGCGATACCATGCACACCACGACAGGAGTGCTGAACAAGAAGCGCATCGGTGGAATTGACGGGATCATTGCGATATTCGATCAGGGAACCAAAGAAGTGAAAGCAGCATCGTATTTCGGAACGGGCAGTTATGATCAGATCTATTTTGTGGAGATCAACAATGAAGGATCCATTTTCGTTGCTGGTCAGACTGAAGGAAATATCAAACCAAGTTCCGGAGTATATGGCGAATCGAATAAAGGGCAGTTTGTTGCCAAGATCGACACCTCACTACAGAACATTGAATTCCAGACATCCTTTGGGGTGCGGAATAATCAGATCGACATCGCGCCGACGGCCTTCTTGGTCGACAATTGCGAACACATCTATATGAGCGGATGGGGGTCGGTAGTTCGACCGGACCTGCATCCGGGATCGACCACAGACCTCGAGATAACCAGTGATGCAGAACAACCCACAACTGACGGGAACGATTTTTACATCATCGTCCTGGATAAGGATGCGCAGAGCTTGCTCTATGCGACCTATTTTGGTGGAGACTCTACCGCGGACCATGTGGACGGAGGGACGAGTCGGTTCGATAAGAAAGGAGTGATCTATCAGAGTGTTTGCTCATCGTGCCCGAACGGAAATGAAGGTGGACGACAAGATTTCCCGGTCACACCGGATGCGGCGTTCACGACCAATTTGAGCCCACGTTGCAGCAATGCGAGTTTCAAGATAGATCTTCAGATACGAACGGCGGTGGATGCCTATTTCCGTCCGGATCCTCCATTGGGCTGTGCTCCGCTGGATGTGCACTTTGAGAATTTCAGCCGTACCCAGGCGAAATTCATCTGGGATTTTGGGGATGGGAATACGGATACGGTCAATTACTCGCCGGATCACCGGTATGAGGAACCCGGCACCTATGAGGTCACGCTTACGGTGATCGATTCCAATACTTGTAATATCTCGGATGTGTTCAAGCGATCTATTTATGTGTATGGACACAAAGACGCCACCTTTGAGTATGAATTGGAGCCATGTGTTTATGAGGCGTCATTCACCACATCCAGTAAGGGGCCTGACTATTATTGGGACTTTGGAGACGGGCAGACGAGCACTGAGAAGAATCCCAAGCATCAGTACGAACCGGGTATGACCTATACGGCCACCCTCATCGTCAACCCGAATACACTCTGTTCAGACACGGCCACATCTGTCATCGAAACTGCACCAAAGGGAGGAGATGATCTGTTCATTCCCAATGTATTCACTCCGGGAGCTGATGGTTTCAATGATTTCTTTTGTCTGGACGGACTGAATCCCGGGTGCGATTCCATTGAATGGATCATCTATAATCGATGGGGTGAGCGGGTATTCCATTCCAATAGTGTTTACGATTGCTGGGATGGTCGCACAGGAGGTAAGAACTTACCGTCAGGAACGTACTTCAGCATATTCAAGATCTGGCGTTTCGAGCTCGATGATGAGTATACAGTTTCCGGAACGGTGACTCTGATCCGCGATTCAAAGAGAGGTCAATAATATCCCGTTCGGGAATTTATTCATGAATAAACCAGGTTGCAATCATATTATTACCGTTCGGTATTAAATGTAGATTATTGGACCAATATTTTATAAATGTTACCGAAGAGTAATATAAGACGGAATATTCGCTATTTTTGTTGGAATATTACAGAACGGTAATATGAATGCTTCAGATTTAGGTAAAATCATTAAGGAACAACGGAAAAAACTCAAGCTCACGCAAAAAGACCTCTCAATGGTCAGTGGGGTTGGAACCAGATTTGTTTCCGAACTGGAGAATGGCAAGGAGACCTGTGAGCTTGGGAAAGCACTTCGCATTGTCCAAACTCTAGGCTTACGAATGATCATCAATGACCAATTCGATAAACGTATTTCTAGCTGAAGATCTAGTAGGGAGGCTTAGCGTAGACAAGTACGGCACCTTGTCCTTCTCTTACGACGATGACTATGTAGAGAAAGGTGGCAAGCCGCTGTCACTATCATTGCCGTTGACCGATCAAGAATACTATGGTGGAGCTGCCCATGCATATTTTACCGGATTGCTGCCTGAAGAAGCTGAAAAGGCGTCTATTGCAAGGGCGATCAACATATCTACATCCAACCATTTTCATTTGCTCAGTGAATTGGGAAAAGAATGCATTGGTGCAGTACGCATAATTGAGTCCCTGCCTCAAGAGCGTTGGTCATTTGCCAAGCTTACGGAGAACGAGTTGTATGTACTGTTGACTAAAGATCGATTACTTCAACCGTACCTGCATTCAGAAAAGAATGTGAGGCTCTCTATTGCAGGTGCGCAACCAAAGACAGCCCTTTATCTAGAGAGAGGCACATACTTTTTGCCCAAAAATGGAGCACCAAGTAATGTGATACTCAAACCGGATAGTGTCACTTATGGTCAACTTCCCTTCAATGAGTATGCAACTATGATCTTAGCTGAAAAGACTGGGATCGCAATACCGCAAATCAGACTGATAAAAATTAACGGAGCTACAGGTTATGTTGTTGATCGGTACGACCGGGAATGGGGAAAGTCCGGACCGGAACGCATTCATCAGGAGGATTTTAGCCAGGCATTGTGTGTAATGCATTCGGCAAAGTATGAAAAAGAAGGAGGTCCTGGATTTGTTCGATGTCTGAGATTGATCAGGGATAGATTTCTTGTCCCGGCTTTAGACATCGAAAAATTCACAAGAATATTCTTATTCAATGTCCTCATTGGTAATTGTGACGCACACGCAAAGAATTACTCTATTATTCACGATAGTATGGGACCTCGTCTTGCGAGTGGATATGATCTAGTTTGCACATCAATGTATCCTGAATTATCTACTGATCTCGCAATGTCAGTAAATGGCAAATTCGACGTCGATCAAATCCAGCGAGAAGACTGGATAGCAATGGCATATGATGCCGAGATCTCGGGTACTGCATTAGTGAACCGGTTGGAGGAAATGGCTTCGCAAATACTCGTACTATTGAACGGTATTCTTAGTCGACCTGAATTCCAGGACGTACCAGACTTCAATGAGAAATACTCCAATAGTGTTCGTGATAATATACGAAGGTTGTTCGGTTTGACCGATCTGAATGGACCGATAGGCTTTGCGAATTGACCCCTAGACCAATTCAGCCATTTTTGCACCGATCTGCGCTGGAGAGTCCACTACATGGATCCCGCAGGAACGCATGATAGCTTTCTTCGCCTGAGCGGTGTCTTCCTTACCTCCAACAATAGCTCCGGCATGGCCCATACGACGGCCTTTAGGTGCAGTTTCACCAGCAATGAACCCAACAACAGGCTTGGTGCCGTTCTCTTTGATCCAATGGGCCGCTTCTGCTTCCATACTTCCACCGATCTCGCCGATCATGATGATACCATCCGTTTCCGGATCGTTCATCAATAGCTCAACGGCTTCTTTGGTAGAGGTTCCGATGATCGGGTCACCACCGATACCGATCGCTGTGCTTTGGCCCAATCCGGCTTTGGTAATCTGATCCACGGCTTCGTACGTGAGCGTACCTGATTTCGATACGACCCCGATACGGCCCGGAGTGAAAATGAAGCCCGGCATGATGCCTACTTTGGCTTCACCTGCAGTCATTACACCCGGACAGTTTGGTCCGACCAATGTGCAATCCTTGTCGGCCAGATACGCCTTAACAGTAACCATATCTTTGGTAGGAATACCTTCCGTGATACATACGATCACCTTGATTCCGGCATCAGCTGCTTCCATGATCGCATCGGCCGCGAATGGCGGCGGGACGAAAATGATGCTAACGTCGGCACCTGTTTGTTCAACGGCATTGCTCACAGTATTGAAAACGGGACGGTCGAGATGAGTTTGCCCTCCTTTACCCGGAGTGACACCACCAACGACATTCGTACCATATTCGATCATTTGACCGGCATGAAAGGTACCTTCACTTCCTGTGAAACCTTGCACGATCACTTTAGAATTCTTGTTTACCAATACGCTCATATGCTAGCCGAAAAAGGCGCTGCAAAAGTAGGGATTCTGCCTTCTTGAGGCAAGATTTCAAAGATGCTATTCAGGAGCTAGAAATTCCTCAATAATTCTCCAAACTGATATACATCCATGAAGGAATTATACATCGGGACGGGAGCCATGCGTATCACGTTCGGCTCACGCCAATCAACGATCACACCTTCACCGGTGAGATGGTCGAACAGCTCTTTCCCATTTGCCCCGGTCAGCACAGACAACTGACACCCTCTTTCTTCAGGAGTAATTATATCAAATTGAAGTCGATCATTTGATCTACCGGCTTCACGAACCACAAACTCGAGATAAGCATTCAATTTCCTGCCTTTTTCTACCAGGCGTTCCATTCCTGCTTGCTGAAAAAGCTTCAAGGATGCTTTATGAACGGACATACTCAGAACCGGAGCATTGCTCAATTGCCAGCCTGCCGCTCCCGGCTCAGGGATGTATCCTCGTTTCATCTGGAACCGGTCATCTTCTTTATGTCCCCACCAACCCGCAAATCGTGGGAGTTCCGGGTTATTGGCATGACGCTCATGAACGAAGACTCCCGATACCCCACCGGGTCCGGAGTTGAGATATTTGTAACTGCACCACACTCCAAAGTCCACGTCCCAGTCGTGCAACTTGAGCTGCAGATTACCCGCTGCGTGAGCTAGGTCGAACCCGCATAGAGCACCTGCATCGTGTGCCGCCTTTGTGATCGCGGGAATATCAAAGGCCTGACCCGTGTAATACTGAACCCCACTGAACATAACCAGGGCTATTTCATCACCGTGCTCGTGAATGGTCTGTACAATATCCTCAGTCCGTAAATGATGTTCCCCCGCTCTCGGGGTCATTTCGATGACCGCATCGTCATATTCGTAACCATGGAATTTTACCTGTGATTCCATTGCATACATGTCAGATGGGAAAGCACCACCTTCCATGAGGATCTTGTATCGTTTGCCCGCAGGGCGGTAAAAACTCACCATCATGAAATGCAGATTCACAGTGAGGTTGTTCATTACGACCACTTCTATCGGTTTAGCCCCGGCGATGTACGCAGCACCTTCCGTTAGGAATTTGTGGTAGTAGAACCACGGATTCTTTCCGTGGAAATGACCTTCCACGCCGAGGTCTTCCCAGTCTTTCATCTCCTGCTCAAGCGCAGCACGGGCGCTTTTTGGCTGTAAGCCGAGACTGTTTCCGGTGAAATATATAGACTCCTTGCCGTTGACCTTTGGAATGTAGAATTCACCCCTAAATGAGGAGAGTTCATCCTGTGCATCAAGCTTCGATGCAAATTCTTCCGTGTTTTCCCACTGCATGCCGCAAATTTATACGGCTTTGGTTAAGGGGAGGCTAAAAATGACAAAGCACAGTTCCACCTACAACATATGGTGAGAACAGATTCACCTCCGTGCCAATACTGATGGCTGAGATCGGGCGATAATTTATACCGAGGAGAAGCACGCCAACTCCGGGAAGAACGGCATTTGAGACGCGATCAATGAACTTCAATTCCCGATTTACGACATCAGTATCCGCACCCCACAGGCTGAGCCCAATTCTTGGACCGGCACGAAAACGCCACTCATTGATCTCATAGAATGCAAATGCCCGGAATTGAAGCACATGTCGAGCGAAGGTTGCGTTGAAATCACCCTCCTGAAGGATCCCATCATTGTCGACATATTCCTCAAACTTCACATCCATGGTTTGTCGACTGAAAGCACCACCGAGACTTAGCCATGTGTTGACGTATCGATCATATTGAACCGTGTATACAGGAGTACCACTAAAACTATACTTCAGGTCATCGTCGTTCAAAACTTGCTTCAACAAGATGCTAATGGTGCTTTGTCCGACGGTGACACCGGCTTCGTTTTGAGTATCGTATTCCTGTCCTCTGCTAATGAATGCTGCAAGGATCAGCACTGTGGTGATTAAGCTCTTTCTGATCATGGATGTCCAATAAGTGAACGCTTGTCGTTGAGGAACAATTCCCCGTTTCGCGATATGAAGTCATAACGAAATGGAACCACGGTTTCGTTCTTCGAGTTGACAACTCCGTACTTTTCTCTTTTGAGAATGATAAAGACTTTGGATCGAATGATCGGTGCTTCTTCCAGCTCTGCATCAATGATAACGTTCCCTTCGACATTCAGTAGTCCCCATTTCCCTCTGAGATTAACCGAAACGATCCCATCGACAGGTTCACGCATTTCCCGGTAATCCGGCTCAATGGCCCACTCACCTTTATTGGTGATCAGCCCGTAATTGGTCGAATCCACTTGTACGATGGCATAGCCATTTTTGAAGTCTCGAGCTTCTGTGAATTTGTACGTTGTGATCCAATGTCCGGTCGTGTCGATATACGCGTACAAAGTGCCTGCGTTGACCCATGCCATACCTTCCGAAAACGGGCCGACTTCGGTAAAGACGAAAGCCGTGAACGCAGAATCGTTTTTAGTGAGGGCCATCTTCTCTTCCCGGAATTCAATTCCTATGGTCGACTGCGCCGATGCGAGCGTCAGGATCAATGAACACCAGATGAGAAAGGCGATGCGCACATATCAAATTTAGCAAGGGGCTTGCAGACGATGTACACAGGTTGTCCACCGGATCAATTACCTGCTGGTGTGCCGAAATCTACGGCGCGAGCATCGAGATCGGATTCCCTTTTTTCTTCAGCTCGTATCTGATCGGAACCTAGGGTATCTCCGCTTTGCTCAATGATCGATTTTCCCGGAGGAACTGCTATGCTGTCTTCTGCAGCTTCTGTAGCTTCATCCGGATTATCCGCACTTTTGTTGTTACAGGCATGTAACGACGAAAGGAACAATAGGATCAATATGAGCTTGAGGGTTTTCATTATTGGTGAATAGAGCGCTTGTCGGTCGCATCCAGTGCAGCTTCCTTCGTCACTTCGGAGGTGGTAGGGTGAGCGTGACAAATTCGTCCGATATCCTCTGCTGATGCACGGAATTCCATGGCAACCACCATCTCGGCGATCATGTCTGCCACTCGTGGGCCGATCATATGAACTCCGAGGATCTCGTCGGTCTCCGCATCCGCAAGGATCTTGACAAATCCGTCGATATCCATGCCGGCTACGGCTCGTCCATTTGCTCGGAAGTTGAACTTCCCACTCTTATATGCTACTCCCGCTTCTTTTAACTGCTCTTCCGTTTTTCCAACAGCTGCTACTTCAGGCCAAGTGTATACCACGCCCGGTACCAGGTCGTAATTCAAGTGAGGCTTCTGTCCGGCCATGTGCTCGGCCGCAAATACTCCGTCCTCTTCCGCTTTGTGGGCGAGCATCGGTCCTGCGATCACATCGCCGATCGCATAGATATGAGGTTGTGCAGTTTGAAGGTTTTCATTCACCACGACTCTTCCGCGATCATCCGTTTGAACACCGGCATTTTCCAATCCCAAGCCATCGGTATACGGACGACGACCAATGCTCATCAGAACGTAGTCACCTTCCAGAGTGATCTCTCCTTTCTTTCCTTCTGCCTTGACGGTGACCTTTTTTGCAGTGCTTTTTACGGAAGTCACTTTGTGGTCCGTGTAGAACTTCATCTTCCCTTTCTTCAGGACTCGTTGAAGTTCTTTACCTAAAGCAGCGTCCATCGTCGGGATGATAGAAGGCATGTATTCTACCACGCTGACTTCAGAGCCAAGACGACGGTATACTGAGCCCAGCTCAAGGCCGATCACACCACCACCGATTACGATAAGGTGTTTCGGGATCTCTGTAAGGCTAAGTGCTTCTGTAGAGCTGATGATCCTCTTTTTATCGATCTCCATTCCCGGGAGTGAAGATGGCTTGGAACCGGTAGCGATTATGATACGATCAGCTTGCAGTGTTTTTTCTTCCTCGCCGCTCACTTTTACCGTGTGAGCATCAACAAAGCTTCCCAAACCATTGTGAACGTCGATCTTGTTCTTCTTCATGAGGAATTCGATCCCGCCCGTCATCTGATTGACGACGCCTTCTTTGCGTTTCATCATTTGACCGATATCCACTTTGAGGTCACCGGTCAGGATCCCGTGCTGCTCAAATTTGTGCTCCGCAGCGTGGAAATGCTCAGATGAATCGAGCAGGGCCTTGGAGGGGATACATCCAACATTCAGACATGTCCCGCCAAGCGCATTGTACTTTTCAATGATTCCTGTTTTGAATCCAAGTTGTGCAGCGCGGATCGCCGCGACATAACCACCCGGTCCTGAACCGATCACTAAAACATCGTATTTCATAGTCTGGTCTATAACAGAGGAGCGCCTTTTACGATCTTGATACCTGCGTCGTGAACACCGGCAAGATTCTCGGTCCTCATATATTGTAAAACGTGAATTTTATACGTACCACTTTCGTGGAATTGCATTTGCTCGTAGAGCGGAAATTCAAACCCGATCAATCCACCGTAGCTCTTGCCTTTCCACTTGCCTTCCTTATCCGCCATTTCAAATCCTTTCAGCTCTGAAATGTCTTGTCCACCGGGCCCGCGCATATTCACACCAGCGTAGATATTGCTGTAAGGGTACTCGTTATCGATACGCATTGTGAGGTATACGCTGTAATAATGAGCGGTGTCGTCAATGCTAAAGGAGTATACGAGCGTGTCGTCCTGCGGCCAAACGGATCCTTCCAATTCCTTCACTTCCTCATAAGAAACATCATCCACACATGATTGGATCATCAAAATGCCGGTGAGTGCGATGAAGTAAAGAAATGATTTGAAGCTTATGATCGTCGTTTTCACGGTTGGTAAAAGAGTCTGATTCGTCTGCGCAGCGCAAAGGTAGTCAGAATGTCCGTCTGCCATCAATGATTTAGGGTAGTTCCTAACCCCAAAACAACCTTCGCGTAATTTTTCCAGGAAAGTTCCTTCGCTATTTCTTTAACATTCTCCCCGGGCAATGGTTTCTCCAGGAATTTTTGCATGGTCTGAGCCATGGATGCAATGTCTCTGTCTTCGGCCAGGTAGCCGTTGAAACCATCCTTAATGGTTTCGGGGAAATGGCCAACCTTGGTAGCGAGAATAGGGAGTTCAAAATTGTAACTCAAGGACTCGATTCCCGAAGGAGTGGCCGTGAGATAATACAGGACCACACAATCGCTCACCTGGAAGTATTTGTGGACGTCTTCATTCGGGATGAATTCGTTGAACACCGCTGTTCGGTCTTGTAAGCCAAATTTTTCGATCAGCGCCAATGGGTCATACTCGCGTTCGTCGTCGGATTTTCTCAAGAAAATACTCTTGGCAAGCCCGAAAAGGAATTGCTTGATGCGCGTTCCCAATTTCTTGTTATCCAAAGTCTTCCAAAATGACTCACCACAGATCAGAAGTGAAACATCATCGCGTTCGTTTGCTACTTTGGCGAAGGATTCGATAGCCTGATGAAGGCCTTTATATTTTCGGATGAACCCGAAGAACAAGAACACATGCTCACGAAGACCATGCTCCTTTCTGAAAGCCTCAATGTCGAACTGAGGATCCGGTTGGAACAGATCATAGATCGGGTGATATAGTTTGAGGACTGTTTGAGTGTTCTTTTCTGAACTGCGAATGCCATCGTAGGCCAGCTGGAACTTCCTTTTCGGATAAAATGCTTTGAGTTCCTCGAAGGTCTTCAAGGAGTGAACGATATATGTATCTGCTTTACCGATCCCTATCGAAGTGAAGTATCGGTCTATCTTACTTTTCTCCTTTTGAAGCACGAAATGCAGGTCAACGATGACCTCGATCTCGGTATTGCGCTTCAACCAGTTGATCATCCGTCCGACAGGAAGGCCCTGTATCGCGATAGACCATTGGAATATAATCTTCTCAGCTCCGAGTTCCTTGATGCAGCGCGCCGTGCGATACCAGCTCAGAGGATTGTTGTAGTTGGTCAGGTAAGCGACTTTGATGTCGGTTCCTTCGAGCAGGTCCGCTTTACTCGATTTGTCGACAAATTCTCGCGGAATGATCGCAGGATACTGCTGTGTCCAGCTAACGATGTGTACTTCAGTGTCCGGTTCTTTATCGAGCGCTTTGGCAAGACTCGTATTGTAGTTCGAGATCCCGCCTTTGAATTTAGGACCGGGACCAAAGCAGACTATTTTCCGGACTCCCATCGATCAATTGTTGGTGATTCCGGCTGCAGCTATCTCCAGTGCCTTTTCGTATACACGACGCATACCTTCTTCGATGCTGATCTTTGGCTCCCAACCGAGTTTTTCTTTCACGTAGCTCATGTCGCAATAACGAGAGTGAACTCCTACCGGCTTGTCGAGCAGAGGCTTGATCTCCGGTTCATAGCCCGCAAATTTTGTAAACAGTCCGATGATCTCCCGGAAAGAGGTCAAACGACCCTGCCCGATATTGATCGCAGATCCGTCGTGGATGTGATCCATCGCGAGGAGTATACAGTCAAGCACATCATCGATATGCACGAAGTCCCGTCCCTGATGGCCGCTTCCCCAAACTTCGAATGGGTCTTCCTTGTACGCTGCACGCAAGGCGATCGCTGGGATCGGATAGCTGAGATCCTGGTCCTCACCATAACCGCTGAACGGACGGATACAAGTGACCTTGATGTCGTAATATTTTGCAGCGATATACGCCAGATATTCACCGGTCAGTTTACACCAGCCATAGGTCATGTCAGGCTGCCCCATGTTGTTGAAATCGATATCGGTCTCGCTTAAAGCAATAGCAGCTTCTTCGGTCTGTTTGCTCACAGGATAAGCCGCGCTTGAGCTTGGGTACATGACCCGATCCGGTTTGTGACGACAAACCCAATGGAAGAACTCTGCGTCGATGCTCAGGTCGAGTGCGACCATCATAGGGTCTCCATCGATCTTCGCTCGTCCACCCACAATCGCAGCAAAGTGAAACACGTCGTTGAAGCGTTCCACATCGAATCCGAATTGTGAGAAGTAATTCGCATCATTCTGGTAGTTGCGGATCAGTTCGCGGATATCCATTTGGAAGAAGACCAATCTTTCATCGGAGCCATAGAATTTCACACCATTGCTCTCTCTGCTCATCTCCTCATCCAGCCATGTGGATGGATCAGTACCGATAGATAGATCGTCAACGAAGATGATGCGATCGTTTGTGGTGGCAAAAAGGCGTTTTACCATGTTACGGCCTACAAAACCGCAACCTCCGCTTACCAGATGTGTTTTCATGTTTGTGCTTTATTTATAGAAGCTCAGGATCCCTTTTTCGTTGCAAGGTCCCAGCCCAGATCTTCCAATTGTTGAGTATTCAATTCAGCAGGGGCATCGATCATAAGATCCCGACCCATGTTGTTTTTCGGGAATGCAATTACATCGCGGATCGATTCCGTCCCTGCAAGGAGAGCGGCCAAGCGGTCCAATCCGAATGCAATTCCTCCGTGCGGAGGAGCCCCGTATTCAAATGCGTTCATCAAAAAGCCGAACTGCTCACGTGCTTCTTGTTCCGAGAAGCCAAGCAATTCGAACATTCTGCTTTGCAATTTCTTGTCGTGTATACGTATGGAACCACCACCTACTTCCATTCCATTGATCGCCATGTCGTACGCATTGGCTCTTACGGATCCAGGATCAGTTTCCATGAGCGCTCTGTCTTCAGCGATAGGGCTGGTGAACGGGTGGTGCAGGGCATGGAAACGCTTGGAATCCTCATCCCATTCTACCAACGGAAAATCAACTACCCAACATGCTTTGAATTCATTGCGATCGCGCAACCCCAGTTCAGTTCCTAAATGCAGACGGAGTTCATTCATTTGATTGACAACCTCACCGCGGTTCCCACTCAGAACGAATATCATGTCGCCCGCTTCGGCATCACATGCTTTGGCCCAGGCTGCAAGTGCGTCCTGATCGAAGAATTTGTCAACCGAACTTTTATAGGTTCCGTCATCATTGCAACGGCAGTAGATCAGGCCTTTTGCTCCGATCTGTGGGCGCTTCACATAGTCGGTGAAGGCGTCGATCTGTTTTCTGGTGAAGGCATTTCCACCTTTTGCATTGATCGCTACAACCAGTTCTGCACTATCGAATATCCCAAAGCCCTCGCCCTGAGCTACATCATTGATGTGGCAAAATTCCATTCCGAACCGCATGTCCGGTTTGTCACTTCCGAATCGATCCATCGCTTCCTGATATGTGAGAATTGGTATCTCACCAAGGTCGATGTTCTTGGTTTTAGTGAACACCTTTCTGATCAAGCCTTCGAATGTGCTTAGTACATCGTCACGTTCAACGAACGACATTTCACAGTCTATCTGAGTGAATTCAGGTTGACGGTCGGCACGGAAATCTTCATCGCGAAAACACTTCACGATCTGGAAATAGCGATCCATTCCGCTCACCATCAGAAGCTGTTTGAAAGTCTGTGGACTCTGAGGCAGGGCATAGAACTGACCTTCATTCAATCGGGAAGGAACCACAAAATCGCGGGCACCTTCCGGAGTGGATTTGATGAGATAAGGCGTTTCTACCTCTACGAAATCTTCTGCGCTCAGGTGATTGCGTAAAGCTTGAGTCAGTTTGTGGCGGAGCACCAGATTCTCACGCACTTTGCGTCGACGAATATCAATGTAGCGGTACTTCATCCGCAGTTCTTCGCCGCCGTCGGTATCATCCTCAATGGTAAAAGGAGGAACGAGGGCTTCATTCAACACCTTCAGTTCCGTCACTTCAATTTCGATGTCACCGGTTGGGAGTTTGTCGTTCTTATTCGAGCGTTCTACCACATTTCCGGTCACGGCTACCACGAACTCGCGCCCCAATGATCGTGCAGTTTCATGCATTTCAGCATTTTGCTCTTCATTGAAAGAGAGTTGAGTGATGCCGTATCGATCGCGCAGATCAATGAAAGTCAGGCTTCCAAAATCACGTCTTCTCTGTATCCAACCGCATAGGGTGGTTTGGGTACCAACGTGTTCAATTCTAAGCTCTCCGCAATTGTGTGTCCGAAGCATGAAATGCGCGTTTTGAATGAAGGCGCAAATATAGCGATTACGGGGTGAGAGAACACCGAATGAATGCGGACTATTAAGGCAGTTAAGTGTAAATTTAGATGCGGACTACATCCAACCCATTTCCACCTTGGTCTTACCTTTTCTACTGCAAGATTTAGTGGAAGCACATGAGCTCAGCAAGAATATGCCAAGGAGCACGACTATTATGGAGAATGTTCTTTTGCTCATCTGAACTTAGAACGCCGAAAATCAACCTTTAGTCTGAAACCCGACACCCGACACCCAATTTTATAGTTTCTGCAGCGCCTGCCAGAAGCGATCAGGCATATCACCTTTGGTTGCCGTTTGGTAATCGGAATAGGTGCAAGGTATTAGGATATTATTGTCGGTATTTCCCAAACTCCGGGGGTTAGGGATCTGCATCCACCAACGATCTGTTCGCTTACTCTTGAAGAAAATGATGTCCGGAGTATTGTCTTCCAGGGCACAGCGGTATTTCAGGAATTCCTTGTGCAAGGTCGGATGATCCCCTTTACGATTGTAATACCCGTCGATGAAATACCAAAGTATCTGAGCGGTAAGCTGAGCGCTTTGATCACGGATATCAAATTCCGGATTGTAGGAGAAAACGCCTAGAGAGCGCATCTTTTCGCTGATGCCGGCGTACCAAGCGATCTGACAGATCTCTTCGCTGGTCAGCCCATTGGGATTTGCAGTCTTGTTTGCTGGATGATCTGAGGTCTTAATAGCGTTCAGATCGATGCTACAGATGTCCGTATTTCGGAGAACAGGTTCGATCTCATTCAAACGGTTCCTCAGTAGTCCTAATCGCACCGGATGAAAGAACATCTTCTTGAATGCACTGATCGACTCATCGTCCACTAGATGACTTTGGAATCCAAGGATATTGTAGTTGAACAGAAAATTCGGCTCGTACGTACAGATCTTCGTGAAGTACGACTCGTTGCGAAGTTCGAACTCTTGTGTGACCGTACACAATTCTACATTTCTGCTGATCTGTTCGAAGGCACGGTACTGGTTAAAGGTAAGATCCGGATCGCTGGAAATAAGGATCGGGAGTATACTTTCTGACAGCAAGGTATGGCTGATATCATAGATCGCCATTTGCGTATCTGCCACTGTGTTTCCCGGTCGGACGTTGCCGAGGTCCACGACTTTAAGATGGTCGTTATGCTTGGTCAGTTTGGCAAGTTGTTGTCTGACCAGTTCTGGGCCGGAATAATTGCCGCTGTGTTCCGCAGCGAGAATGCAGATGTGTGCATCGGTCCAATCGGGTATGGAATCCTTATGATAGGAGATAGAATTACCGAGAGCTGTCGGCGCGGAGGTCTGCTCCATCTCACAGGGCATCAAATACGATTCAAACAGTGCAGTATTTTCCACGGGCTTAGAAGGCAAAAATAATCTTTCTTTAACCTTGTAAACGAAATGAAGATCGTAACAGGTGCAAACGGTTTAGTAGGTTCCTATCTCCTCTTGGAACTCCTCAAAAGAGGGCATCAGGTTCGCGCCTTGAAGCGGAAGAATTCTGAAACCAAATGGACGGAATTCCTATTGCAGGATGCCTTTGGTCAGGATTCGGCATCAATGCTCGATCGACTGGAGTGGACTGATTGGGATATCGATGACATTTTCAGTCTGGTTCCTCACCTAGCAGATGCCGATGAAGTGTACCATTGTGCGGCTATGGTTTCATTTCAGCGGTCCGACCGGGAATCGCTGATTCAAGTGAATGCTCATGGCACACGGAACGTGGTGGATGCCATTCTGACCACGGATCGGGATATTGCACTTTGCCATATCAGTTCTACTGCTGCGGTAGGACGGCAAGGGAATACACCAACGCACGAAGAAATGGATTTTCAGTTGGACACCGACCACTCCTCCTTTTACGGGTTCACGAAACACCTTGCTGAGATGGAAGTAGAGCGAGGCAGACAAGAAGGGCTCCGGGCTGCTATGCTCAATCCAAGCGTGATCATAGGTTTTACCGATATGAAACGCGGCTCCGGTCAGATCATAGGTCAGTCTCTACGCGGGATCCCTTTTGTGAGCAGCGGTAGCAATGGTGTTGTGTATGCAGGTGACGTCAGCCATGCAGCCGTTAAATTGATGGAGCAGAAAAAGTTCTCCGACCGTTATCTATGCGTTGGTGGACATGACTCATTTGCAAAACAACGCAGGCAGATTCAGCTGGCCTTCGGGAAAAGACCATCGGTCAAAGTGGCGCCCGATGGACTCATAAAATTTGTTGGGAAACTCTTCGGAGGGTTGAATAGATTGGGGCTTTCATTGCCGCTAACACCCGAGATCGCTACAAGTGCAACTTCAAACAATCGGTTTGACACAGCCAGGATCAGGACTGAACTCGACTTCGAATTCACGAAGCCCGAAGAAGCCTATACGAAGACCGCGGCTTGCTTTCAAAGATTTTTCCAAAAAGAAAAGAGCCGGTAAACCGGCTCTTTCTGTATATGGTCTGTCAACTTCCCACTTGTGTGGAAAGTGAGGATTATTCTTCAGATGCTTCTTCTGTTGCTTCTTCAGCTCCTTCTTCTGTTCCTTCAGCTTCTTCGTCAGCAAGGGCACCGGCAGCACTTTTACTTGCTCTGGTCACGTTGACTGAAACTACTGAGTTTTCCAGGGTATCGAGTGGAGTGAGTTCTCCCATTTCGATCTCGCGTACGCGGATGTTCTTTCCGAGTTCAAGCGAATCGACATTCACTTCAATGAAGTCAGGAAGATCTTTGATGTATCCCAACACATTGAGTTTACGCATTTTCACGTTCAACTTACCACCTTCACGTACACCAGGAGAGTTTCCTTTTACGCGAACAGGGATCTGAACTTTTACTTTGTCGTCGACGTCCAGGTTGTAGAAATCGGCGTGCAAGATCGCTTCAGATACAGGGTGGAATTGGAGCTCCTGAACTTTACACATGAACAAACGGCCTTCGACATCCAGTCTTACCAGATAGCTGTTCGGAGTGTATACCAAGTTTTGGAAATCCGATTCGTAAACAGTGAAGTTGATGCTTTCACCTTGCCCGTACATAATGCAAGGAACCTTACCTTCTGCACGCAGTTCTTTTGCTGCGCGTTTTCCGAGGTCAGTTCTCAATTCACCTTTAAGTGCAATTGTTTTCATTTTCCTATGATTCTAATTCTGTTTATTCCTTTTCAGAGTCTTCTCCCTGGGAAAGCCCGAGAGTCGATTGATAAGCATTGTCTATGTTGAACAACGAGCTGATCGAGTGATACTCACAAACGGATCTGATCGCGTTTGCAAACAATCGCGCTACTGAGAGTACCTTGATCTTAGGTGTTTGTTGTTTCAACGGAATAGTGTCGCACACGACCAGTTCAACCAGTGAGCTGTTCTCAACGGTTTCGTAGGCCTTACCTGAAAGTACAGGGTGAGTACACACCGCGCGAACTGATGTAGCACCCTTCTCCATCAAGAGGTTAGAGGCTTTAGCCAGTGTATTTGCCGTATCACAGATATCGTCGACGAGTACTATGTCTTTACCTTTCACGTCACCGATCACTGTCATAGAAGCAACCTCGTTGGCGCGCTTTCTCTCCTTGTCACAGATCACCATGTCGCAATTCAAAACCTTTGCAAACTCACGTACCCTTTTCGATGCTCCAATGTCCGGAGCAGCGAGAACTACGTTGTCAAGTCCGAGGCTTTTGATATACGGAATGAAGATCACGATCGAATCGAGGTGATCTACCGGAATATCAAAAAATCCCTGGATCTGCGGTGCGTGCAGGTCCATGGTCATCACGCGATCTGCTCCCGCAGCCGACAGGATGTTCGCTACCATCTTCGACCCGATCGGGACACGAGGTTGGTCCTTTCTGTCTTGTCGAGCCAATCCAAAATAAGGGATAACCGCAGTCACCATATGAGCAGAAGCACGTTTCGCTGCGTCGATCATGAGCAACAGCTCCATGAGATTTTCCGCAGGCGGTGTTGTGCTCTGGATGAAGAATACATCACAACCGCGTACCGTTTCATCGATACTTGGCTGAAATTCTCCGTCACTGTAGCTTGGAACAGATACGTCTCCGAGGGGTTGACCGTAGGCATCAGCGATCTTAGATGCCAGAGACTGCGACGCTTGGCCGCTAAAGATCTTTACTTTGTTAATGAGTGATGGCATAACCGTTTTACTTTCACCACGCTGCGCCGAGCGCCCGAGGTTATCATAAACGTCCGATGCTTGGATCAGTCGTGTTGTTCTTTTGTTGCCCGACTAGGACTCGAACCTAGACTTACAGAACCAAAATCTGCTGTCCTGCCAGTTAGACGATCGGGCAATGGGGCTGCAAAGATAGAAATTTTCTCATCTGCAAATAAGAAATTATAAAAAATGATGAGGGCGGGCAATTTGTCTCTAAATGAGCTGATGTCGGGGCCTCCGTGAATGACCATATTTGAGCGTTGAACATTATATTCGGGATATGTTACGATCCATTTTTGTCGCAATACTAGCTTTCATTTCGTTCACAGTTTCCGGGCAGATCTACTACGGAATCGGCTATGGTGCCGGGTTCATAGGTGTCAAGGGTATGAATACCGTTGTATATGACTACAACGAGATACGTCCCTGGCTCGATAAGGAAATGGGGCAATTCGGTTTGATCGGTGGTCCTGTACTCAACATCGGGATGGGACTAGATGGATCTGGAAATGGCCTTTCGATCTCAGACCAAGAAAGCAACGGGAACTCCACCCAGCGGGATGAAGGGACACCGAGAATTCAAGCTCATGCAAAATGCCTTCTCCTGGAATGTGGGCTTTATCACCGGTGACCGTGATGGTGGGATCGGTTTTGGCTTACGCTCTGAATTTGGCGGTCAAAAATTCAAGACCCGCGTATATAATGATGGTGCCGAAAAAGGGGACTGGTCAGAGATCTTTGATGACCTGATGCTCAATATGGGGCCTATGGTTAAGGTGGTAATGATCCCGAGTGACGGCCCGACACTGACCTTCGCTTCTTACTATGTCTTCGGACTGTTCGAGAATAACATGACCGAGATCGCCGCAATGATGAACAACAATCTTGACCCGTATGGGGATTATCCAAGATATGAGAATCCCAATGGGATAATAGGATTTAACATAACTATTGGTGGGGCACTCGAACTTTGATCAGTTGGCCACCTCGCTTACGAACTGGATCCTGAACAGCTGCATTTCTTCCGGGGTGAATTCTTCATCGAACTCGTCTACAGCAAGATCCAGATCGTTATCATCGGTTGATTTGTAGTAGTCAAAGATCTCTTCTTTAACCTCGTCATCGATGATCTCATCAATATAATAACCTAGGTTCAACTTCATACCGCTGTAAACGATGGTCTCGATCTCATCCAGCAGTTCCGTAACACTGCATCCGATGCTATTGGCTATGTCTTCCAAAGCCATCTTCGCATCAATATTCTTGATGATCGCGATCTTCCTGCCACTCTTGTTTGCGACCGTTTTGACCACAAAATCTGACGGCCGATCGATATCGTTCTCTTCGACATAGTCTTCGATCAGCTCAACGAATGGCTTTCCGAATTTCTTTGCTTTGTTCTTACCGACACCACTGATATTACTTAATTCTTCAATGGTAACAGGGTACTTGGTCGCCATATCTTCCAGCGATGTTTCCTGAAAGATGACGTATGGCGGAAGACCTTTTTCACGCGCTACCTGGCGCTGCAACTCCTTGAGTTTGTTGTACAACTCTTCGTCATACATGTCTTCCAATTCCGGATTCTCAAATTCTTCGTCGCTCACTTTTTCAAATTCTGTGTCAACAGGTAATTCTACTTTTCGTGGTTTCTCAATGAATTTGGCGCCTTTCTCTGTGAGCGAGATCAGGCCATATTCTTCAATGTTCTTCTCGACCAGGTCGTGAAGCAGTGCTTTTCGGATGACGCTTTTCCAGAAGATCTTGTCTTTATCAGCACCTTTACCAAAGAGCTCCAGATTGTCGTGTTTGTATGCGAGCACTTCCTGACTCTTTTTACCCAGCAGGATCTTCACAATGTGACTCATGTTGACCTTACCACTGGTTTCTGTGATCGCTTGAAGAGCCAAAACGAATTCGGAAGTGACTTCTTTGAGCTCTTTCGGATGGCGACAGTTGTCGCACATCTTATTGCAATCGTCTGCGTCGAAGGTCTCACCAAAATAGTGAAGCAGGAATTTGCGTCGGCATTGACTGCTCTCGGCAAAGCTGGACATCTCCATGATGAGTTGCGTTCCGATCTCCCTTTCCGCAACCGGTTTGTCCTTGAGGAACTTCTCCAGTTTCTCAATGTCCTGTGGATTGTAGAATAGTACACAGTCTCCATCGAGCCCGTCACGGCCACCACGTCCGGTTTCCTGATAGTATCCTTCCAGAGACTTCGGCACATCGTAATGGATCACGTACCGCACGTCCGGTTTATCGATGCCCATTCCGAATGCAATCGTCGCCACGATCACGTCCACTTCTTCCATCAGGAATTGGTCCTGATGCGAGGAACGCGTTTTGGCGTCCAATCCGGCATGGTATGGCAAAGCTGAGATGTCGTTTGCCTGAAGGATCTCTGCGATCTCCTCTACTTTTTTACGGCTCAGACAATAGATGATACCTGATTTGCCTTTGCGCTTATTGATGAACCCGATGATATCTTTCAAGGTTTGGGTCTTGTTGCCTTTCGCCTTGACCGAATAATACAGGTTAGATCTGTTGAATGACGATTTGAAAACCTCGGCCTCCGTCATGCTGAGGTTTTTCTGGATATCAGCCTGCACTTTTGGTGTTGCGGTAGCCGTGAGTGCGACCATAGGGACATCATCGATCGCTTTGATGATCTGTTTGATCCTTCTGTATTCCGGTCGGAAGTCGTGTCCCCATTCTGAAATACAGTGCGCTTCGTCTACTGCTACGAAGGAGACCTTTACTTGTTTCAGGAAATCGATCGTCTCATCTTTCTTCAAAGTCTCGGGAGCCACATAGAGCATCTTGGTGTGTCTGGCTGCTACATCTTCTTTAACCTGACGAGTTTGAGTTTTGCTCAAAGAAGAATTCAGAAAATGGGCGACGGAATCGCTTTCTCCAAATCCACGGATAGAGTCGACCTGATTCTTCATCAAGGCGATCAAAGGGGAAATAATGATGGCAGTTCCATCCTTTATCAGTGCCGGTAATTGGTAGCATAGCGACTTTCCGGCTCCGGTAGGCATGATCACAAAGCAATCGTGACCTTGCATGATCGCTTCGATAACTTCTTCTTGATTTCCTTTGAAAGTGTCGAACCCAAAAAAGCTTTTGAGGCTCGCTCTAAGGTCTATTGCTTTAGTTGTCATTAACTTCTTACGCTCCGAGCTCCTTCAATAATGTGTATAACACTAAATTAACACATCTTTCCAATTCGAGGGGTAAAAAAAATTACTTTTGCACGAAATATCTGAGCTTGTGCAGCGAAAAGAACAAATCCTGCAGTGGGCACGGGAAGCTATTGAAACAGAATCCACGGCTGTAGCCGATCTAACCCGATTCCTTGACCACCAGTTAGTCGACGTTATCAATTGCATCTTGTCTGCAAAGGGACGAGTGGTCATCACCGGTATAGGCAAAAGTGCCGCGATCGCTACTAAGATCGTTGCGACTTTGAATAGTACCGGAACCCCCGCAATTTTTATGCATGCGGCCGATGCCGTGCATGGCGATCTGGGTATCGTGCAAAAGGATGATGTGGTGATCTGCATTTCAAAAAGTGGCAATACACCCGAAGTGAAAGCATTGGTCCCACTTCTGAAACGAGGCGACAATCCCTTGATCGGGATCGTGGCTGATCTAAATTCATTTCTCGCGGAACGCTCGGATATGGTGCTGCACACTCCGGTTGCCGAAGAGGCCTGCCCGAACAATCTGGCGCCAACCACCAGTACAACAGTTCAGCTTGTTATGGGTGACGCACTGGCGGTTTGCCTGCTCAAGGCAAGAGGATTCAGCAGTTCCGATTTTGCACGCTATCATCCCGGAGGATCCCTTGGTAAGAAATTGTACCTGACCCTGGGAGATATAGTGGCATTGAACGACAAGCCATCTGTTTCAAAGGACGCTCGGATCACAGACGTAATCCTGGAGATAAGCGCCAAGCGATTAGGTGCTACGGTTGTACAAAAAGGGAACGAGTTGGTTGGAGTGATCACAGACGGAGATATTCGCAGGATGCTTTCCGGAGGTAAGAATATGAATGAGCTAAAAGCATCTGACATCATGAATTCGCAGCCGATCACATTGGATGCCGGAACTTTAGCCGTGGAAGCGGCCAAAGTGATGTCGGAAAAGAAGATCAGCCAGATCATAGTATTGGAAAATAATTCCTATGCGGGGATGGTTCACATACACGACTTGAATAAGGAGGGAATACTATCATGAATGAATATGCGATCATCATGGCCGGTGGAGTTGGTTCGCGTTTCTGGCCCGTAAGCAGGGTCCAAAAACCGAAGCAGTTCCTCGATATACTTGGATTGGGAAAATCCTTGCTTCAAATGACCTTTGAGCGCTTTGCGCGAATAGTGGATAAGGAGCACATTTATATAGTCACCAATGAAGGATACAGGGATCAGATAAAAGAACAGATCCCCGGGATCAGTGATCACCAGATACTTGGCGAACCTATGGCCAAGAATACTGCTCCATGTATCGCTTATGCCTGTTACAAGATCCATTCAAAGGATCCTGATGCCGCTTGCGTGGTAGCACCTTCGGATCACCTTATCCTGAATGAAGCTGCCTTTGAGGACCAGATCCGCAAAGGGTTGGATTTCGTTAAGGTCGGTGATGTAATGCTGACTTTGGGTATCACACCTTCAAGACCGGATACCGGTTACGGATATATCCAACATCATGAGTCACCTGACGAGTTCAAACCCGTCAAGACATTTACAGAGAAACCAAATCTCGAACTTGCCGAGGAATTCCTCAAGAGTGGAGATTTCCTGTGGAATGCAGGGATATTCCTCTGGAGAACATCTATCATCCTCCAGGCATTTGAAGATCATTTGAGTGAAATGGCCGCCCTGTTCAGAGAAGGAGAAGACCATTATTTCAAAATGTCAGAAGGAGAATTCGTGGACAGGATCTACCCGATCTGTTCGAATATCTCGATCGACTACGGTATCATAGAGAAAGCCGAGAATGTTTATGTACTTCCGAGCGATTTCGGATGGTCTGATCTCGGAACGTGGAAATCCCTCCATGAAGTTGCCAATAAAGACAAAGACAACAACGTTTTCATTGGTGATAACATAGTGAGTCAGGATTCGGAGAACAATCTCATTGTATCCAGCAAAGACAAACTCATCGTGATCGAAGGAGTGAATGATGTTTTTGTATTGGACACAGATGATGCACTTCTGGTTTGTCACAAGGACAGAGAACAAGAGGTGAAGAGTATTGTGAACCGGATCAAAGCGAACTACAAGGGCAAATACAATTGATCCGGCGAAAAGCGATCTTCTTTTTTCTGTTCCTGCCTTTAGTGGCATTGATGTCATCCAAAAAAGGGGAGGATGGTTTTGTGCTCACGGAAGATTATCCCTGCGTGCATTACGACAAGAATGTGATCGGAAATGCCGCTGCACTCAACAAATACTTCAAAGCCATCGATGAGCTCGTTTCAGGCAAACGAGATAAACTGCGGATCGTACATATAGGTGATAGCCATATTCAGGCCGATTATCTCACTCATACTACGCGACAGCTTTTGCAAAAGACATACGGGAATGGAGGTCGCGGTTTTGTATTCCCATACCGACTACTCCGATCCAACAATCCGGAGAACATCAAGATCAGTGCAACAGGTGATTGGGATGGATGTGTGAGCACCAGCTACCGCACCCAATGCAACTTTGGGATCTGCGGCGCATCAACCAGCACATACGATTCGACGGCTTCGCTTAAGATCGATCCGGATCGGTATCGAGCAATGAATTATGATTTCAGTCGGCTCGATATCTTTCATTTCGGCAACCCAAATGCTCCGAGATTTCGATTCTTGAACGGAGACAGTTCAGAGTTGGAGGTCGACATTCTCAAAGAATCGAATTCCATAAGTAGTGCTCATTTTACCAGTGATCAGGACAGTATGTGGTTGGCCTTTGAAAAAAGAGATACATACGATTTTGTACAACTCTTTGGTCTTAGTTTCGAGAACGACGATCGGGGCGTGATCTACCATTCGATCGGTTTGAACGGAGCACATGTTCAGTCTTACTTGCGCAATCAATTCTTTGACGAGCAGCTTCAGCATCTGAATGCGGACCTGATCATCATTTCGCTTGGGACCAACGATGGTTACATGTCGAGCAGACGTTTCTGCGATGGGTGTTTCAAGGATAACTACAGTTACTTTCTGACAAAGATCCGGGAGCGTAATCCTGAGGCGTCCATCTTGCTGACCACGCCAGGAGACTATTACCGTCGCAGGCGATATCACGATATCAATCAGCGGCAGGTTGTTCGAGTGATCGGAGAGCTGTCGGAAAAACACGAAACCGGAATATGGGACTTCAATAGCATAATGGGTGGTAGCTACGCCATTAAAGATTGGGTGAGAAACGGATTAGCCCGTTATGATCTCGTGCATTACACAGAGGATGGATATGTCCTTCAGGGCAAATTGCTATATGACGCATTGATGAAAGCCGACTTTGCCAGAATCGAACCTGCCAAACCGGAAAAAGAAGTCACACAAACCGAGGATCAGTAGCATATTTGAACCGACCGTAAGAACCAACCAATTGAACTTGCTTTGCTGAGCTGGAGAGAAATATTCATCTATTCGGAGAACACCCCCCTGATATTCAGTCAGTATCTCTTTCTCTTCCTCTTCACCATTGGTTTTGGTGTATTTACATTGCTCCATAAGAACCTGCGGGTAAGGAACATATACTTGCTGGCATTCAGCTTGTTCTTCTATTACAAGTCAGGAGGCTTGTACTTTTGGATACTCGTATTCAGCACATTCGTCGATTACTGGTGCGGAAATGCCATATTCAAGGCTGTAGCCAAAAGCAGGAAGAACCTCTTCCTGATCATAAGCCTTGTGTCGAATCTCGGAATGCTCTTCTTTTTCAAGTATTCCTACTACTTCGTCGGTTTGATCAATGGATGGTTGGGGACGGAACTCAAAGCCATCAACTTTCTCGCGGCGTTTAGCAATATGAGCTTTGGGACGCATCACGATATATTCGAGATCTTCCTTCCGGTAGGTATTTCATTTTACACCTTCCAGACACTCAGCTACAGCATTGACATTTACAGAGGGAACTTGAAACCTGCGAGGAGCATTGTGGATTTCGGATTTTTCGTGACCTTCTTCCCGCAGTTGGTCGCCGGACCTATCGTTCGTGCCTCTGATTTTCTCCCGCAGATATACAAGAAATATCATCTCACGAAGGAGCAATTCGGAGCGGCTGTTTTCCTGATCATGAGTGGGATGTTCAAGAAGATGGTGGTGAGCGATTATATCAGCATCAACTTTGTGGACAGGGTATTCGACAACCCTATGCTGTACAATGGATTCAGCAACCTGATGGCTGTTTATGGATATAGTATCCAGATATATTGTGACTTCTCCGGATACTCAGATATGGCCATTGGATTGGCAGCTCTACTTGGATTCACGTTGCCTCTCAACTTCAACTCCCCGTATAAAGCTACTTCCATCACCGACTTCTGGAGGAGGTGGCATATTTCTCTCTCGTCCTGGCTTCGCGACTATCTGTATATCAGCCTAGGCGGTAATCGAAAGGGTAAGATACGTACATACGTGAATCTGATGCTGACTATGTTGCTCGGCGGTCTTTGGCACGGCGCGGCTACACGATTCATCGTTTGGGGCGGACTTCACGGATTGGCACTTGCCATACACAAGATCTGGATGCAATATGTGCCTTGGGCAGAGAGCGGGTCCAAATGTTACAAGTACCTGATGGGAGTGATCACGTTTCATTTTGTTGCCTTTTGCTGGATATACTTCAGGGCAAAGGATATGTTGGCGGTAAATCACATGCTCGGTCAGATCTTCACGAATTTCCGAGGTCATGGCGTTTGGGAGGTCATCGTCGAGTACAAATGGATCTTCTTTGTGATGTTCATCGGCTTCTTTGGGCATTATTTACCCAGAAACTGGAAAGACAGTGCCGCAGGATGGTATTCTCGGGTCCCTGATGTTGCCAAGGCTGCCATTTTCGCGGTTGTGATCTTCATTGCTTATCAGGCTCAGTCGGCAGACATACAACCGTTCATTTACTTCCATTTTTAGCCGTTCGACGAGGAAAAGCTATTCTTCTTCGTCTTGTGTTTGGTCTTGATAGGTCGGTACATTTTATTTTCGCAACACTTTAAAGGAAAATCATGAAACAACTCATTGTATCTCTCTTTCTGCTTGTCAGTCTTTTCAGTCTCCAACTCCATGCGCAAGACACCTTGCGAAACAAAGAAGGGGGCAAGTACTTTTTCGAGGTCGTCAAGGATCTTGATGTAACTCAGGTTGAAGACCAGTATCGCACCGGAACCTGTTGGAGCTTCAGTGCATTGTCATTCATCGAGTCTGAGCTGATCCGTCAGGGAAAAGGGAAGCATGAGTTGAGTGAAATGTACATTGTACGCAAAGCCTATGAGGACAAAGTCGAGAAGTACATTCGTTTCCATGGATCGATCAACTTCGGACAAGGCGGAGCGTTTCACGATATCCCGTACGTGATCAAGAAATACGGAATTCTTCCAAAGGAGGCATATAAGGGCTTGAATTATGGAGAGGAGAAGCACAATCACAGCGAATTGGAGTCCGTGCTTAAAGCTATGTGCGACGCGATCCTGAAGAGCCGTCAAGGTAAGCTGACTACTTCCTGGAAAGCAGCTGTGAGTTCAGTCCTGGACGCATATTTGGGTACGGTGCCTGAGAAATTCGAGTACCAAGGAGCCGAATACGATCCAATGTCGTTCTCTCAACACTTAGGATTGAAGATGGATGACTACGTCACGATCACCAGCTTTTCGCACCATCCATTCCACAGCACTTTCATTTTTGAAGTACCTGATAACTGGATGATGGGAGAGGTATATAATGTGCCGTTGAATGAGATGATGTCTTCTATCGATAATGCCATCATGAACGGATACAGCGTAGCGTGGGCGGCTGATGTCAGCGAAAAAGGATTCTCATTTCGCAATGGATTGGCCATAGTGCCTGAGGATGAAGATAACCTCAAGGTGAAAGGAAAGGATTCAAAGCACTTCAATAATGCCGGTGCAGAACGTTCCGGAACTCAGTTCGATGAACCGGGAGAAGAGAAAAAGATCGATCAGGAGATGCGTCAGGATGCATTTGACAATTTCAAAACAACTGATGATCATGGGATGCACATCGTGGGCATCGTAAAGGATCAGAATGGCACGAAGTATTATCGAGTAAAGAATTCTTGGGGAACAGAGAATGATTGCGATGGATATTTCTACGCTTCAGAGCCTTATGTGGCTTACAAGACTATGAATGTCATGGTGCACAAGGATGCACTTTCGAAAGGCATGCGCAAGTCCCTCGGGATCAAATAAGCTCTTACATCTGGAAATCGATGGGGTCCGTGGGTGGAGGTCCATCAAGCGAACTGCTTCGCAAATGAAGATCCCTTTGAGGATATGGGATCTTGATACCATTTTTAGTGAACTCACTGTAGATCATGTACCGCAGGTCACTTTTGACCTCTTCGATACGGAATCTGTTCTTTGACCAGAACAAAAGCTCCATGGTCAATGCGGATTCTGAGAATTCGATGAATCTGCAAATGGGTCTTGGTGAATTGACCACTTCGGAGTGTCTTTTCGCACATTCCAGAACAGCCTTTTTCACTTGTTGCAGATCGGAGTCGTAATGAACCCCAACAGTCACACTGAATCGAGTGGTCGTCCCATTGGTGCTCCAGTTGATCACCGTGTTGCTCACGATCTTCGAATTGGGAATGATCACCAGTATCCCGTCGCGATTTTCGACTTTGGACGTACGGATGCCGATCTCTCTCACTCGACTGACCATACCATCAACTTCGATGATATCATTCACGCGTATAGTGTTTTCCATAAGTAGGAAAAACCCACTTACGATATCGTAGAACAGTTGCTGTAAACCCAGACCAATTCCAACCAAGAGTGCGGCGGAACCTACGAGCAGTGCTTTGATCTCCACATTCAAGGACTCCAGAATGATGATGAATGCGACGATCACGATCACGTATCGACTCAGTTGATAATAGGCCATTTCCTGGCCTACACTGAGTTTATTGATCTTGCGGAATCGCCTGATGATGCGTCGAAGCCATCGGAGCACCAGGTAGGTGACGAAGATGACAGCGAAGGCCACCAGAACGTTGACGATCTTGATGTTCGGGCTGTTGGTGAGCTGGTAATCGAGAACATCCTGAAAGGAAAGACTGTGGATCGCTGAACTATCAGTAGCCACATTTGTGCTGTCCGTTTGTGCGAATGCTTTCATTACTCTATGCGAATATAGCAGATACCCTTCTAGAAGTTAAGCTGTTACGACTCATAACAGCGCTTAAAGTAAGTGATTATGAAGTGTTCTGACTGTGATCGAAGTCCCACGTGAATATTTCTTTCGCAAAAACAGATTTAGTCTTTTCATTATTGATTAAAAGGGCTACTTTTGCAATCCTTTTTTGCAAAGGCCAGACAGAATAAAACAGAACAGCGATGAAAAGAACTTTTCAGCCGTCGAACAGAAAGAGGAAAAACAAGCATGGTTTCCGCGAGCGCATGAGCACTAAGAATGGCCGTAAAGTCCTTAATGCTCGAAGAGCAAAAGGACGTAAAAAGCTGAGTGTTTCCAGCGAGCCTCGACATAAGCACTAATATCGGGGCCGGTGATCCCGGCATGTCTGATCAATTCACTTTCCCGAAAACCAGGATACTTCGAAAGCGTTCGAAGATCAAAGAGCTGTTTGCCCATCCTTCCGGGCGATCGTCCACATATCCTTTACTCGTATTTTACCGTCAAACGTCCGCGCAGGACTTGCCGTGCTTCTTATTCAGTGCGTCCAAGAAGTCTTTTAAGCGGGCTGTAGATCGAAATCGTTTGAAGCGATTGATGCGTGAAGCGGTGAGACTTGAAGTTCCCGGTTCCAATCTCGATGAACAAGTTGGGCTCGAGTTGGCTTTTGTATATATAGGCAAGGAAATACGCTCAATTGCCGAGATCCGAAAAAGTACCAGAAAGATCTTTGAAGATATTAAGCGCCATATCTAAGTTCGTCGCATTTCTGATGATGCTGTTGGTCAAACTGTATCAATGGATCCTCTCCCCGTTATTGCCGAATTCCTGCAGATTTCAACCGACCTGTTCTCAATATGGACTCGAAGCGATCGCCAAGCATGGTCCGATCAAAGGATTTTGGCTTACGCTCAAAAGGATCAGTCGATGTCACCCCTGGGGAGGTCATGGCCATGATCCTGTTCCGTGATCGACAAATAGCATGGCTATTGCGAAAGCTATAGACGCTATATATTATAGCAAAATACTATCGTATAGCGAAAAAAGAACACCAAGTCTCTATAATAGAGGCACCCTATTATAATAGAGTTCACGATACGTAAGTGCGATATCGATATTAAATACGTCTAATATTTGACTGATATTTGATCGAGCACAAATCTGAGGTCTATAAAAATTGCCTTAAAAATCATAACTTTCACATAATCAACTGGTTGCAAATTTCTAGTGCCTTGCGAGATTTTATCGGATAGCAAAAATGGGATCATTCCATCCGATTTCGATTCATGCTCACCGGATTGAGTGAGATCTACACAAGAATGTCCTTACAGCTTCGTTAATTTTGTGCGACCGTGAAAGGATGGTCTCCGCTGTTTGATCCGGTAGATGAAGAGTACTCAATTTGACCTTTTATGAAGAGTAAAAAGAGAATATCAATTGCACTCGCTGTCAGTGTGACAATGCTGTTTTCAGCCTATAAGGCATCCGAAGATTACTTCGAGATATCTAAGAACCTCGACATTTTCGCTGCCGTATATAAGGAGGTGAATGTCAGCTATGTTGATCAAGTAAAGCCGGGTCAGTTGATCAAGGAAGCTATCGATGCTATGCTGTTTTCACTGGACCCATATACGAATTTCTACAGTGAAGCACAGGCCGAGGATTATCGATTTCAGGTGACCGGTTCCTATGGGGGGATCGGTGCCAATGTTTTCAGTAAGGATGGTCAAATAGTGATCAATCGGACCTTTGAAGGCTTTCCGGCACAGCTGGCAGATATCCGTCCCGGAGACGTGGTGTTGGCTGTAGATGGACAATCAGTGGCAGGAAAGGAGAGTAAAGACCTCACGGAATTGCTAAAAGGAACAGCCGGAACCGCAGTTACCATCAAGGTCGATCGTCCGGGTCGGGGTGAAATGAATTTCGAAATTGAGCGTGCTCAGATCAAGGTGAAAAATGTCCCGTATTACGGTAAAATTGACGATGAAACGGGGTATATCAAGCTCACGGGCTTTACGCCAAATGCAGGTAAAGAAGTAAAGGATGCCTTTGTGGATCTCAGAGAGCAAGGGATCGCACGGGTTATCCTGGATCTTCGAGGAAATGGTGGTGGACTTCTCCATGAGGCTGTGAACATTGTGAATGTATTCGTAGATCGTGGAGAATTGGTTGTGGAGACGAAAGGTCGCGATAAGGAGGACAATCGTAGCTATCAAACCCTGAACACCCCTGTGGATACGGAGATGCCGCTGGTGGTGCTGGTTGACGGACAATCCGCTTCTGCGTCTGAGATCGTGAGTGGAACCATTCAGGACCTCGATCGAGGAGTAGTGATCGGAAGAAAGAGTTTTGGTAAAGGCTTGGTTCAGGCTACGCGCACGCTGACGTACAATACGCAAATGAAACTCACCACGGCGAAGTACTACATACCATCCGGTCGATGCATTCAGAAGCTCGACTACTCACAAAAGAAAGATGGCAAGGCCACAGTTGTTGCCGACTCCCTGAAACATACCTACTTCACACGCAACAAACGCCCGGTATTGGATGGTGAGGGAATTACGCCCGACATTTTGGTTGAAAAGCCGGATTTGAGCAAGATCTCGCAAAGTCTCCTGCGTAATGATCTGATATTCGACTTTGCCACGAACTATCGAAATTCAACCGATTCAATACCCCAAACCAAGGAATTTGAGCTCAATAATGACGATTTAGGCCGATTTAAGAGCTTTTTAGACGGTAAACACTATGGATATCAGACGGATACGGAAAAAGCCATAGAACAGCTTAAAACAAAGGCAAAAGAAGAAGACTATTACGGAGATCTGGAGAATATGTTGAATTCGCTCAATGCACAATTCGAGGAATTCAAGACCAATGACCTTCAGCGCCACAGGGCCGAGATACGGGAACTGCTGGAATCAGAGATCTCTTACAGATATTATTTCGAAACAGCTTTAGTGGAATCCAGCTTCGACGATGATCCGGATATCAGCAGAGCTTTGGAGTTGTTCAATGCACCATTGCGCTACAACAGTATCCTCCGGGGATCACTTTAATTGGAACTAGAATTCATACTCATATTACTCGCTCTCGGAGTACTCGGCGGATTTCTTTCGGGTTTGCTTGGGGTAGGAGGTGGGATCATATTTGTTCCGGTATTTGACTTTGTTTTCCGCAAATTGGGGATACAAGGCGAGGAACTGGTTCGATGGATCCTGGCGAACTCGTTCCTGGCCATCATGTTCAGTGGAATGTTGAGCACCATTCAGCACAGAAAGAGGGGATTCTTTGAGTTCTCGACCATGCTCAGCATAGCAATACCGGCGATGATCAGTGGAAGTCTGGTGTCGAACCTCATTGCGCACTTTGAGTGGTATTCCGACAGTTTGTTCAAGCTTATTTTCATCTCCGTATTGGGGTTCACTTTGTGGAGATCCATCGTCAAAAACAGGAAAGAAAAGCAGCATCATGAGGTGAACCGATCGATGTCGCTACATATATTCATCGGGGTGATCACAGGCATAGTTTCTGCCTTGAGCGGATTAGGTGGTGGAGTGGCCATGATCCCTATGCTCACGCTACTTGCACATCGAGAGATTAAAGAGGCAAGCGCCATTTCCATTGGGGTGATCCCCATGATGCTGATCCCATTCCTTGTCTCGTACGCCATAGCAGAACCGGTGCAATTCCCTCACTCCGGGCTTGCCAGCGGATACTTGAGTTTCACCTCGGTGCTTCCGGTAGCCGCCGGGATTGCTTTAGGAGCCCCTTTTGGAGTACGAAGTGCTCATCGGATGGCAAACCACAGGCTCCAAACTATATTTGCAATCCTTTTGCTGATATTGATGTTGAGATATGGCGTAGAACTCTTGCTCGATACACTCTGAAAACCAAACAGATACCAACAAAATGCATTACAAACTGATACGAAGTACACTCGTACTTACGGCATTCTTACTCACGGGAAATACTGCTTCTGCGCAGCGTTTGAAATTTTGCGAAAAGCGAATGTTCAAGCGCCTACATTATCACATTGAATATCTCGCATCCGACCGCCTCGAAGGTCGTGCCACAGGATCGCAGGGAGAGCAACAAAGTGCCGAGTATCTGGCCGCGGAATTCGCGGATCTCGGACTTGCGCCATTAGGTGATAACGGAAGCTTCATGCAGATCTTTGAGATCACCACTCTACGGCTCGCAAATGACGCTGATTGCCAATTGATCATTGATGGGAACGATCTCAAACTCAATGTTCAGTATTACCCATTGTCATACAGTTCCAACCACGCCCATGTGAAGGGCAAACTCGTTGATTGCGGATTCGGCATCAACGGGCAGGGAAGGAATGACTTCGAAGGGGTTGATATCAACGGAAATATCGCACTCATCAATGCGAGCAGTCCTGATGGGATACATCCACACAGCAAGTGGTCGGCATATCACGGAATTCAGATCCGCGTCGATGAAGCGATCAGCCAGG